>ENA-UOJR01002599-UOJR01002599.1-human-gut-metagenome-genome-assembly--contig:-C115P-NODE-2599-length-12497-cov-4.649092_pt1 | contig 12497 bp, 16 predicted proteins | sample MGYA00242354_ERZ723901 | MGnify/ENA metagenome assembly ERZ723901
CTGTATACACTTTTTGTATTGGTACATTGATTCGTGGAAGAGGTGTTCTGCTATAACCTACTTTCATTTCTAAAGATGTTTTAAATCTTGAAGTTAATGAATCAGGCGGACTAGTTACTGCACTAACAATCCCTATTATAAGAGACAATATAACAATAGTAGCAATGGCGTAAATCTTTAACGCCTTTTTACATTCTTTCAGGCTATTCATTTCAGATGATTTTTCCATAAGATGTGATACTAAAAATTTGCTAAAAGGCAAAAATGTTGTAGCGACAAAAAATTTTAAGTCGGACGGTTCAGCGTTTTCGAAAATATTATTCGATTGAACCAAATTTGAATTTTGAGTTTCCATAATAACCCCCTTTTTTCTTTCTATTGTATCATAAAAGGAAAAAGTTGTCTATTTTTGAAAAACAAGAAAAACCAAGAAAGAAAAACAACGAAAACACGTAGGCTTTGAAACAAAAACAATACATTTTCTTACCACCCTCATTTTTTTCACAGACTATATGTATAGGTAGTGTAAGGCTGAGGGGGCAGGAGATGCAGATATAACTTTTATTTCTGCTACCCGTTTGAAATAAAAAAAGAGAGGCCCTTAGGTCTCCCTTCCGGTCACAGGCATCACAAGTTTCTGCAACCTAGTCATCAGTATTTTAACATACTGATTTATGACTTACAAGCATTACTTATACATTTTTTGTTCATAATATGATTTTGATTTTCATTTCAAACAGACATATTAAGTGTAGAGAGTAGAATTTAAAACAAAAGGAGGTGGTAAATATGGAAGGTGACAAAAAAATAGTAAGAATATCATGTATATTTGCGTAAAGAAAGGGAATTAAAAATGTCTGAACAGATAGTATTAGGTCCATATAAAGGGTATAAAGCGGCAATTCATTGGTCTGCGAAAGACAAAGTGTTTTTAGGACATATAAACATTGAGCGAGACTATTTGCCGATTATGGGCTATACCAAAAAGAAAGCAGAAGCAGATTTTCGTTCAACAATAACGGAATATTTAGCTTTTTGCAAAAGAGTAGGAAAAATCCCAGAAAAACCAATACCACTTATTCAGTAAGACATGCTTTTTATTGGGCGAACAGAAAATGGTTTTAGTGAGATTAAAGTGAAGAAGCAGTTACAACAAGACTAGAAAGATTAGGAGGAATGAATATGAATATATCAGATTACAGGAGAAATGATATGTACGAAAAATTAAGAAATTATATTGAAGAATCAAATAATATTGTTTTTTTTGGTGGTGCAGGCGTTTCAACGGAAAGCGGTATTCCAGACTTTCGTTCAAAGGACGGTTTATATAATCAGCATGATATTCGATTTGAAAACTATGAACCGGAATATCTTTTGAGTAAGGAGTGTTTATATAATAATCCAAAAGTCTTTTATGAGTTTTATCGACAAAAAATGGATGTAAGAGATATTCAGCCTAATATTACCCATAGGGTACTTGCCACATTAGAAAAGGCAGGCAAGGTAAAGGCTATCGTTACGCAGAATGTTGATGGCCTTCATCAAAAAGCCGGCAGTAAAAATGTATTTGAAATTCATGGAACCACTCAAAAAAATTATTGCAGTAAGTGCAATATGGAGTATCATCCAGATTTCTTGTTTAATACAAAGTCGAAAATACCTAAATGTGAATGCCGTGGTTTAATTAGACCAGATATAACTCTGTATGGAGAAAATCTTCCAGAGAAAGCGGTTATTGGCGCAATAAATGCAATTAGCAAAGCAGATATGCTAATTGTGGCCGGCACATCGCTGCAAGTTTATCCGGCAGCTAACCTTATCTCATATTTTGAAGGAAAGCATTTAGTCGTTATCAATGAGGAAAAGGTTGATGTATTGACAGATGAAGATACAGATTTACTGATTATTGATTCATTGGGAAATGTATTTAACAAAATGAGTAAATGGGGTTGTATGAATGTATAATATTATATTCCTGGATATAGATGGGGTACTTAATTCTTTTCCCTACGACCAATCCACCTCCGGCTGTGAAGAATTTCAAGAAATTCGTGATTTTCACACAAAAAAGTTGGCAGAAATATATCACGAATGTAATGTCAAAATCGTATTGTCGTCAACGTGGAGAACATTAGGGGAAGATATTGTGACTCGTCCAATGTATGATTATTTGGTTAAAGAATTGAGCAAATATGGCATGACGATTTATGACAAAACTCCGATACGTTCAATGAATCGACCAAAAGAAATTGCGGAATGGTTAAAAGTAAATCAATCGAAAGTTTGCAATTATGTTATATTGGATGATGATTTCCCGCCTGCTGCCTATGCAAAATATGGTTTAGAACAAAATTTGGTTCAAACTAGATATTTTTGTGATTCTATAGACAAAGGTGGATTACAAGAAGAGCATGTAAAAAAAGCAATCGCGATTTTAAAAGGAGGACAATCATGAAAATGTGTGTAACCGGGCATCGCCCGAAAAAATTATACGGTTATGATTTAACCGACCCACGATGGGTAAGGTTAAAAAATGATTTCAAGGATATTTTAAAGAGAAATCTTTGCGATGAGGCTATTACCGGTATGGCACTTGGTGTAGATACAGTTTTTGCCTTAGCAGTATTAGAATTAAAAGAGGAAGGATATAATATTAAGCTGCATTGTGCTATTCCATGTAAGAATCATTCTTGTAAATGGCCGAAAAAAAGCGTATTGCAATATAAGGATATTCTTTCTAAGGCTGATACGGTCAAGTTAGTATCGGACGAGGAGTACAAACCTTGGTTGATGCAAAAACGGAATGAATATATGGTCGATTTAGCGGATGTGGTCATTGCCGTATGGGATGGTTCTAACAGTGGAACCGGCAATTGCATAAAATATGCGCAAAAGTGTGGCAAAGAAATCATTCAAATTGCACCATAAAGTCATACATATTTACAAAAAACAAGGAAGTCCTAAGAAATTAGGGCTTCTTTTTTTCTCGGTATAGTTCACCAGACATATTAATAATAACAATTTGCTTTATGCAATAAATAAAAATAAGGAGAAAAGCCTTCTAAGGACATGTTATTGTAAAAACAGGTAGTTTTTGCGGTCGTCTGATGGAAGGCTATTTGTATTGTCTAATAAACAATGCAATGTAAAACAAATGGAGAAAAAAACAAATGGGACTAAAAAAATGACAATAGTAAAATTGGAGGACCAGCCAGTAAGTAGTTATCCATGGATTGTTTATCAAAAAGGATTTAATACTTTGCATGAAGTAGCAGAGTATTATAATATCAATTATGATAAATTAAAAAATGCAGTAGAGACTACTCCTCGGCGCCGAACAAAGATGATTGCCGGAATTGTGAAAAAATTTCTTAGATACGATACAATGTATAAAGGAAATTTGCTTTCAATTAAGGAGATTCAGGAAATGTCAGGAATTTCAAAAGGAACTATTGAAAAACGCTTATCAAGAAAATGGACTGTTGAAAAGATTATCAATACTCCAGTTCGAGGAAAACATGAAACAGAAATTTTTCCAATAGACGGAAAAGTTTATTATGGACTTGGAGCGGTTTCTCGGGCATATAGTATTTCTTTGACAACTTTGCGAGATAGAGTTTATCATCAAAAAATGCCAATAGAAGAAGCCGTATATAAGCCGGTTAGACCCGGCAACGAAAAAAATAGTTGCTTTTGGTGTCTAGGTAAGGAATGGAAAAACTTTTCAGCACTTTGTGCTGAATATCAGTTGTCGGAAGCTACGGTAAGAGATAATCAGAAGAAAAATCCAAATAAAACATTGGATGACATTATCTTAAAAATGTTGAATAAGCGTCCATATTGTTATGTGGTGTATGGAAAAGATTATCCTACCGTTAAAGCAATTGCTGTTGCATATCAGGTAGAATATCGAAAATTATATAGCCGGATGCGAACAAAAGCAAAATATGGTAGTATAGAAGAGATTATTGAAACATTAAAAAATGATGATGCATTAAATCGCAATTAAGGAGGAATTTTTTTATGGAAAGAGTTAAAACAGATTCAAGAACATTTTGTTATCCGCGAATATTGCTGCCTTATCTAGCAAAAGTTTTAGAAAGAGCGGATTATTATGGAGAAAGTATTGATTACGATGTAAAAGTTCGTGAAGGATTAGCCATTGTAACTTATAAGAAGGAGATGGTGGGAAACTTTACCTATAATTTATTTCGTAAAGCGAAGCGGAAACAGGAAAAAGATGTCATTTTTGAAAAATAAGAAAAAGAGCCTCGGAGAACCGGGGCTTTTTCTTTTATCTTTTTGACATGTGTAAGGAAAATTTTCTTTATAATATGGTTTTTATTTGATTTAAAAACAGACATATTAAGTATGTAGAGAGAGTTAATTCATATATGGTCCTATTACATCTGCGGATGGATAGGTTAGCAAATCGAAGAGATTCGAAAAAAAACGCAGCACTCCCTGACTAAATTGCTATTACTGCGTTGGGCCTTGTGCGTCAGGGATTAGTAGAAAGGAGATTATTATGTAGAAGAAAAATAGGAAACTGTAAAGTTAAATGAATAAGAAAGGATGAATGAAATGGAAATTGTAGTAACTATTATTGGAGTGCTGATTGCACTTAGTTCAATTGGGTACATAATGTACAAAGCTTATAAAGAGGAAGAAGTAAAAAAATCAATTCCGGCAAGTTTAATTGTATTAGGCATTTTAGTTATTGTTCTCGGACAGTCATTTACCATTATTCCAACCGGTTATACCGGAGTGTCGTCCAAATTTGGACAGATTGATAACCGTCCATTATCGAATGGATTGAATTTTAAAATGCCTTTTGTGCAACATATTGAATTGATTAACAACAAGCAGCAGGATGTTAAATATTATGAAGATTCACTTATTGAATCAGAAACAAGTGAACGAAACACAGTACAGTTTTCGGATATTACTGTAACTTGTCAGATTTTGCCGGAACGCTCTGCATGGATTTACGCAAATGTAACAAATGCAGATAATTTGATTCCGGAAACATTAGTGGCATCCGCCGTTAAAGCTGCATCTAAAACACTGAATCCGGTTGATGTAACAAACCGAAGTGTGATTGAACCAAAAACATTAAAAGTACTGCAGGAGTCTATTGATGGGAAATACGGCGAAAACACAATTAAGATTAATAAAATAGTTATCAGCCAGATTGGATTCGATAAAGAATATGATGAACGCATTTCAAAAAAACAGCAGGCGCAAATTGAGTACGAGACGCAGCAGATTAACAACAAAAAATCTGTCGAAAAAGCGGAAGCTGATGCCAAAGTAAAGCAGCGGCAGGCAGAAGCAGATGCTAAAGCAAAGGAAATTTCGTCCAATGCAGAAGCAAATGCGAACAAAAAGATTTCCAACAGTTTAACAAAAGAACTGATTGATTATGAGCTGGCACAGGCTAGAAAATCTCATGGTTGGATTACGGTTCAGGGTGCAAATTCTATTGTAACAAAGGATAATTAGTATAATATACTCAAAAAGAGACTCGGTTTTCCGGGTCTTTTTTTTATTATTTAAAAATTCCTCACCATAACAGACATATTAAATTTGTAAAAAATATTACCCTTCGGGGAGAAAGTGAGGAACTTTTATATGAAAATACCATGTAAACAAAAAGTAACTGAAAAAAAGCCATTCAAAACAAGAGCAAAAGAATGGTTCAAAAGAAACGGAATCAGCTTGGCTCTTTTTTGTATGATGGTTGGGCTTATGGTTGCATCATCAATATCCGGTGCTGAAGCGATTAATGTAACAAAAATTAATGAAAAAAGTAAAATCACTGGGCTTGATGAATTCCCTAAAATGGCAACTACAATTGCGCAAGTAATTGGTGCTATTGTTGCTGTTTTTGGAGGTGTCTCAGCGGGATTAGGATATGCACAAGATAATCCAGATGGACAAAGCCGTGGAATTAAATTTTTAATTGGCGGCGCAATTGCTTTTAGTACAACAACCATTTTGAAATGGGTTGCTTTTAGCGGCTAAAAAAGTATTAAAAAAATAACTTATTGGGCGGAAAATTAGTTTCGCCCAATAGAAAGGGGAAATTGAATGAAATTAACATATGAACAAAAAAAACAATTTTTTTTCTCTTTTCTTCTTTTGATTACGATTTTAACCTTGTCTATTACTATTGGTTACGCGGATAGCAAAGTTGCGGCTGCTCAAATTGGAGTATTGAGTAATAAATATTTATATCCGGTTGTGGAAGCAATTGGAGATATTTTTTTAGTTCTTGGTGTATGGAAATTTGGCATTGCTATGACATCCGACCAAGCAGAGCAGCTTTCAAAAGGTATCGCTGAATTAGCGGCAGGAGCAGTTTTGGCGAATATAAGAATTTTTATGGGTGACTCAACGCAGCTTAAAGATGTTTTAAAAACAATTGAGTCGGTTATCCAGGTAATCGGTGCTGTTGTTGCAATTTACGGAGGGCTTTCTACAGGTCTCGGTTTTGCGCAGGATAATTCAGATGGAATCAGTAAAGGGCTTAAATTACTAATCGGTGGTGCAATTGCTTTTAGCGTAACGACTATTTTGAAATGGGTAAAAGTAACGTAACAAGAAAGGAAGGTGTTTTTATGCATGTGTAAACAACGAAAAAAAATAAAAATGTTTTTTTTGACTTTTCTTATATATACGATTTTTTTGTCGGGATTAACCGCTAATCATGCATTTGCGGCTAATGAAGAGTATGAAAAGTACATGAAGGAGCCGGCTGTTACAGCGGATAATTACAAGCAGGATGGTCAATATCCTACCGATGTTGATGCTGCTTGTGAAACAACGCCATATGATTTTTTTAAGTATATTGTGGCGAATGGTGTAGTGGATGATATGAAAAGCGCTTTAACCGGAAGTGATTTTATCAACTCTATCAATGACCAGATAAAAACAACTTATGACACAGTTGCTTTAGCGGGCGAAGCCCTTTTGGTTGTTATGTTTTTAATGGATTTGCTAGACAAGGCAACTCGCAATGGATTTGATTTTGAACAAGTAGTTCGTCTTTTAATCAAATTCTTTATCGCAAAAACATTAATGGATAACGGTTATAACATTTTAAAGGCAATTGTTGCTATTGGAAATGCCTTAGCAGACTCGGTTAGCGCGGCCCCGGCCCCAAAAGGAATTATAGATTTCTTAAATAAGCTAGGTTATGTTTTATCGGATTCCGGCACTCTTACAGACTGGGTTATTACTTTTTTAGCATTCTTCCCATATGTTATTGCTCGAATTTTGAATCTGGTTATTTATGCCACATGCTATGGAAGAATTATTGACATTATGGTTCGTGGCGGATGGGCTCCAATCGGTTGTATCAGCATGGTTCAAGAAGGGTTCTCCGGACGAGGGTTAGTCTATATAAAGAAATTTTTTGCCTCTTGTATACAAGGAGCCGTAATTATTGGAATCTTAAATGCCGGCAGCATGGTTTGCTCGAACCTTGTCGGTGGTGCATTAAATGGAATTGGAACAGATAGTTCTAGTGTTATTGGCCCGATGATTGGTGCCGGATTTACCTGTTTAATTGTTATTTTTACAGAAGTAATGTTGATATTGAAATCGCAAGGTTTGGCGAATGACATTGCAGGAGTATAGCATTACCCCCTGTGATTAAGCAGGGGAGGAAGGAGTTTTTATGAAAAAGATAAATATAAATAGAGATGTCCGCAAATACAAGGAAAAATTAGTCGGACCTTTTTCTACACGAGAAGCATTCTGTCTTGTCGTAGGTTTTTTATGTTTTTACTTAATTAAAGCAACATTTTTTACGGATATTAAAATGATGTCTGACCAAAATGGCTTTCTTTTAATTGCTGTAATGATTCCTTTTGCCATTGTTGGCTGGGGAAAATTTTACGGAATGTATATTGAAAAATTTGCCAAATGCGCTTTACCAACTTTGTTATCTCCTAAAGTGAGAACTTACAAGTGCGGCTATAAAATCAAGAAAAAAACAATTAAAACCCAAAAATCGAAAGATAAAGAAATGCAACGGTTTAAGTAAGGAGGGGTATTATGAAACAAAAAAATGTAACAAAAAAACGTCCTAAAAAGTTTAAAATCAGTCGAACAGTTCAGGAAACAATTCCATATATCGGAGCTTATAAAAATGGTATTATCGAAACAGAGGAAGGATATTTTACAAAAACCTTTCGTTTAACGGATGTTGATTTAAAAACTTCGTCTGATGAAGATGCAGAAAAGATTTTGGAAATGTTTCGTGATTTAATTAATTTGTTAGACCCATCCATGTTGATGCAGATAACAATTGATAATAAACGAGTGGGTAAAAAAGCATTCGAAAAAAATATTTTGTGCCGGATGAAAGGCGATACATTGGATGAATACCGCGAAGAACATAATCAGATTTTGATTGAAAAATCAAAAGAAGGACATTCCAACATTCAACATTTAAAATATTTGACATTAAGCGTTGAAGCGAAAAATGTAGAAGATGCAGTATCACAATTTAAAACATTAAAAGCGAATATCAATAAGACTATTAAGAATGTATTAAATGAAGATACTGTTGAATTATCGCTGATTGAACGGCTCGAATTATTATACAGTATTATGAATCGGGATGAGGGTAATTTCTACCGCAGAGCAAATATTGATGGAAAAGAAGTAGAAACATTTAATTATATGAACATGAAAAAGCATGGGCTTTCTACGAAAGACTTGATTGGTCCAATGTCTTTCTCTTTTCGCCCATCTTATATAAAAATGGATGAAAAATATGCCTGTGTTTTAAAACTGCGTTATGAAACAGTTACTCGTTTATCACCGGAAATTATTTCAGATATTACGGATTTGCCGATTAATATGATTACTACAATCAATATTGAGCCTCTTGACCCGGCAATGTCCACAAAATTAGTTGAGCGGCAATTGACAAAAACTAAAAAGGATGTAATGGATGCGCAAAAAACGGCTGTCAAAGGAAATTATTCTGCCGAATTAATTCCAGAAAAAGTGAAAAAGGCGTATAAAGATGCAGACCTTTTATTAGCTGATATTACAGAAGAAGACCAAAAAATGTTTTTAACAAATGTATTAGTCATGCACTATGCTGATTCAAAAGAGGAATTAGTTTCACAAACCAAAACAATTCAGTCAGTAGTTGAAAAGCATTTGTGTAAGTTTCGTATTATGAACGCCTTACAGGAACTTGGTTTTAAGGATTCTCTGCCGTTATGTGTTATGTCCACTAGTGAAATGAGTAAACTTTCAACAACAGAAGAGACTAGTGCGTTCGTCCCATACTCAACACGAGAACTGATGCAGAAAAATGGATTTTATTATGGCTTACATGCTGTCAGTCGAAATATGATTTTTCATAATCGTAAATTCTCGGTTAATGGTAATGGTATTATTTTAGGTATGCCAGGAACCGGTAAATCTTTTTCCGCAAAGCGAGAAATGTATCAGGTTGCGCTTAATACAAATGATTGTATCTATATTGTGGACCCTCAGGGCGAGTATACTCCAATGATGAAGCTGCTCGGCGGAGAGGAAGTTAAAATTGATATTAATGAAGACAATTATCTTAACCCAATGGATATGGATTTAGGTTATTCTGAAAAGGGAGACCCAATTACAGTAAAATCGGATTATATATGCAGTATTTGCGAAATTGCATTAGGCGGTATATATGGATTAAGCCCGATTCAGAAAACTATCATTAACCGATGCGTGCGTTTAGTATATCGTGATTACATGAAGCATATCACAGAACTACGGGCAAAAGACCCATCCATCACAATTGATAGAGACGCAATGCCTACGCTGCAAGATTTATATGAGATATTAATGTGTCAGGAAGAGATGGAAGCAAGAGAAATTGCAACGGCTCTTGAACTGTATACCACAAGTTTTGATAAGTTTTCTCATCGGACGAACGTAAATACAAATTCGCGTATTGTAAGTTATAATATTGCCGGCATCGGCGACAACATGCGTGAATGGGGATTAACTATTTGCTTTAACAACTTATGGAACCAGATTATTGAAAATCACAAAAAGGGTATTCGAACATGGATTTATTTGGACGAATTCCATTTGTTGACGCATTTGGATAGCACGGCTGAGTTTACAAGAAAAGTGTACAAAATGGCGCGTAAATATGGGGCTCTTCCAACCGGCATTACGCAGGATGTGGAAGACCTTTTAGCAAGCGAAAAAGCACGTGCATTAATTAATAACTGTACTTTTGTATACTTGTTGTCACAATCTCCGATTAACCGTGACACATTACAGGAAATTTATTCGATTTCTGATAATCAGCTTTCGTATATTACAAATGGCGGTTACGGACAAGGCTTGATTTATGATGGGAAAAATATGATTCCATTTATTGATGAATTTCCATCTGATACGAAATTATATAAAGCTATGACTACAAAGCCGGAAGATTTTGTAGCAGATTTACATTAAGAGAGGCCCTTCGGGGCTTCTTTTTTTGCCGCTATAGTTCAGCAGACATATTAATAATATCATTTATAACAATAAGGAGGGCACAAAATGAGAAAAAAATTCAAAACAAAGAAAAAAATGATTCCATATCTCTGCGAGGTATTGAATCGTAGCCGTTTTGACGGAGAACCAATTTGTTATTCCGTTGAAATTGATGAAAAAGAAGCAACAATTTCTTTTGAGCAGGAGATTCCGGGTAATCTCTACCACCAGAAGGTGATAGAAGCTTATAATCTTCGCGAAGAAAGGAAAAACAAACTTTCGATGCCTATCTTGTCAAAAGCTCAGGCAGAGCGTCCAGAAGTGGTAAAGAAAGTGAAGAAAAAATATTCCAGCCGTAATTATATGGTTGGAAACATGTAAAAAATTTTAGGAGGACATAATTATGAAATTATTTAAAAGGGCAAAAAAACAGAAATTGTTGCCAGCGAAAGAGGCATATAAAGCAATGAAGCCAGAACAGATTCGTAAGGCAATTGAAAAGGTAAATCAATCTATCGCATCTGGAAATACGAGTTGTTATATTACAACAGATGAAAAGCCTTGTGATGAGGTGATTAATTTGTTGCTTGAAAAAGGATATGATGTTTCAATTCATGTATTTTCATCTATATCTAATGAGATGTATCCGGATTATTTTGTAAAGGTCTATTTTACAAATAAAGCGTCTGGTGAACTTCATTTTGAGAATGAAGAATCAAGACAGCTCTGGGATGAAAATTAAATAAAAATTTAAAGGAGGACACAAATTATGTCAAAATTTAATTTAAAAAAGGTAGTAACTGTAGGTATTTCATTAGTTTGCGGTATTATTATCGCATTTATTTGGACATTTCTTATTCATTCGGCTCATGAAGAGTGTGTTTTTCATGGGTTTGGATTCTTTTACATTGTGTTATGTGGAGCAGTTTGCGCGCATGTTCTAATTGATGCAGGTATTAGTCTTTTTAAGCGAATGAAAAAGCTTAAAAAGGGTGATTTTGTTCAAATTATTGCTGATTTAGGGGAATATACAGCTCTTGGAAGCGAAAAAGGTTCTAAGGGTATGATTACAGAAGTGTTAAAAGGTATTAACGGTAATATATATTATCGTTTTTCCCCAAAAGGAGCCGGTAATTGTAATATAGTTACCGCAAATGAGATAAGAAAAATTAAACAGTATTAAATATTTAAAGGAGGACACAAATTATGTCAAAATCAATATATTCAAGAATCGAGGAACACAGAGTAAAATATGTAGTACCATACATCAGGTCGACCGTTGGATTGTTTTTAGCAGAAGCAGAAAGCAATAATGGTCATGCTTTATGGTGTCATGTAGGATTGGATGATGCACAGTTATCAGCGAGATTATCTTATGGAGATGTTAATATGGCGTCTACATTCTATACCTTAGAAGATGCTGAAAACTATGTTTCAATGGTTCTTTCTGATGAGTTAAACCAAAGTGATATTTCAGAATGGTTGTTGAGCCCAGTAAAAACTAAACTGGTACTTAATTTGCCGGAAGAATGTGAAGAAATTACCGGTAAATTGATGCGCAGAAGCGGAAAAACAATGATGGTAGAAGATGTCAGTGTTGTTTTGGCCAAAGATAATTCGGAAAGAGGTTGGAAGATTCTGACTGCATATCCGAGCGAAAAGTAATTTTTTCTCATAATAAGAAAAGAGTAGGCGTAATGTCTACTCTTTTTTGTTATAAACTCTTTTTTAATGTTTTCCACATTTCTTCTCCATCAGAAATTCTTCGGAAAGGACGGTCTTTTGTTTTACCCAATCGTTTTTCGAATGTTTCTTTGTCCCAATAACCACTTTCGTATCGTCCTAACCAAAAGTCGTAATTTTGAACGAATGCTTTCATCATGTCTTTCTCACAGCCATCAACAAAAGCTTTTGTCAATTCATCGTGGTCTAAATCTTTAATTGTGTTTCCTTTTGAAAGGATAAACAGCAATTCTTCCGGAGTTTTTTCT
>ENA-UOJR01002612-UOJR01002612.1-human-gut-metagenome-genome-assembly--contig:-C115P-NODE-2612-length-12450-cov-4.328842_pt1 | contig 12450 bp, 10 predicted proteins | sample MGYA00242354_ERZ723901 | MGnify/ENA metagenome assembly ERZ723901
ATTCGTCTCCGGGGACCAGGTGTTGGTGTCGATCTTGCTGCGCCAGGTCTTCCCGCCGGCGGTACAACAGTCCCCTTTTGCGTAGGGGGAAGTGGAGAGGGAGAGGAAGGGAAGCGCCTTGTCCGGGTCAGTGGACCAGACAAATCCCCACTGGGCGGGCAGATCCTCCGGCTCCTGGGAATAGATTTCGCTGTCGTAGACCTGGAGGAGACGAACCACCCGCCCGGCGCTGGACCGGCAGACAAAGCCATCTTTCTGGCCTGCCTTGCGCTCCAGCATGTTTTTGGCAGCCCTGGCCGCCTGGAAGTCTGGAATATACTCCTCCGCAGCACAGAGTTCCGTGCCGGTCATGGAGGGGGATTCTGCTTGCAGATTGACCGCAGCAGACTTTCCTGCCCGGCGCAGGGTATCCAAAACAAACTCTTTTTCAGTCAACGTCATTCACTCCTTCTCGAATTGCTGCCGCCATGGCGGCCCAGGTAACTTGTTCCTCCGGCTCTTCCGGCGGGAGGTCGGGGTGGTCTGCTTCATAGGCGTCCAGCGCCTCCTGGTTGGTCTCCAGGCTTGTCACAGCGCCGTTTTCCACGGTTAGGGTCACAAACCCCTTTGCTGCAAGATAGGGGCTCAGGAGATCGTCAGGTAGGGTCACACAGTTTGGAAAAGGTTGTCCCATGGGGTTGCCGTGGTACCCAGAGCCATTAGGGGTTGAGTTAATGTAATACATGGTTACCCTCCTTTATCCAAAGAATCGGAAGTAATATTTCACACCTGCTTCATTTAATTGATTAGACTGCCTGTTATTATATCGGGAATACCAGGTTATGGTTTTTCCGTCCTCACTCTTTTTTCCAAACGAATCCTGTGAGTCATCAAGACAAAAGCCACTATACGCTGTAAACTCTGTTGTTATGGCCTCACTAAGGACCTTGTCTCTGGCATCAATGTATGTGACAGCTGGCGAAAGACTTCCACCCCGCAAAGAACCAAGGTACTCAGCAGTCTTAAACTCAAAGTCAGCGGTAATCGAACAGGGGGTGGCTTCCCCAGATGTCCCTGTCCCAATATAAGAGACTATCTGCATTCGAATTTTGTCTCCTAATACCCCCAGATACTCAATGGTGATGCCTGCGGGGATGGCGGGGTAGCCGGTGACGGGTTGGTATTTTGTAGTGAAGATTGTTGTACTGCTGCCAACCGGTGATTCTCTTGTAATAACAGCATCCTCTGGAAGATAAACCCAATAATTAGGATCGCTAAAATTTCCGATTTCATCAGAATCGCCTTCTCCACCAACTGTATGGAAAAACTTCCCTTTCATCAGGGATACATCTACACTGTTTGGCCAATATTGAGTTGCCCCTGAATCAGGGGCAAATGAGATGGCACCATTTTCTTCCACCTGAATAGTTGAGCCGATAACAACCCCACGGCCATCGTACGCCATACTTATTGGCGTCTTCCCTGCCACAACCTCCCCCAACACATACCCCGCCTCTTTCGCATCGTCTCCCTCCTGGTAGGCATTGCGGTTTGTGGAGGTTAGGTAGGTGATGTGGGTGCCTGCGGGGGTGAGGGGGTATGCGTTCACTTTTTGGCAAGCAGAAATTTTGGTATAGAAGGGGGCGCTACTGTGATCGCGGATAAAAGTGGCGTTACTGGGAATGAAATATACTCCCGTTTCCAAATCAGACGAAATGTGATCGGCAGAAACATGAGAAAATTGAATAAATTTCCCTAAAAGATTATCCTCGCCTTTATTCGGATCAAAATAGCCTTGCCAAATCTCTACCCCCGAAGTATCGTTCATCGTTACGTTGCCACCATCATCAACAGTAATGCTGCTTGCAACGGTGAAAGTCGCATAACTATTGCCCCAGTTTGAGGAAGATTGCGCCAAGACTTTGTTAGCTTCAACAGGTCCCAACGTATACCCCGCCGGAACCTCCTCCTCTGCAACCACCGTCTTCCTCCACACATGGACGTTGCCGATATTTGCAAGGACATTGAACGCATCGTTAGGGGTTGAATTCACTCCTGTGGAAAGACCCAGCGTGGAGATCACCGTATCTGAGATAAGGTTTGCTTTGTTTAGATGGGTTCCCAGCTGGGTCCAACCGTCTTTATTAATCCCATTGAAGTCTACTGGAAATATCCCTGCAACCATGGCCTGCATAAAATCCTCATAGGTTGGATAGAGGGACAAGGCTTCCCCTACTGTCTTTAGGTATCGTGAATTCCCGTTCCCTTTCATAATGGCGTCTTGCACTAAAACACACCCTTTCTTAAAATTCTCCGCACATGGCCTCTCCCGCCATGAGATAGGATTTATCCATCCATTGGAACATGGATTCTACTTGGACAAGGATCTTTTCCAAATTGTTCGCTTCCTGGAAGGTGAAACTCTGCATATCAGAGTGGGCTTCTGGAAGATCAGGTACAAAGTGGAAAGTCTCTCGAATCCGTTTAACGTTAGAAACATATCCCTTAGATTGCTCTAATGTTGGCTTGTTCTCTTTCACCCAATAATCTCTGCCCGGTTCTGGATTGACTGGAACATACGGGTTTACATACCCACGGGTATATAAACTATCTGAAAGGAACTCGGCAGCCGTTGTAACCCGGTTCATATCAGTTTCGTTATATGCTCCCTTATAGCTTGTCTGTGCAAGCTGAATTAGTTCTTCTTCTGTCTGATCTTCTTTGGATAAAATCGTAAGAAGTTCCTCAATGTCCGCCTGGCTACGGTCTGTAATGAGCCGTATGACATAAAGCCGAAAAGAAGAGGACAGACCTGCTTTGTCCGTTGCGGTAACTGTGATGTAGTTCTCCCCCACGCGAAGCGGCACCGTATGTGAGAACTGTCCGTGTTCATCAATAGCCGCTTCCTCCCCTCCCACAAGCAAGGTGACCGGTGAAGTTGTTACATCCTTTGTTATCCCTTCCACCGTAATAGATTCATCGTCAACGATTTGCCTGTACTCATGCACAGTCAACTCAGGAGGCACCGTGTCTACAATGTAAACCGAAGATAAACTGGCTTGATTCCCGTCGTTGTCCTGGATGGAGGCGGTCAAGCTGTGATTCCCTTCACTCAGTTCATTTCGTGGAGTATAGGTGAACTGATAACCGTTCTCCGTGGCCTGCGTGGAAATATCTCCCTCGACCCCATCAATCAGCATGGAAAGAGAGGATGGATCAATCCCGGAGCCGTTCTCCTCGTCAAATGCTTCTACAACAAAGGTCGGAACATTGGTTGTCAATATCCCTTCTGCCGGAGATAATAGCTGAATAGTCGGGGGGACTTCCTCTTGCACCGTCAACCGAAGCCCAGGGATATTCGTCCCATCCGTTGTGGTGGAAACTCCCTTGTCGTTCGTCGCGGTTATTTCTGTGTTGAAATATCCCCCTTTTTCATTGTGGGAGGTTTTGCCCGGAACAATGACAGTCTCATATTTCCTTGTCGTTTCATTAAATGTAAGAGTGTATTCCTGTCCATCAAACGTCGCTTTTACCGTGGTTATCGACATGAACTACACCTCCCCACTCTGAAACTCACCCGACAATCTGACCTCTTCCTGCTCTATCGTCTGTACGTCGAGTACAATCACTTGGAGCAGCACGGAGTCTCCTACATTGGCAGTCGCTGGCGTAAATGTCGCTGAGATCACAATAGGAGACCATTCTTCTGCCATTTAGATCACCCCCATTTTCTCACCACTCCACAATAATGCATCCAGGTTTCCCGTCCTGTCCTGGAGTACCGTCTTTGGGGTAGGATGCAATATAAGTTTCTGTATAGCCATCCTCAGAGGTCCACTGTGCATACTTGCCGTTTCTCCCCTGTTCGCCTCCAGCGCCGCCGGAACCCTCCAGGGCTGTTATAGTCCCTCCATAGTCCGGCCCCTTCTGTGCGTATACAGCGCCGCTCTGGATGTCCATAATGCCAACAGGATATGGCTTTCCATTTGCAGAGGTATACACTCCAAAAGTAGTGTCTGTGCCAGGGGTTCCTGGTTCGCCGTCGTCCCCACGGCTGCCATGGGTTTCTCCTCCTGCACCGCCCTTCCCGGCAGTGCCACAAGCATAGTCATATTGTTGGTTTGCTATCGCGGTTACCTCGGTAATAAACACATTCCCGCCATCTCCTCCAATGCCGCCAGCCGTGTCTTCTGGGTCAAAAGAATCGCCCCATAGGATATTCCCTGCACCGCCTCCCATACCACCGGCCCCTCCGCCTATCAATGTAACGCGGAATTTCCCGGCCTCTTCCTTTACGAATGTTCCAGAACCTGTCAAAACTGTTTTGTTTGAGTATGCAGAATCATTGGGAGATTGAACGAGATAGGAGGGCATGTTTACCATAACGCCATCTGCCAGGGAGAGCTGTTGCTTATACAATCGAGCAGAGATAGTGGTGAAAAATTGAGTGTCTACACTCTGGATATCTCCGCATTCACTGGACGGATTGCCTCTGTGCTGTACTTCGAACGAACGTCCACCATACTCAAACAGGCAGGAAATAACCGCTTTTCTCGCATCATCCGTCGTATGAATAAATGGGTTATCTACACTTAAAGACACCTCGGATTCTGTGTTGTTTCCCGGAAAGACCACTTCTTCTCCATCATCCAACGTGAATGTAATGTCCGAAATATCATCATTTGCAGACATTTCAGGATAGGAGTTCATGTTGTCTAAGGTAATCCTGTTGCCCTCAATTCTTTGTAATTTTCCTACTCTCAATTTCCCGGTCTCAAAATCTTGTCTGGGCCAAGTATTTGTTGCCATGCATGCGAAACGAAGCATTTCACCGCACTTTTTCCCTGTACATTCTTCTTCTGCTGCTGTAATGGGGATATCCTTTACATCATCATCTACGATATAATTTTTCTGAAAGTTAACGCCAAGAGAAAGCATAATCGCCTCAATCAACCCAGAAAGCGTTGTGGGAAGTGTATCAGGGACAACAAATTTCCTTTTCGTCAGCGCCCCAATAATATCCAGAAGATCAAATTGTACAGTTAAATCCTTGAGTTTCCACCCGGCGGATTGCTGATAATACGTTCCTGCGGGCAACCATTCAATAGTTTCATCTTCTAACCGCATTCCAAAATCAACAATGATTCTTTGACGATCTTCAATGGATGTGAAGAGCGTATTCGGAGCATAAGGATCAAATCTGTGGTTTTCGTTGTACAAAACAACTGTGCAAGTAGAATATGGAATGGACAATCCAGAGAATGTAACCTCAGAATATGTTTCAACTGATTTTAGAATGGACCTGTCCCAAATTTCATATAGGCCGACCATCAGCCGGGGGATTCTAACCCGTCGACCACCAAGGCTCCATTTCTTAATGGTAACGCGAATTTTTGTAGGGTTTTGAACGGTAAAGCCATCCAAAACAGTCAACATACTTTTGTTCCCTGTTTTTGTGTCTGACCAAAGAAGGGTATCGCCGCTGTAAATATCCAACGTAAATTCTGTTCCAATTCCATTGAATTCTTTTTCACTGAACCGGAAAGAGAATGCTTGCAATATACTTAGGTTTTGAATTTCAAACTCAATATAAGGATATGGTTCAGAAAAGACGCCGAAAGAATCACATAGAGATTCAGATACCCAACCAACTTGTCCTATCTGATCCATTGGGTCATCTGGTCGGATATTGAAAGTTCCGTTCAGGATCCATCTGTTAGGTTCCAAGGTCGCTATATTCTGTTCGCTCTCTGTTGTGCCACGGTTTGTTACCTGATCTGTTAAGGAAATATCACTCTCATCATTTGTTGTTATGTTTGTTATGATCATATCTGGGTCATATAGGTCAAACACAACTCGCACAAATTGTCGCCTTGAATCAGATATAACCGCTTTTTCATAGGCTTCACTGTGATCAATCATGCCCATCAATCTCCTCAAAGGTCAGTTTGTATGCTGCCCATTCAGGTCCGTTATCTCTCCAACGTGTAAGGGAAGGAGATGGAGGCTCCATCAAGTGAAACCACCCTTGTACCAACTCTGTGCCACCTGTGGATGGGAGAAAGAACAACTGATGCCGACGTGATGCCTTGAATACAGTATTGAGACGGGACATTGTTTCATAGTCGATGGATGAAAAGTTGACTTCTACCACCCATATAGTGGCACGGATTTCTTCCACTCTTCTGCCGGATATCATCCGCTCAGATACGCCAAGTTCTTCCTCATAGGCAGTGTAATCCCCTTCTTCCAAGTCTTCAATTTCAATTCCGTCAATTGACAAAAACATATTTTCCATTTAATCACTCACAATTCTGGGGGACTGATCCTCTACTGCACGAATATCATTAACAATTGCTCTTGCAAATGCTTTCCCGTTGATATTCAGAACAATTTCCCTATCTCCCCGTGGTGCACTGGCAAAAGACACAGCGTTTGCTACCCTGTATGCGCTTCCGTTACTCTCTACCTGCTTGGCCTCCATGGCGTTATCCGTGCTGCGTGTGAGGCGATAGGAAGCACTCCCAGCACTCACAGTGACCGTTTCACGAAGCCTTGCCGCAGCGTTTATCCGGTTAATTTCCGCAATAATACCATCGGCAACTTTCTTTGCTGCGGCAATTGCGGTGGGACCTTCTTCCTGTACACCAACGGCAAGGGATGTCATAGCGTCCTCTCCCGCCGCTTTTAGTTCATCAGGCATTTTGTCCACGAATTCCTGGTTGAGAGATTCAAACTCATCCTGATAAATCTGTGCCGCGATATTCTTTGCTGCTTCCGCTCGTTTCTGGTATGCCTCCATATAGGCAGTGTATTGATCATCATTCAGGCTCAACAGTTTTTCCGCGAATGCCGTCGCCTCATCCATCTCCATTTGAAGAATTTCGGAATAAAGGCCAGCATCAACCCCTTTTTTCTGAAGGGCGAGCATTGCATTCCCGTATCGTTCAATCTCTTGAATATCCTTATCCAGGTTCAGAAGACGGGTTTCTCCCTTATAATCCTTCTCAAAAAGGTTGTCTCCAGACAATTTAGAAGCCAAGGAATCACGATCACTTTTCAGGTCATCCAAAGCGCTCTGATACTCATCTTCCATTTCCTCAAGAGCATCAATGGCGCTCTGTAATTCTTCCTTTTGAACCTCTTCCTGCTTTTTTAGCTGCTTCTCATTCCAATCTTCTTTGAGCTCGGCTATCTCGTCCAAGATATCCTGTCGTTCATCAACTTCTGCCTCTTCCAGCCGTTCATACTTTTCTGCCAGACTTTTTTCATAGTCCGCAAGTTCCTTTTCATCTGCCCGCTTCTGCGCTGCGGCCTCAATCTCCGCAATCTTGTCATAAAGTTTAGAGGTTTCTTTTAGGACTACATCAGCAAGCTTGCCTGCGGCCGCCTGGGCTTTTTTCGCCTTGTCATTTAAGCCAAGTACCAAACCATCAACGGATTTCTCACCAATCCAGCGAAACGCCTTAGAAGGAGAATGGATGTCCAACGCATTCTTTGCCGCAGCGAGTGCACTCTTCGCCATATTGGATGCTGCACTAATCGCCTGGCTTGCCCCTGCATTGATACCCGCAGCAACACCGGAAGCAATCGCCAACCCGACACTTTTTGCAGAACCAGAGGCACCAGTTGCGGAGGAAAGAACCGCAGTAGTAACAAGGTTATTCAGCGCAGAAACAACATCAGGCGTCCCAGAGGATATCCCGGAAGATATTTGTTCGACGATCTTAGCACTAATCAAAGTCGAAGAAGCTGTAGCACCCAGGGCAGCTTGAACGCTGCCATCAATCATTCCGGAAAAAGCTGTGCTTAGAAGTCCACTGGAAGAGGTAATTGCTCCCGCCGCAGAATTGACAGCTGTTTCACCAACTGTTCCTGCCCCAGATGCAGCAGATTCCCCAGAAGAAATCGAGTTTTGAACGGCAAACCCCATAACTGCAGCCAGCTGTGGAGACATAAAAGTTAATTCTCCAGTTGCTGTGTCTGCAATCGTTGTCCCAATTCCCCCATTTTGGGCCGCTGCTTTCCCAGAAGCTGTGGAATCATTGACAAATTTGGTTGTAGCTTGCTGCCCTTGTGCCGTAGACCCAGATACACTCGAAACGATACCTTGCGTCAAAACTTGGCCAATTTCTGGACCATTCGTCTGCGCTGATTGCTTCCCTGCTTCACCCGCTTGATCTGCAACTTGCTTAGTTGCAGCCGAAACTACTTGTCCATTTTCCAAAATGGAATTTCCCATGAGGAAATCCCATGCATCCGCGTCAGTTGCCATTTCGAAGCCCATGGCCTGAACAACCTGTCTGGCACTTTCAATAACCTGGCGGATACTCTCCGGCAATACAGCGGCATTTGATAGAGCACCATTTGAAAGAAATTGAGGAATCTCAGCACCTGTCTGTGTAAATTGCTCCAGCTGCGATTGGAATATAGTTTGCATGCTCTGGAGCGCTGCGATCTGTGTTCTTTTCGCATCTTCTCCTAAAGTGCTCCAAGATTTCGCTGTAGAATCGGCGAAGGTTTTGAACGCAGCTGCCATATCTTCGGTTGCTTGGTCAACCTGGGCTTTGTTATCCCCTGTGAACTTAACTATATCCGACTGCAATGTAGCGAGAGCGTTTCTAAGTTCTGTTGGATCTGCTGCCGCCAACGCATCCTCGTAAGCAAGGATAACTTCCTGGTTATCAAGCATTGCTTGAGTAGTTTCCACAACTGCGTCTTTTGCTCTCTCAACTTTTTCTTTTGCATCGTTAATGGCCGTCGCGGAATGCTCATTTTGTCCAGCTACAGAATTTTGAACCCTTCCAAGCTCAATTTGGGCATCCTGGAGGTTTTTCACTGCATCGACATTGTTTTGCACTAATTCTTGCTGACTTGCAAGGGCCTCCTCATACTGCCCCTGCATAGCGTTCAAAGTTGCTTCCTTCTCCTTTTGGAAAAGCATATCTTTAATATTGTCAGCAAGTTTAACGTAGCTTTCCCCTTCTCGCTCGTGCATTTCAATTGCACCGGGGATAACATTATTTATTAAGTTCGCAAGGGCATTCGCTCTGTCTTCTTGTCCTTTTTCTACTTTTCCATTCGCATCGGTAAGTCTATCTAACTCAGCAATATAATCTTCTGTCTTGTCGATCTCAGCGTCTACTTTGCCAAGATTTTCTGCTGTGGTCTGTGCAAGCTCTTCCTTTTTTTGCTTCTGTTCCTCAATCCTATCATTGAGGTCGCTCATGGCGTCGTTAAGCCGCGCTTGGCTATCCGATGCGTCATCAGTTACTGCGTTGTAAATAACAAATGCGCCGGCAATAGCCGTGACCGCAGCGAGAGCGGCCCCCCAGGGAGTTAATGCCATTACCGCATTGTAGGCCGTTTGAATGGCCGTTCCCGCCTTGGTGACCATACTAAGCGCCTTTACTGCTTCGGCGCCCGCTTTAACCCCTGTAACAAATTTGGAAATATCGCTGATAAGTAGCGCAGCCTTAAATACTCCAATTGAAACTGCCGCAGAGGCAAGAATAGCGACAAAAGTTTTAACCGCATTGACAGCCTGGGTAAAATCAAAGTTTTGGATAAACTCCAACGCCGCATCCGCGATATCAGACAACGCCGGTTTGATTTGCTCATAGATCGAGATGGCAAGATTTTGGGCCTCAGTCTTGACCATCTGCGTTTTGTGCTCCAGCGTATCAGCCATTGTGCTATACGCTTTCTCTGTGGTCCCCGCGCTGTTCTGTAACTTCTCCAGGTTGTCGTTGAAGGTGTCAAGTCCCTGGGACACAATAGCGTTTGCAGCTTTGCCAGCTTCGGCGCTTCCCCAAAGATTCATAAGGGATTCGGCGCTGCCATCAACATGATCAGAAAGAACCTCAATCACATCACCAAGGCTCTTTCCTTCCTTCATTAAGGTGCCAAAGCTCTTGCCGGTTTCTTTCTTAAGGATTTTCCCGACTTCGCTGCCAGTATCTCCCAGCTCATTCAGCATGGAGGAAATATAGGTTGTAGATTCTTCCGTGCTGATACCCGCCTTCGTTAGGCTGACATAAGCAGATTCAAGGTTTCCCAGATTGACATTGTAGGCGGAAGCCGTACTAATCGCCTTGCCCATTGCGCTGGCAAGCTGGTCAATCGTAGTAACACCAAGGTTTTGCGTCTGAATCAGGCTGTCCGAGATTGATTCAGCATCGGCAGCACTCATCCCATACGCATTGATAGTGGTTGTGAGAACAGAAAGCGCAGATTCTGCATCTGTGAATCCTGCTGTGGCAAGTCGGGTTGCATCCCCAACCAGTGAAACTGCATTCGCAGTGTCTCCGGTTGCGGAAATGGCGTTGTAAACCGCCCCAGACAATTCACTTGCGGACACCCCCATCTCCGAAGACAAGTTTTGGATAGAACTTCGCATGTCTTCGACGGACATCTGTGAAGTGTCCATGATGGTTTCAACCTGGGCAAAAGAAGATTCAAATTCTGTCCCGATTTTACTTACCGCGACAAGTGCTCCAGCGGACGCAGTTGCGACAGCGGCAAAACCTTTTATAATTCCATTTAGTGCCTTCGACGCCACAGAATCAAGGTTTTGCAGTTCTTTGACCGTGAGTTGTGTGCTCTTCCTCTGCTTCTCAAGCGGGTCATTAGACTTCTTGGACTTTTCTCTCGATTTTTTGAGTGCCTTTTCTAAGTCTGCAAGAAATTCGTCATAATCGCCCTTAATTTCAATGATTACAGAACCATCTGCCGCCATTCACTTCACACCCCGCCTCCAGTTTTTTCTGTGCTCCTTTTTGCTTCCTCAAATCGCTTTCGCACCTTTTCGATCAATGCCGCGTCTCTCTCTTCGACGGTCTGCACTTCTCTCCTTCGATCATCCTTAATCGCATAGAGAGCCCTCATTTTTTTATAGTGTTTCTTTTCCTCTTTACTCATTTTGGAAATGTCGGCTGTGCGGTATCGTATGCGCTGCATGAAAAGCGTTTCGGAGGGAAGATTAAATAAGAGACGACGAAAAGCCCACCAGTGCAAATCATCCTTAGATAGGTCTATCCCATACGCTGACAGAAAGGAGGCAAGGATAGCTTCTGAATCAATTTCAAAGTCATATACCCTGCCTCCTTCCTTTTTTGCTTGTTCTTGTGTTGCCTCTTTGCTTTCTTCCCCCCGAAAGAACCACAACATTGCGTCGAATGCTGCGGATATATTGGAAGGAATCCCGCTTGGGTAAAACAAATTCAAAAGACCTACAACATCTGGATTTTTTTCTTTCAGAATCTCAAGTTCGATAGAAATCCCAACGCGAAAACTTGGATTGATCGGGAAGAATTGCCCATCTACATCTACGCTGGTGGGGAATCCGTTAAATGGATTCTCTCTCACGATCTTTTACTCTCTGTTCAGCTTCGGCACGCAGCTTTGCCCGTTTTTCTGCTCTCAACTGGGAATCATCCATGATAGAGGGAGAAGAAGGCGGATTGAAATCTACCTTCATAGAGCTTACAGTTGCGGATACTTCTTCGCAAAACTTGGCATAAGCATTGATAATGTCTCTCGCGTTTACATTGTCGCCGAAACACTTCTTGCTCGTCCCTTCGCCACAAAGCACATCAAAGAAATCCATAAATGCATTGCACATCATTCTGATTGCCTTAATGCCATTTTTGGCGGGATCTTCTTGAATCATTTCTTTCACACGTTTTCCAACTTCAGCGATCTCTGTCACACCATTGGTATATAATTCCAAGTTGACGAGATCGAAAGTATCATACTGAATCTCAACGCCGTTGATATTGTAGGTCTCCATAATTTATCCTCCTGTCAGTTAAACACCGGAATCGTCAGAATATGTGTAGGCAGCGGGAGCAGAGGTCGCCATAATATCAATGTCAATTTCCGAAGATGCACCGGCATCCCCGGACCCATCAGAGTTCACAATGATAGATGCTGTCCCCTTTTCTCCTTCTCCTGTCAATAGAGAGAAATACACATAAGGTTTAACTACTTTCTGGCCGGTACCGAACTTAATTGCATGAGACAACACAAAATCCTGGAATTCATCTCCAAAGATACGGTCACCAGTAACATTGAATGTACGCTGAGTAGATGTTTTGGTAGATACCGCACCCTGTCGGATATACGCTTTTTCATCTGTTTCGGGATTCAACTGACTATCCACCGATGCAATACCGGACTGCACTACGATATAATTAGCTACTTTTCCGGCTGATTCTTCCGCGATATCTACGGCAAGAACAAAATCGTCATTTGTTGCAACCCCCGCAAACTCAGCGGAAGGGGTGTAATCAGCCATCAGAGCGGAAAGTTTCATAATATTTCCTCCTAATAAATAAATTTCGGCTCGTCGGCTCACGAAAAAAATCATTCAGATGTGTAATCCATCGTCATAATAATTTGGTGATCTTCTGTTCCATCCTCATATCGGTTAAATAAAACGGAATCAGGATCACTTTCGCTTCGAGAAAA
>ENA-UOJR01002613-UOJR01002613.1-human-gut-metagenome-genome-assembly--contig:-C115P-NODE-2613-length-12443-cov-6.895544_pt1 | contig 12443 bp, 7 predicted proteins | sample MGYA00242354_ERZ723901 | MGnify/ENA metagenome assembly ERZ723901
CGTGGCCTCGATTCCCTCAGTCGCGTTTAAGCTGCCGTCGCGGACAAAGAGCTGCTGGTAAAGCTTGCTGCCCTTGTTTGCATTCACGACGCCGTAGGCGATGGACGCGCCGTCCTTTTCGGACACATAGCTGCTGCCGCCGGACAGGAAGCCGACCTCCTGATAGAGCGTGCGGTCGATGGTCGTCAGCAGATACGTTGCGATGACGCCGCGCTCGCCGTTCGAGCCGCCGTAGACATGCTGCCAGACGTTATAGTTACGCGGCGCGAGATAAACATTGCTCGGTTCCCAGATATAGTAGGTGGCTCCGGCCTCCGGGGTGAAGTCCATGGCATTCTGCCCGGCGGCAAAGCTCTGGACACTGCCTGCGCCACAGGCTTCGGCAGAGAATGCGCCGCCATAGAGATGCCCGGTGAGTACCTGCGCCGTGAGATCAAAATGCTCCGTCACGGCGTGGGTGTCGGTCTGAACGACGGTGCCGTTCTGCACATGCGCGACCTTGAAATCACGCCCATAGGCGAACCAGAGGTCCTGGTTGGAGCTCACGGCCGTCAGCGTGACGGTGGCGCTGCTGCCCTCGGTCAGACTGCCGTCATTCAGAATATAACTGCCGTAGTAGGTGTAGCCGTCGAAGATCTTGTGGTCCACGGTATAGGGGGTGTTATAGCGCAGACCGGTCGAACCGTTCACGCTGTGGTATTCCGCAGGCTGGACCTGATTGGCGAGGGCGGGGGACTCGACCACGGTGCCCTGCGCGTTGACAGGCTGGCCGTTCTCGTTTACCTGATACCAGTGCACGAGCAGCTTGCCGCCGCCCACGGTGACCTCGGGCTTCGGAAATTCGGCTTCGGCATTGCGGCCGAGGTAGTCGATGTAAGAGAAGGTGGCCTGCTCATTCGTGAGAAGCGTTTCGCCCGTGGACGGGTTACAACCGGACTTGATGGTGACCCGGTACTTCATGACGGGCTTATCCTGCTCGCTGACGTTGCCGACCGTCCAGTGAATGGCGCGGGTCGCGGAGTCATAGGAGGCCGTGCCCTGACTGATGTAGACGTCTGCGTTGCCCGCATCATAGACGGCCATATCGGTCGTGATGATGGGCGCGGCGTCCTTGAAGACAAGCTGAACTTTGTCACCCATCGTGTCGGCGACGGAGCCGGCGCGGGCCGCAATGGAAATGCTGCCCGCAATTGAGGTGAAGGCGTCCTTCAGCGCGGTCTCAATGTTCGTCGAGGAGGAGATAGCGAAGAAACCCTTCGTCGGATTCGTGGCACAGGCTTTCAGAACGCGTTCGCCGTCGGTGCCTGCCTGGAAGGCGACGGTGTAAACGGTACTGCTCTCTGCAGTGGCCTGCTGGGCCTCCCAAATCGTGCGGATACCATGATTCGAAATCTGCATGGTTACTCGAGCGGCAACTTTGGTAGAGAAAGTAAAGTCCTTTGCGGGTAGACCATTTCCAGAGACTGTGCCAGTGGAGAGCTCCTGCCCGTTACTGTAATTCTCGTTGATCACATACGGCCAATCCTGTTGACCAATACCAAGGAAATGACTGCACTTTACACTGCCACTGGTACTTCCGTGGTTTAGTGCAGTGTTGATCGTACTGGAGACGCTATAACTATTTGTAGTAGATGTTCCGTCACCAACTGTTTGCGTATAATCACAGGAAACAATTTCGGGCGTTCCGGCTTTGTAATTTACGGATACGCTAAGATCAGGAGTCTTATGACTGCTGCTAAATTCACCGCAGTTTGATTTTACATCAATATTAAATCCGTCAAAGCTGATGTCGGCCGCAACCTGCGAAACACGGTAAGCCATGGTCGGTTCCCCATCACTCAGCAGCACGATGCTCTTATTCTGCCCGGTGGATTCCGCGGAGTTCAGCAGGGTACGGGCTGCATGAAGGCCAAGCTGCGTAAAGGTACCACCAAGCGTTTCGGGTCTGGACTTCGCAATTGCATCGATCTGGTGCTTCAATGCTGCCTTATTCTCGTAAGTATAAAACCCGGTATGGGTCTCTTCGAGATTGTAGACGACCAGCGCGATGCGCGTGGTGCTTTCCTCGGTGAGCAGCGTGTCTACAAAGGCGTTTGCAGCGGCTTTTGTCTTTGCCATGCGGCTGTTGTCGTACATGCTGTTCGAATTATCGATGACCAGCACGACGTCGGAGGTCGTCTTATAATTTTTGCCCTGAATACCGAGCGTGACCTCCCATGTGTTTTCCTTTCCCTCGACAGCGGCAGCGCTTTTGCTGAGCTGGATCGCGCCCTCTTCGGGCCAGACGGGCTGCTCACTGTTGTCTGCGAAGACGGCCTCGCCGAGCAGGGCCAGCGTCAGGACGACGGTGAGCAGAGCAGCAAGCGTTCGTTTGATGCGTTTCATGGTGTTTCCTCCTCTAACGACTCTTCGGCAGGTGAGTGCCGCAAATTTTCTGCGTTCTGTAACGCAATGGGCATTTTTCGTTTTTGAGAATAGCATATAACAAGATGAATGGTGCTGAAGTTTTGCGTTCAAAAAGAATCGGATAAAATGTTAAAGAATTTATCCGATGTAAATATCTATATCTGAAATAGAGGAAAAACGGGAATAACTTTTGACCATAGTTTACTACATATGAAAGCCTTTTGCAAGCCCTTTCTGGAAAAATTATGTGAAAAAATATCGCGTTCCATATTAAATGATATTTCGATAGATTTCGAGGTTTCGCCCAGACTATGCAGTTTCAGAACAAAATACGGCAGATAACAGCAGACTCTTTTTGATATCCTTCAAAACTTTGCATTCTTGAGGAAAAGTGTTACAGACGCTAACATGCTTGTAACGTTTATTCGCGGAAGTATTTGTGCAATACTGCCAAAATTCTCGACAAAAATTTGGTCGGATTTGCCTCCGAAAAAGCCTTGCGGGAACTGGGAGCGTTGTGTATAATAGAATTACAATTTCAGATTGATAGCTGTAACGAAGTGCTGCGCGCACGGGCTTCCGACTATCACTCAGGGATTCTTGAGTGGAGATGTTGAACGAATGGTTCTGCATCCCCATTTTTGTTTTATTCACGCCATGGAAATCACAAACAGGAGGTACACGAGCATGTATATTCTTGGAAACGGCAGACTGATCACCCGCAGTCAGGCCCTTCCGTATCTGGAGAACGGCGCCGTCTGCATCGACGGGACGAAGATCAAAGCGGTCGGCGAGACCGCTGCGCTCCGCGCCAGATATCCCGAGGCGGAGTTTCTTGATGCACGCGGCGGCGTCATCATGCCGGCGTTCATCAACGCCCATACGCATATTTATTCCGCACTGGCCCGCGGCCTTTCCATCAAGGGCAACAACCCCACAAATTTCTATGAGGTGCTCGACGGTACCTGGTGGGCTATTGACCGCAAGCTGACGCTCAAGGGCACGAAGGCCTCGGCCGACGCTCTGTACATCGACTGCATCAAGCAGGGCGTGACGACGATCTTCGATCACCACGCCTCCTACTGTGAGATCCCCGGCAGTCTGTTCCAGATCGCGGAGTCGGCAAAGCAGTTCGGCATCCGCTCCTGCCTGTGCTACGAGGTCTCCGACCGCGACGGCGAGGAGAAGTGCCTGCAGGCCATCCGGGAGAATGCCGACTTCATCACCTGGTGCGAGAAGGAGAAGGACCCCATGCTCGCCGCCATGTTCGGCGGACATGCCCTGTTCACCATCTCCGACAAGACGTTCGACCGTATGGTCGCAGCGAACAACGGCCGCACCGGCTATCACATCCACGTTTCCGAGGGCATGAACGATGTCTACGACAGCCTGCAGAACTATGGCCGCCGTCCCGTGCAGCGCCTGCAGGACCACGGCATCCTCGGCCCGAAGACGATCCTCGGCCACTGCATCCATGTCAATACGGCGGAGATCGAGCTTATTAAGAATACCGACACCATGGTCGTGAACAATCCGGAATCCAACATGGGCAACGCCGTTGGCATCTGCCCGGTGCTGCCGCTGTCCAAGGCGGGCATCCTCCTCGGCATGGGCACGGACGCCTACACGAATGATATGCTCGAGTCCCTGAAGGTAGCCCTCTGCTCGCAGCGGAGCAATGCCTGTGCGCCGAATGTCGCGTGGTGCGAGGTCACGGACATGCTCTTCAAGAACAACGCGAAGATCGGCGCGCGCTACTTCGACGCGCCCCTCGGCGTGCTGGAGCCGGGCGCGGCGGCGGACGTCATCGTCATGGACTACAAGCCGTTCACCCCGTTCTCCGATGCGAACATCGACGGCCATATGATCTTCGGCATGACCGGCCGCCAGTGCCAGACGACGATCGCCAACGGCAAGCTCCTCATGAAGGACCGCGAGCTTATCGGCGTCGACGAAGAGGCGATCAATGCGCACATCCTCGAGGAGTCCAAGAAGCTCTGGGGCGCGCTGAACGACTGCACCTACTAATTTATAATTCATTTCCGTCAAATATGATCCTGCGCCGCGCCTGCCTTACCCGGGGTGCGCGCGGCGCCGCAACAAGCATCACAGGAGGATGATCCCATGTCTGAGAAAATGTATCCCATTCCGTTCCGCAGCCTGATGAACTGGATCCTCGCAGAGCGGGAGAAGACCGGCGAGGTCTTCGGCGTGCATAAGCGCTGGATCGCCGACCCGGCCAAGACGCTTCCCATCTTCGGCGAGAAGATCGAAAGCCCGTTCGGCCCCGCTGCAGGCCCGAACAGCCAGCTGGCGCAGAATATCATCGCCGCCTACGTCGCAGGCGCGCGCTTCTTCGAGGTCAAGACCGTTCAGAAGATGGACGGCGCGGAGCTTGCCGCCTGTGTGCCGCGTCCCTGCATCCTTGCAGACGACGAGGGCTACAACCAGGAGTGGTCCACGGAGCTGGAGGTCGGTCAGGCGCTCGACGAGTATGTCAAGGCGTGGTTCGCCCTGAAGATCATGGCGAAGGTCTGGCATTACGGCGACCCGGACGGCTTTGTGTTCAACATGTCCGTCGGCTATGACCTCGAGGGAATCCGTGGCCCGAAGATCGACCACTATATCGAATCCATGAAGGATGCCTCGCAGCTGCCGGTGTTTGCCGAGTGCCGCAAGGTCCTGACGGAGTTGTTCCCAGAGGAGGCGGCGTTCATTGCCTCCATCTCGCCGCAGGTCTCCCACAGCGTCACGCTTTCGACGCTGCACGGCTGCCCGCCCGATGAGATCGAGCGCATCGCGTCCTACCTGCTGACCGAGAAGCATGTGCACACGTTCGTCAAGTGCAATCCGACGATCCTCGGCTATCACGACGCCCGCACGATCCTCGATTCAATGGGCTATGACTACATCGTCTTCGACGATCACCATTTCAATGAGGATCTGCAGTGGAAGGACGCCGTCCCGATGTTTGAGCGCCTGCAGGCGCTGGCGGACCGCGAGAAGCTGCAGTTCGGCCTGAAGCTGTCGAACACGTTCCCGGTCGACACGACGCGCGGCGAGCTGCCGAACGACGAGATGTACATGTCCGGCCGCTCCCTGTTCCCGCTGACCATCGAAATGTGCCGCCGCATCTCCGCGCAGTTCGGCGGTAAGATGAAGATCTCGTTCGCAGGCGGCGCAGATTTCTTCAACTGCGACAAGCTGCTGGCGGCCGGGATCTGGCCCGTCACCGTCGCCACGACCATTCTGAAGCCGGGCGGCTACAACCGCCTGACCCAGATGGCCGAAAAGACGGCCGGCATGCCGTTCCGTCCGTTTGACGGCACGGACACCGAGGCCATTGCGGCTCTGTCCGCCGCCTGCCGCACGGATCCGCACCACTGTAAGCCCGTCAAGCCGCTGCCCACGCGCAAGTCCGAGGAAAAGGTGCCCTGGTTCGACTGCTACTCCGCCCCCTGCCGCGGCGGCTGCCCCATCGCACAGGACATCCCCGAGTATCTCGAGCTGTGCCGCAAGGGCCTGTATAACGAGGCGCTGGCCCTTATCACGGAGCGCAACGCTCTGCCGTTCATCACCGGCACGATCTGCGCGCACCGCTGCATGGGCAAGTGCACCCGCAACTTCTATGAAGATCCTGTCCAGATCCGTGCAGCCAAGCTGCTGGCGGCCGAGAAGGGCATCGATGCCAGAATGGCATCCATCGTCCGCCCGGCTCCCGTTCCCGGCAAGCGCGCTGCCATCATCGGCGGCGGCCCGACCGGCATTGCTGCGGCCTACTTCCTCGGCCGTGCAGGCGTGGCCTGCACCATCTTTGAGCGCACCGGCAAGCTCGGCGGCATCGTCCGCCATGTCATCCCGGCGTTCCGCATCTCGGACGAGGCCATTGACCGCGATATCGCCCTTATGCAGGCCTACGGCGCGGAGGTCCGCCTGAATACCGAGGCTCCCTCCGTGGAGGAGCTGCACAAGATGGGCTATACCCACATTCTCTATGCCACCGGCGCATGGAAGCCCGGCAAGCTGAACATCCCCGGCAACGTCCGCGGCGTCATCGGCTGGATGCAGGAGCGCAAGGCCGGTTCGAACGAGCCGCTCGGCCATGTCGCCGTCGTCGGCGGCGGCAACACCGCCATGGATGCTGCCCGCGTGGCAAAGCGCGGCGGCGCGGCGTCCGTGACGCTCGTCTATCGCAGAACGCGCCGCTTCATGCCTGCCGATGCGCAGGAGCTGGAGCTGGCCATGCAGGATGGCGTGGACTTCCTCGAGCTGGCCGCGCCCGTCAAGCAGGAAAACGGCGCCCTGACATGCGAGAAGATGCGCCTCGGCGAGCCGGATGCCTCCGGACGCCGCAGCCCGGTTCCAACCGGCGAGACGGTCGAGCTGCCGTGCGACCTCGTAATCTCCGCCGTCGGCGAGCAGGTCGAGGAGCAGGTGTTTACGGACAACGGCATCACGCTCAGCGCGAAGGGCCGTCCTGCCTTCTGCACGAACGTTCCCGGCGTCTATGCTGCCGGTGATGCGCTGCGCGGCCCGGCTACGGTCGTGGAAGGCATCGCAGACGCAGCCCGCTTTGCGGAGGCCGTCATCGGCGCGCCGCACACCTATGACATCCCGGCGGAGGCCCATCCCACAGAGGCCGAGGCTATCGCCCGCAAGGGCATCCTGCGCGCACCGGGCAAGGTCTGCTGCGAGGGCGAGCGCTGCCTGAGCTGCGACACCGTCTGCCAGAACTGCGTGGACGTCTGCCCGAACCGCGCCAACGTCGCCGTCCGTCTGCCGGACGGCCGCACGGAGATCGTGCACGTCGACAAGATGTGCAACGAGTGCGGCAACTGCACGGCCTTCTGTCCGTATGCCTCCGAGCCGTGCAAGGATAAGCTGACGCTGTTCCAGACGACGGAGGACATGGACGATTCCAGAAACTTCGGCTTCTGCTTCCTGCCGGACGGCAAGGTCCGCGCACGCCTGACGACGGAGACCGTCGGTGATCCGGACGAGCTGCCCGCCGATGCCGCCCTGCTCGTGCGCACGATCCGCGACAGCTATTCTTATCTCTATCGTTAACATTACAAATGAACCCCCGGAGCTTCGGCTCCGGGGGAACTTGCGGTCAGGAGACAGCATGGAATTATACGAAATCGTCAATCGCTATCATATCGGAACGAACTACAGCTGCGCGGAATCCATCCTGCTGGGCTGTGAAGAATATTATCATCTGAATTTGCCGGAGCAGGCGCGAAAGCTGTTTACGCTGCTGGGCAGCGGCATGCAGACAGGCCTTTCCTGCTGCGGCGCGCTGACGGCGGGGACCGCGATCCTCGGCCTGATGACAACGGGAAACGGCGAATGGAACAGCGACAATCCGGTCGGCGCCGCGCTCGTGGAGGAGCTGACGAACGTGTTCGGGCAGTTTGAAACGCTCTGGTGCGATGAGCTGCGCGGGCTGGAGATCGATGGCTATGAGGACCCGTGCTACTGCGTGGTGGAGACCGTTGCCAAAAAGCTGCAGGAGCTGCTCGCGCGCTGTGAGGAGGAGATCCCCCATGCAGAATGAGGAATGGAACGTCTCTGCCGTATCGCTCTCGCCGGAGCTGGTGCGCCTTGCGCAGCAGAAGCAGGCCCGGCTCGATGCCTGCCTTCAGGCGGCGGAGAACGGCAATGAGGCTGCCATCACGGAGCTTGGCATCAACTATTTTTATGGGATCAACGGCGTCCCGGAAGACCCGGATGCTGCGTTTTACTGGCTCAGCCGGACCTCGCCGGAAAATGCGGCGGGCCGCTGCTTCCTTGGGGCCTGCTATGTGATCGGCAAGGGAACAAAGCAGGATGAGCGGACTGCGGCTGAGCTGTTTCGGGACAGTGCCGCCCTCGGCTTTCCGCCTGCACAGTATGAGCTGGGACTCTGCTATGAGCACGGCATCGGACTGGAACGGAACATGGCCCGGGCGGTCGAGCTGTATGCGCTGGCGGCGGAGCAGGAGGATGCACAGGCCCAGTGCGCCCTCGGAAACCTGTACTTTACCGGAAACGGTGTGGAGCAGGACCGGGCGCGTGCCGCGGAGCTTTATACGCGCGCAGCGGAGCAGGGCGACGTGCAGGCACTGAGCTGCCTTGCGGAATGCTATGAGGCGGGCTGCGGCGTCCCGTGCGATCTGGCCCGGGCCATTGCGCTGTACGATCAGGCTGCTGCCCTCGGCGACGGCTATGCGCACGAGGAGGCGAGCCGCCTGCGGCTGCTGCGTAATAACCGGCGGCGGAAGTGGGATTTTGAAAGCCTGCAATGATTCTGTAAAAAATTGGAGCACTCGCATGACGCGGGTGCTCCATTTTTTGAGCTGATCAGCCCAGAAGAGCGGCAAGGTCCGCCTCCGGGGTGGTGATGGGTGCGATGGCATAGTGCTCCACGAGGTACTGCAGCACATTGGGCGACAGAAAGGCCGGGAGCGTCGGGCCGAGGCGGATATTCCGGATGCCGAGGTGCAGGAGCGTCAGCAGGATGCAGACGGCCTTCTGCTCATACCACGACAGGACCATGGAAAGCGGCAGGTCGTTCACACCGCAGTGGAAGGCCTCCGCCAGCGCCAATGCGATCTGAATGGCGCTGTAGGCGTCGTTGCACTGACCGATGTCCAGCAGGCGCGGCAGGCCTGCGACGGTGCCGAGGTCCATGTCGTGGAAGCGGTATTTCCCGCAGGCGAGCGTCAGCACGACGGTGTCCGGCGGGGTCTGGCGGACGAATTCCGTGTAGTAATTTCGTCCTGCGCGCGCGCCGTCACAGCCGCCGACCAGGAAGAAGTGGCGGATCGCGCCGGAGCGCACGGCCTCGACGATCTGCGCGGCGTTTGCCAGCACGGCGTCGTGTGCAAAGCCTGTGGTCGTGCCCGTGCCGCCGTTCAGGCCGGTGCGGTGCTGCGTCTCGGCATAGCCGCCCAGCTCCAGTGCGCGCTCGATGACAGGCGTGAAGTCCTTTTCCGCGCCGATGTGCGGGAGATCGGGGTAGGCGACGACAGCCGTGGTGAACACGCGGTCGGCGTAGGACGGGCGCGGCGGCATGAGGCAGTTCGTCGTGAACAGGATCGGCGCGGGCAGGTCTGCAAATTCCTTCTGCTGGTTCTGCCATGCCGTGCCGAAATTCCCCTTGAGATGGGGATATTTTTTCAGCTCCGGGTAGGCGTGCGCCGGGAGCATCTCGCCGTGCGTATAGACTGCGATGCCACGGCCAGCCGTCTGCTCCAGCAGGAGCTTCAGGTCGTGCAGGTCATGACCGGACACAACGATAAACGGTCCGGGCTCCACGGTGAACGGCACATGGACCGGCGTCGGCTTGCCGAAGCATTCGGTGTTGGCTTTATCCAGCAGCGCCATGCAGCGCAGGTTGACCTCGCCCAGCTCCAGTACGAGCGGCAGCAGCTCCTCCATGCTCCAGTCCTCGCCGACGGCAAACAGAGCTTTAGAAAGGAAGCGCTCGACGGTCTCGTCCCGGTAGCCGAGCACCATGGCATGATAGGCATAGGCTGCCATGCCGCGGCTGCCGAACAGCAGCAGGGACTTCAGGCTGCGGATGTCCTCCTGTGCGCCCCAGAGCTGCGCCAGATCATAGTCGCCCGTGCGGCCGCAGGGCGCGGTGCAGACGGCACAGTCCGGCACAAGGCGCTGCTTCTCGGCCCGGACGCGCCCGGCCAGGGCGTTCAGGCTGTCCGGATCGAAATTGACGTTCGTCAGCGTGGCGAACAGGCCCTCGATCATCAGCTGCCAGGTCTCCGGACCGGCATCCGGGCTGGTGTCCGCCGCGCGCGCCAGACCGATCAGTGCTCCGGTCAGCCGGTCCTGCACCTGCGCAGTCTGCGCGTCCTTGCCGCAGACGCCGCGGCTCGTGCAGCCGGTGCAGCCTGCGGTCTGCTCACATTGAAAGCAAAACATGTTGTGGTCCATGGGAAAACTCCTTCTTGTGGTTTGGGGTTCACTTCATGGACACATCATACCAAATGACTGCACGCAAATATGTTGGTATGCCAACATGACGGACGCGATTTTCGTTCCAAATTCAGGGAAGCATAAATTCGGCGGGGATCGATACGCCGTTCATGAAAACGGCAAGGCAGATATAGTTTCCATCCGTCGTGATGCTGGCATTGTCCTTCCATGCCGCGGTGATCGCCTCGTCTGTGCCCTCGCTCTCGACGGCGCCCTCGTCCACGGCCTTCTGGAGAATGTCCACGACCTTCTGCACGTCGGCGCTGTTCTCAACCTCAAGCAGAACGACCTCGTCCGGCGCGCCGGTCACGGGGGAGAGGCCGCCGCTGACCTGCCGGAACGAAATTTCCTCCAGTCCGGGGAACAGGGGACTCAGCTCCGAAATGTCCGAGACCGGGAACAGGACCGGCGCGTCCGCGCCCATGGCGGTGATGCCGCTCTGATAGAGCATCTGCAGATCGCGCGATGAGGTTGGCTCGGTCGGCGCGGGTTCCGTCGGGGCGGGCTTGCTGCCGCAGGCCGCAAGCAGCACGAGAACGCAGACCAGTGCGAGGAGCAGGAACGTCTTCTTCATAAAAAATACCTCCCTTTTCTGTATGGATCCGGTCAGCCTGCTGCGCTGACCCCCTTGTATCCATCAAGACGGCGCACGGGAAGAATTGTTTCGCGAATTGCAATCCATAAAAAAGTATGGTATCATAAACTCAACGCAGGTTATCCCTTTATCTAATGGAAAAGGGTCAAAAAACGAAGTGACTGCAGGCCCTCTGTGGTCCAATATAAAAAATATGATACGAAAGGAGAAGCGGACATGGAACGGATCAAAAAGAACTTCGGTTTTGGCTTTATGCGCCTTCCGATGCAGGACGGCGAGGTCGATATCGCGGAAACGAACCGCATGGTAGACGCATTTCTGGACGCAGGCTTCAACTATTTTGACACGGCGCACGGCTATCTGCAGGGCAAGAGCGAAAAGGCGCTCAAGACCTGCCTGACGAGCCGTTATCTGCGCGACCGCTACATCCTGACGGACAAGCTGACGGAGAACTTTTTCAAGACCGAGGCGGACATCCGCCCGGTGTTCGAGAGCCAGCTCGAGGCCTGCGGCGTCGATTATTTTGATTTCTACCTCATGCATTCGCAGTGCTCGGAGAACTATGGCCATTTCAAGGCCTGCCGCGCTTATGAGACGGCGTTTGCTCTGAAGGAAGAGGGCAAGGTCCGCCACGTCGGCATTTCGTTTCATGGCCGCCCCGAGCTGCTCGAGCAGATCCTGACGGAGTATCCCGCGATCGAGGTCGTGCAGATCCAGTTCAATTATGTTGACTATGACGATCCCTCTGTCCAGAGCCGCAAGTGCTATGAGGTCTGCCGGAAGTTCAACAAGCCGGTCATCGTCATGGAGCCGGTCAAGGGTGGAAACCTTGTCAAGCTGCCGGACGATGCACGCGCTGTTCTGGATGCCCTGCATGGCGGCAGCCCGGCCAGCTATGCCATCCGCTTCGCTGCGGGCTTCCCCGGCATGCTGATGGTGCTCTCCGGTATGAGCACGCCAGAGCAGGTGCAGGACAATATCTCGTTCATGAAGGACTTCAAGCCGCTGGACGAAACGGAGCTTGCTGCCATCGCGAAGGTGCAGGAAATCTTCCGCAGCAAGAACCTCATCCCGTGCACCGGCTGCCGATACTGCACGGACGGCTGCCCGAAGCAGATCGCCATCCCGGAACTGTTCGCCACGATGAACGCGAAGCAGATCCACCACGACTGGCATACGGATTATTACTACAATGCCGTCTACGCACTGCCCGGTCATAAGGCCTCGGACTGCGTGAAGTGCGGCAAGTGCGAGTCCGTCTGCCCGCAGCATCTGCCCATCCGCCAGCTGCTGGAGAATGTGGCGAACGAGTTCGAAAAGAAGGAAGCGTAAGGGAAACAGAAACCCAAATATGATGCAAAAATTCGCAGCCGCTGCGGTCGATTGGCCGCGGCGGCTGAGCTTGTCAAAAAAGGATTTTTGACAAGCTCTCAAACGAGACCCGTTTCACTGGGCTCTCGTTTGA
>ENA-UOJR01002618-UOJR01002618.1-human-gut-metagenome-genome-assembly--contig:-C115P-NODE-2618-length-12435-cov-3.179160_pt1 | contig 12435 bp, 7 predicted proteins | sample MGYA00242354_ERZ723901 | MGnify/ENA metagenome assembly ERZ723901
AAAAAGCGGTTTCCATTATGCAGAACGAATGTGAAGATTACCAGGCGCACATTGCTTTTATTCTTTCTTATATAAATGATCATGAAAATGACTTTTAAAAATGCACCTGTGGTTTTTAACGATTGGGACAAAGAAATCCCCGCTGTTGCTTATATCTTTAAGTAACAACGGGGATTTTTTTTCAAAAATTCATTTTACGTAAATTTACATCTACTTGGAGCATTACATAAGCTTTGTCTCTTCCAGTTTTTCTGTAAAAGCATCATTTGCCTTGATGATCGGTTTGCGAAGCACCAGACCGACGATCAGGGAAATACCTAAGAATATTGCAAGTTTTCCAAGATCGATCCAGTAATTCATGCCATACATGCCTCCCACCGTCTCCCGCAGCGCAGCCATACTGTGTGTAAACGGAAGCAGCGGATAAACCGCACGGAAGAAGGACGGTGCTACCTCTATCGGGAAGGTTCCACCGGTTCCGGCTACCTGCACAACCAGCAGAATGACGCTGACCGCTTTTCCAATGTCTCCCAGAGACACCGTCAGCGTATAAATAATATTTACAAATACCAAGCTTGAGAACCAGCAGCCCAGCAGGAACAAAAACGGATGCTCACACTGAATCCCAAGATAGAGCAGATCACCTAATGCGATCAATGTACTCTGGAATAAACCAACGATCATAAATGTAATAAAACGCCCAAAATAAATCTGATGCAGCTTGACATTTTTTAATCCTTTCGTGCAATTCTCAGATACATTGACTTTCAGCATTGCCACCAGAACGATACCACCGATCCAGATCGACAATACGGAATAAAACGGAGCCATAGAAGAACCGTAATTAGCAATCTCATATATTTTGTGCGTATCCAGTGAGACAGGAGCTGCCAAAAATGTACTGATCGCGGATTTGTCTCCGGAAATCAAAGCTTCCAGCTCGGAAAAATCTCCGCTCGTTTCCATCTCATCCAACTTAGCTGTCGTATCTGCAATCCGGTCAGAAGCTTCCGCCAGCAGTTCACCGGAATCTCCCAGCACTTTCTGGATTTCTGACAGATCAGAATCTGCCGTATCCGTCAGTTTATAAATGCTGTTGGCACTCTGATCCAGCTGCGACAACAGACTGGAAATCTCCTGTTTGGAAGAAGTCAGGGACGCTGACAGTTGATTTAATGATTTCTGTACCGAAGATTTATAACTTGCAGACACACCGGACATATTTTCCCGGTTCTTTGCTGCCAGATTCTTTAACTCACTCCGGGCGGTGCCAAGATCGGTGGTGGCATCCTGCAGGCCTTTTGCACTATCCTGTAATTTGCTTTGCAGATTTTTCTGCTGCTGAATGGAAGTATCCATCCGAACCACAATTGCATCAACAAGTGGGGATGTCTCCGGATATTTATCTGCGACTGCTGCTACAGAGTCCCGGACGGAAGTATAGGCAGTCACCACATTTCCAACCTGACCCGCAAGAGTATCCAGCGTGGATGCAATCTGCTGTGCATCCGCACTTTCATCAGAAAAGGCGCCTGAAATGACCTGATCCATCTGATCATACACATTTTCTGCTGATTTCAGTGCTGTTCCGACACTGTCTGCGGCCGCATCCATGGAATCATCCAGACCGGAAAATGTTTTTGATGTCTCCTGAAATGTCTGCCTGCTCTCCTTCGTCTGCTGTTGTACGGTTTGCAGAAATTCCGTAGTAGAATTCAACAGTTTCTGCGCGGAACCTGTCATATCCGAGAAAGATTCCAGCAAACCGGCAGAAGCTGTCAGATCTCCGGCAATCTGATTCAGATTTGTATTCAGATTATCCACGATCGTCTCCGCACCACTGGCCTGTGTCATATTGGAAACTGCCTGCAGTACCGTCAGTGTTGTATCTGAAACCGTCTCGATAAATACCTCATTTACCTGACGCTGCACTGCACCGGCTCCTTTATCTGTTACCTTCGGTGCAATCGCATTTTCCTTGGCATTGGAATAATAGGTAATCTCCGGTTTTTCTACCTTTTCAGAAAAAACACTCATCATCTTGTTACTGAAATCTTTCGGAATCACGATCGCTGCATAATATTTTCCGGATTTCACTCCGCTGGTAGCTTTTTCCTCTGTGGTAAACACCCACTCCATCTGGGTATTTTCCCGCAAAGCAGACAACACTTTATCACCGATATTGATTTCAATCGGGATCAGACTTCCCTCATATCCTTCATCCACGCTGGCCACAGCCACCTTAAGATTTCCGGTGTTGGAATACGGATCCCAGCTGGCTGCAATATTGAACCACGCATACAGGCAGGGAACGACACTGATACCAATAATGACAACCAGCGCAATGACATTATTGCGGACACGCATCATATCCCGCTGAAAGATTTTCCATACATTTTTCATCAGATGTCTCCCTCCTTAATCTTTTTTACCAGTTCTTCCGGTTCCAGTCCGCTCATCTCCAGCTGACGTACAATACGGTCATGCACATACTCCACACAGATCAGATAAACCACCAGTGCGATCAGGGAAATGATCCAGAGCACCAGAAATACAAATTTTGCCGGTAATACAAAGGATAAAATCAGAAATACAAGTGGAATCACGAGGATTCCTGCGAATCCAATGCGCACCATTTTCGGATATTTCAATTCAAACTTTCCGGATTTTTCCAAAAAACGACGTTTTGTCAAATCATCCCGCATCAAGATTTCAAGCATCAGCTGCATCTGCGGAAGCTGTCTTTCACTGCCGGCGGTCTCACCGACCATCATTTCTGTCTCTTCCAGACGACGGTCAAACAGGTGGTTCAAATTCATCAACAGCGGCCGAAGCACAAGACCAATAAAGAGCGCCAGTGCTAAAAATACAAACATCACTGCCATATTTTTCACATAAGTATTCTCGTAAAATCCTGCGATGCACTCACGCATGCCACGGATGGAATACGTGAACGGCAGGAACGGATTCAGTTTTTTGAAAAAGCCCGGCATCATCTCAATCGGATACGTACCGGAGGAGCCCGGGATCTGCAAGATGATCAGGAATACACCCAATGCTTTTCCAATATGCTTGAAGGTAAGTGCCATTGCAAAAATAATATTTACATAGATAAAAGAACAGAACATGCCACTTGCCACAAACAGTACCGGGTGTACACACTGCACTTTCAACAATACAATATCACCGATGCAGACGATAAATCCCTGGATCACTGCAAGTAGAACAAACAACATCCATCTGCCGAAATATGCACTGGTATTGGAAAAATCAGATACTTCTGCATCCTTATCCACTTCCTGTTTCAGAATTGATACCAGAATAAGACCACCTACCCAAAGTGCAAGGTTTGTATAAAACGGCGTCATACCGGTTCCATAATTTTTCACATCATACAACACTTCAGAATTAATAGACACCGGAGATGCGATAAACTCGTAAATAGCCTCGGCATCAATGCGTTCCAGTTCTAAAATTTCGTGATAATCCTCAGAACTTTGCATGGCCTTAATATCGGTCTTTACCGTTTCCAACTGCGCATCGACCTTCTCCAGTGCAGAACCGGTTTTGGTCAGTGCATTCACGCTGTCATCCAGACTGGTCTGCAGTTGCTGCAGCATCGTGTTCAGCTGATCCACCATCGGTGTGATTCCTGATAATGTTGCAGACATTTCTCCACTGACCGCTGCCAGTCCGTCCAGAGACTGACTGATCTGCGGAACGGTAGACTGCGTCAGAGTACTACGGTAATTTTTCAGATCATCCCGGCTGTTTCCCATAATCTGTTCCAGATTCTGTCTGGTATTTTGCGAAGTAGTTACCATATCTGCGATGGCTGAATTGCTTTTATCCATGGAATCAAGCACCTGGCCAATCTCCTGATTCTGCTTTTGCAGATTTGCGATCTGTTCTGTGATTGCTGCAGAAATCTGTGAATCGTTTGCGATACTTCCCTGCAATCTTGCAAGTTCATCCAGAATCTGCTGATTTTTCTGATTTAAATCTGTCACTGAATCGAGGCCACCACCCACAGACGTATTCACCTGTGTCACTTTCGATTCCAGATTTCCCAGTTTGATCGATGCAGTAATATATGCATCATTCAAAAACAGATCCCCACTCGTCAGACTGTCAGAAAATACCGACGAAAAATCAGAAACTGCCTTACGGCTCTCACCCAGCAGATCTGTGCTCTGATCCAGCGTATCAGATACAGATGCTGCTGATTTCTTCAGCTTTTCCAACGAAGACAGGGTATCCCGGATCAATACATCTGAACTTCCTACTGTTTCCCGGAAATGATCCAACACATTCTGATAACCGGTCAGATTCTCCCGCACAGCAGAAATAGAACTGAGCAATTCCGAATTGGTATTGTCCACATCCACTGTCAGGTTTCCGGCAGATGTACTGACCATCTCTGAAATTGCTTCAGAAGCCACGGACGAAAAAGTATCGTTGATCTGCTGCTGCAATGTCGTGGCACCCGTATCTGTGATTTTCGGTGCAATGGCATTTTTCTTTTCATTAATATAGTAATCCAGCTGCGGCTTCTTAACGTCTCCGGATAAAATACTCAGCAGTGAATCACTGAAATTCTCCGGAATGACAATGGCTGCATAGTAAGCACCTGATTTTACTCCCTCAATGGCTTCCTCCTCATCCACAAAAGTCCAGCCAAGTTTCTTGTTTTCTTTCAGGTTATCCATGATGCTGGCTCCCGCATTCAACGACATCTGCGCGGTGTCGGCACCTTCATCACAATTTGCCACAGCAACCTTAATGCCTTGTGTATTTCCATAGGGATCCATATTTGCTGCAATATTAAACCATGCATACAACGACGGTAACAGACATACGCCGCCCAGTACCATCACTGCCGCACGATTTCGGAGCAGCCGCTTCAAATCTCTTCGAAATATCTTCAGTACGTTTTTCATATTTGTTCTGCACACTCCTGTTTTATGCTCCATACGTTTTCAGTTAATTAATTTGTTTCGAATAATTATTATACGAAAGGAAAAAAACTGAGTCAACCACTCAAATTACGACTTTCGTCTAAAAAGCAACACTTTTTTGAAATCGTGGGTTTTTGGAAGAAACTTTTCCCTTACAGCAAAAAACAGTCTGCCTTGACGAAATCACTTCTATCAAAACAAACTGTTTTTCCTGTTTACTATATAAGACACTTTTATCATTTATCCAATGATTTGGGTGTAAAACACCCAAATTCTGATTATTAAAATGCACAGTCCCAGCCTCGTTCAAAATCTGGCGCATCTACATTTTGTTCACGCATCATTTCACCGATGGTTCTCCAGTAATGACCTTTGATGGCTTTACAGATTGCCTCACAATCTCCTGCCACACATGCATCATAAATGATCTTATGCGATGCATACTGCCGTTTTGCGATAGCTTCTTTGTCCTGCACCAGATCATATCCGGCGAAAAGATTACCGTAGTACTGCTCTTTCCACGCTTTCTGAACCCGTGGCATACCACACATTTTTACCAGTTCTTCATGAAATTCATTATCACATTCAAATACCTGGTCAAATTCCTCTGCCGTCAGATTTTTCATACGTTTCAGAATCTCTTCCAGATGCTGCATGGACTTCTCCGGGATCTTTCCCTGTAAAAATCTGACACTGACTACCTCATAATTGGTTCTCAGCAGATATACTTCGTAGGAGTCCTGAAAAGAAAGTTCTTTCACAGAACATCCTACATTTCTCGCATACACAATGATGCCTTCATTTTCCAGCTGTCGGAGTGCCTCACGGATCGGCCCCCGGCTTGTATGAAATTCTTTCGCCAGTTCCAGCTCCACAATACGCTGTCCGGGCTTGATCTCATGGTTAAAGATCTTACTGCGGATGGCATCCACAATACTTTCTCTTAACGTCTGATACAATAATGCACCCATAAAATGTTCCTACTCTTTCCCACTGCTACATTTGGTGTGCGAACTGTGATATAATATTTTTTATAATTGCTGCAGACTTATCCATGCCTTCTGCAGTAATGTGCTCATACGCACCATGGAAGCCATAACCACCTGTTCCAAGGTTCGGACACGGAAGTCCGACAAAACTGAGACGTGCACCGTCTGTACCGCCGCGGATCGGTGCGATATCCGGCTCCACATCAGCATCTTTGCCTGAACTGCAAAATCGATCAGCTGCATACAAGGCTCGATCATCTCACGCATGTTGCGGTAAGAATCTTCCAGTTTCAGTTCTACGGTTCCCTCTCCATATTTTGCATTTATTTTTGCAGTAATCTCCTGCATCAAAGCTTTACGTGCTTCGTATTTTTCTGCATCAAACTCACGGATCAGATAGCTCATGGTCGTCTCTTCCACACTTCCGTTCATTTCCATCAGGTGGAAAAATCCTTCATAACCTTCCGTGTGCTCCGGTGCTTCCTGCTCCGGCAGCATACCCTGTAACTCCATGGCAATTTTCATGGAATTAACCATAATATCCTTTGCCTCGCCCGGATGTACATTGACACCATGAATGACAAACTCCGCAGAAGCTGCATTAAAGTTTTCAAACTGGATTTCTCCTTCCGGACCACCGTCTACCGTATAGGCATACGGTGCACCAAATCGTTCCAGATCCATGTGGCAGGCGCCACTTCCTACTTCCTCATCGGTTGTAAAAGCAAGGCACACGTTCCCATGCGGAATATCAGCTTTTAATAACTCCTCGGCAACCGTCATGATCTCAGCAATACCTGCTTTGTCGTCTGCGCCAAGTAATGTGGTTCCGTCTGTGGTAATCAATGTTTTCCCTGTCATATTTTTTAATGAAGGAAAATCTTTTACCGTCAATGTTCTGCCGGAAGTGCCCAGAACCACATCTTTTCCGTCATAATTTTCAATAATCTGCGGATTCACATTCTCTCCACTGTAATCCGGTGCGGTATCCATATGTGCAAGGAAGCCGATGGCTGTACAATTCTCATAACCCGGAGTCGCCGGAATATGACCGTATACATATCCGTATTCGTCCATCATGGCATCTTCAATGCCCATACCCTTCATTTCTTCCAGCAGCAGTTTTGCCAGATCAAACTGACGTGCCGTAGTCGGAGAAGTGGTACTCTCCTCATCGCTGGTCGTCCAGACTTTTACATAATTTAATAATCTTTCATAAGCTCGCATACTGAATCCTCCTAAAGCAAATGCTCCTATGTATTTATATGTTTTTATAAAATTCCATTGAAAAAAACATGATCCCGTTGCTCATATGCTTTTCACTAAAATTTTACCATTCCATTTATTTCAAAAAAAAGGAATCCTGCAAGCAGGATTCCTTTTCATGTCATTTACTACTTAGACTGTGTACAATATCCAAAGAAGAAGTATCCCAGTGGTGTGTAGTACATGCCTTCGATTCCATCACGCAGCATATATTTCTGTGTATAGAAGTACAGCGGATCAACTACGTAATCCTGACCTACTAAGATGTCCTCTGCCTGATGTAACAGTTTCATACGTGCAGCAGGATCAGATTCAGCTTTTGCCTGGTTGATCAGGTTATCGTAATCCGGGTTAGAGTACTGAGCGTCGTTATTTCCGCCGCCTGTTACCCACATATCAAGGAAGGAAACCGGATCATTGTAATCAGAAATCCATCCGTTACGTGCGATAGAGTAATCACCGTTTTTACGTGTCTGAAGGAAAGATGCCCACTCCTGGTTGTTCAGTGTAACAGTTACGCCAAGTTCCTGCTCCCACATATTCTGAAGTGCTTCAGCAACTGCTTTATGAGCATCACTTGTGTTGTACAGATATTCTACAACCGGGAATCCCTCACCGTTCGGGTAACCAGCCTCTGCAAGGAGCTGTCTTGCTTTCTCGCAGTTTGCTTCGTAAGCATCCTTAGTCGGATCATAGTAATCGCCACCAACTTTACGGAAGTCAGATCCTTCCTCAGCATCAGAGATACCGCTTGGTACATATGCACTAGCCTCAACCTGTCCGGACTGAGTTACTTTATCAACAATGTAGTTACGATCAACAGCCAGTGTGAATGCCTCACGTACTTTCGGATTGTCGAACGGAGCTTTCTGTGTCTGGAAACATACATAATATGTTCCAAGGTAGTCTACGATCTTCATATCGCCGGAAGCGATCAGGTTCGGAAGTTCTGCCTGCGGAGCTTCCTGGATGTAATCAAGCTCGCCGGATTTGAAACCGGAAAGCATAGCGTTTGTATCATCCATCAGTTTGAATGTCAGAGTATCCGGTCCAAGGTTCTCATAATCGTAATAGTTCTCATTTTTTGCCATTACGATCTGTGAGTTATGTGTCCACTCTGTCAGTTTGTATGGACCATTGGAGATGTATGTAGAAGGATCAAATGTCCACTGATCTCCATTTGCCTCGATGATGTCCTGACGTACAGGCATCATAGCCGGGAATGCACACAGCTCGTCAAAATATGGAAGATCTGTTGTTAAAGTTACTTCAAATGTCTTGTCATCAACTGCTTTTACAGCTAACTCAGAAGGATCTTTCTCACCAGCCATAATCTCATTTGCATTTACAACACAATCAAGCATGTAGTTGTAATCTGCTGCTGTAGCCGGGTTAACCAAACGTTTCCAAGCATACTCAAAGTCGCCTGCTGTAACGTCTTTTCCGTCAGACCATTTGATGCCATCACGAAGGTGGAAGGTGTATGTTACAGTTCCATCATCATTTGCTGTTTTGTCATAGCTCTCAGCCTGACCGTAAGTAAGTTTTGCACTATCGCATGTTCCGTCAGAACCTTCAACTTCTTCTCCGGTGCTCTCCCATTTCATCAGACCTTCGAATAAATGGTTTGCCATGACAGCTCCATCTACGGAGGAGTTCAGTGCCGGATCCATTGTCATCGGCTCGGATGCGAAGTTTACAGTAAGGTTGAATCCATCACCACTGTTGGTTGCTGTCTGCTCTGCATCTGCAGATGTTTTGTTGTAGTCTTTAGATGCGCTGTTGTCGCTTCCACAGCCCGCAAGCATGGAAAAAGCGAAAGCTGCAACTAATACAACTGATACCAATCTCTTTTTCATAGTACTCTCCTTTATAAATTTATTGATAAAACAGGACTACCCTGCATTACCCAATTTCAATTGCTCCCACCAAAAAGTGAGAGTTGTCTCAAACAAGACAACGGCAGTATTCTACTGCTCTAACAGATGGCAGGCCACCCAGTGACCCTTCTCATATTCCTTGAATTTCGGAACGCATTCTTTACATTTATCCATTGCATATGGACAACGTGTATGGAAACGGCATCCGCTTGGCGGATTCATCGGAGACGGAATATCTCCCTCCAGAACGATACGCTGTCTGCTTCTGCTCACCTCCGGATCCGGAACAGGTACTGCGGAAAGCAGTGTCTGTGTATACGGATGCAGTGGATGGCGGTTCAGCTCATAGCTCTCAGCCAGCTCTACCATAGTTCCAAGATACATTACGCCGATACGGTGTGAAATATGACGAACAACGGAAAGATCATGTGCGATGAACAGATAGGTCAGTCCCATCTCTTCCTGCATATCTTCCAACATATTTACTACCTGTGACTGAATGGAAACATCCAGTGCGGAAATCGGCTCATCACATACGATAAACTCAGGATTTACAGCCAGTGCACGGGCAATACCGACACGCTGCTGCTGTCCACCGGAAAACTCGTGCGGATAACGATTTGCATGCTCTGTATTCAATCCTACTCTGCCAAGCAGCTCTTTGATACGATCTGTACGGTCCTGCTTATTCGGAAAAAGCTTATGAATATCAAGTGTCTCTCCGATAATCTCTCCGACTGTCATACGCGGATCCAGACTTGCGGAAGGATCCTGGAAAATAATCTGCATTTTCCGTCTGTATGGAAGCATATTCGCCTGTTTTGCCTTCGGGACCTTTACATGATGTAACTGTCCTTCTGCATCTCTCTGCCACGGATCCTGTCCCTCGAAAATTGTCTCACCATCGTAAACAATTTTTCCGGAAGTCGGCTCGTGCAGCTGAAGGATCGTACGGCCCAGAGTGGTTTTACCACATCCGGACTCTCCTACGAGACCAAGTGTCTCACCGCGGTTGATAAAGATAGAAATATCTTCTACCGCCTGTACGCCAGGTCCTTTTAATCCCTTAACCGGGAAATATTTTTTCAGGTGTTCAACCTGAACGAGTACATCATTCTTCTCACTCATGGCTGTCTACCTCCGTTTTTTCAATATTCGCTGTCTCAGTATTACCTTTTTTTGCTTCTGCCAGACAATCCTGTACACGCAGCCAACATGCTGCATGATGATTTTCTCCCATCTCTACATATGGCGGCATCTTCTGCAGACAGATCTTCATCGCATGTTCACAACGCGGCGCAAACGGACATCCCTCCGGCGGATTCAGCATATCGACCGGTGAACCCTCGATCGGAATCAGACGCTCATAGCTTTCTGCATCTACACGCGGCATAGAACGAAGCAGACCTTTGGTATAAGGATGACCCGGATTATAGAAAATATCATCCACCGGTCCCTGTTCTACCATTTTACCTGCATACATAACGGATACTTTGTCACAGACCTCAGCAACAACACCAAGGTTATGTGTGATAAAGATAATACCCATGTGATTCTGCTTCTGAAGTTTTTTCATCAGTTCGAGAATCTGTGCCTGGATGGTTACATCCAGAGCGGTTGTCGGCTCATCTGCGATCAGAAGCTGCGGATGGCAGATCAGACCCATTGCGATCATAACCCTCTGACGCATACCACCGGAAAGTTCATGCGGGTACTGTTTCATACGTTTTTCAACGTTGTTGATACCTACTTCTTCCAGCATTTTCATTGCGTGCTTCTCAGCATCCTCTTTGCTGACACTTTTATCATGTGCTTTCAGAGCCTCAATCAGCTGATTTCCGATCGTATATACCGGATTCAGACAAGTCATCGGGTTCTGGAAGATCATTGCTACTTCTTTTCCACGAAATGCGATCATTTCGTCTTTTGTCTTGGAGAGCATATCCTGTCCTTCAAATGTAATAGATCCGCCTACTACTTTACCGGGATTCTGAAGTAATCCGATGATAGAATATGCTTCCACACTTTTACCGGAACCGGACTCACCTACGATACCCATAACCTCGTCGTAGTTTACGTCGTACGAAATTCCGTTTACTGCTTTGACTTCTCCTGCCGGAGTAAAGAAAGAGACCTGGAGATCTCTGACCTCTAACAGTTTATCTGTTTTATTTTCCTGTTCCATATCGTCTCCTCCTCTCCTTATTTCTTTAACTTCGGATCTAATGCATCGCGAAGTCCGTCACCGAACAGGTTCAGAGCCAGAATCATAAGACTCAGGATGAATGCCGGGATAAATAATCTGTATGGATATGTGCTCAGACCACTCAGAGCCTCAGAACACATAGATCCCAAACTTGTCAGCGGAGCAGATACACCTACACCGATGAAAGAAAGGAAGGATTCCAGGAAGATTGCGGATGGAATCTGCAGGAATGTGGTTGTGATGATCTGTCCAATACAGTTCGGAAGCAGATGCTTGCTAATGATACGTCCGCCTTTTGCGCCAAGGGCACGGGCCGCTGTCACATACTCCTGCTGTTTTAACTGAAGGATCTGTCCACGGATGATTCGGCTCATGGTTACCCAGTATAATAAACCGAATGCGATAAACATGGAGATCAGGTTTGGTCCGAGAATCGTTACCAGATTCTGCATCGGGCCGTCACCGGAGTTCTGGAACTGCTCCAACGCCGGTTTTAATGTTGCGGAAAGCAACAGGATGATCAGCATCTCCGGAATGGAGTAGATGATCTCAACAATACGCTGCATTACCGTGTCGACTGCACCACCGCAGTAACCGGAAACGGATCCGTATAACGCACCGATGATCAATACGATAATTGCCGCACATACACCAACGATGATAGAAATTCTTGTTCCGACCATGACACGGACCATGATATCACGTCCCTGGTCATCGGTACCAAATACATGTGGGAATACTTTCTCCCCGTCTGCTTTTTTCTGAAGTTCCTGTGTGGAATAACCAAATACTTTATGCTTGATGCCCAGGGCTTTTGCAGCCTCGGCTTCCGTCACGTGCTCCTCACTCTCTTTTGACTGAGAAACATTTGCTTTCGCACGAATCTTGGCTTCCTCAATACGGGATAACTCTTTGCCTTCTGCGGCCGCTTCTGCTCTGGCTTTCTCGACAGCCTCATCCGGTGTCAGGTTTGCAGTCTGATTTTTCTCTTCCATGTAATCATTGATCTTCTGCTGGTCTTCCAGTGTGTAATGCCATGGATGCAATGCCTCGGAACCACGCACCTGCTGTTTGTAAGTATATGGAACCAGGCTCGGTCCCACAAATCCGAAAATAACCAGGGCAATGATGATTGC
>ENA-UOJR01002625-UOJR01002625.1-human-gut-metagenome-genome-assembly--contig:-C115P-NODE-2625-length-12412-cov-6.545116_pt1 | contig 12412 bp, 14 predicted proteins | sample MGYA00242354_ERZ723901 | MGnify/ENA metagenome assembly ERZ723901
GTGAGCGCCGCGCCGGGCCCCCATGTCCCCGGGGGCTGGGGCGGGCTGCCGGGATCACCGGCGGCCGTTCAGAAGGGCCAGGACCATCTGAGTGGTCTGGGCCAAGGTCTGCCCAGGAAGGCAGTCCACCGTCAAATCGGCATAGCGCTCGTAGAGGGGGGCGCGCTGGGCCAGCACGTCCGCCAGGGTCTGCCCCGGCTCCATGGCGATCCCCCTGGTAGCCAGGTTCTGGATGCGGCTGGTCAGCTCCTCCATAGGGACCCGGAGATATACCACCGGGCCCAGCACCATCAGGGGGGCCAAGGTCCCCACCCCGCAGACGGCGCTGCCCCCTGGGGCGATGACGGTGCGGCGGCAGTCCACGGTGCGGATGGCCTCCTCCTCCACCTGGAGGAAGTGCTTCACCCCGAACTGGTCCAGGATGTCCTGGAGCAGCAGGCCCTCCCGCTGCTGGATCACCAGGTCGGTGTCCAGAAAGCCGTAGCCCAAGGCTTTGGCCAGAAGAACGCCCACAGTGCTCTTGCCCGAGCCGGGCATGCCGATGAGAATGATGTTGTCCAAAGCGTGATCCTACCTCTGTACAGACTGATATCCGAATTAGTTTAACACAAAAACCCGGAAAAAGGAAGGGGAAATGTACGCCCAGCAGGATAAAAACAGGAGCGGCAGCCCTGAAAGCTCAGGGCTGCCGCTGGATTCAGTCCTGGGGGCTGTCCCACCAGAGGGCCTCCCCGGCCGCCAGGGACCGGGGAACATCCAGGATACGCTGGTTGGCACTGCCACGGAAACGGAGGCGGATGTCCTTCTGCTCCAGAAGGAAGGGGCCGTCCACCAGCACATCCAGCTCATGAAGAAGTTCCCGGTCCAGCGGACCCACCCGGCCGGCGGCCAGCTCCTCGTAGAGGTAGCCGGTGTAGCACCAGATATCCCTGCCGGGGAGCTCCTGCCGCACTCGGCGTATCAGGGAGAGCACCTCCGGCTGATTCGCCGGGGCCATGGGCTCGCCCCCCAGCAGGGTCAGCCCGCGGATATAGCCGGGGCGGAGCAGATCCAGGATGGAGCGGACCTGTTCCTCCCCGAATCCCTGGCCATATTGGAAATCCCAGGTCTCCGGATTGAAGCAGCCGGGGCAGCGATGGGGGCAGCCGGACACAAAGAGGGAGACCCGGACGCCCGGTCCGTTGGCCACGTCAATGGGGCGGATGTCGGCGTAGTTCATAAAAACCTCTTACTCATATGTATCTCCGCCCCGCAGGGCAGAGATACATCCTATATTTTTATAGGTGCAGCACCCGGGACTTGATCTCCTTGGTCTTGCCCACGTTCCAGTAGTTCTCTCCCAGGTAGCCGCAGGTGCGGCGGGTGACGTTCATCTTGGCCTGGTCGGTGTTGTGGCACACCGGGCACTCCCACTGCAGGTCGTCGTTGATGGTGATCTCCCCATCATAGCCGCAGCACTGGCAGTAGTCGCTCTTGGTGTTGAACTCGGCGTACTGGATGTTGTCGTAGATGAACCGGACCACCTCTTTCAGAGCCTCCAGGTTGTGGCGCATGTTGGGGATCTCCACATAGGAGATGCATCCGCCGGTGGAGATCTTCTGGAACTGGCTCTCAAAGGTGAACTTGGAGAAGGCGTCGATGTGCTCCCGCACGTCCACGTGATAGCTGTTTGTATAATAACCCTTGTCAGTTACATCTGGTATCGTCCCGAAGCGCTCCTTATCAATGCGGGCGAAGCGGTAGCACAGGGACTCGGCGGGGGTGCCGTACAGGGCAAAGCCGATGTTGGTCTCCTTCTTCCAGGTGTCGCAGGCGGAGCGCAGACGCTCCATCACCTTCAGGGAGAAGGCCTGTCCCTCAGGGGTGGTCTGGGAGCAGCCCTTCACCAGCTTGGTCACCTCGTACAGGCCGATATAGCCCAGGGAGATGGAGGAGTAGCCGCCATAGAGCAGGGGCTCGATGGGGGCCCCCTTGGGCAGGCGGGCAATGGCGCCGTACTGCCAGTGGATGGGGCTGGAGTCGGAGCGCACGTTCTTCAGGGCGTTGTGGCGGCACATGAGGGCCTCGAAGCACAGCTGGAGCCGCTGGTCCAGCAGCTGCCAGAACTTCTCCTCATCCCCCCGGGCCAGGATGCCGATCTGGGGCAGGTTCAGGGAGACCACGCCCTGGTTGAAGCGGCCCTCGAACTTGTAGTTCCCATTCTCGTCCTTCCAGGGGGAGAGGAAGGAGCGGCAGCCCATGGGGGAGAACACGTTGCCCTCGTAGTTCTCCCGCATCTTCTTGGCGGAGATATAGTCGGGGTACATCCGCTTGGCGGAGCACTTGACGGCCAGCTCGGTAATGTAGTCATACTTGCCGCCCTTCAGGCAGTTGTGCTCGTCCAGCACGTACACCAGCTTGGGGAAAGCGGGGGTGATGTAGACCCCCTTCTCGTTCTTGATGCCCTCCAGCCGCTGGCGCAGCACCTCCTCTACGATCATGGCGTTCTCCTCCAGATAGGGGTCGCCTTCCTGAAGGTTCAGGAACAGGGTGACGAAGGGGGACTGGCCGTTGGTGGTCATCAGGGTGTTGATCTGGTACTGGATGGTCTGAACGCCGCTCTTCAGCTCGTCCTTCAGCCGGTCGGCCACCAGTCGCTCGATGGTGGCGTCGTCCACCTGACCGGCGCACTCATAGGTGATGTGCTTTCTGAACTTCTCCTTGCTGCGGCGCAGGTACTTGCCCAGGTGGCTCATATCCACGGACTGCCCGCCGTACTGGTTGGAGGCCACACAGGCGATGATCTGGGTGGTGACGGTGCAGGCCACCTGGAAGCTCTTGGGGCTCTCAATGAGCTTGCCGTTCATCACGGTGCCGTTGTCCAGCATGTCCCCGATGTTGATGAGGCAGCAGTTGAAGATGGGCTGGATGAAATAGTCCGCGTCGTGGAAGTGGATGGCTCCCTCGTCGTGGGCCTTGGAGATGTACTCGGGCAGCAGGATGCGCCGGGTCAGGTCCCGGCTCACCTCGCCGGCGATGTAGTCCCGCTGGGTGGCAGCGATCATGGTGTTCTTGTTGGAGTTCTCCTCCGCCAGCTCCTTGTTCTCGTTGCGCAGCAGGGAGAGGATGGACTCGTCGGTGGTGTTCTGCTTACGGACCAGGGCGCGGGTATAGCGGTAGATGATGTAGGTCTTGGCCAGCAGGAACTTATTCTCCGCTACCAGGGCCTGCTCCACCATGTCCTGGATGTCCTCCACCAGCAGGCGCTGGCGCCTGCGGGCCTCGATGCTGTCGATGATGGAGTCGATGCGCGCCTCCTGGATGCGGTCCTCCTCCGGGACCTCGGCGTTGGCCTTTTGGATGGCGAGCTTGATCTTGCTGCGGTCGTAGTCCACGATGGTCCCGTCCCGCTTGATGACTTTGATGGCGCTCATGGCGTACTCCTCTCCCTTGAATCCTTTGTAAGTGGGTGAGCGGGGGCCGGGGCCGCCCGCATAAAACTCTGCCGGGCCCTGATTATACCATAAGCGGCATGTGGTGTCCACTATATCTTGTGGGTGATTTTTTTAAATACAAAAAAAGACCACAAAATCTGTTTTGCCAGGGAAAGGGCGGAAAATCGGGGGGTGCGGGAGTTTTCCGCCGGCGGGAGGTTGCCTCGGCGGGAAAAACGTGATATACTGGACTCAAATTTTCAGCGTTTTGACGATTTTCATCTGGGAAGGAGAGACCCATGGGAGAGCGGATCGCAGTGGCGATGAGCGGAGGAGTGGACAGCTCGGTGGCGGCATGGCTGCTCCAGCGGGAGGGGCATGAGCTGATGGGGGTGACCCTGAGGCTGTTCGACCGGGAGACGCCGGAAGGGACATGCGGCGCCAGTGACGACCTGGCGGACGCTCGGGCGGTGGCGGAGCGGCTGGGGATGCCCCACCAGGTGCTGGACTGCCGGACCTGCTTCCGGGAGCGGGTGATCCGCCCCTTCGCGGCGGCCTATGAGGCGGGCTGCACCCCTAACCCCTGCGTGGACTGCAACCGAGGGATTAAGTTCGGGGAGCTGCTCCGCAGGTCCCTGGAGCTGGGGGCGGAGGCGGTGGCCACCGGCCACTATGTGCGCATGGAGCGGGACGGCGCCACTGGCCGCTGTCTGCTGAAAAAGGCCCTCCACCCGGAGAAGGACCAGAGCTACGTGTTGTACAGCCTGACCCAGGAGCAGCTGTCCCGCAGCCGATTCCCCCTGGGGGGGCTGTCCAAGGAGGAGATACGGGCCATTGCCGCACGGCAGGGCTTCGGCAACGCGGAGAAGAAGGAGAGCCAGGATATCTGCTTCATCCCAGACGGGGATTATGCCGCTTTCCTCCGCCGGTACATGGGGAGGGAGTACCCTCCGGGGCCCTTCCTGGATCAGAACGGCAGGCGTCTGGGTACCCATGAGGGGATCGTCTCCTATACGGTGGGCCAGCGTAGGGGACTGGGGATCTCCTCGGAGGGGCGGCTGTATGTGAAGGAGCTGCGGCCGGAGGACAATGCGGTGGTCCTGTCGGACAACGCCGCCCTGTTCACCCGCGTCCTGACAGCGGACCGGCTGAACCTGATCCCCACAGACAGCCTCAGTGCGCCTATCCGGGCCAAGGCCCGTATCCGCTACCGCCAGCAGGAGCAGCCCTGCACCATTGAGCAGACGGGACCGGACACCGTGCGCGTGGAGTTCGACCAGCCCCAGCGGGCGGTCACCCCGGGCCAGGCAGTGGTCTTTTACGACGGCGACTTGGTGATCGGCGGGGCCACCATTCAGAAAGGAAGAGAGTCATGAGCAAAAAGCGCAGCCAGAGAAAGAATTCCAACTACAATTACCGCCCCGGCCAGAAGGCAGGAGAGGACCCCCAGGCGCTCCAGGAGAACAGCCGGACCAAGAAATTCAGCCCCGCGGCCCGGAATCTGCTGTTCGTGGACCTGATCTTCCTGGCGGTGTGCCAAATGATGGAGTCAGGCGGCCTGCTGGACGACGTGCTCTCTGCGTGGCTCACCCTGGTGGGCCTGATCCTGCTGCTGGTGGCGGTGGGCATCCAATTCCAGTTCTGGCGGGGCCCCAAGTCCAAGATCCCCAAGGGGCCCAGGAGCTGAACGGCCTATGAAGCGGGAGTATCGGAGGAGCGAGCCGCTCTTCTCCCAGTGCGGGCTCAACTGCGGCCTGTGCCCCATGTACCACATCCGTGAGGAGTCCCACTGTCCGGGCTGCGGCGGGCCGGGACGGCCATCCTGCCCCATACTCCGGTGTGCCGGTGAGCACGGCGGGGTGGAGTTCTGCTCCCTGTGTCCGGATTGGTCCTGCCAGCGGTATGTCCAGGAGCAGGCCGACTCCTTCATCCCCCACCGGAACGCCCGCAGGGACCTGGAGACGGTGAAGCGGGTGGGCCTGGAGCACTACCGGGAGACGCTGGGCAAGAAGATGGAGGGGCTGCGCTTCCTGCTGGAGCGGTGCAATGACGGACGGCGGAAGTCGCTGTTCTGCACCGCTGTCAACCTGCTGGAGCTGGAGGATGTGGAGGCGGTCATAGCCAGGCTGGAGGAGGAGTTCGGCCCAGAGTATCCCCCGGAGGAGCAGAAGGACCGGGGGAGCCGGGCGGCTGAGCTGTTCCGGGAGCGGGCGCAGACCAGGGGGGTCTCCCTGAAGCTGGAGCGGCAGCGGAAGCCCTGAACTGGAAAGAACGTGGAAAAGGTGGAGAAAGACCGATGAATATTCAGTGGGAAGCGGGAAAGTACACAGAAAACTTTGATTTTGTCCACCGATACGGTGAGAGCGTGCTGGAGCTGGTGGAGGCGGAAGCAGGAGGCCTGGTGGTGGATCTGGGGTGCGGCAACGGGGCCCTGACCCAGAAGCTGGCGGACCGAGGATACCGGGTGCTGGGGGTGGACGACTCCGCCGAGATGGTGGCCGAGGCCCGGGCCCTTCATCCCGGACTGCCCTTCCAAAAGGGGGATGCGGTCACCTTCCAGCTGGAGGAGAAGGCAGACGTCATTTTTTCTAATGCTGTGCTCCACTGGATCGACGGGAGCCGGCAGCAGGCCCTGGCCCGCAACGTGGCCGCCCAGCTGAAGCCGGGCGGGCAGTTTATCTTTGAATTCGGCGGGAAGGGCTGCGCGGAGCGGGTCCACTCGTCGCTGGAGCGACAGTTCGCGCGGAGGGGGCTGGCCTATCCCAGGACCTTCTACTTCCCTACTATCGGGGAGTACGCCCCCATTTTGGAGCGGGCGGGCTTCCGGGTGGAATACGCGGTGCTGTTTGACCGGCCCACAGAGCAGAAGACGGGGGACGGCCTGGCCGACTGGGTCCGCATGTTCGTCAAAAAACCCTTTGAGGGGTTGGAGCCTGCCCTGGGGGATGAGATCCTCCGGGCGGCGGTGGAGGAGCTGCGGCCAGCCCTGTTCCGCGACGGGAAGTGGTTCGTGGACTACGTCCGCATCCGCATGAAGGCAAGGAAGACGGCCGGATGACCAAGCTGGCCGGGGGCACCGGTGTGCGGTGCACACGGAGACGTGGTGCGGAGGGGAGAGCCAAAGCAGTAGATGATTATGCCTTCATACAAAGTACCGCATATGTTCTTTCATTATTTGCTGGATCATTTTTAAGATGGGAGAGAGTGGGTATTTACTTCAAAGAAAGAATTTAATTTGACATTTAAGTCTTACCACTTCTAACATCTTAATATCTGCTCGTTTCCTTCTCTAGGCCCATAGATTTGCTGACTGCGCGACCTCCAGAACGAAAAACAGAAGGGTATGCCATCTGAGGCATACCCTTCTGCGTTCTCGTAAAGATGTGTGTGGGAGGAACCTATAAGGGGACAAAGAAAGAGGAGACCGAGAAAGCTGTAGGCGGTTATCTCTGGTACTCGAACTCCAGGTCATACAGGGAGACGATATCTCCGTCCTGGATGCCCATCTCCTCCAGTTTGTCGAACAGACCGGACTGGCGCAGCTTCTGGTCAAACCAGTTGCGGGACTCGAAATCCCCAAAGTTGACGCTGGCAATGAGCTGCTGGAGCCAGGGGGCCTCCACCACCCAGGTGTCGTCGAACTTCTCGATGGACACGCTGCCGTTGGTGTCCACCTCGGGGGGACGCTCCACGTAGGTGGGCTCGTAGACCACCACAGGGGGCAGCTGCTGGAGCTCCTGGGCAGCCCGCTTCACCAGCTCCCGGGTGCCCTGGTGGGCGGCGGCGGAGATCTCGAAGAGCTCCATGCCCTGGGACTCCACATGGGCGCGCAGCCGGTCCAGCAGGGCGGGGTCCTCCATGATGTCCACCTTGTTGGCGGCCACGATCATTTTCCGGCCGGCCAGCTCGGGGGAGTACTGCTTCAGCTCGGCATTGATGGCCTCGAAGTCCTCCACCGGGTCCCGGCCCTCGGAGCCGGACACATCCACCACGTGGATCAGCAGCCGGCAGCGGTCCACATGGCGCAGAAAGTCGTGGCCCAGGCCGGCACCGTCGGCGGCGCCCTCGATGATACCGGGGATATCGGCCATGACGAAGGAGACCCCCTCCTCCACATAAACCACCCCCAGATTGGGGAACAGGGTGGTGAAGTGGTAGTTGGCGATCTTGGGCTGGGCCCGGCTGACCACGCTGAGCAGGGTGGACTTGCCCACGTTGGGAAAGCCCACCAGCCCCACGTCGGCCAGCAGCTTCAGCTCCAGCACAACCTCCCGGCTCTCACCGGGCAGGCCGGGCTTGGCGAAGCGGGGGACCTGGCGGGTGGGGGTGGCAAAGTGCTGGTTGCCCCATCCGCCCCGGCCGCCCCGGCACAGGATAAAGGGGGTCTCGTCAGACATATCCCGGATGATCTCGCCGGTGGCGGCATCCCGGATGACGGTGCCCCGGGGCACCTGGAGGAGCAGGTCCTCCCCGTCCCTGCCGGTGCGGCGGTTGCCGCCCCCGGGGGCGCCGTTGCCCGCCACGTATTTCCGCTTATAGCGGAAGTCCATCAGGGTGGACATGTGATCGTCCACGGTGACCACCACGTTGCCCCCGCGGCCGCCGTCGCCGCCGTCCGGGCCGCCGGCGGCCACATATTTTTCCCGGTGGAAGGAGACCACGCCGTTTCCGCCGCTGCCGGAGCGGACGGTGATCTTCGCGGTGTCTACAAAGGGTGCTGCCATAACAGGCACCTCCTTTTCAGGGTTGGAAGTGACGCCGGACGGGGCCCGGCGGCGGAATGAGAAAAAGAAAGCCGCAAACGCCATCCGTTTGCGGCTTTTTTCAGCAGCTCAATTACTGAGCGATCTCCACGATGGAGACCTGCTTGCGGTCCTTGCCCAGACGCTCAAACTTCACCTTGCCGGACTTCAGGGCAAACAGGGTGTCATCGCTGCCCTTGCCCACGTTGACGCCGGGGTGGATGTGGGTGCCGCGCTGGCGGACCAGGATATTGCCGGCCAGCACGAACTGACCGTCGGCGCGCTTGACGCCCAGGCGCTTGGCCTCGGAATCACGGCCGTTGCGGGTGGAACCCACGCCCTTTTTATGGGCGAAAAACTGCAGACCGATTTTCAGCATGTCTTACACCTCCAAGACGATAATGTGATCGGGGTACTCCTCATGCAGCTGGGCGAAGTGGACCATGAGAGCGGTCATCAGCGTCTGACAGGTGCTCTCGGCGGTCTGACCCAGCTTGGCGGGGAGCTTCAGGGAGAGATAGGCGTCCTTCTGCCGGACCTTGACGGCGGCCTCCAGCCCCAGCACGTCGTTGACGGCGCACTCGGCCAGACGGACCGCGCTGGTGACGGCGGCGCAGACGATATCCTCCCCCTCCGGGGCGTATCCGCTGTGGCCCTGCACTTCAAGGCTCACGATGCGGCTGCCCTCGGTATGAAAGGTCACGGTGGTCATGATCAGGCCTGGATGGCGCCGATCTGCACCTTGGTGTAGGGCTGACGATGGCCCTGACGCTTGCGATAGCCCTTCTTGGGATTGTACTTGAAGATCCGGACCTTCTTGCCCTTGCCGTTCTTCACCACAGTGGCGGCCACGGAAGCGCCCTCCACTACGGGAGCGCCGAAGGTAGCCTTGTCGCCGTCCAGGATGGCCAGGACCTTATCGAAGGTGATGGCCTGTCCGGCCTCGGCCTCCAGCTTCTCGATGAACAGGGTATCGCCCTCGGTCACCTTGTACTGCTTGCCGCCGGTCTCAATAATAGCGTGCATGTATGATTCAACTCCTTCATAACGGGCTCGCTGTCGGGGGCAGGGAGGCTGGCTCCCATTTTGTGGCCCATTCAAAGCGGCTCTGATAGTTTATCAATAGGACTTTGATTTGTCAAGGGGACGGGGAGTTTTTTTGAAAAATTGTTTTAGGGACGGGCATCGGGAAGGGCCAGCACCGGGTCGGGCACAGTCACCACATACTTCTCCAGCAGGGCCACCGGATGGTAGGACAGCTTGGAGGTGCGCAGTCCCGGGTCGCCCACGTCGTCCTCGCGGTTCAGGAAGGAGACCCCCTCCCCGGCATAGGCCTGGGCAAACTGGCTGACCAGCATCTGATAGGCACCAAAGATCTCCCGGTCCGCCTTCTCGATGTGGATGAACAGGGTGTCCCCCAGCACTTCTCCCAGAGAGAAACCGGCCAGACGGTCCTCCACCATCAGCAGGCCGCCCTTCATGTCGTAGAGGTCCAGGTTGTTCAGGACCTCCTTGGTTTTGTTCAGGTCCTCCAGATAGGAGACGGAGTCCTTCTCGTGCTCCTGGACATAGCGGTCCAGAAGGGAGAGGATCATGGGCAGGTCCTCAGGCACGATAGGGCGGAAGGTCCAGGTCCCGTAGGTCTTGTGGAAGCGGTTGACGTGATTGCGCTGACCGCTGAGCTTTTTGCCCCGGAAAAACTTCAGGTCCTCGCTGCGGTAGAGATAGTCAAAGGTGTCCCGGTCCGCCTGGGCGGTGCTTCCAGGGAAAAAGTGGAGCATTCGGTCAAGCTCGTCCTTGGGGACGGGGACAAAACGCAGGGGCAGCTTGTTCTGCAGACAGTATTCGGCGATCTGCCGGAACTGCTCCAGCCTGCCCCCTCCCAAGGGAAGGGTAAAGGTGGGACCTACGCCAGGATAGTCCACCTTAAAATAGAGAGAGTTGTCCCACAGAGCGTATTCGGTGCGGTACATGTCCCGCCAGATGAAAACGGTGCCCGGTGTGGTGTCACACAGGCGGCTGCCGCTGTAAGCAAAATAGGGGCGCAGCCGGGGCAGGTCCTCCAGCTGCAGGGGTCGGAAATCCAGCATACGATCAAGTTCCTTTTGTTTCTCTTTTTGTCTCGTCATTCAGGCGGCCCCGGTACCAGCCGGTGACGCCGTTTTTCTTTACCAGGGTGCCCATCTCTCCGGTGCGGGCCACGATGGAAAGGCAGTCCCCCGGCACGACGGGCAGAAGGTAGTCAGTGGAGTCCTCGCACCGGAGCCCCTCCGGGCTGTCATAAAGATAGCTGGTGAGGATGGGGAGCACCCGTCCAGTCTCCAGATGGCGGCACAGAGATAACTCCGGTCCCCGCTCCAGCACCTCGACCCGGTTGCGGCCCCAGCGGATGTTCAGGGAATCCTCCGAAGGCGCCTGTGGGTCCAGGGCCCGGGCCGTGGGCAGCCCGTCGTAGGCGGTCCAGCTGAAGTCCGGAGAGGATTCCTCCGGGATGATAAGGGCGTTGAGCTGACCGTCCAGCTTGAGGACGCAGCCGCCGTCGATGGAGATGATGTGCCGTGCGCGGTCGATGATGGGGGCAGCGGAGGGGATGCGGGGGTCATACAGGGTGACGGGCCAGTGGCCCACCACCACATACTTGCCGGTGTGGGCAAAGGAGTGGCCCTGGCCCCAGTAGTCGTCGTTTTTCATGCAGTGCCAGGCGTCCAGCTCCTCCATGCGGTCCAGGGAGGGGACACCGCCGTGGACAAAGACCAGGTGTTCGTTCTCCAGGATGGTGGGCAGGGAACGCAGCCAGTCCCAGACCCAGGGGAAGGTCCGGCGCAGGCACTCCCGCAGGCGGGGCAGGTCGTCCCAGCGGTCAAAGCCGGCTTCCCTGGCCATCTGGCGCAGGATACTCTCCGGGTGGGCAGGAAGATAGACCCGGAAAAAGCCTTGGTCCCACAGGTCATCTTCAAAGAAACGGAGGACCAGCCCATCACAGTTGCCGCAGACAGGGAGAATGGTGTGGTCCTGGGACAACTCCAGGATATCCCGCAGCAGGCCCAGACTGTCCGGCCCTTTCTCTAGGATGTCCCCTACCAGCACCAGAATATCACGGGACGAGAAAGCAGCTTTTTCCAGCAGACCGCGGAAAAAAGCGCGGTTGCCGTGGATGTCGCTGACCGCCAGGATGCGTCTGCTGGGGGCCAGGGCGGGGTGGACAACAGTGGCGAGGGCCATGAGGCGTGCTCCTTTCCGGGCGGGTGTGGGGACGGGAATGGGCCCGGTCCTGATGCTCTAACCTTTATCATAACACAGAAGCTGTAACAGAATCAAGCCAAAGGGGAGAGAAAAACCTATCGTTTTGCGGGGAGTTTTTAGCAGGAAGGGGAAAGAGGAGGGGGTCAGAATGGCAGGGGGGCGCATTCCCCGGCGGCGAGGTGGGCGGGCCATCTTGCAGGGGCCGCCTCCGATATGGTAGAATGACCTGACCGGAACAAAATGAGCCAACAGAAAAACAGAAGGGGAGCGGAGCGCAATGAATACACCGGAGCTGGAGACGGAGCGGCTGCGCCTGCGGCGGTTCACAGCGGAGGACGCAGCGGCCATACTGGCCATTTTTGGAGACGTGGAGGCCAATACCTTCCTCCCGTGGTTCCCCCTGAAGTCGCTGGAGGAGGCGAGGCAGCTCTTTGAAAGGCAGTACCAGCCGGTCTACCGGGCAGAGCGGGGATACCAATACGCGATCTGCCTCAAGGAGGACGACATCCCCATCGGCTACGTCAAGGTGGACCTGGACGAGAGCCACGACCTGGGCTATGGGCTGCGCCATGAGTTTTGGCATCGGGGCATCGCTGCGGAGGCAGCCCGGGCCCTGGTAGAGCAGGTGAGGCGGGACGGGCTGCCTTATCTCACAGCCACTCACGATGTGAACAACCCCAACAGCGGAGCGGTGATGAAAAAGTTGGGAATGGTCTATCAATACTCCTATGAGGAGCAGTGGCAGCCTAAGGACATCCCGGTGCTGTTCCGGCTCTACCAGATGGATCTGGACGGGAATAGCGGCAGGCCATACCTCCGATACTGGGAGCAATCCCGGGTCCATATGGTGGAGCAGGGCATATAGCCGGGCAGGGATTCTCTGTTTACAGAAAGTTCACAGGGATGACATGATTTCGCCTTAATTTCTGGGTATGATAACACCGTACCCAGAAGAAAACTCCCATTTCTCCCTCTCCTTTTACAACACACACAGGTCTGACACCCCGGTCCCAT
>ENA-UOJR01002632-UOJR01002632.1-human-gut-metagenome-genome-assembly--contig:-C115P-NODE-2632-length-12393-cov-5.272491_pt1 | contig 12393 bp, 12 predicted proteins | sample MGYA00242354_ERZ723901 | MGnify/ENA metagenome assembly ERZ723901
AGCTGTGCGTCCTGCTGGTGGTTTCTTCGATGACGGAGGTGGTCATCATGCTCGTGCAGACCTTCCGCAAAACGCGGGACGACGAGGAGCATCCGCCGAGACTGGCTTTCCTTATCGCAAAGCTGACGTTCTGTGCGGTGCTGATCGGATTGGCCGTCGGAATGACGGTTCTAACGCAAAACTGGTAGGAGGTGCGCTTATGAGCTGGGATATGTACGATATGACACAGAAGGTGCAGGTTGTTGTGGTTGCGATTGTGCTGCCGCTGGTTATTCTTGCAGCGAGTCTGTGGCACGACTGGGTAGAAGAAGGACAATCGCCGCGAGCGAGAAAAATCATGAAGGACTGGGAATGGAATATTGATGAGATGGCGCACGCCGTCAATGTGAAGGGTCGCTTGATTGGATACCGTGTGCTGCAGGCCGGTGTTATCATTTATCTTGGTTACAGCCGCCTTTTCCGTGATTATCGCTCGATTGAACTCAGTGTCTTGGCAATCGTGTCCATTGTTGCTGAGGTGCTGTTTATTATCATCAAAACCATTCGCAATATGGCGGGCGATGAGGATAAAACGCAAATGTGGAAACAGATGGGACATAGTGTGTTCAATAATCTGATGTATCTGTGGGTTGTGGTCAAGGTTTTCTGGATGTGAGGAGGTGCACCTATGTTTACAGCCGAAACCGGTATCGGCGTGGTCGTAATGATTGTTTTTGCGGCATTCTGGCTGGCTTTTATGCTCTGGGAAGACTGGGGTCAGGCCGGGAAAACCGCTCGTGCACGCGCTTCCGCGAAGGCTAACGGCTGGGAGCAGGACGAAATGCAGAACACGATCACACGCAATGGTGCGATTATCGCCTATCGCTTGATGACGGTCGGGCTGTTTGTGGTGATGCTGGTGGATATCATTGCATTCGGCAAAAATGTGAGCGAGTTTGCGATTCTGTGGTTCGTGTGCATGGTGTTCGAGGGTGTTTACAGAACAATCGCGACCTACCGTGCCGCAAAAGACGACGAGGAAGATCCGCCGTCTAAAAGTGCGCTCGCTGGGGATATTGTAAAGCGTATTTTCATTCCGGTCGTGATATTCGCAGATTTGATATGGAAGTTCTGGCGCTGAAGATGAAGAACAACATTAAAGAACTCCGCAAGGCGCGCGGCCTGCGGCAGGAGGACATGGCAAAGCTGCTCGGGGTATCGCGGCAGACCATCGTGGCGATGGAGAACGATAAGTACGACCCGACCCTCGAACTGGCGATTAAAACCGCACGGCTGCTGGAACAACCCGTGGAGGAGATTTTCTTCCTTGATGAATCGTTATGAATGGAGAATTGAAAATGGAGAATGGAGAATGAACGTATAGATGGGGCGTTTTCCATTGAACAAAGCGTCTGCAAATGATGCGGAAAACGCAACCATCGCGTTAATTTTCCATTTTCAATTCTCAATTCTCCATTACTGCACGAAATAGCATGAAAAAAAGGACTTCCCGCAGGAAGTCCTTTTTGATTGCACAGGGTTTACCCAATACCGCCCGGGATAATAAAGCTGAAGAATACGACGAGTGCGGCAAGGAAGATATACACATATTTCGCAAGCGGCGCAAACGCGCGGCTGAGCGGCTTGCTGCGGCCGTTCATCAGCTCCTGCTCCATCTTGTTGATGCCGAGCACCCAGTACGCCATAACCGCACCGAGGATTGCGCCGATCGGCACAACGTAAATGGTAATCACGTCCATCAGCGTACCCATGAGCGTATCGCGCTCGATAAACAGGCCGACCGCCAGCGCCGCACCGCACGCCAGCAGGACAGCGGCCTTTCGGCTCAGCTTGAGGCGCGTCTGCGCGGCTTCGGAGACCGCTTCCAGCATATTCGCCAGCGAGGTAATGCCCGCGAACAGCACGGAAATAAAGAAGAAGAACGCGAACAGACGGCCGAACGGCATCTGCTGGAATACACGCGGCAGGGTGATGAACAGCAGCTTGGGGCCGGAGGCCGGGTCCAGACCGAACGCGAACACGCTCGGCAGGATGGCGAAGCCGGCCAGCATAGCCGCGCAGGTGTCGAGCACCGCCGTCATGCAGGACGAGTGAACGACATCCTCGTTCTTCGGCAGGTACGAGCCGTAAATGATCATGCCCGAGCCGGTGATCGACAGCGAGAAGAACGCCTGACCCATCGCCATGATCCATGTGCGCGGGTTGAACAGGTACTCCCACTGCGGTACGAGCAGGTATTTGTAGCCTTCGATCGCATTCGGCAGGAAGGCTACGCGGACAGCAATAATGATGAACAGGATGAAGAACGCAGGCATCATCACCTTGTTGATCTTTTCAATGCCGCCGGACACGCCGAAGATCAGCACAGCCGCCGTCAGCAGGATAACCAGGGTGTGCCACGGCACACTGGAAAAATTCGTGCTGCTCATTTCCGTGAAGAACTGCTCCGGTTCGGTGCTTATCAGCGAGCCGGTCAGTGCACCGAACGCGCTCCGCAGCACCCAGCCGACGATGATGGCGTAGCCGATGGCGATGCCGAGCGAGCCGAGCAGCGGAATCGTACCGAGGATGGCGCCGCCCTTTTTGCCGCGGGACTTCATCGCAAATTCATACGAGCCGATCGGACCTGTGCCGGTCATGCGGCCGAAGGCGAACTCGCCGGACAGGCCGACATAGCCGAACAGTGCGATGAACAGTAGGTAGGGGATCAAAAAAGCTGCGCCGCCGTACTGGCCGGTGCGATAGGGGAACATCCAGATGTTGCCCATGCCGACCGCTGAGCCGACAGCCGCCAGCACGAAGCCGAGCTTTGAGGTGAAAGTGCCGTTTCCATTTTTCTGATGCATAATAAAATTCTCCGGTTTGTTTACAAGTATATACTTAGTATAACACAAAATAAAGTAAAAAGCCACTTGTACTTTCAACAGGAAAAGCGGGAGCTTTTGACAGAAGTAACAAAACGCTCGTCGGAATTTAGGGAAATTTATCAGTTATTCTCTTGCGCTCGGTGGATGGATATGGTATGATAGATGAGCGTGAAAAAGACAAGTGTCTTTTTAGGAAGGACAGACATCGCATGGTAAAACCAAAGTATTATCTCGTGGAGCGCACTCTGCTGCCGGAGGTATTTCAGCGCGTGATCGAAGCGAATGAAGCCATCGCTTCGGGCAAGGCGGCTACGGCAAGCGAAGCGGCAAAGATCGCCGGTCTGTCGCGCAGTGCGTACTACAAATATAAGGACGGCGTTCGCCCTTTCTTTGAGGCGACTACCGACCGCATTGTCACCTACCATTTCATGCTGCACGATCAGCCGGGTGTTCTATCGAGCATCCTCGGACTGATGGCACGCTCGGGTGCAAACCTGCTGACGGTGAACCAGTCCATTCCGATGAGAGGAATGGCATCGGTCACCATTTCGGCCCGCACCGGTGAGATGAAATACTCATCCGAAGAGCTTGTGCATCGCGCAGAAGCAATGGAAGGCGTCAGCAAAGTGGAAATTCTGGCATCTGAATGACCGTCCGACGGTATACAGAACGCTAATTTAACTGATGAAAGGAAATCAGCATATGATTAAAGTAGCAATCATGGGACACGGCACCGTCGGCTCGGGCGTATACGAGGTGTTTGACATGAACGCCGACAAGATCGCAAAGACCGTTGGCGAGCCGGTTGAGGTAAAGTACGTCCTCGACCTGCGCGACTTTTCCTCTCTGCCGTACGGCAATAAATTTGTAACCGATTTCTCCGTCATCGAGAACGACCCCGAGGTAACGGTCGTTGCCGAGGTGATGGGCGGCGTGGGCGCTGCATATCAGTTCACCAAGCGCTGCCTCGAGGCCGGCAAGAGCGTATGCACCTCCAACAAGGAGCTGGTTGCTACCAAGGGTGAGGAGCTGCTCAAGATTGCCGAGGAGCACGGCGTAAACTACATGTTCGAGGCCTCTGTCGGCGGCGGCATTCCGGTCATCCGCCCGATGCTGCAGTGCCTGGCTGCCAACGAGTTTAACGAAATCTGCGGCATCCTGAACGGCACGACCAACTACATTCTCACCCAGATGATCCACAACGGTGTTACCTTTGCGGATGCGCTCAAGCAGGCACAGCTCAACGGCTATGCCGAGAAGGATCCGACCGCCGACATCGAGGGTCACGACGCCTGCCGCAAGATCTGCATTCTGTCCGACCTCGCTTACGGCGATAAGTTCGATCCGGATCAGGTTTCCTGCGAGGGCATCACCAAGATCACCCTCGAGGACGTAGCAAACGCCGATAAGCTGGGCTGCGTTATCAAGCTGCTGGGCCGCTCGGTCCGCTGCGAGGACGGCACCGCTTACGCTTATGTTGCACCGCATCTCATCCACAAGGAAAGCCCGCTGGCCGCTGTTGAGGACGTATTCAACGCCATCATGATCGACGGCAATGCGACCGGCGAGGTTATGTTCTACGGCAAGGGCGCCGGAAAGCTGGCGACCGCTTCCGCTGTTGTTGCTGATATGCTGGACAGCATCGAGCACAAGGACAACCGCCGCCGTATCTTCTGGGGCGATGGCTCCAAGAATCTGCTCCGTCCGCTGGATACCCTGCAGAGTGCATGGTACGTTCGCTTCAAGGGCGCACAGAAGGATGTTGAGGAGCTGCTGCCGGTTGAGAGTCTGACCGAGCCTGCTGAGGGCGTATTCGTGGTTCAGACCCGCAAGCTGTCCACCGCAGAGATGAACGCCGCAGCCGAAAAGCTGAACGGACGCGGTGAAGTTCGTGCGGCAATGCGTATTCTGTAAAGGAGAGAAATACAATGGTTCGTGTAACCGTTCCTGCTACGAGCGCCAATATGGGCTCGGGCTATGACAGCATCGGCATTGCGCTCGAGCTGTACAACGTGATCGACCTCGCAGAGAACGATCATATTGATATTTCGGATAAAAACGGTCAGTACGTCCCGCAGGACGAGAGCAACCTGATCTATCAGTGTGCAAAGCGCGTCTACGACGAGTGCGGCAAGCCGCTTTCCGGTCTGACCATCGTTGAGGACTGCGCTATCCCGCAGACCCGCGGCCTTGGCTCGTCCTCGGCGTGCACGGTTGCGGGCATCATGGGTGCAAACATGCTGCTCGGTGAGCCGCTCGACCGCAACGCGGTCATTGATCTGGCGGCTACCATCGAGGGTCATCCGGATAACTCCACACCGGCGATCCTCGGCGGCTTCTGCGTGGCGCTGCTCGAAAACGGCCATGTGCATCACGTTCGTGTGCCGGTTCACGGCGCGATCGACTTCGTGGTATTCATTCCGGATTTCCAGCTGTCCACCGAAAAGGCGCGTGCGGCGCTGCCCAAGACCATCGACCATCACGATGCGGTTTACAATCTGGCGCGCGCAGCGCTGCTCGCGGGCAGCCTGACCACCGGCAAGCTGGAAAACCTTGATGCGGCAACCGGTGACTGTCTGCACCAGCCGTACCGTTTCGGTCTGATTGAAAACGGTGAGGACATCGTGCGTGAGGCCAAGAAGCTGGGCGCACTCGGCGCTTTCATTTCCGGCGCAGGCCCGTCCATCGTGGCAATCGTGTACAAGGGCGACCGCGACTACATCACCCGTGCACAGGAGCTGTGCGAGAAGCTGTATCCGCATTGGAAGGCCGTACAGCTGCGCTGTGATGAGGTCGGTGCGACCGTAAAACGACTGTAATAGGGGACGGATGAGTGCTCTCGTCCGTGTATATAAGGAGGAAACATAGTTAGTATGAGTCTTATTGTGCAAAAGTTCGGCGGCACTTCGGTTGCCAACACCGAGCGACTGAAGAATGTTGCGGACATTGTTACCAAGACCGCACAGGCAGGCAATCAGGTTGTTGTAGTTGTATCCGCGCAGGGCGATACCACGGATGATCTGATCGTAAAGGCTGCCGAGCTGAACGACCGTCCTTCTAAGCGTGAGATGGACGTTCTGCTCAACACCGGCGAGATGATCTCCATGTCTCTGCTGGCGATGGCTATCCAGAAGCTGGGCTTTCCGGTTGTATCCCTGACCGGCTGGCAGATCGGTCTGGAGACCAACAGCAACTACTCGGATGCCCGCATCAAGCGCATCGCAGGCGAGCGCCTCAAGGCAGAGCTGGATAACGGCCGCATCGTTATTGTTGCAGGCTTCCAGGGCATCAACCAGATGGGCGACGTGACCACGCTCGGCCGCGGCGGTTCGGACACCACCGCAGTTGCCATTGCAGCAACGCTCGGCGCGGATCTCTGCCAGATCTACACCGACGTAGACGGCGTTTACACTGCCGATCCGCGCATCGTAAAGGATGCCAAGAAGCTGGACGCCATCACCTATGATGAGATGCTGGAGCTGGCATCTCTGGGTGCACAGGTGCTGCACAACCGTTCGGTTGAGATGGCAAAGAAGTACAATGTCGATCTTGAGGTCGTTTCGAGCTTTACCCGCAATCCGGGTACCAAAGTCAAGGAGGGTTCTAACATGGAAAAATTGAATGTTTCGGGTGTTGCCCGTGATAATAACTGCGCACGAGTTGCCATCATCAATCTGGATGATACGCCGGGTACCGCGTTCAAGGTATTCTCGCTGATGGCGAAGCACCATGTCAATATCGACATCATCCTGCAGTCCGTCGGCCGCGATAACAAGAAGTCTATTTCCTTCACCATCCGTCAGGACGATGCAGAGCGCGTAGAGTCTATCCTGCGCGACGCGAAGGAGATGCTCGGTTATGAGGATCTGTCCATCAACACCAAGGTTGCAAAGGTTTCCATCGTTGGTGCAGGCATGGCTTCCGCTACCGGTGTTGCTTCCAAGATGTTCGAGGCTCTGGCTATGGCCGGCATCAACATCCGCATGATCTCCACCTCTGAGATCAAGATCTCCGTCCTCATCAACGAGGAGGACAGCGAGAAGGCTGTTAAGGCTATCCACGAGGAGTTCTTCAACGCCTAATTGGGGGCAATACCACACGATTGCATCGGCGGCGTTTGGCGGAAATTTTGTGCGCTGATTTTGTTGCGTTCCCTTGCAATACACAAAGTATTGCTGCGGAACCGCGCCGCATCAGCACGCAAAATTTACTCGCCAACCGCTCACCGCTGAATCGTGTGGTAATGCCCATAAGTGTTTTCCCAGATAGCCTCAAAGTCCCGAAATGTGCATTTCGGGACTTTTTTGCAACCGGAAAGACGTCCGCAACCGTCGGTTGACAAAAAGAAACGATGGGTTGGTGGCGTTTTTGCGGCATTTCAGGCACACTGGAGACAGAAAAGAAAGGCAGGTGGCAGAAATGACAACAGGTGAGAAAATCACGGCGCTGCGAAAAGAGCAGGGCATGAGTCAGGAGGCGCTCGGCGAAAAGCTGGGCCTGAGCCGTCAGGCGGTCAGCAAGTGGGAGGCCGATCAGGCGGTGCCAACGATGGATAATTTAATGGAATTGAGCAAGCTGTTCGGCGTTCCGGTGGATACGTTGCTGCGTCCGGATGCGGAGCTAATGTCGAAGGCAGAGGACTCGGATGAATCGTGGCCGGGTGCAGAGAACCAGCCGGTCAGGAACGAGAACCGCAAGTGGAAAATTGCGGCAATCGCAGCGGCAGGGCTGCTGTGCGTCAGCGTCGTGTGCAGCGCGGTCAGCCTTTGGCGTGTGATCGCCATGCAGCAGCAGATCGACACGCTGCGGATGCAGAGCGGGCCGAGTACGATTTACTATCCGGATAATACGAGCGCTGAGAACAGCGATTTAGCCGACTGGTCGGAGAATGTGACCGTTGACAGGGAGAACAACGAGAATCTTCTTGTGACGGTGAGCGCAGTTCCACGCAGTATGCTGGACGGCGAAACCGCGAAGTTCGTTGTCCGCAGCGGCGACCAGTCGTGGGAGTGCGACGCGGAGGATAATAACGGTTACAGTGGAAAACTGAGTGTGCCGTTTGTGGATACATTTTCTGTCTATTTGACATTAACAGGAACAAGCGGTGAGACGCGCAATATTCTGGTTGCCTCTGAGTATGGTCTAAAACAGCGATTCTCGCTGGAAGTAACAGCGTGGTGGGAGAACGGCAGCTTCAGTTTTAACGGCAAGACAACATCAGCCAACGGCAATGTGGAAACGTATATTTACTGCGGCGATGACAGCGTGACACCGGTCAGCGGGCGTATACTCCTGTATCGGAACGGCAGGCAGATCAAGGAGCAGAAGATAGAGAATATCAAAACCAGCGTTGCCGAAGATTTTTATTATTATACACAGGTTGACTGGCGCAATCTGGAGGGTTCAATGGAGGAGTATCAGCTAAAAGCTGAGATTACCGACAATTACGGCAGAGTGTACAGCAGTGAGTTTTTCCGCTAACAAAAAAGACCGCTTATGCGGTCTTTTTTGTTATTTCCTCGGTATAAATGTCGCAGCGAGGACGTAAACACGGCTTGCGCCCATCTCCCGCAGAGTCTTGACGGCGGCAGCCGCCGTTGCGCCGGTGGTGATAATATCATCGACCAGCACAACGGATTTTCCGGTCAAATCCACGCTGCCCTTCGGCAGAACGGCATCTTTTGCGTTGCTCTGCCGCGCGGCGTAATCCTTCTGCGCGGATTGCTTGCCGACAAACCATCGCTTGCGCAGTGTTGCCTCGCACGGCAGAGAAAGCGGCTTTGCCGTCAGCTTTGCAAGCAGCTCGGCCTGATTGTACCCGCGCTTGCGGTAATGCAGAAATCCAATCGGCATGTAGGTAACCAAATCCGGCTGCCAGTCTTCCAGCTGTGACGTGAGGGCCACGGACATTTGCGCCGCGAACCAGTCCGCGCAGTAGGCGGCGCTGCTGAATTTGAACCGTTTCATGGCATTGCGTACTGTGCCGCGGTAATACAGCGGAGCGATCGTACCGTCCGCTCCGGCGATGGAGATGACCTCATTGCAGCGGTATTCCCGCCGGACTGCGGCGGCACAGTCCGGACAAAGCTGCAGCGTGCGGCTGGTCGTCACCGGAAAATCCGCGCCGCATAAAACGCACCTGTGACCATAAAGAATGCCCATCGAATCACCTCAACTATGCAAAAAGAGCTGTCCGCGCGGGACAGCTCTTTCGTTATGCGATATGCGCTGTTTTTACTTCTTGAGCAGCTTCTTCAGGCGCTCCGCAGCTTCCTTGGTGCGCTCCTGATCGCCGAATGCGGTCAGACGGAAGAAGCCGTCACCGTTCTTGCCGAAGCCTGCACCCGGCGTACCAACGACGTTGGCATTCTCAAGCAGGTAGTCGAAGAAGGTCCAGGAATCCATGCCGTTCGGGCACTTGAGCCACAGGTACGGGCTGCTCTTGCCGCCGGTGTACCAGATACCCAGCTCATCGAGGGTCGCAGCGAGAACCTTAGCGTTCTGCTTGTAGTAGCCGAGGGTCTCCTTGATCTGCTTCATGCCTTCCTCGGTGAAGCAGGCAGCAGCGCCCTTCTGTACGATATACGGAACGCCGTTGAACTTGGTGGTCTGGCGGCGCAGCCACATCTTGTTCAGCTTGCCGTCCAGCAGAGCGGTCGGAACAACGGTCCAGCCGCAGCGGGTGCCGGTGAAGCCTGCCATCTTGGAGAAGGAGCAGAACTCGATCGCACAGGACTTAGCGCCTTCGATCTCGTAGATGGAGCGCGGCAGAGTCTCATCCTCGATGAAGCACTCGTAAGCTGCGTCATACAGGATAACGGCGTTCTGCTTGTTTGCGTAATCTACCCAGGCCTTCAGACCTGCGCGGTCGTAAGCAGCACCGGTCGGGTTGTTCGGAGAGCAGATATAGATGATGTCGCACTGAACGGACTCGTCCGGCAGCGGCAGGAAGCCGTTTGCCTCGTTTGCGTCAGCGAATACGATCTTGCGGCCCGCCATAACGTTGGTATCAACGTAAACCGGGTAAACCGGGTCCGGAACCAGAACGGTGTTGTCAGTACCGAAAATGTCGAGGATGTTGCCGAGGTCGCTCTTTGCACCGTCCGAGATGAAGATCTCATTGGTGGCGAGCTCTACGCCGTGGGACTTGTAGTAGCCGACCAGCGCCTCGTGCAGGAAGCCGTAGCCCTGCTCATCGCCGTAGCCGTGGAAGGTCTCCTGCTTGGCCTGATCCTCAACGGCTGCGTGCAGTGCGTCGATAACAGCCGGTACCAGCGGACGGGTTACGTCGCCGATGCCCAGACGGATGATATCAGCCTCCGGATGTGCTTCGGAGTACTCACGCACCTTGCGTGCGATGGTGGAGAACAGATAGCTCTGCTCGAGATTGTCGTAGTTCTTGTTAGTCTGCATTGTTGTTCTGGCTCCTTTTCAGAGATGCCGCGACGAACGCCTTGAACAGGGGATGTGCGCGGTTCGGACGGGACTTGAACTCGGGGTGGAACTGTACGCCGATGTAGAACGGATGGTTCGGGATCTCAACGGTCTCCACAAGCTCGCCGGTCGGCGAGGTGCCCGTGATCTGCATGCCCTTATTTTCAATCTCCTCGCGGAAATTGTTGTTGAACTCGTAACGATGGCGATGGCGCTCGGAGATCATTTCCTCGCCGTACGCCGTTGCCATAATGGTATTCGGACGGATCTTGCACGGATAAGCGCCCAGACGCATCGTGCCGCCCTTCTTGGAGATGCCCTGCTGGCTCTCCATCAGGTCGATGACCGGATGGGTGGAATCCGGGTCAAACTCGCTGGAGTTTGCATCCGCGTAGCCGAGCACGTTGCGTGCGTAGCTCATAACCGCGATCTGCATGCCGAGGCAGATGCCGAAGTAGGGGATACCCTGCGTGCGGGCATAGTTTGCTGCACAGATCATGCCTTCCACGCCGCGTGCGCCGAAGCCGCCCGGCAGGATGATGCCGTCAACCTCACCGAGCAGCTTGTCCACGGTGGAGTCGTTGATCTCCTCGGAGTCTACCCAGTCAATATCAACGAAGCAGCCGGTTTCGTAGCCGCCGTGCTGCAGCGCCTCTGCAACCGAGAGATATGCGTCGTGCAGCTTGACGTACTTGCCGACCAGTGCAATCTTAACGTGGTTCTTGCGGGCGGCAATGCGCTCGAGCATTTCCTGCCACTCGGTCATATCGCCCTTGCCTGCGCCGATGGACAGCTCACGGCAGACGATGTCGGACAGATGGCTCTCCTCGAGCATCATCGGTGCCTGATACAGAACCGGCAGGGTACGGTTTTCGATTACGCAGTCCTCCGGCACGGTGCAGAACATGGAAATCTTGCGCTTGATATCGTCATCCATCGGCTGGTCAACGCGGGCTACGATGATGTCCGGAGAGATGCCCAGACCGCGCAGCTCCTTAACCGAGTGCTGGGTCGGCTTGGACTTCGGCTCATTGGAGCCGGAGATGAACGGAACCAGCGTTACATGGATGAACAGGCAGTTGCGGCGGCCAACCTCAGCAGCAACCTGACGGATTGCCTCGAGGAACGGCTGAGACTCAATATCACCGGTGGTGCCGCCAATCTCGGTGATAACAACGTCAGCCGAGGTCTTTTTGCCTACCGAGTAGATGAAAGACTTGATCTCGTTGGTGATGTGCGGGATAACCTGCACGGTCTCACCGAGGTACTCGCCGGCGCGCTCCTTGTTCAGAACATTCCAGTATACCTTGCCGGTGGTCAGGTTGGAGAACTTGTTCAGGTCCTCGTCGATGAAGCGCTCGTAGTGGCCGAGGTCGAGGTCGGTCTCTGCGCCGTCGTCGGTAACGTAAACCTCGCCGTGCTGGAACGGGCTCATCGTGCCCGGGTCTACGTTGATGTAGGGATCGAGCTTCTGCGCTGCAATTTTCAGGCCGCGGCTTTTCAGCAGACGGCCGAGAGATGCGGCAGTAATGCCCTTGCCCAGACCGGAAACTACGCCGCCGGTCACGAAGATGTACTTTGTCATATCTCGATTTCCCCCTTGAATACGGTCGTTGCCGCGCCCGTCATGAACACGGTTTCATCTGTATAGCGAATGGTGAGGTCGCCGCCGCGCAGGTGCACGACGATATCCTCGTTTTTGTTTGCAAAGCCGTTCAGACATGCTGCCACGCCGGTCGCACAGGAGCCGGTGCCGCACGCCCATGTTTCACCGGAGCCGCGCTCCCAGACGCGCATTTTCAGGCTGCCGTCCGGCAGGACATTGACAAACTCGGTGTTGACACGCTCCGGGAACAGCGGATGATGCTCGAACTTGGGTCCGATGCGCGTAAGGTCGAGGTCGTCCACATCTTCCTTCTGGAAGATAACGCAGTGCGGGTTGCCCATGGAAACGCAGGTCATGTGGTAGACCTTTTCGTCCACAACGATGGGTGCGCTGATGACATTTTCGCCGTCCATATCAACGGGAATCTCCCGCGGAGCAAGAATGGCTGCACCCATGTCCACGCGGGCGGACTGCATTTTGCCGTCC
>ENA-UOJR01002642-UOJR01002642.1-human-gut-metagenome-genome-assembly--contig:-C115P-NODE-2642-length-12379-cov-5.261928_pt1 | contig 12379 bp, 7 predicted proteins | sample MGYA00242354_ERZ723901 | MGnify/ENA metagenome assembly ERZ723901
GCTACCCGCTCATGAGCGAGATCAAGGAGCTCTACCTCGACGCCTACTACGGCCGCGAGCCCCAGGACTACGCCGTCCTGTAAGCGCTCCCACTTCCCGTCCGAATCGCGCCGCTCGCCCATTTGCGGAAAGGCGGCGCGTTCGGACGCCCTACGATGGTGCAAGAACCATTGAGAAAGGACGGTAGAACCATGCTTCTTCCCGATTCCAAGACCGTGCTGGTCGAGCACTCCAACAAGAAGGTCTATGACCTCGGTGACAAGATCGCCAAGGTGTTCAACGCGAACAAGCCCGCTTCCGACGTGTTCAACGAGGCGCTGAACCTCGCGCGCGTCTCCGAGTCCGGCATCCGCACCCCCAAGCCCCTCGAGGTCTCCGAGGTCGAGGGCGAGGGCTGGGCGCTTCTCACCGAGAAGGTCCCCGGCGTCACGCTCGCCGAGAAGATGGCCGCCGAGCCCTCCAAGTTCTACGAGTACCTGGAGATGTTCGTCGACCTGCAGGTCGAGATCCACTCCAACCGCTCTCCCCTGCTCAACCGCCAGCGTGACAAGTACGCCCGCATGATCAACGGCCTCCCCCACATCAACGCCACGACGCGCTACAACCTCATGGAGCGCCTTGACGGCATGAAGAAGGAGTTCCAGATCTGCCACGGCGACTTCAACCCCAGCAACGTGATCGTGGCTGAGGACGGCCAGCTCTACGTCTGCGACTGGGCTCACGCCACCCAGGGCTCCCCTGCCGCTGACGCCGCCATGTCCTATCTGCTGTTCGCGCTCAACGACAAGCAGCAGGCCGACGCCTACCTCGAACTCTACTGCGACCGCGCCGACGTCCCCATGCAGGTCGTCCGCCAGTGGATGTCCATCGTCGCCGCCGCCGAGCTCTCCCGCAAGCGCACCGACGTCAACGATGAGTTCCTCATGAGCTGGATCGACGTCGTCGACTACATGGGTTAATCAATCCTCCAAGCTCGCAAGGCAAGCGCATAAGCCCAACGGCCCCGGCGACAAGCGATCGCCGGGGCCGTTTCCGTATCGGCCTCGCAGGGTCGTTCCCAATTCAAATGGGAATGCGGCTATCACCGAATGAGGTACGCCGCGATGGCCCCCTCATGACAGACCACCCGCGCGTCCGACGTGACGACGTTGGAGATGCCCAGATCGCTCAGCAGCTCAACGCGCTTGCGGTCGAGCTCCCACTCCATGCCCAGCTCAGATACGACAGCGACGGGGCTCAGGCACACAAAGGAAAAGGTCGATCCCTCTCGCCCCGTCATCCTCCACGTCATTCCCTCCTTGAGCAGGCGCCCGGAAAAGCCGTCCTCCTCAAGACGGATCGCGCCATCCCACCTCAAGAGGCATCCGATCGCCGCGAGCGCATGATCAGGGCGCCCCCCGGTCAGGCACGTGCACACCAATTCGACGGCACCCCAACGCGAGCGAATCGCACGGAGGGCGAGCGCCAGGTCGGTAAAATCCTTATAGGGGTCGTAACGCTCGACATCGCGCACTTCTGCTGCCTCGCCCGCCTCGCATCTGCGAACGGAGGCTTGGCCAAGACTCCCAACAGAGGCGGCGTCGCCGCAAAAGAGGTCACACGCAAGACCCGCATCGATGATCGAATCGAGCCCGCGATCGACGGCGACGACGAGCTCGCACTCATCAGACAGTCGTTTCAGAAGCTCCGGCCTGCAGGTCTCCGGCGAACCGCCGACAAGGAGGACGCGAGGGGCCACCGTATGGGAATCATGGGTATCTTCTATGTCGGCCATGTGATCACCTGACGCCTAGCACAAGTACGGACAAATTGCCATATTACCCAAACGCACGAGTCCGCGCGCGGCCGTTTTTACCTGAGATTCGGCCCTTTACATGATGCGGAACATCAAACCCCTTGCTTACGGGGTATTTACCAAAAAGCCCAGTATGTCAAGCTAAAATGAGATTGTTTCACCCATGGGGCGATTTATACCGATTGCCGCATTCTTGTCCATTTTGTGATGACCGAGTGATACGGTAGATATCGTCACTGGTTCCACATGCGCCGCCGCGAGTGGAACGAACGCAGCGCAGCTGCGTCCCCTTCCGTCTAAGTACGCATGCCGAGCCCGAGACGTTTCGTTGGTTTACGGCAGAACGCCGCACATTCGATCGGAAGGTTGAGATGGCCAAAGCATCGAAGACCGCCAATACAACAGCAGGTAAGCCTCGGCCAAAAGCAGACGGCCCCGTCGCTCCCGTACAGCCTAACCTCATGCTCACGAACGACGACATCCATCTGTTCTGCAATGGCGTGTGGCAACGCGCTTGGGAGAAGATGGGCGCACATAAGGATATCCAAGACGGAACGGCAGGATGGCTCTTCCGCGTTTGGGCGCCCCAGGTCTCCAACGTCAGCGTCGTCGGAGATTTCAACAACTGGGAGCCCAATGCCACCCCGCTGTCTCGCGTCTCCACAAGCGATATATGGGAGGTCTTCGTCCCCGGTCTCGACCAGGGCGGGCTCTACAAGTACGTGATCGAGACCGATGCAGGCGAGCTCCTGTGGAAAGCCGACCCGTTCGGCTTCTTTGCCGAGGAATGTCCGGGCACCGCATCTAAACTGTGGGATCTCTCCGGCTATACCTGGAAGGACGCCACCTGGCTGCGCCGCCGCGCCGGGCGAGATATCATGAAGAGCCCCCTCAACATCTACGAGGTGCATCTGGGCTCCTGGAAGCGCCATGGCACCGAGCCGCAGGGCGAGCCGCGCGAAGACGGCACCTGGCCGGGCCCCGGCGACCCCTTCCCCGCCCAGCGCGGCACGTATTACTCCTACGACGACCTCTCCGACGAGCTCGTAGCCTACGTCAAGCAGATGGGCTACACGCACATAGAGGTCATGCCCCTCTCGGAGCACCCCTTTGACGGCTCGTGGGGCTACCAGTCGACAGGCTACTATGCGGCCACGTCCCGATATGGCACCCCGCAGCAGCTCATGCACTTCATCGACGCATGCCACAAGGCCGGCATCGGCGTGATCCTCGACTGGGTTCCCGGCGGTTTCTGCGCCAATGCGGAGGGCCTGGCCACATTCAATGGCCACATGCTCTTCGAACGCGAGATCCATCCCAACTGGGGCACCCACAAGTTCGACTTCTCCAGGCCCGAGGTGCGCAGCTTCCTCGTTTCAAACGTCCTGTTCTGGATTGAGCTGTTCCACGTCGACGGCATCCGCATGGACGGCGTCTCGAGCATGCTCTACCTCAACTTCGGCGTGGACAACCCCGCGGACAAGAAGTTCAACAAGTACGGCACCGAGGAGGACCTCGACGCGTCCGCGTTCATCCGCCAGGTCAACTGCGCCGTTGGCAAGGAGTTCCCCGATGTCATGATGATCGCCGAGGAGTCCACCGCCTGGCCCCTCGTGACGTATCCCGCCGAGGACGGCGGTCTGGGCTTCCACCTCAAATGGGACATGGGCTGGATGAACGACACCCTGCACTACATGCAGTGCGACTTCCCCTGGCGCCCCGGCAACCACAGCCTACTCACCTTCTCGATCATGTACGCGTTCTCCGAGAACTTCGTCTTGCCGCTTTCTCACGACGAGGTGGTGAACGGCAAGTGCTCGCTCATCGGCCGCATGCCCGGTGATGACTGGCGCCGCTTCGCGGGGCTGCGCACCCTTGCCTTCTACCAGATGACGCACCCGGGCGCCAAGCTGTCCTTCATGGGCGATGAAATCGGTCAGCAGATCGAATGGCGCTACTACGAGTCCATCGAATGGTTCCTCGCGAGCGACTTCGATGCGACCCATGGCGCCCAGCAGCGCTTCATCGAGGCGCTCAACCACCTATACACCAACCAGAAGGCCCTCTGGGAGAACGCCTACGACGAGAGCGGTTTCGAGTGGATCGACGCCGACAACTCCGAGCAGTCCATCCTGACCTTTGTGCGCCACGGCGACAAGCCGGCCAACGACCTGCTCATCCTCATCAACTTCGACCCCGCGTCCTACGAGACCTACCGCGTGGGGGTCCCGCGCGAGGGCGATTGGGAGCTCGTGTTCACCAGCGATGATCCCAACTTCGGCGGAGCCGGCTACCCGAAGGTCGAGATGGCGTCGTCCAAACCCGAGAGCTGGAACGGCCGCGAGAACTCCATCGAGATCGCGGTGCCCGGCCTTGCGGGCTTGGTGTACCGCCGTCGCCGGACGTCCTCCTACAAACCTCCAACGCAGGCGAAGGCGAGCCCTACCAAATCCAAGAGCCCCCGCGCGAAGAAGGCCTAACCCCTCGCGCGACTCGATGACTCCGCGCGTGCGCCGGGCCGAACGCACGCGCCGGAACGACATTCCCGACCCGGCCCCGAAAGGACATCATGGAGAGGATTTACGAAAGCAAAGAGCGGTTCACTGAGCTGTACCGCCAGCACGTGCGCGCTCTTTCCGGCAAGGAGTTCGAGGACACGAGCGACATAGATCGCTTCACCGCCCTTGCCAACATGATCGCCGGTGATGCCCGCGGCATCGCCGCGCAGACCGACGAGCGCAACCGCGTCGAGGGCAAGAAGCGCGTCTACTATTTCTCGATCGAGTTCCTGATCGGGCGCCTGCTCGACAACTACCTGATCAACCTGGGCATCCGCGACCTCGTGGCAGACGCCATCGCCGACATGGGCGGCGATCTAGACGAGATCGAGCGCCAAGAGCCCGACCCGGCGCTCGGCAACGGCGGCCTCGGGCGCCTCGCCGCATGCTTCCTCGACTCGATGGCCCACGAGGGAATCGCCGGCTACGGCAACGGCATGCGCTACCGCTACGGCCTCTTCAAGCAGGAGATCGTCAATGGCCGCCAAGTCGAGGTCGCCGACGAATGGCTCTCCAAGGGTTATCCCTGGGAGGTCAAGCGCCCCGACAAGGCTGTGCGCATCGGCTTCGGCGGACACGTCGTCTCCCGCCAGGAGGGTGATCGAACCTATTACTCCGTCGAGGGCACCGAAGACGTCTTGGCCGTGCCCTACGATATCCCGATCGTCGGGTACGGCGGGGAGACCGTGAACAAGCTGCGCTGCTGGAGCGCAGAGCCCATCGACGACCACTTCGATCTCGATGCCTTCAACGCCGGAGACTACACCGGCGCCGATCGCGACCGCGCCAACGCCGAGGCGATCTCCGCCATCCTGTATCCCAACGACGCCGGCGAGCACGGGCGCCTGCTCCGACTCAAGCAGGAGTACCTGTTCGTGGCCGCCGGCATCCGCACCCTGCTCGACACCTTCGAGCGCGAGCACGGCAAGGCGTGGAGCGAGCTGCCCCGCTACGTTGCCATCCACACCAACGACACCCATCCGGCCATGTGCGGCCCTGAGCTCATGCGCATCCTCATGGATGAGGAGGGCCTGACTTGGGACGACGCATGGGAGATCGTGACGAACACGGTGTCCTACACCAACCACACCATCTTGCCCGAGGCGCTCGAGAAGTGGCCCATCTCCACCTTCTCCACCCTGCTTCCGCGCGTGTACCAGATCATCGACGAGATCAACCGCCGTTGGCGCGAGGGCTTCGACATGAGCAGGCCCGAGAGCGCCGAGCGCCTGCGCGCCACCGCCATCCTGTGGGACGGCGAGGTCCGCATGGCCAACCTGTCCGTGATCTGCAGCCACTCGGTGAACGGCGTGGCCAAGATCCACTCCGACATCCTCAAGGCGAGCACGCTCAAGGACTTCGCGGCGCTCAAGCCCGAAATGTTCAACAACAAGACCAACGGAATCAGCCACCGCCGCTTCTTCGCCGAGGCCAATCCGACCTACGCGAAGCTCGTCACCGAGGCGATCGGCGACAGCTGGCTCGACGACGCCCGTGAGCTCGAGAAGCTCACCGCCTTCGAAGGGGACGCGTCGTTCCTGCAGCGCGTCGGCGAGTCCAAGCGCGCCAACAAGCTGCGTCTCGCCGAATACGTCAAGCGCGAGTACGGTCTGACGATCGACCCCGACACCGTCTTCGACGTTCAGGTCAAGCGATTCCACGCCTATAAGCGTCAGCTGTTGAACATCATGAAGGTCATGGACCTCTACAACCGCCGCCTCAACGACCCGAACTTCAAGATCCAGCCCACCACCTTCATCTTCTCCGGCAAGGCGGCCTCCAGCTACACCTTCGCCAAGGAGGTCATCCGTCTCATCAACGGCGTCGCCGACGTGATCAACAACGACCCCCGCGTCAACGACATCATGAAGGTCTGCTTCATCCCCAATTTCCGCGTCTCCAACGCCCAGCTCATCTACCCCGCGGCAGAGATCTCCGAGCAGATCTCGACGGCGGGCAAGGAGGCCTCTGGCACCTCGAACATGAAGCTCATGATGAACGGCGCCCTCACCCTGGGCACCATGGACGGCGCCAACATCGAGATCGTCGACCTGGCCGGCCGCGAGAACGAGGCCATCTTCGGTCTCACAACGCCCGAGGTCGACGCGCTGCGCGCATCCGGGCAGTACTTCGCGTGGGATATCGTCAACTCCGACCGCCCGAGGCTCGGCCGCATCATCGACCAGCTCGTCGACGGCACGTTCGCGGGGCTCTCGGGCAACTTCGAGAGCATCCACCACGAGCTCATGTTCAACAACGACTACGACCTGGTCCTCAAGGACTTCCACTCCTACGTGGACGCCTGGGAGGCCCTCACCTCGACCTATCCGGATGCACAGGACTGGAACCGCCGCGCGCTGCACAACACGGCCATGTCCGGCTGGTTCTCCTCGGACCGCACCATCCGCGAATACCGCGACGAGATCTGGCACGCCTAAAGGAGGTACCACACGCCGGAACGCAGCCGGAAAAACCCTACCGCAACGGTGGCGGCGAGCACGGGGAGCCGCCACCGGCCACGATACCCCGCGTTACGTATCTGCAAGGTCCAATTGGATTAAAGGGAGAGATTGATGGCAAGCAAAGAATGCATCGCGATGCTCCTCGCCGGAGGTCAGGGCAGCAGGTTGATGGCGCTCACCTCCAAGATCGCAAAGCCCGCCGTCAGCTTTGGCGGCAAATTCCGCATCATCGACTTCTCGTTGTCGAACTGCGCGAACTCGGGCATCGACACCGTGGGCGTACTCCCCCCGTACCCCCCCTCCCAGCTGCATGAGTATGCGGGCTCCGGCCGCGCATGGGATTTGGCCGAGCATGGCGGCGGCGTCTCCATCCTGCCCCCCTACGCCACGCAGGAGGGCGGCGCCTGGTACGCGGGCACGGCCGACGCGATCACCCAGAACCTCGACTACATCAAGAGCCATGACCCCGAGTACGTGCTGATCCTTTCGGGCGACCACCTGTACCGCATGGATTACCGCAAGATGCTCGAAAGCCATATCGAGCACAATGCCGACCTCACGGTCTCCGTCATGCCCGTCCCGTGGGAGGAGGCCAGCCGCTTCGGCATCATCACGGCCAACCCGGAGGACGGACGCATCGAGAAGTTCACCGAGAAGCCCGAGGTCCCCGACTCCAACCTCGCCTCCATGGGCATCTACATCTTCTCCACCGACGTGCTCGTGCGCGCGCTCGAGGAGGACGCCGTCGACCAGCGCAGCAGCCATGACTTCGGCAACGACATCATCCCCAAGCTGCTCGGCGAGGGCAAGCGCCTGTACACCTATGAGTTCCACGGCTTCTGGAAAGATGTTGGCACCATCGCCAGCTTCCACGAGACCTCGATGGACCTGCTTGGCGACAATCCCGAGTTCGACCTCTTTGACAAGAGCTTCCCCGTCATGAGCAACGACTCGACCCGTCCGCCGCACTTCATCGGGCCCGATGGCCGCGTGGACGACTGCCTCGTCTCCAACGGTTGCCGCGTCTACGGCACCGCGCGCCATTCGATTCTCTCCACGGACTGCGTCGTGGGCGAGCGCGCCATCGTCGAGGACTCCGTGCTGCTTCCGGGCGCCATCGTGAAGGACGGGGCGCATATCGTGCGCGCCATCCTTGGTGAGAATGCAATCGTGGAAGAGGGCGTCAAGCTCGGAAGCGTCGATATGACCAAGGACACCGCCGTCGTCGGAAACGACGTCGTCATCGGGAAGGGGGAATGATCCGATGATCAACCGCAAGGCCATCGGCTACATCACTGCCAACTACACGAGCAAGGAGCACAGCCCCCTGCTTGAGTGCCGCCCGCTCGCGTCCATCCCGTTCATGGGCCGCTATCGCCTCATCGATTTCCCGCTCTCCAACATGATGAACGCGGGGATCCGCACCGTGGGCGTGGTGCTCCCGGGTAACTACCGCTCGCTCGTCGACCATCTCGGCAGCGGGCGCGAATGGGAGCTCGACCGCAAGAAGGGCGGTCTGTTCCTGCTGCAGGGCAGCGCTTACGGCACCGCCAAGAAGGGCATCCGCTTCCTGCTGCGCGACATCAACACCAACAAGATGCTGTTCCAGCGCGCCAGCGAGCCCTACGTGGTCATGAGCGCCACCAACATCGTCTTCAACATGGACCTCTCCGACGTCATCGACGCGCACGAGCGCAGCGGCTCCGGCGTGACGATGATCTACAAGAAGGCCGACCGCCAGCTCGAGGACGTCACCAAGCTCGACATCAACGAGAACGGCCGCGTCACCGACCTCAAGAGCGGCTGCGCCTACGGTGAGAACCAGTTCCTCGACTGCTTCATCATCAACCGCGACCTGCTCCTCGAGCTGTGCGAGCAGTACGAGACGCTCGACTACCTCGACCTGTTCGACGCCATCCGCCCCGACTTCGGCCGCATCGACGTGTGCACCTACGAGTTCAAGGGTCTCGCCGTCGGCATGTTCAGCGAGGAGAGCTACTGCCAGCGCAGCATGGAGATGCTCAACCCCGACGTCATGCACCAGCTGTTCACGCACAGCCGCCCGATCATGACCAAGGCACACGACACCCCGCCCGCCAAGTACAGCTCCGGCTCCAACGCCACCAACTCGTTCATCTCCGCCGGCTGCCGCATCGACGGTACCGTGCGCGGCTCCACCCTCTCGCGCGACGTCATCGTCGAGAGCGGCGCCTACGTGGCGAACTCGATCATCATGCAGGGCTGCGTCATCAAACGCGGCGCTCGCGTCGAGAACGCCATCGTGGACAAGAACAACGTCGTCGAAGCCGGGACCGTCCTCACCGGCACGCCCGACAACGTGCTCGTGGTGCCCAAGGTCGCGATCGAGAATTAAGGCCGCTCATGCGACCGCCGCTCCTGACGAACCAGGCGCACATATGATGGATACGCCGCCTTGAGCACATGCCCCAGGCGGCGTATCCGCACGGAATCACTGAACTCGACGCCGCGAATCAACGCGCGCATCAAGAGATTGGCATCCATATGACCGAATCCACCCAGCAGAAACTCCATGTCGCATTTGCCAGCGCCGAAGCCGCGCCCTTTGTGAAGACCGGCGGCCTGGGCGACGTGGCGGGATCCCTGCCCCAGGCCCTCAAAGCCGCGGGCGCCGAGGTCGTGGTCCTCGTCCCCAAGTACGACACCATCGCCCAGGAGCACAAGGACCGCATGGAGCACCTGTGCGACTTCTATGTCCCGCTCGGCTGGCGCAATGAGTACTGCGGCATCGAGCGCCTGAACCATCGCGGCGTCGATTACCTGTTCATCGACAACGAGCGCTATTTCAGCCGCGGGTACCCGTATGGGTTCTTCGACGACGGGGAGCGCTTCGCCTTCTTCTCAAAGGCCATCGTCGAGAGCCTGCAGTACCTACCCGGGGTTCTGAACGGGTTCGCGTGCGACGTCCTGCATTGCAACGACTGGCACACCGCCATGGCCCCCGTGTTCCTGCGCGAGTTCTACCAGGCCTCGCCGTTCTACCAGAGCATCAAGACGGTGTTCTCCATCCATAACATCGCGTTCCAGGGCCAGTACAGCGCCAAGGTGCTGAACGACATCCTGGGCCTGGCCCATATCCCGGCTGCCGCCTTCCAGCTCACCTGCGGCCCCGACGCCGTCAACTACATGCAAGGCGCCCTCAACTACACCGACGCCATCACGACTGTCTCCCCCACGTATGCCGAGGAGATCAAGACGGGCGAATTCGGTGAGGGCCTCGATGGCATCTTGCGCCGACGCGCGCCGATCCTGCAGGGCATCGTCAACGGCATCGACACCGTGGGATTCGACCCCGCCACCGACCAGCGCATCCCCGCGCAGTTCACCGCGAGCGACCGTTCGGGCAAAGCCGTTTGCAAGGCCCGTCTTCAGGAGGAGCTCGGTCTTGAGGTCCGCGATGACCGCCCGCTCATGGTCATGGTCACGCGCCTTACCCGTCAGAAGGGCATGGACCTGGTCACGTACGCGCTCGACCGGATCCTGTCCGGCGGTGTCCAGGTGGCCGTGCTCGGCACCGGCGATACCGACTACGAGAACGCCCTGCGCTATTTCGAGGGTAAGTACCCCGGAACCATGGCCGCGCGCATCCAGTTCGATCCGGCGCTGTCCCAGCGCATGTACGCCGGCGCCGACCTGTTCCTCATGCCGTCGCTGTTCGAGCCCTGCGGCCTGTCCCAGATGATCGCCATGCGCTACGGCACGCTGCCCATCGTGCGCGAGACCGGCGGCCTGAAGGACACCGTCGCGCCGTACAACCAGTTCACAGGCGAGGGCACCGGCTTCTCGTTTGCCAACTTCAACGGCGACGAGATGGCCGACACCGTCTTCCGCGCTGCACGCCTGTTCTGGGACGATCGCACCGCATTCAACAAGCTCGTAGACAACGCCATGGCCGCAGACTTCAGCTGGACTCGTTCGGCCGACGTGTACCTGGCGATGTATCACAACCTGCGCCCCGATATCCCCCTCCCGCAACCCGAGGCCGAAGTTGCGCCGTCCGAAGAGGCGGAACCTGCCAAGGAGGCAAAGCCGGCCGAGCCCGAGGCCACACCCGTTGAAGAGCCCGCAGCAGCGGCCGTGAAGAAGCCCGTCGCACGCAAGACGACCGCGCGCAAGGCCACGGCCGCCAAGACCACGGCCGCTAAGACTGCCGCAACGAAGGCCAAGGCCACGGCAGCCAAGGAGACCGCGTCAGCGACGAAGGCTGCCGCCGCGGCGAAGACCGCGACTGCAAAGACCTCGACGGCCAAGGCTACGGCCGCTAAGTCCACGGCCCCCAAGACTGCCGCCGCAAAGACGACTGCCGCCAAGGCGACCGCTGCAAAGACTACCGCCGCCAAGACCGCAGCCGCCCCTGCGACCAAGGCCACCACGACGAAGGCTGCCACCGCAAAGACGACTGCCACGACAAAGGCTGCCGCCGCGTCCAAGACGACCGCCGCGGCGAAGGCCACGACCGCGGCGAAGACACCGGCCACCGCGGCGAAGAAGGCCGTCGCCGAGACCACGGCTGCTCCCGCGGTAAAGCCGGCAGCAAAGAAGCCAGCCGCGGCCAAGACCACGGCAAAGACCCCAAAGGCAACCGCTGCTTCCGCCAAGACGACGACCTCGGCACCCGCGACTTCCGCAAAGCCCGCAACGGCCAACCCCGCCCAGGCCAAGATCGACCTGGACGCCGTGCTCCCCACCATCGATCCCAAGCCCTCGGCAACTCCTGCGCCCGATCCCAAGCCCGCCACCCCGACGACCAAGGTCGTTCCCAAGGCAACCCGCAGGGGCAAGCGCAAATAAGAGACGAGCGCACATCCAGTCGCGCAACACGGGCCGAGGGCAACATGCCCTCGGCCATTTTCATGTAGGAGCGCCTCGAGTCCCCAAAGGACGCCCGACTGCCTGCAGTGAACCGACCCACTGCAACCTGTATAATGAACAGGCGTTATCCGTTCGTTTAGTTAGCTGTCTCATGAGGCTTTTCCATAATTCCCGCCGGTCGGAATATCGCGTGCCGTTTGGCGCCGTCGTGGCCGGAACCACCGTTCATCTCACATTGCGTGTCGAAGACGCCGATGCCAGATTCCTCAAAGGCGAGGTTCGCACATGGGTCGACGATCACGGCGAAGAGCTCATCCCGATGACCCTCGGTGAATCCAACACCCTGGTAGCGAACATCGACTGCTCCGAACCGTGTATCTTGTGGTACAGCTTCCGCGTGACATGCACCGATGGGTCGATGCTCATGGTCGGCGCGCGCGATGGCGCCACGGGCGGAGAGTCGGTCACCTATACCGACCGCGGAGACGTCCCCTCATTCCAAATCACCGTGTACAAGCACCGCAAGACCCGTCCCGCTTGGTACGAGCGTGGCATCGTGTACCAGATCTTCCCCGATCGTTACGCACGTGACGAGCATTGGCTCGAGCGCGCCCAGGCCGTGGTCGACACGCCCCGCAAGGGCCCCGGCAAGCACCTAGTCATGGACTGGGACAAACCGCCGGTGTACGACCGCAACGAGGACAAATCCATCA
>ENA-UOJR01002648-UOJR01002648.1-human-gut-metagenome-genome-assembly--contig:-C115P-NODE-2648-length-12368-cov-5.103305_pt1 | contig 12368 bp, 7 predicted proteins | sample MGYA00242354_ERZ723901 | MGnify/ENA metagenome assembly ERZ723901
GTATTGCAAATTTATTTGGATTCCAGTAATTTAGAAGAAATGCTTAGTGGATTGTGGGTTTTGAGTACGTCAGTAGGCGGCACTGGTAGTTTCAGTGCCCCTACTGTTACGCACTCAATGAGTGAAAGCGCCCACAAGACGCAAAGCATTTCTTCTAAATTACGGAAAACAAAAAAAGTACCAACACCCACTTGACACAAACTTACACTCTCCCGCGCTTGCATTAGCAGGCGTTTTCGTGTAAAATGTCAATGACATAACTACAGACAGGAGGCATAAAAATGTTTAAAGTAAATGATAACTATTTAAAGCTGCCGGGCAGTTATCTTTTTTCTACGATTGGAAAAAAAGTAGCCGCTTACAAAGAAGCGAATCCCGACAAAGAAGTCATTAGTTTAGGAATCGGCGATGTAACACAGCCTTTGGCACCGGCGGTAATCGATGCTCTTCATAGTGCGGTAGATGAGATGAGCAAAGCAGAAACATTCCACGGCTATGCACCGGATCTTGGATATGAATTTCTGCGCCGTGCAATTGCTGATAACGATTACAAATCCCGCGGTGTTGACATTGCGCTTGATGAGATTTTTGTCAGCGATGGTGCAAAAAGTGATTCCGGAAACATTGTTGATATATTTTCTCAGGACAATGTAATTGCCGTTACAGACCCGGTTTACCCGGTTTATGTTGACAGTAATGCAATGTCCGGAAAGACCGGAGAATATCTGAAAGATAAAGAGTGCTGGTCAAATGTAATTTATATGCCATGTACGGCAGAAAATAATTTTGTGCCGGAACTTCCGGAGAAGACACCGGATATTATTTATATCTGCTGCCCAAACAACCCAACCGGTACGACGCTGACAAAAGAGCAGCTTCAGAAGTGGGTTGATTATGCAAATGAAAAGAAAGCAGTTATCATTTATGACGCTGCCTATGAAGCATACATTTCTGAAACGGATGTGCCACACAGCATTTATGAGTGTGACGGCGCAAAAAACTGTGCGATTGAGATGAGAAGTTTCTCAAAAAATGCCGGATTTACCGGAACCCGTCTTGGATTTACAATTGTGCCAAAACAGCTTGTTGACAGCAATGGAACGATGCTTAACAGCCTTTGGGCAAGACGCCATGGAACAAAATTCAATGGTGCGCCATACATCATTCAGCGTGCCGGTGAAGCAGTGTACAGCGAAGCAGGCAAAGCACAGACAAAAGAGCAGATTGCTTATTATATGAACAATGCGAAAGAAATCAGAAACGCACTTTCCGGTATGGGATATACTGTATTTGGCGGTGTAAATGCCCCATATATCTGGCTTCAGACACCGGATGGCATGAAATCATGGGATTTCTTTGATGTGCTGTTGGAGAAAGCAAATGTAGTAGGAACACCTGGTTCCGGATTCGGACCAAGTGGAGAAGGATATTTCAGACTGACTGCTTTTGGTTCAGCTGAAAATACGAAAAAAGCATTGGAGCGAATTAAAGCTTTGTAAAAAGCAGACCGGGGAAAGGAAGATAGGTGATACGATGAAACAATCCATTCGTTTGGCACTGGTTAGTGCCCTTGCATTAGTTTTATGCCTTGTGCCGGGAAAATATACGTTTGCCGATTCAGTGTCGGTAAAACCATTTCTCGCATTTGGTGCAGATTTATCAACGAAAGAAAAAGCGCAGGTAATGAAGCAGTTTGGAATTACAAATGAAGAACTCGCAGATTATCAGACAATCACAGTGACAAACAAGGAAGAACATCAGTATCTGGATGAATATCTTGCTTCCAAAGTAATTGGAACGAGAGCGTTATCGTCGGTTATGATTGAAGAGGCAGATGCCGGCAGCGGAATCGAGGTAGAGACACATAATATTTCTTTCTGCAGCAAGGAAATGTATACGAATGCCCTTGTGACCGCCGGAATTTCGGATGCCAAAGTGACGGTTGCCGGACCATTTCCGATTTCCGGTACAGCTGCTTTGGTTGGTGCGATGAAGGCTTACGGTGAAATGACCGGCGAAGGAGTCGATGAGGCGAGTTCCGATGCAGCGACCAATGAGCTGGTAGCAACGAGTGAGCTGGCAAACGACATCGGTAAGGAAAAGGCTGCTCAGTTTGTGGCACTTTTGAAAGACAAAGTAGTCAGCGGTGATTTGACATCGGAAGATGAAATAAAAGACGCAATTAATGAAGCTGAAAAAGAATTGAATGTTTCCATTGATGATGAGATGAAAACCAAGATGGTTTCATTGATGAAAAAGATTGGCGGACTGGATTTAGACCTTGGTAAAATTCAAAATCAGGCGCAGAATGTCTATGATAAAATCAAGGACATGGGAATTAATTTAGATGATGCCAAAGGAATCTGGGCTAAAATCTGTGATTTCTTTGTCATGATAGGAAAGGCAATTGCTGACTTCTTCTCGAATTTGTTCTAAGTAAAATCAGGAAAAATTTAAAACTGTAATATGAAAAACTGCTGTCTTAGAAAAAATACTATGGCAGCAGTTTTTTTGCCGTCAGGAATAGAAATATTAGTAATTTGGGTATGCTAACAAGAAAACAAGTACTGGAGGCATTGCTTTGGAAAAGGAAAAAGAGGAGTTTAAGCCATTTGTTCCGGCGGAAAAAGAGATGAAAGAATTTAGTATAACCGCTGTGATTGTCGGTGTTTTGTTAGCCGTTGTTTTTGGTGCGGCAAATGCATACCTTGGACTTCGTGTGGGAATGACGGTGTCAGCGTCAATTCCGGCGGCGGTTGTATCAATGGGGATTCTGCGCGGTTTGCTGCGCCGCAATTCTATCTTAGAAAGTAATCTGGTGCAGACAATTGGCTCGGCAGGAGAGTCATTAGCGGCAGGTGCCATTTTTACGCTGCCTGCGTTATTTTTGTGGGCAGAAGAAGGGAAGGCGGAGACGCCGGATTTGTTTACCATCACAGCACTTGCTTTGTGTGGAGGCGTTCTTGGCGTGCTTTTTATGGTTCCGCTGCGCAAAGCATTAATTGTAAAAGAACATGGGGTGCTTCCATATCCGGAAGGAACGGCGTGTGCGGATGTGCTGCTAGCCGGTGAAGAGGGTGGAAGCGGCGCAAAAACTGTTTTCTTTGGCATGGGTATTGCTGCTCTGGTTAAGTATATTGTCGATGGGATGAAGGTAATTCCGGGAGCGGTTATGGTGCCCGTTAATTCCTTAAAAACATTGTTTTCCGTACAGGTATATCCCGCACTTATGGGAGTGGGATATATTTGTGGAATCCGAATTGCCTCGTATATGTTTGCGGGAGCGGTTCTTGGCTGGTTTGTTTTGATTCCGGCAATTGTGTCTTTTGGCGGTGAAAGTATTTTGTATCCCGGTACGGTGCCAATCGCCACTCTTTATAACGAGGGCGGGGCAAGTGCTATCTGGAACTCTTATATCCGATATATTGGAGCGGGAGCTGTGGCGGCAGGAGGCATGATCAGTCTGGTGAAAACTCTGCCACTTTTATTTTCCACTTTTTATGAAGCAGTGAAGGCAGCACGGAGCGGAAAAGAAAAAAGCGAAAAGCGAACGGAGAGAGATTTAGATATTCGGGTTGTCATTGGAGGAATTGTTCTATTTGCTTTACTCATCTGGCTTGTTCCGGCTCTTCCGATTTCATTTTCCGGGGCATGGCTTGTCATTTTATTTGGCTTTTTCTTTGCAACCGTATCTTCGCGCATGGTCGGACTGGTGGGCAGCAGCAACAATCCGGTTTCCGGTATGACGATTGCGACTTTGTTACTCGTGACGGCTTGGTTAAAGGCGACAAATACCATCGGCATGCCGGGGATGATAGCGGCGATTTCAATTGCTTCCGTAATCTGTATTGTGGCGGCACTTGCCGGTGATACTTCGCAGGATTTAAAAACAGGTTTTTTACTGGGGGCAACGCCGAGACGCCAGCAGATTGGCGAGTTGATTGGTGTGGTTGTGTCGGCAGTTACGATTGGCGGCGTGATGATGCTTTTAAATCAGGCGTGGCAGTTTGGCAGTGAGGCGTTAGCGGCACCGCAGGCAACTCTTATGAAAATGATTACCGAGGGTGTCATGGAGGGAAATCTTCCGTGGACGTTGATTTTTATTGGTGTTTTTATCGGTGTGGCGGTTGAAATTATGGGTGTTCCGGTTCTTCCGGTGGCAATTGGACTGTATCTGCCGTTTGAATTATCGGCTTCGATTTTGGTGGGAGGAATTTTGCGTTATGTTTCATCACGGAAAAAGAAAGATGCCGAAGGAGGAATTTTATTCTGCTCCGGTCTGATTGCAGGAGAGGGGTTGATGGGAATTGTTCTTGCACTTTTGGCGGTCTTTGGAAAAAGTGATAAAATTGATTTGTCGCATTGGATGGATACCGGAATTTTCGGTGCCGCAGCACTTGTGTTTGTGATTGCTGCCTGTATCCTGATTTCTGCAAGAGAAAAGAAAAAGCCTGCGGACTGATTACGCCCGCAGGTCAAAATTGTATCGTTTCATATCACCGATTGGGGCCTTGTTTGTTGCCAGAAAATCGTTGACAATATCGACTTCCTTTTCTTTGAGCGAAAGTTCAGAGGTGCAGGCGTAACCCTGTGCGTTAATGGCATCCTGCAAAAGTTCTACATTGCGCTCGAATAAATGAAGCGTATCTTTTTCAGAAACAAAAAAGTTTAACGAAACCGCAGTGTTTTCTTTGGCAATCCGGATATCTAAGGTGCCAAGATGTTCCATGTCAAGGTGGAGCAGGACCTTTAAGTTATCCGGGTTCTTTTTCAAGGCTTCCTTGCGTGTCATCACATACAAATCCGCATGTGCATTTTGGTTTTGCAGTTTAATCGGAAGCTGAATATAAGGAAATGTCTCGTTTAGCGTTTTCATAAAGTTTAGGTTTTCTGTCATGTCGGAGGCAGAAGATGAAAGTTTGCTAAAGACATCTTTGCCTAACACGGTTTCACTGAAATGAGAGAGCGTTTCCCACTCTTTTGCCATTTTCGCATATGTTTCCGTGAGCGTACCGGGCTCTTTTAACTGTTTTGGTGAAATCGTCCAGTTGGAAAGAAACTGCCCCTTAACAAGCTTTCGAAAGACATCCGAGGATATAAGTTTTCCTGCCTGCTCATCGGTGAGGTTAGGAAGCATTTGTTTTACCTCGGTTAGAAAACGGCTGACTGAAAGTGTGCCATCGGCAAGCTGTTTTTTTGCAGCTTCGGAAAAAGGAAGCTCACGTAACTGCTCGTGGACTGCCGCGCGTTCTTCCTCCGGGAGATAGGCACCTACTTCTTCTTTGGAAAAAGCGAGAGTTTCCGGTTCCGGTGTGCTTTTTGTTCCCACGGATTCGGTCAAATTGTTAATCAAATTCTTTACCCGCGAAAACGGGGTGGAAGTTTCTGCGTCCGCTGTGCCATTGATGCCATCTTGAACAGGATTTCCCGTGGTATTTGCAGCTTCTTCACCGGTTTCCGGGATAGGTGCTTCTGAATTTTCCTCTGCGGATACGGCAGCGGCTTCGTTTGGCTGTTCAGTCATTTCCGGCACGGTCACACCCTCTAACGCTAAGTCTAAGAGAGCGGAAGCGGTTTCTTTTGCCAACGCAGGAACCTGACTGCCGATTGCGTGAAGCATATCACCAATCGAATCGGTGAGCGTATCCATTTTATATAATAACTGGTGCGTCTGGTTCTGGTAGTTCTCAAACTGGAGAACGGACTCGTTTGTCATCGGCAGTCCCAGACATTTCATAGTGATGACGGAGTGAACGTCGGCTTCCGGGTACTGGGCACACAACTGAATCGATGCCATAATGTTTTCACGGCTGATGGACTGGCTATTGCTAAGAAGGCTGCGCACCACATCCAGATTACGCGGAGAGCGTGGGAGTAAAGCTTCCTCAAGTGCCTGGGCAATGGTATCTTCCATATTTAACAAATAAGCGCCTGTAGTCGCTTTCATGTAAATGGTGTTATTTTCAAGACCGGTAATCAGAAAAGCAGCCTTTTGCCCGATGGAATACTGGTTAGCATCGGGAAGCTGACCGGTAAAGGATGACCCATCTTCCATGGAAAGGGTAATGTCTTTTCCGTGGATATCACTAATGACACCCCGCAGTGTCTGTCCCTCACGCAGATGCAGTGTGGAATTTCCGGAGCGGTAGGTCCTTGTCTGGGAACGGATTCCCTGCGAGGAACCACCATTGTTCTGAATGGAATTACTGATAATTGGCATAGCGCTCTCCTTTCTTTTTATGAAAACATTTTACCTTTTGACCCTAATACGATTATATGCTAAAATAAAAATCAACGCAATATTTAGGAGGAAAGACCATGAAACCATTTATGGATAGCGATTTTTTACTACAAACCGATACAGCAAAAAAACTGTATCATGATTATGCAAAACAGGTGCCGGTGTTAGATTATCATTGTCATCTCGTCCCAAAGGAAATTGCAGAGGATATACATTTTAAAAATATGACGGAGCTGTGGTTAGGAGCTGACCATTATAAGTGGCGTGTCATGCGCTCAAATGGTGTCGATGAATATTTCATCACAGGGGATGCCCCGGACGAAGAAAAGTTTCACGCTTTTGCCAAAGCCCTGCCAAACTGCATTGGTAATCCGATGTATCATTGGTGTCACTTGGAACTACAAAGATATTTCGGCATAAATGAGACTTTATCTGAGAAGAATTGGAAAGAAATTTATGATAAATGCAATGAAATTTTGCAAAAACCGGAAATGTCTGCGAAAAATCTGATTCGTATGTCCGGTGTTACGCTCGTTTGTACGACAGATGACCCAATTGATGATTTACATTATCACGAGCAGATTGCAGCCGATTCTGATTTTGATGTGCAGGTTCTTCCGGCATGGCGTCCGGACCTTGCGATGAGTCCGGAAAAAGAAGGATTTGTTTCTTACATTCAGAAACTTGGTGAAGTAAGCGGCATTACCATTACGGATTTTACAACGCTCAAAGAAGCACTTGTTAAACGTTTGGATTATTTCGCAGAGAGAGGCTGTGTAGTTTCTGACCACGGTTTGGATTATGCAGAGTTTTGTCCGCTTAGTGAGGAAGAAGAAAATGCACTGGTAAAGAAAAGTCTTGCCGGTGAGACTTTGACCGAAGAGGAATTAAAACAGTACCGCACAATGTGCATGCTGTTTTTAGGTGCTGAGTACAAAAAGAGAAACTGGGTTATGCAGCTTCACTATGGTGCAAAGCGCGAGAATAATGAACTGGTATTTAAGAGCGCCGGTGCCAACGCCGGAATCGACTGCATTAATCCAAAAGGATTTGTTGCTGAAGTTGCAGATTTTATGAATGCCTTAAACCGCGAGGGAAATCTTCCAAAAACGATTATTTACTCCTTAAATCCAACCGACAATGCATTGATTGGAACGATGATTGGATGTTTCCAGGGAGATGGCGTGCGCGGCAAAATCCAGCAGGGTGCTGCCTGGTGGTTCAATGACCACAAATACGGTATGGAAGAGCATATGAAATCACTGGCTTCTTTAAGCCTTCTTGGCAATTTTGTTGGTATGCTGACGGATTCGAGAAGTTTTATTTCTTATCCGCGTCATGAGTATTTCCGCCGTATTTTATGCAATTATATCGGAAATCTTGTGGAAAATGGAGAGTACCCGGAGGATTATGACCTCTTAGGAGAAATCGTGAAAAATATTTCATATTACAATGCAGTAAATTATTTTGGCTTTGACCTAAAATAAGAAAGGAAACAGTTTTATGTTTGAATTGGTAAAAGGAACACAGGCTGCGAGCCTTTACATTGCAAAAGAGGCGGATGATTTTGCGGGACTTTCCCACGTGGCAGAAAAAATTCAGAAAGATATTGAACTTGTCACGGGTGTGGCGCCAAAAATTTGTGATGCGATGCCGGAGGGATATTCGATAATTCCGGGTACCATTGGAAAAAATCCGGTGATTGATGAAATGATTGCAAATGGGAAACTAAATGTTTCTCAATTAGACGGAAAACGAGAGAGTTATACTATTTGTCTTGTGGACGGCGATAAACTGGTGATTGCCGGAACAGAGACTGTGGCAACTTTGCATGGTATGTATCACATTTCCGAAAAAATCGGTGTGTCACCATGGGTGTACTGGGGAGATGCTATTCCGCGCAAACAGGCAGAGATTGTCTGGGATGAGAGCATCGAATTTACCTCAAAAGAGCCTTCGGTTAAATTCCGTGGATTCTTTATGAATGATGAGTGGCCGTCTCTTGGTAACTTTGTCATGAATACGTTTGGTGATTTTAATGTGAAATTTTATGACCAGGTATTTGACCTTTTGCTCCGTTTAAAGGGCAATTATTTCTGGCCGGCGATGTGGTCTGCTTCTTTGTGTCTGGATGGAAGCAAAGAGGATCCACTGGCAAATGTAAAATTAGCGACAGACCTTGGTATCACGATTGGAAATTCTCATCATGAACCTTTGATGCGTTCCAGTGAGGAATGGGATAAAGTAAAGACCGATACGAACAATGTCGGTTATGGAAAAGACTGGAATTATTATACCAATGGCGAAGGCTTGTACCGCTACTGGGAAGATGGCGTAGAGAGAAACAAAGACTTTAAACATATGATTACGATTGGTATGCGTGGTGAGCGTGATACGACAATGCTTCCGGAAGGTTCCTCAATTCAGGAAAATGTGGAACTGCTTCGCAAGATTATTGCAGACCAGTTAGAGATTATTAAGGCAAAAGGCTGTGATGACATGCCAAAGATGCTTGCCCTTTACAAAGAGGTAGAAGATTATTATTACGGCGGCGATGGCGTAGAAGGTTTAAAAGACTGGGCTGCGCTTGATGACACCATTCTTCTTTTGTCGGACGATAACTTTGGAAATGTGCGTACACTGCCGACAAAGGAAAACCGTGACAGAAAAGCCGGTTTTGGTCTGTATTATCATTTTGATTATCATGGTTCGCCGGTTTCCTATGAATGGGTTAATTCGACACCACTTCCAAAAGTATGGGAGCAGCTTACCATGGCATATGAGTACGGCATCAAAGATTTGTGGATTGTCAATGTCGGAGATATCCGTCCGCAGGAACTTCCTCTTTCCTACTACATGGCACTTGCTTATGATTATGAGGGAATGGGAATCAATCATCCAAATGAAACCGATGATTTCATCCGCGGCTGGGTAGAAGAGCAGTTTGGCGGCGTTGTAGAAGATGACGATGTCAAAGAAGAAATTGTTTCTGTTTTGAAAGCATATACAAGAATGCATGGTAACCGCCGTCCGGAAGTAACATATCCGGATACCTATCATGTGACACACTACGGTGAAAGCAGTAAAATGATTCATCTCTGCCACCGCATTAAGAAGATGGCAGATGACATTGATGGCAAACTTCCGGAAGAAGCAAAGGCAAGCTATTATGGACTTGTTTATTATCCGGCAGTTGCAGGGGCAAATGTTCAGTTGATGAATCTGTATGCGGCGAAGAATCAATTTTATGCGAAGTATGGTGTGGCAGCAGCAAATGATTATGCAGAAAAAGTAAAACAATGCATTACATATGATGAAGAACTGACAAATTATTATAATAAAGAAATGGCAGATGGCAAATGGGATGGCATGATGCTTTCGGCGCACATCGGTTTTACGCATTGGAATGATGAGGACTGGAAGTACCCGGAGACCGTTCAGGGAGCTGTATCGGATGAGAATAAGCTGCTTGTTCATGCAGCCGATTCCGATTGCTTTGTATCGGAAGGGGAGGTTTCTCTTCCTGAGTTTACTTCTGTTGGTGAAGAAACATATCTGCTTCAGGCTGCGAATGCCAAAGATGCTTTACTTGATGTGACACTTACATGCGAAGATGATTTTGTTTCGATTCGTGAATTATCCTGTGGTCCACAGTCTGTCCGTAATTTTGAGGTGTCCGTTGACTTTTCAAAACTTACCGGAACAAAAGAGTCTGAAATCCTTGTTCAGGCAGCAGGCTGTGAAGTGAAAGTAAAAGTAAAAGCAGTTGTAGTAACGGAGAAGCTGCCACCGATGACATTTGTAGAGCGCGATGGTATTGTCTCGATGGAGGCAGAACATTTTGCAGCGAATGAATCAAAAGATGGTAAGGAATGGAAATGCCTGAAAGAATATGGTAAAACCCTTTCTTCTATGAAAGTGTACCCGATGGGAACAAACTTTGACAAACCGGGCGAGGGACCAAGTCTTTCTTATTCCGTTTTGATTCGTGAGGGCGGTGAGTACACACTGCGTGTGATTACAGCACCGACGAACAGTTTGGAAGATGCACGCAATATGCGGTATGCCGTTTCTTTTGATGACGGCAGTGCGAGTGAAGTTAAGACTGTTCTTGATGAGCATTATAACATTGGTGGCGGCCACAGCCGTGCCAGAGACTGGGCAGAGGGTGTTTTAAATAACTGCCACTATGGAGAAACGAAGGTAACATTGGATAAGGGCGTACATACGATTCATATCTATGGTATGGAATCCGGTTTGGTTTTGCAGAAGCTTGTGCTTAGTCATGAGGGAGATGCCAAAGAATCTTACTTTGGACCAACCGAGAGTGGGGTTGTGAGATAGGATTTTGATTTGTTGTAGAGTGCCAATTTTCTCTTTATGGGATTAATTGGCACTTTTTTACCATTCATGTGCAAAAAACAACCGTTCATAAATAAAATCGTTGAAATAGAATGAATTTGTTATAATGATATTGAACCAGAAAATATAAGACATAAGAAAGGATATTATATTATGTTATTGCGTATTGCGTATTGTGATGATGAGATTGAGAATGGTAAAAAGATAAAGGATTATATTAATCAGTTAATGATTCAGATAGAAGTAGAATTTGAATTGGATTTTTATGTATCTGGAACTGTATTACTGGAAAATGTAAAAAAACAAAATGATTATTATGATATGGTACTTCTCGATATGGAAATGCCTGATATGAATGGAATTGAGATTGCGGAAAAAATTCGAGAACTGGTATCAAGAGAGGTACTTATTACTTTTCTTACCAGTTATCCGGAGTATATGCAGAAAAGTTTTGGTGTTCAGGCATTTCAATATTTATTAAAGCCGATTACTTATGATGTTTTTAAAAAGGAAATAATCCGAACAATACAGTATATTGAAAAAGATAATGAAAGTATACTTGTTACTGACGGTGATACCGGTTATGAAACGGCTGTGCGTCTGAAAAATATTGTTGCTATTGAGAAACAAAAGGGAAATGCGGTAATGGAAATTACTTTAGAGAAATCGAAAATGAATGCGAAAGGTAATATTTCGGATTATGAGGATAAGCTTGTTCAAAATCATTTCATACGAATCAGCAGAAATTGCATTGTTAATATGAAATTTATTCATTCTTTTTTTGAACGGGAAATTCGGATGACAACTGGTAAACGAGTCGAGATGAGTAGGAGAAAAATTACCGAGGTTAAAGAAGTATTTACAAAGTATTTGGTGTTAGGAGGAAATCACAAATGACAGCATTGTATATCGTTTCTTGTGTATTTGATGCGTTTGTAATTTATCTTTTGTTTGAAGATATTTTTGGGAAAAGAAAATCAAGCGTGAATAAATGGATTTTGATGCTAGCTTTGCTTGCACAGCAATTTATTTCATCATTGATATTAAATAAGACGCAGTCTGTTTATGCACGATTGATAGTTATGATTGTGGGGACTTTTTTTCTTACGCTTTTTTATGAAACCGATTTAGTGAAACGTTTTTTTGCAATGGCAGTATTTATTGGTTTTTCTATAATTGCGGAGGGAATTGCCGAGGTTGTAATGGTGTTATTGGGAATAACCAAAGGTGAAGAGGAAGAAATAATAGCGTTGTTTTTAGTTGAAATATTTCTTCTTTTGCTTGTATTGTTTAAAAAGATATTTACGAAAAGAGAGGGAAATATTCTGATTAGATACCAGGTTGGTTTTTTGATTGTACCTGTGCTAAGTGTTGTAGTGATAAATGGTATGGTATCCGGTCAGCCAACAATTTCATGGTTGTTTGGTGTGATAAGTCTCCTTATATTGAATATGGTTTCTTATTATCTTTTGAATACGTTGACCGGGTATATTACCGAGCAGAGCAATAAAGAACAAATGGAGAGACAGATTAAAACGCAAAAGGAAAAATATGAACAGTTAGCAAGTTCTTTTATTCAAGGAAATCGACTGATTCATGATGTGAATAAGCATAATCAAATGATTAAAAAGTATCTGGAAGAATCTGATTATGAGGAAGCAATCAATTATATCGAGAAAATAGATGATTCGTTTGCGGAGTTATATTCTTCTGTTAATACGGGAAATTTGGTGGTGGATTCAATTATTGGCAGGTTTAAGGAACG
>ENA-UOJR01002650-UOJR01002650.1-human-gut-metagenome-genome-assembly--contig:-C115P-NODE-2650-length-12357-cov-8.565762_pt1 | contig 12357 bp, 7 predicted proteins | sample MGYA00242354_ERZ723901 | MGnify/ENA metagenome assembly ERZ723901
AAATCCGAACCCTTCTCCTATCGAGAAAAGGTTCGGATTTTCATTGTTTGGTGCGGATAAGAGGACTTGAACCTCCACCGAGTTGCCCCGATTAGAACCTGAATCTAACGCGTCTGCCAATTCCGCCATATCCGCATATTCTGTTGTGTTCGTGAGCTGTGCCGCTCGGAACGATAGTTATTATACCAGATATACGAAGAATGTCAAGCATTATTTTCAGATTTTCTCGACAAATTTTTGCGGCAAAATTGATGCACTCTGAATAGCCGCTGCAGGGCGAAATTTTCGCCAAAGTGTGATACAATAAACAGGACGCGCTGCGGGTGCTCCTGTATGCGCAGACTAAGAAGCTGCTTTTACACACCGCAGCACACCGCTGCGCGGCCCGCTTGCTGCCATACCGGCAGTGGCGCGGTGTCGGCCCGGTGCGCCCCGGAGCGGGAAAGCGGCTGCCGAGAAAATGAGGGAAAACAGAATGTTCAATGTTATCATTTTCCTGCTGGGGGCAGGCATCATGTTCTTTATGGCGCTGCGCAGTGTGCTGGCACGGCGCAGGCTGTGCACGCAGGGGCAGAAGGTCACGGCCACGGTGGAGGGCACCGTGCAGAGCCGGGATGGTGGTGCCTATGTGCTGGCCTTTACCACCGCAGGCGGCAGCCATCGGCTGCACTACCCGAAGCCTGCGCGGGGCAAGAGCTTTGCGGTGGGGGATACCGTCACCTTATACTATGACCCCGACGACCCGGAGAAGATGTACGTGGAAGGCGACCGGGCCACGCTGGGAGCCGAGGTGCTGTATGCCGTGCTGGGTGTGACCCTGCTGGTGCTGACCGTGGGCATTGCCCGCTGAAAGGGGAAGAGAGGATGAAACTGGAACATTTTGGCATGGCTGAGCCGGGCGACTGCCGTCTGGTATTCACAGCCGGTGCCGAGGAGCTGGCGGCAGCCGTTGCACAGGTGCAGGCGGAGCCGGACGCGCCGCAGGAAGAGGATGGTCTGCTGACCGAGGCGGTGAATCGCACCATTCTTGGCGGCTTTTCGGCGCTGTATGAGCAGCTGGTGCAGGAGTACCATGTGGTGCCGGTGACCGACCCGGATTTTGAATTGCTGGCGGTGAACCGGGCCGAGGGCTTCCGGGCGGGGGCGCAGTTCTACGCGCTGCCGCCGCTGGAAGTGGGGCAGTACATCGGTTTCGTGCAGGCCGTGGAGCCGCACCCCATCCGGCAGCTGACCATTGAACTGGAGATCAACCGTCACCACGGCGACGAGGAGCGTGCAGCCGACGCTGCGGGCAAGGCTGCGCTGCGCCGGCAGGTGGCCCGGGACATCTGGGCCCAGCGCTGTGCACAGGCGGTGCAGCGTGCCCGCAGGGAGCTGGTGTGGCAGCTGGGCGATGCGGTAACGGGCACTCTGCCCAAACAGCTGGTGGGCGGCAATTACTTTGCCGAGCAGCGGCAGTTCAACCTGAGCCTGCAGGCCAACGGCATCAACTTTGACCAGTTCCTCAAGGTGCGCGGTCAGACGGTGGAGGAGTTCCGCGTCTGGCTCCACACACAGGCAGAGCGCAAGCTGCGCAGCTGGCTGGGGCTGTTGCTGGTGGCGGAAAAGGAAAGCCTCATTCCCTCGGACGCCGAGGTGGAAGCAGCCGCTGCCCACTGGGACGCGAAGCTGGACGGTGAGCGTACCTTCCCGGCCAACGATGCACGCAAGGTGCGCCAGCGTCTGGCCCGGGAGAGGGCAGAGCAGTTCATCGTGGAGCATTCCACCCTCACTCCCCCACCGGAAGAACCGGTGGTGCAGCAAATCGGGTGAAAGAAATAAAAGCAGCAAAGAAAGGCCGACGTAACTCCTTCCGTCACGGCTTATGCCGTGCCACCTCCCTCTGTGAGGGAGGCTTTGGCATGGCATAAAGCCTTATCTCTTCGCCAGAGGCTCCCTCGCTGAGAAAGACTTCCCCCGGTCGGGGGAAGATGTCACCGAAAGGTGACAAAAAGGGGAACGGTTGTCGAGCGAATACGAGACGGAAGGAGTTTGCGCCGGCCTTTTGCCGTCAGGTTACTGCTTGGGGAATGCCTTGTTCCACACCTGAATCACACGGAACTTGGGTGTCCAGCCGTCCGGGTCAAAGCTGCCGTCCTTCTTCAGGGTCAGCAGGCCCTGCTCCACGCACCACTGGGCCGCTCTGGCGGTGTCCGGGTCGGTCACATCCGCAAAAGCAGGGGCGTTCACGGGTTCGGGACGGCCTGCGGTGTTCCACACCAGCAAGGCCAGCTGGCCGCGGCTGGCCGGGATGGCTGCGCCCTCGGGCAGCAGGCTGTGCAGCATCACGCGGGTGACGAGCTCATAGCCGCCCCACACGGCCGCGCCGCCCACGGCCACAGCGGCAATGGCGCCGCCTGCGGTGCTGCCGGTGTCTGCGGGGGCACTCGAGTCGTCGGGAAGGTCGGGTTCCTTCACCGCGTCGAAGGTAAGGGTGAACGTCCCGCTCTTTCCGTTGCCCAGATCATATTGATAGGAGATCTTGGTCACGCCGTACGGCACGGTCAGGATATTCCCATCCACAGCGGCACCCTCAGACCAGCCGGAGGCTTTGGAAACGTCAAAGCCCTTCAGCGCGGACAGATCAAACTGGCCGGTCTCGCCCACGGTGATCTGGCGCTTGTTGCCGGAGCAGTCCAGCGTGTCCAGCGCGGTGTTCTTGCTCAGATCAAGACTGGTGAGCTGGTTGTCGTGGCAACCCAGCTTGGTCAGCGCAGTGTTCTGGCTCAGGTCAAGGCCGGTGAGTTGGTTGTAGTTGCAGTCCAGATAGGTCAGTGCAGTATTGTTGCTTACATCCAGACTGGTGAGCGGGTTGAGGGCACAGTCCAGCTTGGTCAGCGCAGTGTTCTTACTCAGGTCAAGGCTGGTGAGCTGGTTGACTTGGCAAGTCAGCTCGGTCAGCTTGGTGTTCTTGTTCAGATCAAGGCCGGTGAGCTGGTTGAACTCGCAGTACAGCTTGGTCAGCTTAGTGTTTTTGCTCACATCCAAACGGGTGAGATTATTGTTTTTACAGTCCAGCGTGTCCAGCTTCGGGAAAAGTTCAATGCCGGTCAAGTCTTTGATATAAGCATGAGCGACGTAGAGCTCGGTCACGCCATTCAGCTCATCCTGACTGAGGGTGCCGTCGTCGTCCTTGTCGCAATAGAACGCCACACGGTCGCGGAAGTTTTCATCCGGGAAGTGGGCCAGGTCAATGCGGACATCGCCCGTTTCTGCAGCGGGCAGGGCCGCAATCCCTTCCGCCAGCACCGGTGTGCACAGCGACAGGGTGAGTGCACTTGCCACAGTGGCAGCGCAGATGCGTTGAATGAACTTGTGCAGATTCATAAAACTCCTCCTTTGAGCCGGAAAGGGAAAACATACCCCCCCCCGTAATCATCCTGACCTGATAATAGCACAAAAGAGGGGCAAAGGAAATGAAATCTGCGTGAATCGCCCCAAAATCTGCGTGAAAAGCAGTCGGCGGCGGATATTTCCCCTTGACAGGGCAGGCGGAAGATAAGAAAAAACCGGCGGGATGCAATGTCCTGCCGGTTTCCTTCTTTTCTGGGTGCAAGCGCCCTTCTCAGGTCTCCACACCTTCGAACTGGCTGTTGTAGAGCTTGGCGTAGAAGCCGCCTGCCGCCAGCAGCTGGTCGTGATCGCCCTGCTCCACGATGTGGCCGTCCTTCATCACAAGGATGAGGTCTGCCTCCCGGATGGTGGAAAGGCGGTGGGCCACGATGAAGCTGGTGCGGCCCTGCATCATGCGGGCAAAGGCTTTCTGGATGCGCACCTCGGTGCGGGTATCGATGGAGGAAGTGGCCTCGTCCAAAATCAGCATCGGCGGCAGGCAGAGCATCACGCGGGCGATGCACAGCAGCTGCTTCTGGCCCTGACTGATGTTGCCGCCGTCCTCGGCGATAACGGTGTCGTAGCCCTCGGGCAGGCGGCGGATGAAGCTGTCGGCGTGGGCGGCTTTGGCTGCCGCCACCACTTCTTCCAGTGTAGCGTCCGGCTTGCCGTAGGCGATGTTCTCTCGCACGGTACCGGCCCGCAGCCATGTGTCCTGCAGCACCATGCCGTAGCTGCCGCGCAGGGAAGCGCGGGTCACATCCCGGATGTCGGTGCCGGATACTTTGATGCTGCCGCCGTCCACATCATAGAACCGCATGAGCAGGTTGATGAGGGTGGTCTTGCCGCAGCCTGTGGGGCCCACGATGGCGATGCGCTGGCCGGGCTTCACGTCGAGGCTCAGCCCCTCGATCAGCGGGCGGTCGGGCAGGTAGCGGAAGGAGACGTTTTCCAGCTGCACATGGCCGTCCGGCTGCAGCACCTTGGCGTTCTCGGCTTCCGGCACCTGATCGTCGGCGTCCAGCAGCTCAAACACGCGGGCCGCGCAGGCCAGAGCATTCTGCAGCTCCGTCACCACGCCGGAGATCTCGTTGAAGGGTTTGGTGTACTGGTTGGCGTAGCTCAAAAACACGCTCAGCTGGCCGATGGTGATGCCGCCCCGCACGGTGTACAGCGCACCCACAAGGCCCACGCCTGCGTACACGATGTTGTTCACGAAGCGGGTGGCGGGGTTGGTCATGCTGGAAAAGAAGATGGCTTTCAGGCTCACGTCCTGCAGACGGCCGTTCACCTCGTCAAAGGCGGCAAGGCTCTCGGCTTCGTGGCCGAAGGCCTGCACCACCTTCTGGCCCTCGACCATCTCGTTGACCAGCGCGGTCTGCTCGCCGCGCACGGTGCTCTGACCCTGAAAATATTTGTAGCTGCGCTTGGCAAGGAAGCTTGCCACCACAAGGCTGAGCGGGGTGATGCACACCACCACCAGCGTGATGGGCACGTTCTCGCTGAGCATGAAAAGCAGTGTGCCCAGAATGGTCAGAATGCCGCTGAACAGCTGGGTGAAGCCCACCAGCAGGCCGTCCGCAAAGGTGTCCACATCTGCCACCATGCGGCTTACGATGTCGCCGGAGGGATGGCTGTCCAGATAGGACAGCGGCAGGGTCTGGATCTTGCGCAGGGCTTCGTTGCGCAGGTCGCGGCTGACAAGAAAGGTGATGCGGTTGTTGCACACGCTCAGCAGCCACTGGGCCAGCGCAGCCGCAGCGGCCACCACCAGCACTTCAATGATAATGTGCATCACACCGCCAAAATCCACGGCACCTTTGCCCAGCATCAGATCGATGGCGCTGCCGCACAGGATGGGGATATACAGCTGTGCACCCACACTCACGGCGGCCACTACAAGACTGCACACCACAAACAGGGAATAAGGTCTGATCTTGCCCAGAACACGGGTCAGGGTGGCCTTGCGCTGTTCAGGACTTAGCCTTTTTTTTGCTTTTGCACTCATTTCTGCGCATCCCCTTTCTTGAACTGGCTCTCGTAGATCTCCTCGTAGACGGGGCAGGTCTGGCGCAGCTGGTCGTGGGTGCCGATGCCCACCAGATGGCCGTCGTCCAGCACCAGGATCTGATCCGCGTGCTGCAGGCTGGCGGCACGCTGGCTCACGATGAACACGGTCAGGCTGCCGGGCAGAGCCGCCAGTGCCTTGCGCAGGGCGGCGTCGGTGGCGTAGTCCAGTGCGCTGGCGCTGTCGTCCAGAATGAGGATTTCCGGCCTGCCCACAAGGGCGCGGGCAATGGTCAGGCGCTGCTTCTGGCCGCCGGACAGGTTGCGGCCGCCCTGCTCCACAGGCTCGTCCAGCCCAAGGGGCTTCGCCCGGACGAATTCTGCCGCCTGTGCGGTCTCAAGGGCCTGCCACAGCTCTTCATCCGATGCATTTTTGCGGCCCCACAGCAGGTTGGAGCGGATGGTGCCGCCGAACAGCTGGGCCTTCTGCATCACCACGGCCACCTTGCCGCGCAGTGCTTCGCGGGGGTAGCTGCGGACGTCGCGGCCCATGATCTCGACCCTGCCCTCGGTGGCATCGTAGAAGCGGGGGATAAGGTTTACCAGACTGGATTTGCCGCTGCCGGTGCCGCCGATGACGCCGATGGTCTGGCCCTGCTTTGCGGTAAAGCTGATGTCGGAAAGGCTGGGTGCGCCTGCGCCCGCGTAGGTCAGGCTTACGTGGTCAAAGCGGACGGCATCGCCGGTTTTTCCGGCGGGCACCTCGCCCAGAAGCTTTTCCGGGAAGGCCATGCCGGGCTGTGTGTCCAGCACAGCCTGCACACGGCCTGCGCAGGCAAGGCCCTTGCTCACCTGCACGATGAGGTTGGCCAGCTTGACCAGCTCCACCAGGATCTGGTTCATGTAGTTTACCAGAGCAATGACGTCGCCGGAGGCCATGCCGCCCACATTGATCTCGATGCTGCCCACGTACAGCAACGCCACGATGGCAATGTTGATGAGCACATAGGTCAGCGGGTTCATCAGGGCGGAAATGTGGCCCACATGCAGCTGCATCTGGGTCAGCAGGTCGTTGGCGTTCTCAAAGCGCTCCACCTCGCTGGCTTCCTTATCAAAGGCGCGCACGACACGCACACCGGTCAGGTTCTCGCGGGTCAGGCCCAGCACGCGGTCCAGACGGTTCTGCACCGTTTTATACAGGGGCCGCGTGGCTGCCATGATGCTGAACACCACCACGCTCAGCAGCGGGATGGTGACAACAAAGATCAGCGCGGCCCGGGCGTTGACCGTAAAGGCCATGACCATGGCACCGATGACCACGAACGGACTGCGCAGGAACAGGCGCAAAAACAGGTTCAGGCCGTTCTGCACCTGATTCATGTCGCTGGTCATGCGGGTAATGAGGGTGCTGGTGCCCAGCGTGTCCATCTCGGTAAAGCTCAGGGTCTGGATATGCGCAAACAGGGCATGGCGCAGGGCCGTGGAATAGCCCACCGCTGCCTTTGCGGAAAAATACTGCGCCGTCAGGCTGCAGACAAGGCCGATGAAGGCCAGCAGCAGCAAAAGTCCGCACCGCACAAGGATATAGTGGAAATCGTGGGCGGCAATGCCGATGTTCACGATGTCCGCCATCACCAGCGGCACGAACAGGTCGAACGTAGCTTCCAGCATCTTGAAAAGGGGAGCAAGCGCAGCCACGCGCCTGTAGCCCTTCAGGTAGCTCAGCATCTTGTTCAAGGCGGTTCTCCTTCTTTCTATACATTATAAAATCACCTTATTATAGCGCAGAAAAAGGCAAAATGCCATAGGAAAATAACCCTCTTAGTCTCGCATTCGGCCGCCAAGGGGGAGTTTTCTGGTGCTTGACCGTCAGATGCATAAAAGCTCGCCCTTCGGGAGAGCTGGCAAACCCGTAGGGTTTGACTGAGAGGGTTTCAACTGTTGATTGAGAAATTGCGCAAAACCTGTTATACTGAAATAGATTACAGAAACTGGAAGAATGGTGAGCAGATGGCAAGAAGAGCAGATGGCGGCATCCGGCTGCGCCCGGTGGGCACCCACAAGCGTCGGCAGACCGCCCCGACCTACGGCCCGGCAGGGACCGGCTGCCCGGCCTTTGAGCAGGCCGTGGAAAATCTTTACAAGGGCCAGAACGAGGAAGCGTTCTGGACGCTGATGGGCGCACTGAACTATGCGCTGGAAATGGAGACCCATGTTCTGGTGCCGCTGCAGACGGCTCTGACCGTGCACAACATGCCCGCTCCATGGACGGAGCACCCGGTCCCGGCCGAAAAGGCAAAGGGCCTGCAGCTGTGGACCCTGCGCAATGACAAGGGCCGCACATGGCTGCCGCTGTTCACCTCCGGCGCTGCGGCCTGCGGCGACCGCAGCACCGCCGCCCGGCCTATGGCGGACTACACGCTGCAGGATGCCATGGAGCTGGCCCTCAGCACCCCGGGCATCGATGGCGTGGTGCTGGACCCGTGGAGCCACTCGGCTACGCTGGACGGGGCACTGCTCAACGGTCTGCTGCACGCGGGCCACACCCCCGAGGAACCCGGAGACGCGGAGGCAGACGCCGGAAAGGAAGCCGCCCGCAAGGGCTGCTGGGAACAGGCGGTGGAGTGCTTTGAAAAAGCCGCCGAGCTTGGCAGCGCCATGGGCCTTTCCCGGCTGGCAGACTGCATCTATAAGGGCCGCGGCACCCGGCCCGGCCGCACACAGGCCCGCCGCATGTGGAAGGAAGCCGCAGAGAGCGGCGAAGTGCTCTCTATGATCGCTTTGGGCGATGACTGCGCCGCCCGGGGTGAGACCGGCAGAGCGCTGATCTGGTACCGGAAAGCGCGGGAAGCCGCTGCCCATATGCCGGATATCGAGTACACCCCGCAGGTGTGCCTGCGCATGGCGCAGACCGAGACCCGCTATACCAGCCGCAAAAAGGCGCTGGCGCTTGCGGCAGAAGCAAGGCAGGGTTTTGCCCTTCTGGCTCGGGAACAGGAGCCGGACGCGGCCCAGTGGCTGGCCGAGGCGGAACAGCTCATCCGGGAGCTGACCGCTGAGCCGCCTGCACAGCCTGCAGCCTATGACATGGATTCTTTACAATTGGACTAAAAAAGCGTCATACAGATACGCTACAATAATCAGGAAATGATAAAAATTCTGTGCAGAAACGGCACCGGAGAGGAAACAGACGATATGAGCAAAGTGATCGGCATTGATCTGGGCACGACCAATTCCTGCGTGGCAGTGGTGGAGGGCGGCAAGCCCGTGGTCATCACCAATGCGGAGGGCGAGCGCACCACCCCCAGCGTTGTGGCCTTTACCAAAGACGGGGAGCGTCTGGTGGGCGGCGCAGCCAAGCGCCAGATCGCCACGAACTCCGGGCGCACCATTTCCAGCATCAAGCGACACATGGGCTCCGATTACCGGGTGCACATCGACGGCAAGGACCTGACCCCGCAGGAGATCAGCGCCATGATCTTAGCCAAGATCCGCCGCGATGCCGAGAGCTATCTGGGTGAGCCGGTGACCGAGGCGGTCATCACGGTGCCCGCCTACTTTGACGACAGCCAGCGCAAGGCCACGCAGGACGCGGGCCGCATCGCGGGCCTGAACGTGCTGCGCATCATCAACGAGCCTACTGCCGCTGCTGTGGCCTACGGTCTGGACAACGAAGCGGCGCAGAAGATCCTTGTTTATGATCTGGGCGGCGGCACCTTTGATGTGTCCATCATCGAGATCGAGGACGGAACCTTTACGGTGCTTGCCACCGGCGGCGACACCCATCTGGGCGGCGACGACTTCGACCAGCGCATCGTGGAGTATGCCGTGGCAGAGTTCAAAAAGTCTGACCGCATCGACCTCAGCCGCGACCCCGCTGCCATGGGCCGCCTGAAGGAAGAGGCCGAAAAGGCCAAGAAGGAGCTTTCCGCCGCGCCGTCCGCACAGCTGAATCTGCCGTTCATTGCGGTGGGCAAGGACGGCCCGCACCATCTGGACCTTTCGCTGTCCCGCCCGCAGTTTGAGATGATGACCGGCGACCTGCTGGCCCGCACAGTGGCTCCCGTGCAGAATGCCCTGCGGGATGCAGGCATTTCCGCCAGCCAGCTGGGCAAGGTGCTGCTGGTGGGCGGCAGCACCCGGATGCCTGCGGTGGAGCGTCAGGTGAAGGAGCTGCTGGGCTGCGAACCCAGCCACAGCCTGAACCCGGACGAGTGTGTTGCCATGGGTGCGGCTGTGCAGGGCGGTCTGCTGCAGGGCGGCGGCAAGCTGGCCGGTGCCACCGGCGCAGCGGCGCAGGGCCTTGTGCTGATGGATGTGACCCCGCTGACCCTCTCCATTGAGACGCTGGGCGGCGTGGCCACCCCGCTGATCACCCGCAACAGCATGATCCCCACCCGCAAGAGCCAGATCTTCACCACCGCACGGCCCATGCAGACCAGTGTGGAGATCAACGTGCTGCAGGGCGAGCGCCACTTTGCCCGCGACAACAAGAGTCTGGGCAAATTCAAGCTCACCGGCATCCGGGCAAGCTTTTCTTCCAAGCCGCAGATCGAAGTTACCTTTGATATCGACGTGAACGGCGTGGTGAAGGTATCTGCCAAGGACCTTGGCACCGGCCGGGAGCAGAACATCACCATCACCGGCAGCACGAACCTTTCTGAGAACGAGATCCAGCGCGCCATGGCGGACGCTGCCGCCTACGAGGCCGAGGACAGCCGCCGCAAGGAGCGCTTAGACCTGCACAATCAGGCCGAGGTGCTGGCCTACAAGGTGGACGAGGCTCTTTCCAAATGCAAAAAGGAGCTGGACAAGGATGAGAAGAACCGCATCAAAACGGATCTTGCCAACCTCCGCCGCTGCCTGCGCAAGGATAAGCCCGAAAAGATGAATGAAAATGAGGAAGCCGCCCTGCGTCAGGCCAAGACCCAGCTGGAAGAGAGTGCAAACCATCTGATGGTGCTTTATACCAGTGAGCAGGACGGCAGCGATAACGGAGAAAATAATCTGTAACACGTAAATAAAAACCGAAAGCCATGGGTCTGATGAACGGACAGGCCCATGGCTTTTTTGTTATGGTACAGCGAAGATCAGCGGATGTTCACAAAGGAATCCTTATAAAACAGAGGAATCGAAGCTTCCTCATTGTAGCATGGAACAATGATCGAAATGTCCATGGAACAAAACACCTCACTGATTTCAGATAGTATCAAGCGATCAATATATGCAAAGGTGCAACGTGTCGCCGTCAAAGATCAGCTGTCCTTGCGATAGATGATCCCAGTTTTTTTCAGAAAAATAAATGTCGTATTTTTCCACTGGGTCAACCTTTTCATAATTAGTCCCGAGATAATAATTCAGGGCGCTGAGGTCGCTCCAGCTCTGGTTAAAGGAACTGCAAATCAAATCGCCTGTGTGACTGTACAGATGCGGATAAGTGGGGATTGCGCTTTCGGCGTCGGTGTAAAACGCAATTTTTCTGATTTCAATACCGCTGGTTTCCTCATACTCGGAGATGGCCTGGCCGACATAACAGCAGCGGCTTTCATCCAGCGCATTCAGCTTGTATTTGTCAATATACAGTCTGGTGAACCCGAAGTACTGCACAACAAGCAGCACTGCGATAACAGCGATGGAAACGCGCTTTGCTATGCAGACGGAAGCTGTGCTATCAGGCTGGATGGGATGATTGATAAAGGAATTGATGGCCAGTACCCCTGCGATGCTTGCCAGAGGGTAAACAGTCCGTGGTGTCCACCAGCCGGATCCCTGCAGGATGGTCGCGGCGGGGAAGACACAGGCGGCTGCAAAAAGAACAAGGATGTGCAGCTTTTCGAGAAAGGCGGGTTTATCGGTACCGCGTGCAGAAATGACCGCCGCCGCCAGAATAAGCAGAACAGCCAGTAGAAAAATGTAGTGCGGAAAAATGTCAAATGTTTCCATATTGCACATCCAAAGCCCGCCGAAGAACTCCTTTAGGTTGGCGAGAAGGTTAAAATCTGTCTGGAGTCTCGTACCGTTGAACACCCATTTGAATGCAGCAAAAGCCAGAAGGACCGGGACGGCATAGCACACCCCGATGGAAATGATGTTGCAGACGTACTCCCTGAAGTTTTTTGCATGATAGAAAGCGAACGGAATGCTCAAGACCACAAACAGCGCAACGGTGCCCTGATAGGTGAATACCGCAAGTGTCATAGCCAGTACAGCACAAAGAAGAGAAACGTTACAGGGGTGGGTGTTTTTCCTCTCAAAAAAACCACAGATAGACTGGACGGCAATTACATTGAAAAGAATGGCAAGCATAAAGCCGCATTTTTCAATGAACATGAAATATTCAATAATATAGATGTTGGCAATGGACGCAAAGGCCAGCAGAATGCGGATGTTTTCCGGCAGACTGTAACGGGCAAGCAGCTTCTGATAGAGCCAGACGGCAATGCCCAGAAACAGCAAGGCAAGGCCGGATGAGATATAGTAAAATGAGATGCCGGGCAAACCGCTGAGGGAATGCAGCTTGTAGATCAGTGCAATGATGGGGCGGCCATTCCGTTCCAGCATATCCTGCGCCGCAGTATGGAAACCAGCAGAAAGGGTAGAATAGGAGTCAGTGGAAAAAGACAAAAAAACATTTGCACCGAAAAATAAGAGAACAAGAAAAAATACTTTCAGAACAGAGTATTTTTCTTTTACAGTTTTGGAAAGCAGATTGTGCACGAAGTTCCCTCTTTTCAATGGAATATATGATTTGACGATTTTTGGAAAGAACAGATACAGCTTTATAATATCATAAGATGTCAAAAAAGCAACCATTGCAACAAAAACGCTCCGCTGCATTTTGCACAGCGGAGCGTTTTTATTGTTGGAAAAAGCCTTACAGCATCTTGGAAAGGAACGCTTTCAGTCTGGGATGCTTCGGGTTGGTGAACAGTTCCTGCGGCGGCTCGTCCTCCTGGATCTTGCCGTCGTCGATGAAGA
>ENA-UOJR01002669-UOJR01002669.1-human-gut-metagenome-genome-assembly--contig:-C115P-NODE-2669-length-12263-cov-6.946347_pt1 | contig 12263 bp, 3 predicted proteins | sample MGYA00242354_ERZ723901 | MGnify/ENA metagenome assembly ERZ723901
AATGGGGCTTCCCGAATCTGAAATTCTCCGAGAATGTGATCGAATACACGTTGTAACAGCCAGAAAAGTTGAAAGCCCCGTTTTTAAGCTCCGAGGAATCGATCGACGAGAGGTCGACCTTCTGTAGATTCGTGCAGTTCTCAAACATGCTGTGAAACATTTGCGGCTTCACATGGCCCAAGAAGGACAAATCGACCTCGCGCAAGCTGGTGCAGCCCTGAAACGTGTAACTAAAGTTATATATGCTTCGCGGCTCCCCCGCCACCGGCTCTGGGAACTTGACGGCCTCAAGCGCGGCGCACCCGGAGAACAGGTAATCGATACTCGAAACTTGTGGCATGCTTGAATGCGAGAAATCGACCGCAGTCAAACTCGAGCAATCTTTGAACATCTTGTCCATATTGATCATGTTCGTGGTATCGAGGCCAGAGAGATCAATGGATGCCAAACTGGTACAACCCTCGAACGCGCTCACCGCCCGCTGAAGTTTGTCCGACCTTATGCCGCTCAAATCGACCTGCACTAACGACACACAGGAGCTCGCCATATTATCCATATCAGCAAGCGAGGGAGTACGTAGCTGCGACAGATCAAGGGCCTGAAGGCTCGAGCAGCGACTCACGAGCTGATCTACCGTATCCACCTTTGGCAGATCACCCGCAATCTTAACCTGCTCCAAACTTGTCGAATCGACAAAGAATCTAGACAGGCTTTCCAGTTGCGGCGCATTAAAAGTAAGGTCCACCGAGGTTAGATTCGTCTCTCGGAACATCTCCCGCCCCTCTACGAGCTTGGGGGCGTCCATCTTGAGAACGAACGTGCCGGTCTTTGTTGCTTCCTTAAACATCTGCTGTACATCGGTCACGCTTGAGAAATCGAGCGCCGACACATTGAAGATGTCGAGGTTCGCGCGAGAGAACATGCTGCCCATGTCCACGACCTTGCTGGTGTCAAGCGGCGACAAATCGATGGGCGCCGTACCCGTGCAACCACCAAACATATTAGACATACTCGTCACGTTGCTGGTGTCGAGCGGAGAGAGATCGAGCGATTCCAGGCTCTTGCAACCAGCGAACAAGGAGTCCATGCTCTTAACATTCTTGGTGTTCAGCTGTGACACATCGATGGTCTTCAAACCCGAGCAGCCGGCGAAGAGCGACCTCACGCCCGTGAGGGCGATGCCGCTCAGCGGCGAAAGGTCAACCGTCTGCAGCGATGCGCAGCCTGACAGCAGGCCGGTCACGTCCGTCGCTGCCATGGATGCAAGCGGCGACAGATCTATGGCCGTAAGTGCCTTACAGCTATAGAACATATTTGTTACATTCCCGACCTTCGTCATGTCGAAGCCGGTGATGTCGAGTTCGGCAAGCTCCCAGCAGTCCGCGAACATTCGATTCATGTTGGTCACCTTCGAAGTGTTGAGCTTCGAAAGGTCGAGCGTATTCAGCGCTCTGCAACGATAGAACATTTCCACCATGCTGGTGACGTTCGACGTGTCGAACGATGCCCAGTTGATCGTTGTAAGCTTGACGCAACCCTCGAACAGGCTCTCCGTGCTCGTCACGTGAGAGGTATCGAGATTGGTGAAGTCAATCGACGTGACATTCCCCAGTTTGTAGAAAAGGCCTCCATAGCTGCCGCCAAGGGTCACCGCGACGGAGCCGGGCTCGAAGACCACGCTCCTCGCCGCGTTGATCACGTTGTTGTACCACCTGGAGGGCCTGATGCCCGTACCACCGATGGTAAGCACGCCCGTCTCGGTATCGAGACTCCAGTGCCAGCCGCCTTCGTCGCCCGTAATGATCTCGCGCGGCTCGGCGGCATGGGCTTCCTGTGGAGCAAATAGCGAGCCCAGGGCGTCGAGCGCCCAGGTGCCGAACGCCTTGATGGGATTGTCGGCGGGCTCGTCGGCGGCCCGTGCGCCATCCTTACCAGCGGCAACGGCGACTGCGGGGGCCGCGCCGCCAGCAGCGGCGTCCTCGCCCTTCGCATTCGTAACGGGCACGATCTGGGCACCCTCGAAGTCGAGGCCCTCGACCGGTTCGCCCTGCTCGTTAGTGAGCTCCAGCTCGAACTCGAATTTATGCTTGGGGTCGGTGGCGCCAGAGCCCTCGGCCCAGGTCTTCTGGATGTCCAGGCCCGCGGGCTGCCAGCTGTTCACAAAGGTGAGGTCCTTGGCGTTCGACGTGATCTCGCCCTTGTCGCAAGCGGCGCATGCAGCACCGCCCTCCAACGAACCGTCGCCACCGCACACGAAGCACGGGTAGCTCAAGCCGTCAAAGGCCATATCGAAGCCCAGGGTGCCGTCGCTCTGGTCCACAACGCTCACCCGCACGAGCGCATAATGCGCGTCGTACTCAATCGACGTGTCGCCGGCATCGACCTCGTGGATTGCATAGAGATGCGTGGAGTCGATGGCAGTCTGATCAAACGCGATGGGTGCAAACGCCACGGCGCCCTTTGCATTGTTCGTAACGCCACGCTGCACGGAAACAAGCGACGTCGAGCCGTCCTCTGCCGTCACAACCTCATCGAGGTCGAAGGCGAACTGGCCGTCGGCAAGGTCGCCGCCCTTCAGCTTCTTGAAAGCCTGGATGGCCACCTCGCCCGAGACGGTGTATGTGTTCTCGAACAGCGGCTTCTGATCGGCCGGAAGCGCGGTGCCCGCGGCGTCCTCGATCACCACATCGGTCGTCATGGTGCCATCGCCCTGGTCGTGCGGCGTGATGCGCACGGTGTAGACCGCATCGCTGTACTGCATGCCCGGCATGGCTCCATCGGCCTCCGTCATCTGGTAGACGAAGGTCGTGCCGCTATCGCTCTCGTCGAACTGCAACGCACCGAAGCGAACGCTCGCTTCGGTCACGAGGTTGCCCGCGTCATCGCGCACCGGCTCGCCGGGTCTGCCGCTCGCAGCGGTGCGAACCAGCGCGCCTGTCTCGTCGCGCAGCTCGAACACGAAGTCGCGGTTCTTCATGGCCTTGCCAACCAGACGCTTGGTGGCACCCAACTGCACGGTCGCGGGCGCCTCGTACTCGTTGACAAAGCTTCTCTCGTTGTCCGTATTGGCGCTGATCGTACCGGTGGCGGTAGAGAAGCCCACCGCAGAGTAACCGGCGGGCAGCTCGATCTCGCGCACCGTATAGGAGACGCCCACGGGCACGTCCTTGATACGCGCTATCTGACCAGCCTTCAGCGTAAAGGTCCCGTCCGTTGCGATGGTGCCCGTGCGGGGCGCGGCGGGATCGATGCCGCGACCCGTCACCTCGTAGGAGAGCTCGTCGAACACGGGCTCGCCATCGCGCTCAAACGTCGCCTTGAACGTAAAATCGGGGTCGGCCACGAGCGAGCCCTCGTTCTTCAGGCTCTTCGAGATCACCAAATCGCCGTAGGGATGATAGGTATTCACCACATCGGTACCCTCGACGCTCGTGATGTAGGCATCGTTGCCGGTCGCAACCTCGCGAATCTGGTAATCGATGCGCTGGCCGCCCTCGTTGACAGGCTGGTCCCCAAACGAATACGCCCAATCGTTTCCGCGAACCGTACGCGTGCCGACATGCTTGCCGTTTGCAAGCAGCTCGACCTCGATGCTGCGCGGGCGCACATCCTCGTTGTCGCCGTTCCAGATCTTATGGCCTGAAATCGTCGTGCGCGCAGGCTCGTGTTCGTTTGTCACTGCAAACGTCTCGCCGTCGAACGCCACGCTTGCGCGGTAGCCCGCGACCACGGGCTCCTCGCGCACGGTATACATAATCGTTTTGCCCTGCTCGTCCACATACGGCAGGGTGCTAAAACGCGCCTCCCAGCGGTTCGCCTCGTTCAGCGTGACGCGCTGGCCAGCAACGTCAACACCATTGGCCACAAGCTGCATGCTCACCTCGGCAGGACGGATGCCGTCGCGATCATCATCGTCTTCCCACGTCTTGGAAACCGAGAGGACGTAGGGCTTGACGCCCACCGTGGTGTAGCCCTCGCGCACGAAGCGGCGCTTCGACCATTCTTTCTCGGACGCGATCTTCTCCTGACTCGCCATGTGGACGCAGTTGAGCGCGCGTGCGCCGGACTCGATGAGCGCATCGGCCTCCTCGATGCTCGGACCCTCCATGCGAATGAACGCGGAGAGCGTCGCGCCGCCCTTAAGCACGAACTCAGAACCGTCTGCCTTCTTGGTCGCATCGATCGCGATAGCCGAGATCTGCGCGCGCTCGGCAGACGTCATGGCATTGAGCGCGGCGGGCGTGGTCTTGGTCCACACCGCCGTGTTGCCGAGGTCGGTCTGATCGGAGTTCTCCACGATGGCGCCGTCGCCCTGGGAGAGCTCGGGGCCCCAGCCGTCCTGCGAGCGCACCGTGCTGTAGTACACCTCGGGCTTCGCGCCCAGGCTCTCGATTTGCGACACGTCGATGCTCTTGAATGTGCCGCGCCAACGCGGAGCTTCCTTATCGGCGGCATCGGCATCCTCGCCCGGCATATAGCTCTCGAGCGCGTCGTACAGCACGATGCCCTTCATGGTCATGGTATCCGACGTGGTGGTGGAGAGACGATACGTATACGTGCCGCCACCATATACGTTGCGCGCCTTGTCACCGTTGTTACCCGTACCCCAGGTATCCTCGGCGTTCACCGAAACCGCCTTGGTAAGGCCCACGTTGCCGTGCTCCAGCGGATCGACCTCTCCATTTGCGCCGGCGTAGAGCATGCTGCCGTGTTCGGGCTGTACCCCGTCGACATCAGTAAGCGCGTCCAGAACCGACTCGTCCTCGCCTGTAAAGGCACCTGCGGTTCCCTTGTTCTGCGTGCCGCGCGGGTCGTCGGCCTCGCCGCGGTAGCCGTCGACATTGCCGATCTCCTCGTTAGCCGAGCGATACATCGCGATGTTATGGAAGTCGCGGCCGAAGTCGGCAATATCGCCCGAACCGTACCACGCGTCGAACGCGATGCGCGGCACGTCTTCGTAGCACGTTGTTTTCGTTTGACCCCATTCGGCCTGATATGACTGAGCGAAAGGCGTGAGGTCAGCCTCGACCACCAGCAGCGTACGACCCGTACCGCGGAAGTCCTCGATCGCGTTGACCGAACGGATGCTGTCATCTGAGCGCAGCTTCACCGAGTCAAGCACCGGCGTCATGCCGGCGGGAAGCAGGTCGTACCACACGCCCGAGCGCTCGGCGCTCAGCCCGCCGCTCTCGAGCGCCTCTTTGTAGATATCCTCATCCTCCACGACGCTCCGCTTGTGCACCTGCGCCGTGAAGGTCACCTTCACGCGATTGTTCGCCTTGTCCACGTCCTCGGCCGCGAAGCGCTTCACGCCCGTGCTCATCGACGCGCGCATATCGTCCACGAATCCCATGAGGCGATCGGTCGCCCATGCGGAATCGCTATACACCGAAGCCCCGTCGGCGTTGCTCACAGCCATCGAAGCCAGCGACTCAAGCTCGAGGCTGGGGTTCTCGCTCTTCGCGAACGCATCTTCAACCAGCTGCTTCAAGGCGCCATCGGCCTTCAGGCGAACGCCCACACGGCCCATGAAACTCACCGCGGCCGCCTTCGAGGTGCTCGTGAAGCGCACGCCCACGGTCTGCGCGGGCAGCGCCACCACGGCATCGGACCGCACGCCGCCATCGGTGAAGCTCACTTCCAGCTTACCGCTGGTCCAGTCCGCCACGGCATAGGGACGCCAAGCGGCTTCGCCCTTGGTCTTCACCTCGATGCCGACGGTCGGAATATGCGCGGCGACATCGTCAACCTCGTAATCAACCGTACCGTCCTTGCGCTGGCTGAAGTCAACCGTGCCGTCGGGCTTCAGGTTGATCGCCTTCGCCCGGTATACCCTCGGCGTCCGAGGAAGGGCAACGGAGGCGTAATCGAAGTCCTCGCCCGCGGTAAGCGCCTTATCGCCAAAGCGGAGCTCCTGCTCCTCAACGGCAACGGTCACCGGCTTCTTACCATAATTGTCCAGCACGCCCAACGGGTTGCCCTCGACCGCTCCCTCGGGAGCCTCGTAGGTCCACGGAAGCACACGGGCATCCATGCCGAACGTATAGGAGACCTCCAGGTCGCGGCCGGCGCGAAGCTCGTTGAGGCCCCTGCCGTACAGGCCGTAATAGCCGTCGTAGGAATAATCCAACGCGTTAAGATCGCCGTAGGGGGAACCCGAGCCGCGACCGTGGGTTATGTAGCTATCACCGCTATACACTTTGTTGTCGTTGCCGATATGCACCTGCTCGAACAGATCCTTAGGATCGACGAACTGCGGCTTATGGAACGTCCAGCGCCGCTCGGCGAGGTACTCATCGGTCTGCTCGGGCTTGGGCGTGCCGTCCTGGTTCTCGTCGGACTCGCGAATTGCAGCGGTCACCTTATTCTTGAAGACGTACTCGCCGTTCTCCTCGAACTGATCCACGGGGTAGGCCGACTCCAGCCTCACGGTGCCCACCTGGAAGGGGAGCAGCTCATCGCCCTGGTTGAATTCGACCGCGCGTCCGTTGTCGGTCGCGCTCTCGTGCAGGATCACGCCCTCCAGCGTGCCGGCCAGCTGGTCGTTGAACGTGAGACCGAACGGCTGGTTCGCATCGATGCGGGCGCTCAGGTACCACGGCACCACCACGAAGCCCTCGGCCTTGGGGAAAGCGGCGTGCGCGATGGCCACGCGTTCATCCGCCGCATCAACGTAGTACGGATTATCCGACGCACCCTTGGTCGCGTACGTCAACGTGGCATGCGTATCGAACACCGCGGTGAGCTCGTTGCTGGTAAACGCGCTCTCCGAGCCGTCGGACTCGACAACCTGCAACTTCACGCCGAACGGAGCGCTCGGCTTCATGTCGACCTGCGTGATCGGCTCGACATCTTTGATCTCGAAATCGATGAAGCCCTGCGTGGCGGCATTGAGGCGCTTGGTGTTCACGATATGGTATTCGGCAACGCTGCCGTTCATGACCAGACGGTAATTCCAGCCCGCCGTCTCGACGGGCTCGGCCGGCACCGCGAGCGCCATGCCGCCCTCGGCCTTGCCGGCGCGATCAACAAACATGTTCGCGGGCACCACGATGGTAACCTCGCCAGGCTGGTGCTCGCGCTCGCCCATGATGGCGTAGGTGAGGCGCAAACGCATGGACACCGCGTCGTTATCGCTCGGCTTGAACACGAGCTGGCTGGCGTCGCTGCTGGAAACGTCGCCCTCGCTCAGCCACTCCAAGGCAATACCCTCCGCAGTGGCGCGCTCGCCGGCGGCGGGAGCCAGCAGGGTATCCATAGCGGCATCTACGGCGGCGGCGGCCTCTTCGGCGTCCTTCGCCGAAACGCCGACGGCCTTGAGCGAGTCGACCGCGGCAGCGCGCGAGGCGAGCGCGTCTCCACCCACGGTAACGGCTTTGAGGTCGTCGCTTACGCTAAACAGCGCTGCAGGCGCTTCATCCGCAGCAACGTCGGTAGCAGCGTCCGCCACCGGAGCGTTCACAGAGGGTTCATCTGCAGAGGCATCCTCCGCGTGTACAGCGGGGCCCTCAACCGAAGTGTCGACGCCGTCCGGCTGCATGGTCTCACTCGGCAGCTCATCCTGCTCACCCGCAGCCTGAACTGTCGCTGCAGCCTCATCGCCAGTGTGCTCATCCACAGCCGGCGTGCTCTCGGCATCCCGCATCACAAGCGCGAGCGAATGCGTCGCCTCATCTATCATCTCGGCGTATGCAGGTGCGGGCACCGACCCGATCACCATGGCCAACGCCAAGAATCCACTTGCAACCGGCTGCGCATATCGGCGCACCCCGGCCCGCACCTTCCGCGACGCCTTGTGCAACACGGCACGCCACGGAGCTTCCACATGCTTGCGCTCGTTCTTCATACCTCTACCTCGCCTCACCGTTTTCCATCGCGGTCCTCCGAGCCCCGCCGGCCCGTCTTCCGCAGGCATCGACCCATGAGCAAGATGGCAGCAAATGCCAAAAGCAGGCAGGCGCCAACCAGCGCCGGCCTGGTGTTGTCATTCACATATGCCGAGACATCCGGCTGCGTCTGCTCGAATTCAGCCGGATCATATTCGCAGCGCTCGCCATGAACCAACAAGCGCTTGTCGTTCACGCCGATGCGCCCCTTGGGGTTGAGCGCGTCGGGCGTAGTGGTGCAAGTAACCAGCGTGCAGCGGTCGCCGTCCCGAGGCGTCACATCAACCGAGCCGGGATCGAGAATCTCCCACGAGGTCACGCGATAGGCGAAGACCTCGTCCAAAACGTGTACGGCAAACACGTCACCCGCCTCAAGCACGCGAATGCCATCGAAGATGCGATGCTGCTGCATGCCCGAATGGCCCGTAAGATAGCTATGCGAGCGCACGCCGCCAACGGGCAGCGACGTCTCGGGTTGATGGCCGACGCCTGCGGAGAGCGCGGGCTCGCCCACGCCGTGGTACACCTTCATCTGGATGTTGGCACGCGGTATCTCGATCCACCCCATTGCCTCCTCGCCATCCAGGGAAAGCTGGGCCTCATAGGGCAACACGTCCTCGATGCCCGCAGCGGCTTCATCGAAGTAGCCGCCCAGGCGCGCGTTGTACGCACGCGCCTGGGCGAGCAGCCGCTCCTTCTCTTCTGAGGGCACGGTTCCCGCCGTATCCGTCATCTGAGTGACCTCGGACTCCGTGGTAAGGCGAAAATACAGATCGGTCGCAATGGGGGCCAGGCACATCAGCACGCCAACCGCGATTACCAATACCGGCAGCATCCGGCGGCGACCCGTGCAAGATCGCTTCACCGCAGCACGGCGAACGCCATCGCGATGCGATGCCGCTCCGCATTCACGCCGTGTATGCCGTGCCCGATACCCCATTGCACTCGCTAGCTTCCGTTACTGCTGCTCGATACGATCGCGACGGGAGCGCACGGCATACCACACCAGGCCGAGCGCGACGACGCCGGCACCGGCCATGCCAACACCCTCGGCACCGGTCATAGCCAGGGCGACGTTCTTGTCGTTCACGGCAGTGACGGACAGCGTGCCCTCGTTCTTGTTGGCGGAGGCAAGATCCTTGGTGCTCACGATGGCGCCGTCGGCCTTGACCGTCAGCGAGGTCATCTCGCCAGCTGCGCCGTACTCGGGCGCAACGACGAGGGTGATGTCGGGGTTGGCGGGCAGCTCGTAGCCTTCGGGGGCTACGACCTCGGTAAGGATGAAGGTGCCCTCATCCAGACCCATGACGGAAAGGGTGCCGTTTTCGGTGGCCAGCAGCTTGTCCTCGGCCTTGGCCTCGGTCTCGCTGAGCGTCCAGGACTTGCTGGCCTTGTCGTAGTACCCGCCGGCCTTGTTCTTGATGATGAACTTGGCACCATCCAGTGCGGCATCGGTGTCCTTATCCTTCTTCGTGAGGTTCAGCAGGAAGGAGTACACAGGCACGGCGCTATCGGTGGCGCTGCCCATCTGGGTACTCACGACCGGATTGCTGGAGTACTCGTAGCTCACGCTGTTCTTATTGGAGCCCGGCGTATTGAACGCCTCATCGGTAAGCTTCGCTTTGTACGTCACGACAACGCTGGTTGCGCTGGTCGCCGCAGGATCGGCGGCCCTGAGGTCATTCACGGCGACCTTCATGCCGTTGTCGGCATAGTCGATCGACGCCGCAGCGGTGATGTCCGTCGTGGCCGTCACCGTTACGGAGCCATGAACGATCTCCATGTTTGCCGGCGTATCGGTGATGACCATCTTGTAGGTGGCATACGAACCGTAGTTGCTCGGCAGCGTAGCCTTCACCTTAAAGGTGATCTCTTCTCCGATCTGGGCCGACCCCGCGTTGCCATCCTGGGCGTCCCCCACCATCATCTTGTCGACAGCTGGAACGCTCGCCTTCTCGAACACCTCGTTTGCGCTGCCGCCCAAGGGGAGCCAAATGGGCGATGTGGACACCGTGCCCGCCGCGCCGGTGGACACGAAGAGGTAGTATCCCTCCTCGCTTGTGAAGGGCTGGCCAGCGGCAACGGTGCTGCTTGCAGCTTCAATGCCGCTTTCATTGGCAAGCCACATGGCAAAATTCATGGCAAAGCTGCCAGCGCCCGCCACCTTCTGATTGTGAGCGTCGTCGGCAGCCTGGGAGCCCGCAATCTGACGGCTCATGAACTCGAGCACGTTTTGAGCCAACTTGGGATCGCCCTTGCCGGAAACCCACGCGCTGTACCCGTTCTGAGTGAGCTCATCGAGCTTCGCCACGATGCCATCCCGCGCCTCCTCGGACACCGAAGTGTCCCAAGCGATGCCGTGTGCGGTGTTATCAGCCTTGATATCGGCGGTAAACAGGCGATATGCCTTATAGGTGGCAAGATCATTGCCATCGGCGGGATGAATTGTCACGGTGCCGCTTTCAGCAGCAAGGGCGTCCATGGGTGCAGCCACACCCAGAAGCGCGCTTCCTCCCAATACGGCAGTTGCCGCCAATGCCACGGCGCGACACTTCCAAACCCTATTCAGATGCCGGTTCACCACAACCAATCCCCTTCCTTATTTGCGATGCACCTTACAATGTGGCGCGGATCCACAATGGCCCACCGCGTCATGCGCCCCATTACTCACTTTGCGCGTCGCATGCCGGGCGCGGCAAAACATGTCGCGCTCATGTCGACACACCACGGACGGACTCACCATGCAAGCACCTCCCACCTCGAGCGAAGGCACTAGTCCCGCGATGAACTACAGCGCAACGCCATCACGAGTGCCGACACTCCCGCAAGCGCCAGAACACCCGCAACGAGCATCCCCGATCGGTCTCCCGTCTGCGGGATAAGCGCATCCCACATGCCGGCAGACTTCGTGTTCTCCAATCCAAAATGAACCGAAGCCACATCCGCATCAACCGCAAGGACGCGCAGCGGCTTGGTTGCGCGAGCGTTGATGGTGAGCAAATCGTCTGTCGTGTCGACGCTCAACTCGAACGGCGTGGCATCTTTGAGCGTACGATAACCACGCGGAGCCGAAAGCTCCACGACCTCATATGCGCCATCAGACAGCAGCGGAATCCCCTCTATCAGACCCTGCTCGTCCGAAACGAACTCGGCCCGCTTCGATTCGGGTCCAAACGTCCCATCGGATGCAAGCCAGCCGCCATCGTTGCGCACGGCGCACACGGCACCAGCGAGCGGCTCGCCAACGGCGCTCGTCTTCTTCACATCGATCCGCACCGCATACACGCGCGCCACGTCGAGAAGCGTGCTCTGCGTTCCCGCCCACGCTGAAAACTCAGCGAAGGCGGTGCCAACCCAACCCGACGCGCGGGCCACGGCGTCGTCCGACAGACGCATCGTATAGGACACGCGTATCACGTCGCCGGGGGCGACGCCCAGATCATGCACGTTGCCTATGGAGACACGCATGCCAGCCTCGTCAATGTCGATAGAGCAGGCATCGGTCACATCGACCGCCGCCAGACGGCGAGAGGCGGTCAACGCCTCCACGCGCACCGTCGAGCGATTCAGCAGCAACTGCCCATCCCACGCATCGACAATGGTGAGCGGATAGGACCCCGCCGCGTCGACGGTTTGCGACATGCGCACATCGACGCGATAGCGGATCACACGGCCGGAACCAGCCACGGCGGCATCTGCCCAACCAGCGCCGGTATTCACCTGCTTGCACACGACAGGCGTATCCGACTTGTCGCCAAGCTCCACAGGCGCGCCGTCGACCCAGGCAAACAGGGGTCTGCGACCAGGTGCAACGAGCAAATACCAGCCGTTCTCAACCGATACGCAATCGCCACCCGCAAGAACACGCACCGTAGGAGAAGCCCCATCGACCACATAGGAGCTCAAGGTGTGAGCAAGCACGCCGGCATCGTCGGAAAGCACATCGTCGCTCACACGCCGCACCAGCGCGCGTCCACGCTCGGCCGCCTGCGGCGAAGCAGGGTCGTATGTGGGATATGTCGGGTACCCATCAAGTGCGACACCGGACAGCGCCGGCCAGTCGAACTGGTCATTTAGAGGCGAGCCAGCGCCATCGGCAATGCGATAGGCCAGATATTCTATGCTATTTCCCTCGGTTGACGGAGTGATGTGCAGCGATCCATCCATCGAAAGGGCAAAAACCGCCGTTGGCAACATAAGAATGCAGAGCAGCAGCGACGCTGCGGATGCAACAAGTACCTTCAAGCGCTTCATAAGCCGCTCCCCTACCGCTTATAGCCCTTCTATTCTATTTATGGCTTTTCAAGCATAGCAATTGTTTGCGAGCACCCCCCCCCCCGCAATTAGCTCTTTATTGAGACTCCATAGCAATGGGAC
>ENA-UOJR01002670-UOJR01002670.1-human-gut-metagenome-genome-assembly--contig:-C115P-NODE-2670-length-12261-cov-9.563821_pt1 | contig 12261 bp, 11 predicted proteins | sample MGYA00242354_ERZ723901 | MGnify/ENA metagenome assembly ERZ723901
TGCTGCCGCGTCAGCCAGCTGGCTGTGAATGGCCGCGACCTGATGGCGGCAGGCGTCCCGGCGGGGCCGGGCATCCGCAAAGTGCTGGAAGCGCTGCTGGACGGTGTGATCCGGGAAGAATACTCCAACGAGCGGCAAGCCCTGCTGACCGCAGTGCAGCAGCTTGCTGCGTCTTGACAAGCGCTTTTTTCAGAGTTACTATTATACTACTGTTTTAGTGTGTTGAATACACCAAAGGAGAATTTATGACCACACAGACCCCTGATTCAAAGCCGCGTGCCCTCATTGCCATGAGCGGCGGCGTGGACAGCTCGGTGGCGGCATGGCTCATGCAGCAGGCAGGCTATGACTGCACCGGCATCACCATGCGGCTCACCCGCAACGAAACGCTGGGACAGTCCGGCTTTCACACCTGCTGCTCGGAAAAGGACATCGAGGACGCGGCAGAGGTGGCGTATGCCATGGATATCCCGTACGAGGTGCTGGATTTCACGGCCGACTTCCGGGAACAGATCATTGAAAAATTCGTCCGCGTGTATGAGGCGGGCGGCACGCCGAACCCCTGCATCGACTGCAATAAATATATGAAGTTTCGCCATCTGCTGGACTGGGCCCGGGCACACGGCATGGAGTATGTGGTCACGGGCCACTATGCCCGGGTGGGGCAGGACGAGGCCACCGGCCGTTTCCTGCTCAAAAAGGGGCTGGACGAGGGCAAGGACCAGAGCTACGTGCTCTACAACCTCACTCAGGAGCAGCTGGCGCATATCCGCCTGCCGCTGGGCGGCCTGCACAAGACCGAGGTGCGCGAGATCGCGGAGCAGCACAAATTCGTCAATGCCCGCAAGCACGACAGTCAGGACATCTGCTTTGTGCCGGATGGCGACTATGCCCGCTTTATGGAGGACTTCACCGGCAAACGCTACCCGGCAGGTGATTTTCTGGACGAAAACGGCAGGGTGGTGGGCACCCACAACGGCGCGGTGCGGTACACCATCGGCCAGCGCAAGGGGCTGGGCCTTGCCATGGGGGCACCTGTGTACGTCTGCGGCAAGGACATGCAGGCAAACACCGTCACGGTAGGGCCGGAGGAGATGCTGTTCGACCGCATCGTGTATGCGGACGAGGTGAACTGGATCGCCATTCCGGAGCTGACCGGGCCGCTGCGGGTCACGGCCCGCACCCGGTACCATCAGGTGGAGCAGGCCGCCACCGTCTACCCGGCGGAGTGCGGCTTCCGGCTGGAATTTGACCAGCCCCAGCGCGCCCCTACGCCCGGTCAGGCCGTGGTGCTGTATCAGGGTGACACGGTGCTGGGCGGCGGCACCATCACCCGCGTAGAGAAGTAAGGAGAACGAAATGCAAAATCAGTATTCCCGCACGCAGCTGCTGCTGGGCGCGGAAGCCATGGAAAAACTGCACAATTCCCGCGTGGCGGTGTTCGGCATCGGCGGCGTGGGCGGCTACACGGTGGAAGCGCTGGCGCGCAGCGGTGTGGGGGCACTGGATCTGATCGATGACGATAAGGTCTGCCTGACCAACCTCAACCGTCAGATCATCGCCACCCGCAGCACGGTAGGGCAATATAAGGTAGATGTGGCTGCGCAGCGCATCCACGACATTGACCCGGACATCAAGGTGACCACCCACCGGTGCTTCTTTGGCCCGGAAACACAGGATCAGTTCGACTTTACCCAGTACGACTATGTGGTGGACGCCATCGACACCGTCACCGGCAAGCTGGCCCTGGTGATGAAATGCAAGGAGGTGGGCACCCCCATCATCTGCTCCATGGGCGCAGGCAACAAGATGGACCCGACCCGCTTTGAAGTGACCGATATCTACAAGACCTCGGTCTGCCCGCTGGCCAAGGTGATGCGCACCGAGTGCCGCAAGCGCAGGATCAAGCACCTGAAGGTGGTCTACTCCAAGGAGCCTGCCATGACCCCCATCGAGGATGACGCTATCAGCTGCAAGAATCACTGCATCTGCCCTCCGGGCACCCAGCGCAAGTGCACCCAGCGCCGTTCGGTGCCGGGCTCCAATGCCTTTGTACCCTCGGTGGCCGGCCTGATCATCGGCGGCGAGGTGGTAAAAGACCTTGTGGGCTTTGTGCCGATGAAGGGGTAAAACAAAAGGCAGACTCCTGCTGTGTGGGACGATTTTGAATGCGCTCCGCGTTGCTTTGTGCATAAGCTAAGGAAATTATATTTTTGATTTTGGGGTCCAGAAACGCCTGCGGGTGTTTCTGGACCCCATTTTCATGGGCGGGGGTCGTGGAGGAAAGGCTTGTGCTTGCGGGCAGAACCCTCTCGGTCACGCCTGCGGCGTGCCAGCTCCTGAGAGGGTTCAGCCCGCTGAAAACAAGCAGAACGTTAACTCCGCCGCGCGAATGTTTCCACAGGAAACCAGCGCGGCAGCTTCCGCTTTCGGTTATGACTCCTCCCGTGAAAAGGCAATTCTGGAAAATCCGCAGATTTTCCAGAATTGCGAAATAAAATAATAATTCCGCTGAAAATGGTCAGAGCATCAGCGGAGACCATTTTAGATCGTGCTTTTTACGCGCTGCAGCGTTCCATAATATAAATTTGCAATCAATTTGCAATTTGGTATTGCAATTGGAGAGAATATCGTGTATAATCATCCCTGTTCAAAAATGCAAATTGGTTGCAATTTGTTATGATAAAGCAATTTTCTGCTGTGTTTGGAGTGTATATGGAACTGTTTCTGGATGTTCTGGGCGAGTCTCTGGTGGATACCGCCAAGATGCTGCCCTTCCTGTTTTTGGCTTATCTTCTGATCGAATATATTGAGACCCGCCATGGTGAGCGCATCGAAGCGCTGCTGGCCGGAGGCGGCCGCTGGGGCTCGATTCCGGGCGCAGTGCTGGGCTGTGTGCCGCAGTGCGGCTTTTCGGCCATTGCGTCCAACTTCTATTCCTCCCGCGTCATCACGCTGGGCACCCTGATGGCGGTTTACCTTGCTACCAGTGACGAAGCCATCCCGCTGCTGGTATCCATGCCGGCTTATTGGGACAAGCTGGCGGTGCTCATGGTCATCAAGGTGGTGTACGCCATTGCGGTGGGCTTTGCGCTGGACTTTGTCCTGCGCGGTGTGCTGCCCAAAAGCCTGCGTGGTGGCTACACCGGCCACGCGGATGAAGTGGACTGCCACGAGGAGCACAGCGACGAAGCCGGAAACGCACAGCCCATCTGGAAGGCGGCCCTGCGCCACACGCTGGAGATCTTCGTGTTCATTTTTGCGTTCAGTCTGGTGTTCGGCCTGATCGTCGAGGGCGTGGGCGAGGACGTCTTTGCCAGCGTTCTGGGCAGCATGGGCTTCTTCCAGCCGGTGGTGGCCGCGCTGGTGGGCCTGATCCCCAACTGCGCTGCCAGCGTGCTGCTGACCCAGCTGTATGTGGAGGGCGCCCTGCGCTTTTCCAGTCTGGTGGCGGGCCTGTGCACCGGTGCAGGCGTGGGTCTGGCGGTGCTGTGGCGCACCAATCCTTCCTGGAAGCAGAACCTCTTCATCACCGGCCTGACCTGGGGCGCAGGTGCCTTTCTGGGCGTGGCGATGCAGGTGGCCGTGGCCGTGTTTGCATAACGACCGGAACGGGCTGCCGCATCCGGTTTGGCTGTTATCCTTTTTAATATCTTCCTGCTGTGGAGAATGAAAAAACGGGCTGTTGCTCCGGGGCTTGCCCCCTGTGCAATGGCCCGTTTCATTTTTTACTGAATTTTAGCCGTTGTGATATGTTACATATTTTTGCCGTGGTTTCATGAAAATATGAAATAAAGCCGCTGTACAGGTCTTTTTTTGCGAAAAAGGAAAAATACTTTCTTTTTTTAAAAAGCAATTTACTTTTTGCCTCGTCTGTGGTAATATGTTAGTATCAGCACGGCCCGGAGCCATCCGCCCACCGTGCAGAAAGATCATCAAAATCTTTAAGACCGTTATCAGATTTTAGGAGGAAGATTTTATGAAGGGCGTTCAGATCGTTGAACCGAATAAACTGCAGATCGTTGATCTCGAGAAGCCTCAGATCGACAAGGAAAACAATGTTCTGGTCCGCATGGTCGCTGCCGGCATCTGCGGCTCCGACGTGGGCATCTACCATGGCACCAATGCCGCTGCCACCTATCCCCGCATCATCGGCCACGAGAACGTGGGCATCGTTGAGGAGATCGGCGAGGGCGTGACCCGCGTGAAGGTGGGCGACCGCGTCATCATCGATCAGGTCACCGCCTGCGGTCACTGCTACGCCTGCCGCAAGGGCCGTCCCAACGTCTGCGGCAACCTGAAGGTGCGCGGTGTGCACATCGACGGCGGCTACCGCGAGTACATGGCTGTGCCGGACCGCGACTGCTATCTGGTGCCTGAGATCCTGAGCGACGAAGAGGCGGTCATGATCGAGCCCACCACCATTGCTGTGCAGTGCTGCAGCCGTGCTGAGCTGGAGAGCGAGGACACCGTCATGATCATCGGCAGCGGCGCTCTGGGCAGCTCCATCCTGCGCATCGTCAAGCTGTACAACCCCAAGGCCATCATCGTCACCGATATCGACGACGCCAAGCTGGAAGAGGCCAAGAAGAACGGCGCAACCTACACCATCAACAGCCTGAAGGAGGACGTTCCCGCCAAGGCTCACGAGCTGACCGAGGGCTACGGCCCCACCGTGACCATCGATGCCGCCTGCGTCAAGGGCAGCCTGCTGACCGCTCTGCAGGCCACCGGCAACGCCGGCCGCGTCATCACCATGGGCTTCTCCGTGGCTCCCACCGAGGTCAACCAGTTCGTCATTACTTCCAAGGAGCTGGACGTTCGCGGCAGCCGCCTGCAGAACCGCAAGTTCCAGGATGTCATCGATCTGGTCAACGAGGGCAAGGTGGATCTGCGCGGCAGCATCTCCCACACTTGGAACTTCGAGGATGCACAGGCAGCCTTCGACTTCGTGGACAGCCGCGATCCTTCCTACCGCAAGGGTGTTCTGACCTTCAAGAAGTAAGAACCCTTCACCGGGTCGTTTCCGCGCTCTGAGGGCGCTTTGCGCCGGTCTCAGCGCACATTGTGAGATATAAATAAACTGGCAGGGTGTGTCCTTCGGGACGCACCCTGCTTTTGTCTGGCCGTTTTTTGTTCGGAGATGGCGGGCATTGCGGAATGACAAAGAACTTGCCATTGCGAAAAATGCACTTTATGGCACAGCATGTTAGAGCGGCGGAGCCGGCAATGCAGCGGAAGGACGACTGCTTGCGGCCCCTTGCACAGGGGCTTTGCGGGGGTATTCCGCATGATGTTCAGGACTTCCTCAGGCCGCCGGCTCAGCCGGCAGTCCTGAGCGCAGCAGGCTTCTATAATTTTTGCGCAGAAGAGCTCCTGCCGCTCCGGATGCCGACCGGAGAAGAGGCCGGAGCGGGACAGCCGATCTATGACAGGCCGGCATGGGGCGGAATGGCCGTTCCCATCCCAGCGGGGCGGCATCGAAGGCTGTATGTTGCAAAAAAAAAGAGATAGGCGGCCCCTTCCGGGAACGCCTATCTCTTTTTGGGGCTGTTTGCAGCAGCCCTTTTTTGACGAAGTAAAAGAGTTTCTTGGAAAGACTAGGGAAAGGATCAGCCCATGACCAGATTTGCCACGCCGACGGTGAGGAAGGGCACATAGGTGACCAGGAACAGAACGCCGAAGTTGACGATCAGCAGCGGGACCAGAGCCTTCACGCTGTCGGACAGGGTGCACTTGCCGTAGCGGGCACCGATGTTGGTAGCAGCGAACAGGCAGACACCGACGGGAGGAGTGCACAGGCCCAGAACCAGGTTCATGACCACGATGATGCCGAAATGGATGGGATCGACGCCCACAGCGGTAGCCACAGCCAGCAGGGTCGGGAACAGGATCAGGATGGCGGCGATGGTCTCCATGAACATGCCGACGAAGATCAGGAAGAGGTTGATGAGCAGCAGGATCAGGTACTTGTTGGTGGTCAGGTGCAGCATTGCGTCAGCGATCATGCTGGGGATGTGCTCCTTGGTCAGGATGAAAGCGAACACGTTTGCAAAGGCCACCAGAGCCATGATAGCGGAAGCGGAGGAAACGGTATCCTTCAGGCAGGAGTACATCTCCTTGGGGCCCATCTTGCGGTAGATGAACACCGACACGAACAGACCGTAAACCACGCAGATGATGGAAGCCTCGGTGGGGGTGACGATGCCGCCCATGATGCCGAACAGGATGATGCCCACCATGATCAGTGCCCAGATGGCCTCCTTGGTCGCATGCCAGATATGGCTCCATTTAGGCGGGGTATTACGCTTGGGGTAGTGGCGCTTGACCGACAGGATGTAGCAGGTAGCGCACATGCCGAAGCCCAGCAGCAGGCCGGGGACGATGCCGGCCATGAACATCTTGGAGACGGACAGGCCGGTCATGGTGGCAGCCATGATCATGGGAACACACGGGCGAACGATGCGTCCAAGACAGGATGAAGCGGCAGTGATGGCGACCGAGAAGGGTACGTCATAGCCCTGATTGACCATCATGGGGATCTCAACGCCGCCCAGAGCGACGGTGTCGGACAGAGCCGTGCCGGAGATGCCGGCAAAGACCATGGAGGCCAGAATGTTTGCATAAGCCAGACCGCCGGTGACGTGGCCGACCAGTGCATCTGCAAAGTCCAGCAGCTTATCCGAGATGCCGCCCTGATTCATCAGGTTGCCGGCAAAGGTAAAGCCGGGGATGCACAGCAGGGTGAAGGAGTCCAGACCCTTGAAGAAATACTGTGCAAAGTTGATCATCTGGATGTGAGCACCCAGCATGTAGGCCACGGATGCGAGGCCCAGACTGAACGCCACGGGCACGCCGATGGCCAGCGCGACGAGGAAAACAATAAACAGAACTGCAACCATTGCGTTTCGACCTCCTTTATGCAGCAGGCTTCTCGGTCCAGCCGACCAGAGTGCGGACGATGTCCAGCAGGTAGCTGACAGGCAGGATGATGAAGGTGAGGAACTGGGAGAAGTAGATGTACTTCATGGAAATGTTAGTGGCGGTGGAGTTCATCGCAAAGGTGGGGAAGCAGTACTTCGGCTCGGCCATCACCAGAATGACCAGACACATGGCAAGGATGATGACCTCGATGACGAGGTTCAGCACATCCAGTGCCTTCTGATTCTTTGACTTGAGGAAATCGCCGAGGAACTCAACATTGACGAACTCGTGCTTCAGGGCCGCCAGACCAACGCCGAAGGCCACCATGTAGATGAAGGAATAACGGGCCAGCTCCTCAGTCCAGGAGGGGGCATTGGGCAGGAAGTTGCGGCTGATGACCTGCACCAGAACGCAGAAGCAGAAGCCTGCGTAGAAGACGGAACTCAAAGCGTACAAGATCTCCATGTAGACCTTGATGAATTTATCCAAGCCTTTCTTCATGATCTCAACCTCATTTCAGGATTTACAGCCGCATCAGGCCAGCGCTGCGATAGCGTCGTAGATCTTCTTCTGGCTGTCGGTCAGGATGGGCAGCACGCCATCGATCATTGCCTTGGCGAACGCATCGGTATCGACCTCGATGAACTCCATGCCCTGCTCCTGCAGCTGGTTGTAGTACTTTTCCTCGTTGTCCAGGAACAGCTCGTGCTCATATGCCTGGCACTCGGCACCGGCCTGATCCACAACGGCCTTCTGGCTGTCGGACAGGCGATTGTACTGGGCCAGACCCATTGCGATGTAGACCCATGCACGCAGGTGAGCGGTCAGGATCAGGTAGGGGCAGACCTCGTAGAAGCTCTGGGTCTCGATCATGGCCAGCGGGTTCTCCTGAGCCTCGATGGTGCCCTGCTGCAGAGAGGTAAAGACTTCAGACAGTGCCATGGGGGTGGGCTTTGCACCCAGAGCCTGGAAAGCGGCCACGGTCATAGCGGACTGGGGAGTACGGATGACCAGATTGTTGCAGTCGGCAACGCTGGTGATCTTCTTGGTGGAGGTGATGTAGCGGGGACCACGGGTGAAGTAGCCCAGGCACTTCATGCCGCAGGCCTCCATCAGGCCCTCGAACTCCTGACCGACTTCACCGGTCAGAACCTTCTCCATCTGCTCGTCGCTCTGGATCAGGTACGGCATACCGATCATGCCCAGATCAGGCTGATAGGTCTGCATGGACTCGCCGGTAAAGGTGATGTCCACCGTGCCGCTGTCGGACAGGATGCCCTGGATCATATCGACCTCGGGGCCCAGCTGGCTGTTGGGGAACACGTCCACTTCGATGGTGCCGTTGGAGTTGGCTTCGCAGTACTCCTTGAACTTCAGAGCGCCCTGATGCCAGGAGTCGCTCTGGTCGTTGATGTGGCCGATGTTGATCACGACCTTATCACCGGTGACCTCGCCACCTGCAGCGGAGCCTGCGGTGGAGGTGGAAGCGGCAGTGCTGGAGGAGCTGCCGCCGCAGGCTGCCAGACCCATGGCCAGTGCAGAGACACCTGCAACCTTCATGAAGTTACGACGAGTGATCTTGTGGATACGCATAAGAAAATCTCTCCTTTTCATTTGTTTTCATGCCTGCTCAGGGTGGAACGCCGCTGCGCCGGTTCGTGCAGCCGGATGCCGCGTTCCATCTGCGGCATGTTTCCCTTGACGATATATTAACATATCAGATTGACAGGAACAATACAAAACGACGCTTCTTATCTGAATCTTTACCAGCTGTTTCCCAAAGGGAAGCTGTGCTTTATGTTGTATACTAGCCTGAAAAAATGGAGAAATGGAGCATAAAAACCAGAAAAAACAAAAACAGACAGCCCGGTACAGGAGGACTGTACCGGGCTGTCTGTTTAAAAATCCCAGAGAATGCATCCGCAGCGTTCCGCTATGCCGGAAGACTGCAGGTAACATTTCAGACGCAGATCATTTCTTTTTCTTCTTGTTTTTTTCGGACTTGTATACCGTTACAAGGCTCTTCAGCTTCACGCCGGTCTCGTGGGTATCCTCCACCGGGCCGGAATGGAAGCGCTCCTGCTCCAGATAGGCGATCATGCCGTCGCGGTCAAAGCACTTCTGGGCAGAAACGCCGGTCAGCCGGGCTTCCTTGCTGGTGAACACGGCGATCACCTCCACCGGGATGCCGCTCAGCCCGGCCCTGTCCATGGCGCTGCGCAGCAGCACCTGCTGTTTTTCGCTGGTGGTGACAGGGTTCGGGATGCGGTTGTCCGTGTGGTTGATGTGTTGACGCCACTGGTCGTTCGGCTGGTCGCCGGGACGGATCTCGCCGGCAAAACCGAAGCAGTTCAGGCCCACCACGCCGCCCGGGGTGACCACCAGCGCCAGCGTGGTGGTCAGCTGGCCGCCTTCCTGAATGGTGCCGGGGTACACCAGCGTATAGTGCTGGCGCTTAGTAAAGGTGATGAGCTGCGAGACGATCGCGGTCAGCTCGCCCTGCATACTGTTGTTCACATGCCGTTCCGGCTTTTTCTCCGGCTCGACCTCAAGCCCCAGCGGGCCGCGCTTTTTTTTGCGGTGCAGCGGGGCCATCAGGGCCTGCGTAAAGCTTTTGGTGCCGTTGCGCGCAGCCACCATGGGCAGGATCAGCAGAAGGATCAGGGCCAGAACGACCACAACAAGAATATTCCATGCGTCCAAAACAGTACTCTCCTTATAACTTCAATGTAGTGGGGAGCCGTTTACTCCATCGTGACAACGACCTTCATGTAGCTGCCGGGGTTCTTCTCGATGTCGATGATGGTCTCAGGCACCTCTTCCAGCTTGACGGTCTTGGTGAGCAGCTTGAGCATATCCACCTTCTTGGTGGCGATCAGCTCCAGAGCCTCGGGGAACTCGCCGGCGCTGGTGCGGGCACCGCGCAGGTCGATCTCCTTGCGGGTGATGGTGTCGGTGGGCAGGCTGGTCTCCTTCTTGGGCCAGCCGGTGAAGGTGATGCGGCCTGCATGGCTCACGAGATCCAGCGTGCTGCGGATGGCGGGGTTTGCACCGGAGCACTCCATGACCTGCTGTGCGCCCTCGCCGCCGGTGATCTCGTGGACACGGGCGTTGGCATCTTCCTTGCCGGAGTTGATGGTGTACTCTACGCCCAGAGACTTTGCAAAGTCCAGACGCTCCTGCACCAGATCCAGCAGGATGGCGTGTGCGCCGTAGGCCTGTGCCACCATGGCAGCAGCCAGACCGATGGGGCCTGCGCCGATGATGGCGCAGTATTCGCCTGCCTTCAGGCCGCCGCGGTGGATGCCGTGCAGGCTGATGGTCAGGGGCTCGGCCATGGCGGCCTGCACCCAGCTCATGCCATCGGGGATCTTGACGAGCATATCAGCCGGGTGGCAGAAGTACTCGGCCATGCCGCCCTCAACGTGCACACCCAGAACATGCAGATCGTCGCAGCAGTTGGTGCGGCCGATGGAGCAGGGATAGCAGTGGCCACAGTACAGGTACGGGTCCACGACCACACGGTCGCCCACCTTGATGCCGTTCTTGTTGTTCTCCGGGATGGAGACGACCACACCGGCCAGCTCGTGGCCGATGACGCGGGGATAGCTCACCAGACCATTGGTGCCGCGGAACGCGCCGATGTCGCTGCCGCAGATACCGGCTGCCATGATCTTGATGAGGGCCTCACCGGGCTTGGGTTCCGGCATGGGGATCTTGACGCAGGAGACCTGCCAGGGTTCTGCAAAGCGGATCGCATTGATTTCAGACATGTGATTGACCTCCTATAGCCAACTGATATGTTACTTGTTGAGCATATTATAACGCCTTTGGGGCGGAAATGCAACTTGTTTTATAGTTTTTTATCCGCAATTTCAGGATTTTAGTTGCTTTTTAGCAAAAAGGCTTTTGACAATTGATATGTTATGCCTTATAATAGAGGTATTAAATCTTAGAAGCAACAAACCTTGACCCAGCGCTTTCCTGCCGGAGAGCAAACTATTGTAAGGGGAAATTACCAATGAAAGATGACAAGTCCCGCATCCTGCCGCTGCTGATGGACCCTCGCCAGCCGGACGAGAACAACCGGGCCTACGCCTACCGTATCCTGCGCAAGAATATCATGAACATCCAGCTGCAGCCCGGCTTCCAGCTGAGCGAGGCGGAGCTGAGTGAGCATCTGGTCATGAGCCGCACGCCCATCCACGAAGCACTGATGATGCTCAAGGGCGAATGGCTGGTGGATGTGCTGCCTCAGCGCGGCAGCATCGTCTCCAAGATCTCGATCCAGTACATCAACGAGGGCTATGCCATGCGCAAGATGCTGGAACCCGCTTTGCTGCGCAGCCTGTCCGGCCACCTGAATCAGGCGCAGCTCAGTGAGCTGCACGGTCTGCTGGAACGGCAGGATGGCTCCGCCTGCATCAGCCACGATGTGCTGGGCGATTACTTCATCACGCTGGACAACGAGTTCCATAAGCGCCTGTATACCTATGCCGGCTATGACCGCATCTGGCAGGCCATGCACAACGTTACTACCCATATGGATCGTGTGCGCTATCTGGACACCGCTCTGTGCCAGATGGATATGGAGACCTTCCGCGAGGAGCATGAGCAACTGTATAAATATCTGATGGTGGGCCTGCCCAAGGATGTGGATGTGGACGCATTCTTTGAGCATCATCTGGGCGCCTACCGGGAACACTTCCAGAGCCTGCTGGACCGCTTCCCGGATTTCTTCATCTGAGAAGCTGTTTTTGTAAGCAGGGCCGCTTCCGTGAATGGAAGGATGCGGAGGCCCTGCCTGCATCCGGGAGCCCCTTTTCCCTTGGCATTTCAAGCGGTTCCCGCCGAATTTTCCAGAAGCTCTGTCGTTTTTACCAAAGGACAGAGCTTCTTTTTGTTTATGTTTTTTGCGGAAAGTGCTTGACAGAAGTCACGGGATGTTATATATTTGAAGCGATGAAACATATAACACAACGCCGGTTTCCCATACCAGAAAAAGGAGAAAGGTGGATACCATGAAAAAACAATACGATGTGGTCATCATCGGTGCGGGCGTCGTGGGCAGTGCCATTGCGCGCGAGCTGTCCCGCTACAAGCTGAGCATTGCAGTGCTGGAGAAGAATCTGGACGTCTGCAACGAGACCAGCGGCCGCAACTCTGCGGTGGTGCACGGCGGTTTTGCCAACCCCACCGGCAGCCTGAAGGCAAAATGCTGCGTGGAAGGCAACAAGATCATGGACCAGCTGGCCGAGGAGCTGAACTTCCCGTTCAAGCGCTGCGGCAAGGTGCTGGTGGGCAACACCCCCGAGGACATGGAGCAGCTGGAGCGCA
>ENA-UOJR01002683-UOJR01002683.1-human-gut-metagenome-genome-assembly--contig:-C115P-NODE-2683-length-12192-cov-4.659306_pt1 | contig 12192 bp, 7 predicted proteins | sample MGYA00242354_ERZ723901 | MGnify/ENA metagenome assembly ERZ723901
TCCAACCCGTCGATCTCGTCGATCAGGCCGGAGAGCGAGTCGCGCAGATCGTAGGCGCCCCGGGCGGCGTTCGCGCGCTGGTCGCGGTCCTTGACGAGATACTGGCCGTTATAGGTGTCCACCACGGGGCCGATGTCGTCTTGCAAGGCGATGATGTCGCCGTAGATGGCGCTCAGGCGCTGGAACGCCTGGGCCTCGGAGAGCACGGAGTCGCTCACACTTGAGTGCGTGTCGGAGCTGCCCGCGCCATCGGCGGACACATCGCCCGCAGGCGACTGACCGTCGGCGGCGGCGCCGTTCTCGGGCACCTGACGGCTGGGGAACGTCTCCTTCGCGGCTCGGCCGAACGCCTCGTAGAACCCCGGCATGACGCCCAGGGGATCGGTTGCGACGAACCACGCGCCGCCAACCGCCAGCGTAAGGGCGAGGGCGAGGGCGACCCAGCGCCCGCGATGCGGGCGGGCATAGGGGTCGGCTTCGCCCGTTGCGGCGGCGTCATCGTGGGGCATGGCCTTGCGCACAGAGGAGCGCGCGGACCCTCCCCTCGCGCCGCCGGCATCGGCGGATGCCATCGCGCCCGCGTCGAGCACGCTCGTCGCGTCCTGGTCGAACGGCGCGGCAGAGGGATCCGGGGCCGATGCGCTGGTGGGCACGGGCAGGGAACCCGCGATCATCTCGGCGGTCAAACGGGGGAAGCTCGCGGTCTTGCCCGCGGCCAGGTCGGACGAGGCGGAGTCCTCGGAGAGGATGCCGGGAGCCGGGCGGCCGCACTTGGGGCACGTGCGGTCCTGCGGGCTCAAGCGCGCGCCGCATCCCTCGCAGAAGATGAACTCGGGCGCCATGCCAGCCCCCTGGGAGGCGAGGTCGGCGCCGCACGAGGGGCAGCTCGGCGAGCCGTCGCTCACCGTGGTGTTGCAGATGGGGCAGATCACTGGTCCTTCTTCCGGGTGGTCTTGGGCATCCTGACGCGGATGCCGCCGTTGGCCTGCTCAACACGATAGCGCTTCTTGCGGACAGACGCCCTCTTCGCGCCGGACTGGGGGCGCTCCCCACGGGCTCCGGAGCCGGCGGTCGCGGCATCCGAACCCGAGACGCCCGCCGCGACCACGCCGTCCTCGGCATGCTCCTGCGCGCGCAGGAGCTCACGCGCGGCGGCGCGCTTCCCCACGCGCGCGCGGATTCCGTCCACACCCCGGCGGACGGCGCTGCCGGTGGAGCTCACGCGGGACCTCTTGGAACGGCCGCGCCCGCGCACGCTGACGCGCACGCCGCGGCCGAAGCCGGTGGCGAGCTTCGTGGTGCGCTCGGGTGACATCTCGAAGAAGTCCGCCAGACGGTAGAAGGCCAGGCAGCCCAAAGCGGAGAACGCGGCCGTGAGGACCGCGCTCCACATCGTGAGCCGGCCCACGGAGAAGAAGCCGGGCAGGAGCGTGATGGCAGCTACGAGCCCGCACACCACGAAGACGAACAAGGCGCGGCGAAGCGGCGTGAACGGCACCGAGATGCGCCAGATCAGGCACAGGCCGACGGCGCACGTGGTGATGAGGCACATGGTGGAGAGAAGGTCCTGCCCGAAGCCGAACACGCCGGCCGAGCAGATGCACAGAATCGCCGTGGCGAGCACACCCAGAGCCGCGGGTATGGCCCTCTTGAGCACATTGGACAGGAAGCTCCCGCGCACCCTCGCGTTGTTGGGCTCGAGCGCCAGCACGAAGCTCGGGAACCCGATGCAGTAGAAGTTGATGAGCGTCATGGTGATGGGCTGGAACGGGTACGGGGGCGCCACGATGCAGATGGCGGCCAGGCCCATGGAGAACAGCGTCTTGGTGAGGAACAGCGCGGCGGATCGCTGCAGGTTGTTGATGGAGCGGCGGCCCTCGGCAACGACGGCGGGCATGGCGGCGAAGTCGTTCTCGACCAGGACTATCTCGGCCACGTTGCGCGCGGCGTCCGAGCCGGCGGCCATGGCCACGGAGCAGTCGGCCTCCTTCAGGGCGAGGACGTCGTTCACGCCGTCACCGGTCATGGCGACGGTGTGGCCTCGGCGCTGCAGGGCCACCACGAGTTCCCGCTTCTGCTGCGGGGTCACGCGACCGAACACGTGGTAGCGGTCCACGGCCGCGTCGAGCTTCGCGGGCGTGTCGAGCGTGGTGGCGTCCACGAACCTGTCGGCCCCGGGGATCCCCACCACCCGCGCGATGGAGGACACGGTGCGCGGGTCGTCGCCGGAGATGACGTTCAGGGTGACGCCCTGCTCGCAGAAGTAACGGATGGTCTCGGCCGCGGAGGAGCGGATCTCATCGCGGATGGTCACGAATCCCACGGGCGCCGCTCGCCCGATCATGTCGCCCTCGTCGGTGAATCCGTCAACGCGCGCGACCACCAGCACGCGGCAGCTCGACGCAAGCTCGTTAACGGCGCCCTCGTACCGCGCGAAGTCCACGGCGGACAGGACGAATTGGGCGGCGCCCATCACGTAGGAGCGCGCCTCTCCCCCGAACGCCGGGCACGCGGCCAGGGTCGCGCCGCTCCACTTCTTAGCGGACGAGAACGCCACGACGCGCGTGGATGCGGGGACGTCGGCGGCGCCGACGTAGAAGTTGAGCAGCGCCGTGCAGGTCTCGTTCGCGTCGGCGGAGGTGGCGCGCGCTATGCCCGCAAGGGCCCCGTCGAGCTCGGCCGCCCCCTGCGCGGGGGCGACGCCGCCGTCCGCGAGCGCCTCGTACGTGCCCGCGACCTCCATGCGACCCGAGGTGATGGTGCCGGTCTTGTCCAGGCACAGCACGTCCACGCGCGCGAGCGTCTCGATGCAGTAGAGCTGCTGGGCGAGGACCTTGCGCCGCGCCAGGCGGATTGTCGCGATGGCGAGAACCGACGAGGTGAGCAGCACCAGGCCCTGCGGGATCATGCCGAGCAGCGCGCCCACGGTCGAGAGGGTCGCCGCGGAGATCTCGCCCCAGGCCTGACCGGAGAGCACCCACCCCAGGAACGTCGACGACGACTCGGGGCTCAGAGCGCACCACGCCTCATATGAACTGTGGGCACTCGAGTAGAACAGCGCCAGGCCGATGGGCACCATGAAGACGCTCGCAAACCGCACGATGGCGTTGAGCGCGTTCATGATCTCCGAGTTGACCTTCTTGACGTACTTGGCCTCGTTGTTGATGCGGGCAACGTAGTTGTCGGCGCCCACGTGGATGACGCGGGCCACGACCAGACCCGCGTCGATGAAGCTGCCGCTCATGAGCTCGTCGCCCGGGCGCTTGTGAATGGGGTTGCTCTCGCCGGTGAGAAGGCTCTCGTTGACATGGCATTCGCCCTCGACAACGACGGCGTCGGCGGGGATCTGGTCGCCGCGCCCCAGGCGGATGGCGTCGTCGAGGACGATCTGGTCCAAGTCGAGCTCGACCGGCGCTCCGTCGCGGATGGCCACGGCTTTCTTGGAGGCGAGCAGGGTGAGCTTGTCCACCATGCGCTTGGACCGCAGCGACTGGATCACGCCGATGGCAGAGTTGAGGAAGACCACGCCCAGGAACGTGAGATTCTTCCACGCGCCCGTAGCGATGACGAGCGCCGCGAGCAGGATGTTGATGAGGTTGAACAGCGTGCAGACGTTCTCAACGACGAGCTCCCTGACCGACTTGGTCTTGAGCTCCGTGTTGACGTTCACCTTGCCGGCGGCGATGCGCTCCCCGACCTCGGCGGCCGTGAGCCCCTGCTCGCCAAATGGGTTGCCGGTGCGCTCGGTATCCATACGACCCTCTCGCTCGCGCGCCAGCCGATGCGGTGCGCACCGGGCGGCGGTAAAACAAAGGTCACGAGCGCTCGGCGCCCGCGACCCCCGATGACCGAACCCGAGGGTTCGAGTGAAAATGCGTTGGTGCGCCATATAGGGTTCGAACCTACGGCCTTCTGCTCCGGAGGCAGACGCTCTAATCCACTGAGCTAATGGCGCGCGACGGATTGCATTATACCCAAGTGAGGGGACGGACTGATGCTCTTTGCCAATCTTTCAAAAACGCAACCCCGGGCTCGGTACCGCCGTTCTGTAGTCTCTACTCTAATACACGCGAGCCGCAAACCCCGTCGGGACGGTGGGGTACACTCGATGGGGTCAGTCAGTCCGGCTATGCCGGGCGCAACTTGCAACGTAAACGAAAGGGGCTCCATGATCGCGATCTCGCACGCACATGCGGCAAAGCCGCAGCGAAAGGTCGACCGCGCCTCGCACCCCGAGGACACGGTCATCGACCTCGGCGGCGGCGTTAAGATCGGCGGCGGACACTTCCAGGTCATCGCGGGCCCCTGCTCCGTGGAGGGCGACAACCTGCTCACCATTGCCGCGCGCTGCAAGGCGGCGGGCGCCACGCTCCTGCGAGGCGGCGCGTACAAGCCCCGTACCTCCCCCTACGACCATCAGGGCATGGGAGAGCGCGGACTCGATCTCTTGCTCGAGGCGCGCGCCCAAACGGGCATGCCGATCGTGAGCGAGGTCATGGACACACGCGACGTGGAGCTGTTCGTGAATCGTGGTATCGATGTCATGCAGATTGGGGCGCGGAACGCACAGAACTTCGCGCTGCTCAAGGAAGTCGGCCGCACAAAGACCCCGGTCCTACTCAAGCGCGGCATGGCAAGCACGCTCGAAGAGCTGCTCATGGCCGCCGAATACATCATGAGCGAGGGCAACGAGCGAGTCATCCTGTGCGAGCGCGGCATCCGCACGTTCGAGACGGCCACGCGCAACACCTTTGACCTCAACGCCATCCCGGCGCTGCATCACCTCACCCATCTCCCGGTCGCGGCGGACCCCTCCCATGCGACCGGTTGCGCCCGCTACGTGGGACCAATGGCACTCGCAGCCTGCGCGGCGGGAGCCGACGCACTCGAGATCGAGGTGCACGACGACCCGGCGAACGCCTGGTCCGACGGCCCACAGGCCCTCACGTGCGACGAATTCGACGCGACGATGGAACGGATACGCGCGATCCGCTCGGCAATCTCAAGCCCACGCGGCGAATAGCCGCGCGAACAACACACACGCACCACTCGGCAAAGGACGGCATCATGGCAACCTCGGCATACACGCTCGACATCGATACGGCACATCCCTATCAGATGCACATCGGCACGTTTCTTCTGGAGCAGGTCGGCGCCATCACGCAGTCGGTCGCCCCTCAGGCCCAGCGCGCACTCATCATCACCGACTCGAACGTCGGCCCGTTGTTCCTGGCGCCCGTCGAGCAGGGGCTAAAAGAGGCCGGGCTGACCGTGGGCGTTGCGACCTTTGAGGCCGGCGAGCAGAGCAAGAACCCAACAACCTATGCCGAGCTTCTCGAGCGTGCGGCAGAAGAGCAGCTCACGCGCGACGATGTGATCATCGCACTGGGCGGCGGCGTTGTGGGAGACCTCGCAGGTTTTGTCGCGGCGACGTACATGCGCGGCATCGGCTACATCCAGGTGCCCACCACCTTGCTGGCGATGGTCGACTCCTCCGTGGGCGGCAAGACCGCCATCGACCTTTTCGCCGGCAAGAACCTCGCAGGCGCCTTCTGGCAGCCGCTCGCCGTCATTGCAGACGCCGGCTGCCTAGGCACCCTCTCCGACGAGCAGTTCGCCGACGGCTGTGCCGAGGTGATCAAGCACGCCCTCATCGCAGATGCCGAGCTGTTCGCCGAGCTTGAGAAGACGCCCCTCACCCTCGACCTGCTCAAGCAGGACCTCGCACGCGTTTGCTGGCTCATCGCGCGCAACGTCGATATCAAGCGTGCCGTCGTTGTTCAGGACGAGCGCGAGGCGGGCATCCGCAAGCTGCTGAATTTCGGTCACAGCATCGGACACGCCGTCGAGGCGGCCGAGGGCTACCGTCTCGGCCACGGCACCTGCGTCGCCATCGGCATGGTCGCCATCGCGAGCGCCAGCGTCACCGCCGAGCTCTGCCCCGAGGAACTGCCCGAGCGCCTCGCCCGCCTCATCAAGGCGCATGGTCTTTCCCTCGCCTTTGACGCGGCGCCCGATAAGATCTTCAACGAGGCGCTGCACGACAAGAAGCGCTCCGGCTCGACCATCGACCTCATCGTCCCGCGCGGCATTGGGGCGGCGTCCCTCGCACCCACCCCGCTCGACGAGTTCAGGCGCATCCTCGAGGTCGGCCTCGCCTGCACCCAGGCACTGTCCGCCGAGATCGACGGCGAGGAGGATCCATGCTAGCCAAGATCAACCCCAAACCCCTCTCCGGCACCGTCCCGGCCATCTCATCCAAATCGATGGCGCATCGCATTATCATCGCGGCTGCCCTCGCGAACGGCGTGACTCGCGTCGCTTGTGACACCACGTGCGCCGATATCGACGCGACCATCCGCTGCCTTACCGCGATTGGCGCCAAGATCGACCCCATCGATGGCGGCTTTGAGATCCACCCCGTGCTCAAAAGCCTTGAGCACGGCATCTTGCGTGCTCTGGCAGGCGCGACCCTCGACTGCGGCGAATCTGGCTCGACGCTTCGCTTCATGCTTCCGGTCGCCTGCGCCCTCGGCGCCGATGCGACCTTCGTCGGCTCGCCGCGGCTCGGAGAGCGCCCCATCGCACCGCTCACCGATGAGCTCATGGCCGCGGGCTGCACGTTCCAGGGAGCCACGGGGCTCCCCTTGCGCACTTCAGGGCGCATGCGTGCCGGGCGCTTCGAACTGCCCGGAAACGTGAGCTCGCAGTACATCTCGGGACTGCTGCTCGCTGCGCCCCTGCTTGACGGGGACACACAGATAGCCGTGACCGGTGAGATCGAAAGCCGCCCGTATATCGGCCTCACACTGGCCGTCCTCAACGCGTTCGGCGTGAAGGTCGGCATCGAGGAGGGCACGACGCCGGGCGGGCTGCCGCTCACCGTCTTTACCATCGAGCGCCAGGGATATCGCACCCCCGGCGCCATCGCCGTCGAGGGCGATTGGTCCAACGCAGCGTTTTGGCTGAGCGCCGGCGCGTTGGGCCGCCACTCCGTGACCGTCCGCGGCGTGACCCCCTCCTCAATCCAGGGCGATCGCGCCATCAGCGCCGCGCTCATGCTGTTCGGCGCCAAGGGGCAGCGCAACGCCCGAGCCGCGACGGTTCGCCCGGACAACATCCACGGTATAGAGCTCGACGTACGCGACATCCCCGACCTCGTCCCCGCACTCGCTGCGGTGGCGGCATGCGCCGAGGGGACCACGCGCTTCACCGGATGCTCCCGCCTGCGCATCAAGGAATGTGACCGTCTCGAGGCGATTGCAACGGAGCTCGGCAAGCTCGGCGCCAATGTGCGCGTCGACGGCGACGCCCTCGTGATCGAGGGCCGCGAACAGCTCGACGGCGGACGTGTGAGCAGTCGCAACGACCATCGCATCGCGATGATGGCGGCCATCGCCGCCGTGCGCTGCGCCTCCCCCGTCGAGATCGAAGGGGCGGAGGCCGTGGACAAGAGCTACCCGCTGTTCTTCGAACACTACCGCCTGCTCGGCGGTGACGTCGAGCTCATCGACGAGTAAGGGGCGACAATGGCCTCCATGTGCGGCGACAGCTTACGCATCTCCATCTTTGGGCAATCGCACTCCCCCGCCATCGGCTGCTCGATCGACGGCGTGCCCGCGGGCATCCCCATCGACCTTGACCGCCTCCAGGCGTTCCTCGACAGGCGCGCACCCGGCAACTCGGACACCTCGACCACCCGTCGAGAGGCGGACGCGGTCGAATTCATCGCCGGCATCACGGAGGGCCACACGAACGGCGCGCCCATCGCCGCCATCATCCGCAACCGCGACATGCGAAGCTCCGACTACAGCGAGCTCCGCCGCGTCCCCCGCCCGGGCCATGCCGATTGGACCGCCGCCATCAAGTATGGCGAGCATCGGGACGTGACCGGCGGCGGCCACTTCTCGGGCCGCCTCACCGCACCGCTGTGCATCGCGGGCGGGATCGCCCTGCAGGCCCTCGAGACAAGGGGAATCAAAATCGCCGCGCACATCGCGCAGCTCGGCCCCGAGCCCATTACCGACGAGGCCCTCAAGCCCATGGAGCTCGACGAAGCGCAGCTTGACGCCATAGCCGCCAACCCGCTGCCCTGCATCGACGCCTCGGTCGCACGGCGCATGCACGAGGCCATTCTCCGGGCAAAATCCGAGCTCGACAGCCTGGGTGCCGTGATCGAATGCGTGGCATACAACGTCCCCGCAGGCCTTGGCGACCCCATGTTCGACGGGATGGAGAACCGCATCGCCCGCATCGCGTTCGGCATCCCCGGCGTGAAGGGGGTCGAATTCGGCGAGGGATTTGGGTCCGCCCTCATGCGCGGGAGCGAGCATAACGACCCGTTTTGCATGCAAGACGGGCGTCCGCATATGGCCACCAACCATGCCGGCGGCATCCTCGGCGGCATCACCTGTGGAACGCCTCTCATCTGGCGGATGGCGGTTAAGCCAACGCCGTCGATCGGCAAGCCGCAGCGCAGCGTCGACCTCGACGCGCATCGCGACACGGAACTCACCGTCCGCGGACGGCACGACCCGTGCATCGCCCCGCGCGCCGTCCCCGTTGCCGAGGCCGCCTGCGCGTGCGCGATTCTCGACGCCATGCTCACCTCAGCCGGCACTCAACGGATACTCTAGGGAGATATCGATGAACCTCGATGAACTGCGAAGCCAGATCGACCAGGTCGACGGCAAGATTCTCGACCTATTTGGCATGAGGATGGCGCTCGCCAAGGACGTTGCCCGCGTGAAGTCCCAAACGGGGCGCGCGGTATTCGACCCCGAGCGCGAGCAGTGCAAAATCGATGACGTGCGTCGACGCGCACCCCAGGGGCTCGAAGATGAAGCAGAGAAGCTTTTCCACTTGCTCATGGACCTCAGCAAACGCTCTCAGGAGCACGTCATGGCCCAAAACTCCCCGCGTCCCTACGGCGTGCTGGGACGCGTCTTGGGTCACAGCTACACACCCGTCATTTATCGGGAGCTCGCCGGGCTCGACTACCGCAAGTTCGAGCGTGAACCCGAGGAGCTCGAGGCGTTCATCCGTTCGGATGAGTGGGAGGGCGTGAACGTCACCATCCCGTACAAGCGCGATCTCGTACCCTATATGGACGAGCTGTCCGATGTTGCCCAGCGCATGGGCAACATCAACACCATCACGCGCCTGCCCGACGGCCGCCTGCGCGGCGACAACACGGATTATTACGGCTTCAAGGTACTTGTGGAGTCCCTCGGACTGGAGCTCGCCGGCAAGAAGGCAGTCGTGTTCGGAGGCGCGGGCGGTGCTGGCTCGACCGCGATGATGGTCCTCGCCGACCTGGGCATGGAGGCGGTCTCGATCGGCCGCGCGGGCGAGAACACGTACGAAAACCTCGACCGTCATGCAGATGCGGCGCTCGCCGTCAACTGCACACCCGTCGGCATGTTCCCCAAGTGCCCGGCGGCCCCGTGCTCACTCGATGTGTTCCCGCAGCTCGAGGGCCTCGTGGACATTGTGTACAACCCCGCACGCACCGCCCTCATGATGCAGGCTGAGGCACGCGGTATCCCGTGCACCGGCGGCTTGCTCATGCTCGTCGCACAGGCGGCGCAAGCCGTGGAGCGCTACACCGGCGAGGTCATTGGCATGGACCGCATCCTCGATGTCACCGCCCGCCTCTCCGCGACGGAACAAAACATCGTCCTCATTGGCATGCCCGGGTGCGGTAAGACCCGAGTAGGAGAACGCCTGGCAGCCCTCTTGGGACGCGAGCATATCGATATCGACCACGTGCTCGAAGACGAGCTGCAAACAACCTGCGCCGAATTCATCTGCCAACATGGCGAGGCGGCGTTCAGGGAGCGTGAGACCGAGGTGCTGCGCCGCATGGTCTCTCGCTCGGGGCTCGTCATTTCCTGCGGAGGAGGCGTGGTAACGCGCGCAGAGAACCATCCGCTCATACACCAGAACGGCATCATCGTCATGCTCGACCGCCCCGTCAACGAGCTTTCCAAGAAGAACCGTCCCATCACCGCGCGCGACGGCATCGGGGCGCTCGCGCAACAGCGCATGCCGATCTACCGCGAATGGGCCGATCTCATCGTGGCCTCACGCGACTGCGTCGAGAACACGGCCAAAGCCGTCTGCGACGCGCTGCCGCCCATGTTCCCCTAACGGAAACCTCGGGCAGACCTCAAGGAGTCACCATGAAAGCGCTGGTCATTAACGGACCGAACCTCAATATGCTCGGCATTCGCGAGCCCGGGATCTACGGAACGGACTCGTACGAGACGCTTGTTTCGATCTGCCAGGACAGCGCCGATGAGCTCGGGTTCGACGGCATCGAGGTCTTCCAGTCCAACCACGAGGGCGCGATCGTCGACCGGATTCAAGAGGCTTATGGCAGAGTGGACGGCATCGTTATCAACCCGGCGGCCTACACCCATACGAGCATCGCGATCCTCGACGCGCTCAAGGCAGTTGGCATCCCGGCGGTCGAGGTCCACATCTCGGCAGTTGAGGAGCGCGAGGTGTTCCGGCAGATATCGTATGCAGGGATGGCCTGCTTTGCACGCGTATCCGGCGAGGGCCTGGCAGGCTACGCCCACGCGCTCGAAATCCTGGCCGAGCAATTGAGGAAACAGGACTAACGAACTACCGTGATTTGACCCTTATCGCTTGCTCGACTGTCAGATTCGCCAGATTTGTAACCGCCCTACTCAATGACCTCGTCGGTTTACTAGAAATAATTGCCGATAATGGCATTACTGGGCCATTGAATTCAATGTGCCAATGTCCATTGTCAGAATAAGCGATATGGATGTCCATTATCTTGGCTCAACAACCATCTATTACGCTTTCTGGCGCATTGACCGCCGCGCGATCAGTTACACAAACGGAAAATTTGACAATTCGCTATTTCGTACTGCGATGCGCGCAAGATTTTTTATCTCGAAAGACAAAAGGAGTCCGCGCATATGCACGGACTCCTTTGCATGAGAGTTGAAATACGACTAGCGCGCAGAAACTCTCGTAAACGTAGGCTTATCTGTTACTCGGCCTCGTGATGACGACGTGGAGCACGGCCGCCGTTGTCACCGGGACGACGGGGACGATCACCGCGCTCGCGACGGGCGGGACGGTCGAAACCGCGGGCACCGGTGTCGCGGGCACCACGGCCCGGACGATCGCCGCGCTCGCGACGCTCGCCGCGGCCCTCGCCCTCACCGCGGCCGGCACCAGCCGGGGCCTCGGGCTTCTCGAGACGATCCAGGGAGATCTTGCCGCGGTCGTCGATCTCGATGACCTTGACCTTGACCTCGTCGCCAACGTTCAGGACGTCCTCGACCTTCTCAACGCGGCCCTGGGCAACGCGGGAGATGTGCAGCAGGCCGTCCTTGCCGGGCAGCAAGTTCACAAACGCGCCGAACGGCTGGATGGAAACAACGCGGCCGGTGTACTCCTCGCCCACCTCGGGAACCTTGACGATGAGCTCGATGCGCTCGATGGCAGCGGCGACGGACTCGCCCACGCCACCAACGTACACGGTGCCGTCCTCGTGGATGTCGATGGAGGCGCCAGTCTCGTCCTGGATGCCGCGGATGGTCTCGCCACCCTTGCCGATGACATCGCGGATGTTCTCGGTCGGGATGGTGATGCACTGGATCTTGGGCGCGGTAGTGCGGGTCTCCTCACGCGGGCCGGGCACGACCTCGAGCATCTTGTCGAGGATGTAGGCGCGACCCTCCTTGGCCTGCTCGAGGGCGGTGCGCAGGATGTCGAACGTCAGGCCCGTGGCCTTGTTGTCCATCTGCAGGGCGGTGATGCCCTTCTCGGTACCGGTGACCTTGAAGTCCATATCGCCGAGGAAGTCCTCGAGACCCTGGATGTCGGACAGGACGACGGTCTTGCCCTCCTCCTGGATGAGGCCCATGGCGATACCGGACACGGGGCGCTTGATCGGCACGCCGCCGTCCATGAGGGCCAGGCAGCTGCCGCAGGTGGAAGCCATCGAAGAGGAACCGTTGGACTCCATGACCTCGGACACCACGCGGATGGCGTAGGGGAACTCGTTCTCGTCGGGCAGGACCGGGATCAGGGCGCGCTCGGCAAGGTTACCGTGGCCGATCTCGCGGCGCTTGGGCGTACCCATGCGGCCGGTCTCGCCGGTGCAGTAGGGCGGGAAGTTGTAGTGGTGCATGTAGCGCTTGCCAT
>ENA-UOJR01002703-UOJR01002703.1-human-gut-metagenome-genome-assembly--contig:-C115P-NODE-2703-length-12076-cov-6.130272_pt1 | contig 12076 bp, 19 predicted proteins | sample MGYA00242354_ERZ723901 | MGnify/ENA metagenome assembly ERZ723901
GGAGTGGTCCCGACAAGGGTTTACCCGCAGTCGGGGCGTATCTCCGCGTTAGCGGACCGTCAGGGCCGCTTACGAGCGTGTATTTGGTACTTCCAGCCAGAAGGCTGACAGCGATGAGATTTCTTAGTTACAACATCCATTATTGAAAGCGATGTTGTTCCCGCCCTTTGGGCGGGGGCGGCGGCGCTTTTCAGTGATGGGTTGGGCACTGTGGCTGAGTATTTGCAGCGTTTTTTTGTAGGAGGGTTGGAGGGGCTTTGTTTTTCATTAGGCAGAAGTCCATATGCCCGCCGCGAAGCGGTGGGAGGTACTTTTATATTCTGAGCGGCGCGGCGTTAGCCGCTGCAAGCGAAGGCATTTTTGTGATTATCCACAGTTGTTTCAAAGATAAATATTTTCCCTGCGGCGAAGCAACGCAGGGGATTAAAGAACAGGGGTTAAGAATATATTGCGGGTTTGATGTTCTATGTTTGCTGCTTTCTGAAGTTATTCCTTTGCGGGTTTTCGTGGATAACCGAAGGCGTTTTTACTCCGATACCCTATTGCGGCCATCAAAAAACTGTCAGAGCGGGACAAAATGAAAAACGGTCGTCAAATATGAGGAATTTCATGAAATGCAGGCAACACGAAAAGCCCCGAAGGGGCTGAAGAGAGTGCCGATTGTATCAGGCAGCTAAACTAGTGGGGTGGCGAAGCTGTCAGAGCCAGTTCAAGCTGACGTAGATCTCTGGCTACCAGTTGCTCTAATCTTTCTTTAGTGCACCAGTACGCTTCGTCCGGCGGCATACGCTTCAGAATAAACCGCGCAATTTCGTTTCGCTGTTCATCATACGGCAGTTTTGCCAGGCGATTAGCACGTTTGCGCTCCGCTGCTTTCTTACGTCGGGACTTGATGGCATCGAGAGAACGCTGCGCATACCAGCGTTTACGAGCCGAGTGAACAGAGATTTCTTCGCCCTCGCGGATAACGCCTTCTTTAATCAATTGCAGACGGATTTCACTTTCTGCAAGGCGCTTACGTTGCTGCTCCTGAAGTTTCACCAGATCAACTCCCAGCATTTTCCAGCCAGTTTCGGTGATCCAGACGTATTTCGGCAGTCGCTGGCGGGATTCACGATCCCATATCGTCTTTTCTGACGTTCCCAACGTGCCAAAGGAAACCTGCTCTGCCAGCAGACGGGAAAGGCGCGATACTGTGACTGCGGTTTCAGGAATCACGTCTCCCTTACTGTCTTTTGGGCTTATTTCTTCTGCCAGGCGGGAGACAGACATGCCGACAGTGTGCAATCCACGATCACAAAAACTCACAAGTACAACCCATATTGCGTCAAGCAGCCGCTGTTTCTCCGGTCGGAATTTATATTTGCGACCGACACTCTGACGTTTCAGTACATAAAATGGATGCAACGACATGTGCATTCTGAGTGTGTTCTGACCAGTGACCGGGTCTTTTTTAACGAGACGATTGTAAGCGTGGCCCAACTGTCCGCCCAGCGCCTTATAGTTGTCGGGACGGAACCAGGCTGGATTCTCACACTTTGGCTTAGTGGAATGTTCACCCCGGCGACGTTTTGTTGTTCCGCCTTTGTTTTCCTGGGGGACCAGGAATGAGCTTTCAATTCCCGCTTCGTAGTCCTGCCAGAAACGGATCTGCTCTTCCGGTGATAGTTCAGACCAGTGACGTTTGCTAATCACAGCAAGCTGCACTTAGCTTGCACTGTAAGAGTTGATATTTCCTTCTCATGGAATTAAACTCCACTTCAGGTAACAAGCATACCTGAAATAAATAAGCTCAAGGCTCTGCCTTGATGTCAGCCCCCGCTAATCTTCGCTGCCTGGAAAACACGAGATTACGGGGGTTTTCTTTATCTGAAATTTACGTTATTGAACAAAATTTCAGCACCTCGTTTTCTGCATTTACAAATCGCGGAAAACTTGCCTGCAAATTTAGCAGCATGGGCGCAATCGATCAACGATGTTCAAGCCTGGCTCGTTTCCTTTTTGATTCAGCACACATCTCTGACAGCTTCAAAATCGTTTTCAGAACAGCTACTGAAGCCCCTTCTTTACTGACGTTCCCCATACAAAACCTTACAAAATCAGAAATTCAGAATTTTGTATATTCAAAAAAGTTTTTTTGACTACATACACCCACTCACACGATCGAATAAACCACACAAACAGTATTATCTAGATTTTTAGATCGTACATCATTTAACAAACAGAATGTTATTCTGTTTTTTAGATGTTATCCAGATCATTAGATCGCTCTCGCGGCATTGACAGGTTTTAAATGTCGCACACACAATACTATCCAGATGATTGTAAAAAGCTCGTTCATCGCGTTTTTTGTGCTCATTGCCTGGAAAATGAGCACTCTTTGACGCCCGTTAGAACGCTTGTCATCTCATGCTCTTTAACAACCCCGGACAGCGGTCATTGCCTAAAGCCCTGGCATAAGGAGGTTATTATTCGTGCATTTCAAGCACCGCTGGCATCTGTCAGCAACGGGCTACGTAACAGAGTGACGTGCCGCGCCATCTACACAGGTAACGACTCTTTATCCGCAAATATCATTCTGCATACTTAAACCCCCTTATTTGGTGAACTCGCGTTGAGTTAATCTCACTCACTCTCTCCCTGAGCAAGTCGTACAGGCTGCAACGCAGAAGTACACCAGATTTGCCAGTCTCCACTCCAGGTAAGGGGGTTTAGCTATGCATGATGATGAACAATCAGATAAAGAGCCTGTAGTGAGTGGCTGCAACTTTTCATAATTAGCTTATGACGCTGTATTCCGGGGATGTTTCTATTTCAGACAAACAACCGGGAGAAAATATGGCGCGTAAGTTAAAAATTAATCCTGTCATTCCTGAATGTGTGGCAGATTTGAAAGGATATCCACTCTATATCATCGTGGCTTATTGGGGATTAAGAAATAATAAAACGCTCACAACAACGGATGTTAGCCGTAATTTCCTTATTACACAGCAACAATCTTATGATGTGCTTACCTACATTTACCAGGAAGCACAGAAGCAGATAACAGCAACTAAACGAACACTATTTAACGAGCACAAAAGAAGAATTAGCGCGTTCAGGATTCTTGATATTGACAAAGGCATATTGCGCACACCCAAAAAAGAGATTGCATATGCCAGCTACGACAATATACCAACTGTCACAATGAAAAGTACCCGTTGTGAGATCCAGGATAGTTTTACAGAACTGCGCCGCTGGATGTGTTCAAGAAAGACAGGTGATCGAGTGGAGGTATTTTTGAATGCCTAAGTACCAAATAAACGCAACCATCAAAAAACCAGGTGGTGGTCCCGTGAAATGGACTCATTACAGCGACTTCCCTATGACCGCTGAAGAATGCAGAAAAAACTTCTCAAAAGAAAAAGAAGCAGGAAAGTGTTTTTCTGTTGATGTTCATATTTCAGATTTCATTTGCAAAGAAATACATCCACAGTGATGAATTGGGAGAGGATTAATCATGATTGACGCTATAATTACGCCAATAGTTACATCTATTCCGTTACTCTTATTAATTTTAGTTGCGCTGATATTCGTTAAATCTGCCGTCAAAATCGTGCCACAAGGTAATGCCTGGACAGTGGAACGCTTTGGTAAATATACCCATACGCTTTCCCCCGGTCTTCACTTCCTGATCCCGTTTATGGACCGCATAGGTCAACGGATCAACATGATGGAAACCGTCCTGGATATTCCTAAACAGGAAGTTATTTCGAAAGACAATGCAAACGTAACTATCGATGCTGTTTGTTTTGTCCAGGTCATTGATGCAGCGAAGGCAGCTTATGAAGTCGATAATCTTGCATCAGCTATTTCAAATCTTGTTATGACCAATATCCGAACTGTCGTTGGTGGAATGAATCTCGACGATATGCTTTCTCAACGTGACAGCATCAATTCTAAACTGTTAACGGTTGTCGATTATGCGACTGACCCGTGGGGAATTAAGGTCACACGTATTGAAATTCGGGATGTTAAACCACCAAAAGAACTGACTGAAGCGATGAACGCGCAAATGAAAGCGGAACGAACTAAGCGTGCCCGGATTCTTGAAGCGGAAGGTATACGCCAGTCAGAAATTCTGAAGGCAGAAGGGGAAAAACAGTCTCAAATACTGAAAGCGGAAGGGGAACGGCAATCAGCATTTCTTCAGTCTGAAGCACGCGAACGTCAGGCAGAAGCGGAAGCTCGCGCAACAAAACTGGTGTCGGATGCAATCGCTGAAGGTGATGTTCAGTCTGTTAATTACTTTATTGCGCAGAAATACACTGAAGCACTCCAGGCAATTGGCACTGCATCAAACAGTAAACTGGTTATGATGCCTCTTGATTCAAGTAGCCTGGTGAGTTCGGTTGCAGGTATCAGTGAACTGCTAAAAAACGTATCACAGGATACTCCCAAAGTTGATATGAAACAGGCTCAACAATATTTGTCTTAAAAAAGATAGCGGACGGTGACAATATTATTTTAATCACCGTCCTTATCTTAACTCCTGAGTGAGCCATTAAAATGAAAACTTATACATGCATCATTATCATTTTGTATATAATTCCCATGTCAACATGGTTTTTTCTCCTTTCTATTACAAGAGATAATAATGAAAGAGAAAGACTACAGCATATTATCGACTCCATATTTCCAAGATGGCTAGACTGGGGATCTTCGACGCTCATGATAGCAACGATGCCTCTGCTTATATGGAGTTTGAATGGCATATTCTTCGGTTTATGTCTGTTGTTTAATGTATTAGCCGTTTGTTACCACCTTTATTATCTTTATTCACTCTCCGCCTTTTATCATGGAGATTAGCCATGTTATGGTTTACACTGTTTCTTCTGTGTATTGCACTTGAAATTATAACCGGAACGGGATGGTTACTCTTAATCAGTCTTGGTGCATTATCAAGCGCCATTATGGGCTTTTTTCTTCCGATATCACAAGAAGCCAATATATGTTTCTTTGCGTCAATCAGCATACTGGCGTCGATAATTAAGTTCTTCTATGACAAAAAACATAAGAAATTAGACACTCTCCTGGTGAACACAGGGCATTCACGTTTTAAAGGAAAAGAATTTACGCTCAGTGACGATATTGTTAACGGCAAGGGGCAATTACTCATTGGTGATACATTCTGGCCTGTTGAGACGTTACACAATGAAAACTACCCTGCGGGAACAAGAGTTATTGTTACAGACATGCAAGGAATAACTCTTAAAGTAATGACCATCGAAGACAAGAGTGAAAACAAGGAATAAATCATGCATCTTTCGTTGTTAATTCCGCTTACAGGAGCAGCGATGAATGCACTATGTATTTTTATTATCAGACTTCTGGATAAGGATTTTATTGAAGCCTACAAAAAAACGCTAAAAAACATTACTGCATTACATATTTTATTGATGGTGTTAAGTGTCACAGGAATAGTATGAGGAAAATTCAATGCGAAACGCAAATGAAGGTGTTTCTCTTTCAGAGATTGTAACTAAAGCCACATTACGCAAATTTGGTATTAGAGGTGTAAATAAATACGAGACATACACAGTCATAATAATAACTGTAGCTTTTTTTATCCTTGAATCAGCAGCAGGAAGGGCCAAAGATACATTTGCTGTGGCTGTAAAAGTATTAAGCTACATGCTCCCCTGTACGGCAATTATCATGGCTGTCATATGGATAATATTTTTCATCGGCGATAGACGAGAAAAGTTAAAACATGCAGAGCTGGACGTGATTAAGATAAAAGCTCGTCAAAAAATCTACGATCGCCTGCGTTACGTTGAAAATGAGCATATCGTTTTCGACCCGGTTACAGGTCGGGAAGTTCCGGCAGAACGGACTTGTATCAATGAACTTGTTGAAGCTCTCGCGATGGAAGCAACAACGTGAGAAGGTGACAGCCCCCTGAAGGATACGATGAAATGTACAGAAAAAAACATCACCTAATAAAAATATTTTTATTAAAAATGGCGTGCAATGTTTTTTCTTTCCTGCTGGGTGCTTTCATACTTTCAGCACCGTTTGTCTTATATACATTAACCGGTTCAGTTCTGAATGCCGTTATTCATTTCACCTTTTCTTTGCCTTTAGCCACCATATTACTGGTTTATGCTTATTCAGGCTTTGAAGAAAGCATTTATTTATTCATGGCATACAAATATGACTCAAGCAAAAGCTAATCTGAGAAAACTTCGCCGTGCACGTTATGTCCCCCCTCGAACAGTAAAGAAAAGCATAGCGAATACAGAACGTGTCGTTTCAAAAGCAATTACCGGCTGTGGTGTCTTCCGTGATATACCACAAGTAAAAATCAATCTCATCGAAACAAGGAAAATTTTACAAATCGAACTGGCTTTATCCATTGCTAACTTATCTGAGGCGAATCCAATTGAGATACGAAAAAAAATCAAAAGCATTGACCGACAATTATCTTCAACCTCAAAAATCAGAACTACATTATGAAAAAAAACGACGATTTAATCACTTTACCATCTCATAACAGCCACGCTCTCGATTACATCATTAAAAAAGCGTTTACACCACGTAAAACCAAAACATCGACAGCGACCCACAACGTTTATAGTTACAATAAAGAAGAATCCACATTAAATTTCCAAAAAATTGGAGAAGCAATTTTTTTCGGCACAGACCTGGTAATTAAGCTGAAGCCAAATATTAGTGCCTCTGGTGAACTCTTCATCTGCCAGAAGGACTAAGCTATGAACATTGTTTCAGAATTTCTTGAGAAAGTAACAACCATTGTTGAATCCACAGCGGCGACGAACGCCGCTAAGGTCGCACAGGCAATATCTCCTACATTTTTTGCGGCTATAGCCTTATACGTTATTTATCTAATATATGAAATCACGTATGCCCAACGTGACGTCCTGATGAGCGAGGTGACTAAGAATATCGGTGCATTCGCCCTGGTTGGTGCATTCACTTATTCAGCGCCTTATTACAGCCAGTTTGTTATTCCTTTTGTAATGCACGCTGGCTCCGACCTTTCTGCTGCTGTTACTGGAGGTTCAGGAACTGCAACCAGTGTTGATAATTTGTGGAATATGCTTTCAGTAACGTTAAATGATTTTAAGAATAATGAGTTAGATACTCTGGAGTGGTATAGCTTCACAGATCAACTATACATATATCTAATTTGGGGGGTTGGATATGTTGGCGGGCTGCTGCTTATTTATTACACCACTGTATTTCTAACCCTATCAACATTCATGGTTGGCATTCTCTTATCCGCCGGAATATTATTTATCTGTTTTTCTTTATTTGCTTCGACAAGAAATATGTTTAGCGCATGGGTAGGTAGCTGTTTAAATTATATATTGCTAAATCTTTTTTATAGTATATCGTTCAGCTTCGTCATCAGCTTTGTAGAGCAAACAGTCCCATCAAGCGGAAATATAACTCTCACAACAGTAGTTTATTTCTTTATGGTGACTGTTATATCTATATTCCTTGTTGAGCAAGTAGGTACTCTCTGCTCAACTCTTACTGGCGGGGTAGGTATAAATGGCCTTACATCAGCCGCTAATGGCTTTGGAGGTAAGGTTGCATCCGGTTTTATGCGAGCATCAGGACTCCGATCTTTCACCAATGGTTTTGCCAGCAAAATGCCAAATCCATTCTTTAATGCAGGAAGTCGTTCTGCATCAGCATTAGTTCAGGGATTAAACCGTGGAAGTAAACTTAAAGCGGGGTGATTAACATGAAAGATAAAGTATTATCATTTCTCTTTGCTGGAATAATTACCATAACATCACCATCAATCTTTGCGTCTGGTATTCCAGTAGTAGACGTTACGGCGATAGCTAAAACAGTTGAAGAAGGGCTAAATCGTGCCGCTGAAGCGGCAAGACAGCTTGAGCAACTCAAGCAACAATATGAACAGACCATAAGATACGCTGAAGAACAGAAGAAAAGACTCGAAGGCTTCACTGATTTCAGCAATGGCTTTGATAGCGCATCCAGCTATATGAAGGATTCTCTATCAACAATAACAAATAGTGCAAAATCAGATCTTAGCTCTTTGCGATCGCAATATGACTTATCAAGCAACGTTGCAGAGACGCAACAAAAATATGATGCAATCCTGGCTAAGATCAAATTCTATGAAAATTTCAACAATGAAATGCATGAAAGGGCTGAGAGATTAACCACGTTACAGAAGGAGTTCGCGTCAGCAGATACTCCGCAAAAAAAAGCTGACTTATCTAACCAATTGAATACAGAAAAATTGACAATGGAGCTACAATTGAAGCAATATGATATTGCTGAACGGCAACTAGAGAATGAGCGGAAAGCTCAATATGAAACATATGTTCGCCAAAAGAGAAGAGATTTAAGCTGATATGAATAAGTCACGAAATGCAATTATCGCCTCATCAATTATCTTCGCCAGTTTAATGTTAGTGGGATGTAAAGAAAAAATATATTCTGTAGAATATTACTCAAACAACATCAGTGAAGCCACTAAAACTTTAGAAGATTGCAAGAAAGGTACAATAACCGATCAAAACTGCGATAATGCTCGTGCTGCACTTCAGCAAAAACAAGATAGTGAATATAAAAAGAAAGTTAGTGAAATGAGAAGACGCCTTGATTAAGGAATACATACCATGAATAAAGGCACTATCATTTCTCTAGCTTTATTCTGTGGCTTGCTAACTGGATGTGAGGACAAAATCTATGATGTCTCTTACTATAAAGAACACCAGGATGAAGCTCAAAAGATATCTGATAAATGCAAAGCTGGTGAAATTACAAATAATAACTGTAAGAATGCCAACGAAGCACTGTATGATATCAAGAGAAAAGAAATTATAAATCAGATGCTTGGACAATCCTACAAGGAAAAAGAAGAGCACAAGAAGAAAGTAAATGAATTAATGGAACGTCTACAATAACGTTCTCCTCTCCCCCCGTCACAAAGCCCGCCTCGTGCGGGTTTTCTTTTGCCTGAAATATGGAGGAACTCCATGAAATCCATCATTTTATCGATGGTTGCCGCCACCGCATTACTGTCAGGCTGCGCGGATAGCAAAACACAACCAGTACCTGAGTCACCGTTAACCTCAAATGACCACCAGATAACGTTGAAAATTGATACCGTGCGAACAGACCTGCCGGACAGTTCTCCTGTTTGTTTGAATGGTATGAATATATACGAAAGTCTGAGCGAGCGGCATCCAGGCTTGTTTGCCAAAAATCAGAACGTGATTTTCCGTAGTGCATTCTTTGATGACGGTCAGGCGATATCCTCCGAAACAATCCGCAAAATAATGCAGAGTACCCCGTGCGTTGAATCACAAACAACATCTGCCGGAAGCTGGGAACCTGCCACGGAACTGATCCCCCGTCAGGCAATATCCGGTGACACTACACTGGCTGAAAAAGATCGGACTGCTGGCTTCACAATGCGGATAGCACCGGAGATTGTGCGTGGAAATTTCCACCTGCTACTCACAACCACTGACCCGATACGGAAACAGACTGTCGAGCAGAATATTTTACTCAAACCGGACCAGCCCCTTATCGTGAGTGGTTTTACTGGAGTTAATGCTGATAGCCAAAGTGAGAACCGGATTGTCATCATTACGCCACACGTGCGTTGATTCCCCTGATATTTAAATTACCCGCCTCGTGCGGGTTTTCTTTTGTCTGAAATATGGAGGAACACCATGAAATCCACCATTTTATTGATGGTTGCCGCCACCGCAGCATTACGACCAGGCTGCGCAGATAGTAGAACACACCCCGTGCCTGAGACACCGTTAAGCAAAATCATGTTATCGATGATTGCCGCAAGTGCTATCGCACTCTCTGCCCCCGTATATGCGTCTGATCCGTGTGCTTCCGTTCTTTGTCTGTACGGTAAAGCTATCGGTAGCGGCGGCGGGAGCGAATGCAAAAGCGCCGAAAAGGACTTCTTTAATATCATCAAAAAGAAAAAGGGATCTATTCGCTGGAGCAAAACCTTTGATGCCCGAAAAGCGTTTCTTAATCAATGCACGACCGCAGACCCTGCGGCGATCTCAAAAATCATGAGTAAGTTCGGACGTTCCTGGGGTTAACCATGAAAAAGCTCATTATTATTCCCACCACATTATTGCTGAATGCGTGTTCCCATGCCCCTGAACCCGCACAGGCAAAAGGAGGTTGGTATGAACTGAATACCACAATTGAGCAGGTAAGAGCAGACACATACTATAACGGGGTGGTCCTTCAGCAGCCCGTGTCACAGCCAAACAGCACTGTTCAATACAGCAATGATAATTATCTCAAAAAGGAAGCCATAAACGTAACTCCCGCGCCTCGTATTGCAGAAACCGTAAAACCACGTTCTGAGCAATCAGCGACAGCGCCAAAAAACCAGGACAGCAATAATAGTTTTCTGAAACCAACAACAAACAGCATAACTTCATCTGGTGAGATAAAAACAGCAGCCAAAGGAGCAACTAAACAGCATTCTGAACAACCAGCACTCCCTCCCGCAAAGCCAATCAGTAGCAACAACCATCAGGCACAAACGGCACAAAATACTGATCAGCAGACAAAACCGCGTCCTGAACAACCACCGCTAATGTCAAAAAGCGGTTTTCTGAAAAAAAACGCTAACAACGCTGTTCCGGCCACCACGCTTACAGGCCCATCCACACCTGAAAAGCAAATTTACTTTGTTCGCCATGATGGTAAAGGCTCGCTGCAAAAAGCAGTAAAAGAAATTGTTCCATCGGACTGGACGGCTGAAATATCCCCGGAGGTAACGAAAACTTTCCGTCGCACGATATCCTGGCAGGGCAACGATCAATGGCCTTATGTCCTGGATAAAATGCTTCGCAACTACGGTCTGACGGTAATTAAGAACACCGAAAAAAGACATCTTCTGATTGATTTTCAACAACAGAAAGGGAAAACATCACAAAAAGCACCTGTATCTCCTGACAAAACCCCTGCATCTCCTGTCAGGACACCAGTTTCCTCTGACAAGTTACCTCAAAAACCGCTAACGCCTGTCACCGTTCCGCAAAAACAGACAGAAAAACTCACCTGGAATCTTAAAAAAGGTTCGACGCTGCGGGATGGCCTCACCGAATGGGCGTCAAGTTCGCCGTGTGGTACTTCAACCTGGAATCTTGTATGGGATACTCCTGTGAACTACAGAATAGATGCTCCTCTTATTTTCCGGGGAAACTTTGAATCTGCATTAAAAGATACGCTGATGCTTTATCTTTCAGCAGATAAACCGTTATACGCATTCAGGAATATTGCACAATGCGTAATAACAATTAAAGACACACAACAGGAGTAATCGCTATGGGTTGGTTCTTCAGCTTGCTCCTGATATTCCTGTCAATAGGCAGTTACTATCTGACAGATAACAATAACCAAACCATACAGCGAATGAAGTTGCTTCCTGCAAAACAGGAAGCAATTGAATTTGTCCATTTCGCAAATGTTATCAATGACTATCTTTATAAATATCCAGACAAACGTAATTCAGGAGGAACGTTAACATCTGAGCAAATCGGTATAACACCCGTTTATGATATTCATCATATTATTTACGGTAAGCGAGTTTATATCTGGTCTGCCGATACAGAAGGTCTGATGTCTGCTTTGCAGCAGCAAACAAAACATTCAGCAATGTTAGGAAGAGTAAAAAATAAGAAGATTGTCGATAATCAGGGGAATGATATGGGCGTTCCCGTTCCTTCCTCAATTCCAGAAGAGGCTATTGTACTCATTAACTAAATATCCCCTGACAAGGGGATTCTGAACTGGAGTCTGCATATCCGACACATCATTATGTGGGCCGGATATATCGCTACGGCGCGGACTTCAGTCCAGAAAATCTTTACCGGAGATACCCATGCAGGATAATGATGATGTCAGCGAGCTTGATATTGCCACTCGTGAAGTTCTTATCTTACGATGCAATCTTATTCAGCTTGCTTCTGAATATATAAAAATAAATCCCCTTAAAAACACCCGAATCTACACAGATTTAATTCATCGTTCAGCAGAT
>ENA-UOJR01002705-UOJR01002705.1-human-gut-metagenome-genome-assembly--contig:-C115P-NODE-2705-length-12053-cov-5.366394_pt1 | contig 12053 bp, 9 predicted proteins | sample MGYA00242354_ERZ723901 | MGnify/ENA metagenome assembly ERZ723901
AAAATAGCGTCCATTGCATGATTTGGATGGCGGTCATCCCATGTGGGTGGCCGCCACTTTGTTACGGAAGGCATGTGCATGGATAACGCTTCTGCTTCGGGCGGTCGCTCCGGCCTGTGCCGTATCGTCATCGATACCTGCGCCGACCTCACGCCCGAGGTCGCTGCCACGCTCGACGTGGATATCCTCGGATTCCCCTACATCCTCGATGGGGAGGAATTCACCGATGACATCTGGAGCACCATCACGCCCAAGGAGTTCTACGACAAGCTCCGCAACGGCGCCAAGGCATCGACCTCGGCCATCTCGCTCGGCACCTACCTCGACTTCTTCACCAAATGCGCCGAGGAGGGGACTCCCACGGTGTACCTGTGCTTCACGAGCGCCCTCTCGTCGAGCTGCGGCTCGGCCATGCGGGCGGCGGACCTGGTGCGCGCGGAACACCCTGACTTCGAGCTGTACGTGGTCGACAACGCGCTGCCCTGCTCATGCGGCGAGCTTCTCGCCATGGAGGCGGTGCGCCAGCGCGCGGCGGGGCTGGATGCCCGCCAGCTCGCGGATTGGGCCAACGAGGCGAAGACGTACGTGCACGGGTATTTCACGCTCGACGGGCTCGAGTCACTGGCGGCCGGCGGGCGCATTCCCCCTGCGGCGGCGTCGCTCTCGACCAAGCTCGACATCAAGCCCGAGCTCTCGTTCGACCTTGCCGGCTCCCTCTCGCTCATCGGCGTGAACCGCGGGCGCAAGAAGGCGCTCAAGTCGCTCGTGAAGTCCTTCAAGGAGAATTACGAGCTCGACCCGGCGCTGCCCTTGGCCATCGTGTCGTCCGACGCGGAGAAGGACGCGGATTGGCTCGAGGCGGCCGTGCGCAAGGAGCCCGGCTGCGAGGATCTCACGATCCTGCGCGGCTCGGTGGGACCTACCATCGGCGCCCATGTGGGCCCCGGCATGGTGGCGATCATCTTCTGGGGCAAATGTCGCGCCGACAAGATCTCGCTCACCGACCGCATAGCCAATCGCGTGCGCGGGGAGTAACCGGGCTGTTCCCGTCGCGCTGGGACGCCCGGGGCGCGTACGGAGGCCGGCGCGTGCTCGCGGCCCGCAGCGCGCGCAGTTCATCAAAGGTTCGTGTATCCACACGGTAAAGGAGTACATATATGACCGACAGCAAGCTCAAGATCGCGTTCATCGGCACCGGCATCATGGGCGCGCCCATCGCCGGGCACATCATGGACGCGGGCTACCCGCTCACCGTCTTCAATCGCACCAAGGAGAAGGCGGAGGGCCTGATCGCCAAGGGCGCCGTTTGGGCCGATTCCCCGGCGGCCGCCGCCAAGGACGCCGACGTGGTGTTCACCATGGTCGGGTTCCCCACGGATGTGGAGGAGATCTACCTGGCCGGCGAGGGCCTCTTGGCCGCCGCCAAGGACGGCGCCTACCTCATCGACCTCACCACGAGCGCTCCCGAGCTGGCCCGCGACATCGCCGGCGCGGCCGAGGTGTGCGGCAAGCACGCCTTCGACTGCCCCGTGACCGGCGGCGAGGGCGGCGCCATCGCCGGCACGCTCACGGCCATCGTCGGCGCCACCGAGCGCGATATCGAGCCGGTGCGCGAGGTGCTGGAGACCTTCGCCTCCAAGATCTGCTGCTTCGGCGGGGCCGGCAAGGGCCAGGCCGCCAAGCTTTCCAACCAGGTGGCGCTGGCCGGCGCCATGGTGGGCATGGCCGATGCCCTCTCGTTCGCCCAGCAGAACGACCTCGACGTCGAGCAGGTGCGCGAGATGATCTGCTCCGGCACCGGCAACTCCGGCGCCATGTCCACGCTCGCGCCCAAGGCGATCGACGGCGATTACAAGCCCGGCTTCCTGGTCGAGCACTTCCTCAAGGACCTGGGCCTCGCGCTCACGGTGGCCGAGGAGAAGGAGCTGGCCCTGCCCGGCGCCGACACCGCCTTCACCCTGTACGACATGCTCGACGCCATCGGTGGCGGCCGCCTGGGCACGCAGGCCATCACCTTGCTGTACCAGGAGGAGGCCGACGCCGTCGCCGCCGGCCTGGACTGGTCCCTGTACACCGCCGCGCACGAGCACGACGAGGAGTGCGACTGCGGCTGCGGCCATGACCACGGCCATGACCACGAGGGTCACGAGTGCGGTTGCGGTCACGAGCACGGCGACGACCACGAGTGCCACTGCGGCGGCGAGGGTCGCCACCACGGCGATGACCACGAGTGCTGCGGCGGTCACGGCCACGGCGAGGGCCACGAGTGCCGCTGCGGCGGCCATCACGAGGAGTAGGGCATGCCGGCAGATTGGGCATTCGCGATCATCTACGTGATGGTCTTCGGATTTGCCGTCTACATCGGCTTTCTGCTCGGCGACGGCTGGGGCAAGCGCATCGTGACGACCCGGGCGTACTGGCTGTGCAACGCCGCCATGCTGGTTGGCACGGTCCTGCTGGTGAGCCTGGTGATGGTCCCGTTCATCCAGGTGAGCGCCATGGGCGTGCTCACGGGCAGCATCGCGGGCATCAAGATGGGTTTTGGCGAGTCCACCGGCCCCTGGAAGTGGCTCGACAACTTCATGGATATCAACCGTCGCCACCGCAAGGTGGCCGAGAGGGGCACGGGCGAGGCGTATCGCCGCCGTCGCAAGACGGGCGAGGCCGGTCCAGACCTCATCTCCGTTGACGAAAAGGGCCCGTCGGCCCGCAAGTGAGCGTGACGCGCTCCTGAATCTGGCACTAATCCTTTGGCAAGAAAGGTTTGAGGTAAGCACATGGCAGAAGAATCCTCCGTCGAGTTGACCGCCGAGGAGGCCGCGCGCCTCGCGAGCGTCGAGAGCAGCGCCGACGCCCTCTCGGTCCTGATCGATGACTTGTCGAGCTCGAGCCGCCGCTCGCGTCAGCTCGCCGCCCGTGTGGTCAACCTGCTCGCCCAACGCGAGCCCCAGATGCTCGCTCCTTATATCGAGCAGCTGATCGACGCGCTGTATCGCCCCGAGGCTCAGACCCGTTGGGAGATCCTGGACGCGCTCACGCTGCTCGTTCCCGATCACGCCAAGGAGTGCGGCGGCGCATATGAGGGCGCCGAGGCCGCGCTCTTCGACGAGATCTCGGCGCCGCTGCGCCTGTCCGCCTTCCGCTTCCTCACGGTTTGGGGAGCCACCGAGCGCCGCCGCTCCGAGAAGGTGTGGCCCATCGTGGACGAGGCCATACAGTGCTTCCACGGCGACCTCGAGTACCGCGACATGCTCGCCCTGCTCTTCGCCTTCGCGCACGGGCAGATCTCCGGCGCCGTGGCGGCGGAGCTCGCGGGGCGCCTGCAGTTCGACGCCGAGAACGGCAAGGGCAGCTATCTGCGCGTCCGCTCGCGCGAGATCTACGACGCGCTGGTCAAGCGCTTCAAGCTCGACAACCCGCAGAAGAAGGCGCGCTCCAAGAAGAGCGACGTCGAGGACGAGGACGAGGAGTAGACCATGGCCCACGACGTCGTGCTCATTCCCGGTGACGGCATAGGCCCCGAGATTACGAGGGTCATGCGCCGCGTGGTCGAGGCCACGGGCGTCAAGATCGATTGGAACGTCCAGAATGCCGGGGCCGGCGTGATGGGCGAGTACGGCACGCCGCTGCCGGAGCATGTGCTGGAGGCCGTGCGCGCCACCAAGGTCGCCATCAAGGGCCCCATCACCACCCCGGTGGGCACGGGGTTCCGCAGCGTCAACGTGGCCCTGCGCAAGGAGTTCGACCTGTACGCCTGCGTGCGCCCCTGCCTGTCCCAGCCCGGTGACGGCTCGCGTTACCGCGACGTGGACCTGGTCATCGTGCGCGAGAACACCGAGGACCTGTACGCTGGCATCGAGTTCGACGAGGGCGCTCCCGAGGTGGTGAAGCTGAACGAGCTGGTGGAGGCGTCCGGCCAGAAGCCGTTCGCCGCCGATTCCGCCATCTCCATCAAGCCGATCTCCATCGCGCGTTCTCGTCGCATCGTGGAATACGCCTTCGAGTACGCCCGCCGCTGCGGCCGCAAGAAAGTCACCTGCGTGCACAAGGCCAACATCATGAAGGCGACCGACGGCCTGTACCTGCGCATCGCGCGCGAGGTCGCCGAGCGCTACCCCGATATCGAGTTCAACGACAAGATCGTGGACGCCACCTGCATGGGTCTGGTCCAGGAGCCCCACGACTTCGACGTGCTCGTGTGCCTCAACCTGTACGGCGACATCGTGAGCGACCTGTGCGCCGGCCTGGTGGGCGGCCTTGGGATGGCCCCGGGCGCCAATATCGGCACGGACGCCGCGATCTTCGAGCCCACGCACGGCAGCGCGCCGGACATCGCGGGTAAGGATATCGCCAACCCCACGGCCGAGATCCTCTCCGCCGCCATGATGCTCGATCATCTGGGCGAGGCCGAGGCCGCCGAGCGCATCCGCGCCGCCGTGCGGGCCACCCTCGCCGAGGGCTCGCAGGTCACGGGTGACGTGCAGCGCGCGCTCACCGGCAGCTCCGAGGGCGCCGTGGGCACGCAGGCCTATGCCGACGCCGTGATCGCCCACCTGGACGTGTAATTGGGGTCGTTCGAATAGGGTCGGGTGCGGACTGCACGCCTGCATGCAATTGGGGCGGCACATGCAATTGGGGTTGGGTGCAGATTGCACGCCTGCATCGCGGGTCCGGCGGGCCGTTAAGTAAGCCTTAAAGGTCTGCGTCGCCTCACGGTGTATCCGCATGCCGCTATGCGGGTATCGTAGTGCGCGAGGAACAGCGATCTGAAGACGCGAGAAAGGGAGGCCTCATGGGTCTGATCGTGAAGAAGGACGACTCCGACGATAAGGAGTACATCGACGGTATCGAGGTCATCGGTCGCGGTGAGGGGCCGAATGACGATGACGCCGATGCGGTCCAGGTCGAGGTCCATGAGGGACTGACTGCCGAGGACATCTCGGGCAAGACCGCCGCCGCCGAGGCGGAGCGCGAGGTCGAGGCCGATCCCGAGCTCCTCGACGCCGCCGAGGACGAGGATGAAGCCGCCGTCGAGGACGCTGCTGGGGACGGGGACGTTGTCGAGGACGCCAGCGCCGAAGACGCCGCCGCCGAGGACGCCAACGCCGACGATTCCCCCAAGGTTCCCGGCGGCCGCCACAAGCTCTACATCGCCATCGCCGTGATCGCCGTGATCGTCGCCGCGATCCTGGGCTACGTGATCGGATCCGACACGTTCGGCCCCAAGGGCGTGGGCTCTGCCACCCTCACGGAGGACCAGCTCGACTCTGTCGTGGCCACGTGGACCCTTGATGGCGCCACCAACAAGATCACCGCGCGCCAGGCGATCGAGAGCCAGTACAGCCTCGACACCGTCAAGGACGAGAACGGCACCTACCCCACTCCCACCGCAGATGTGATCTTGGCGTATGCGCGCAACCAGGTACTGCTCAAGGAGGCCGAGAAGCGGGACGTCAAGATCGATGACAAGGAGCTCGCCGCCGCGGCCGAGGATACCCTCGGCACCTCGGATTTCGCCACCATCGCCAGCCAGTATCAGGTGACCGAGGATCAGGCCAAGGAGATCGTCCGCCAGCAGGTGACCATCCAGAAGCTCTACAAGACCATCGTGAAGGACGCCCCCACCGCCCCCGCGGCCCCCGAGGAGCCGGAGAACGGCGACAGCGCCGCCGTGTCCGCCGAGTACGCGGCGTACATCATCGACCTCGCCGGCAAGGAGTGGGACAAGGAGGCGGGCACATGGGCCAGCCCCGACGGCACCTACGCCACCGCGCTCGCCGGTGAGGAGTTCACCGCCGATTCGGCTTCCTACGCCCAGGCTCAAAAGGCGTACGCCGCCGCCTATCAGGACTACGCCAAGCATGCCGCGGATTCCAATCAGAGCTGGACGGAGTACGTGAACACGCTCTTCGCTAAGGCCAATATCACGCTGTACGGCCTGTTCGCCTAGATTCCGCATACGGATCTGCCAGCACATATGCCGCCCAGATGCCTGGTGCGCCGCTCACGGGTCTCCCGGGCGCGCACCGGGCATCTTGCTATGCTGGGTGAAGAGTCTTTTGGCGGGCGCGCACCCGCCTTGCGTGAGAAAGGGACGGCTCATGAGCGAGACGTTTGAGAAGATGGCGGAGTACTGCAAACCAACCATGGAGCATCCCGTTGCGATCGTGTTGGGCAGCGGGCTGGGTTCGCTGGGCGAGCGCGTGAGGGTCGTTCGCCATATCCCATACAGCGACATCGACGGGTTCCCAGCCGAGGCGATTCCCGTTGAGGGTCATCGCTTCACGGTCTTGGTCGGTGAGCTCAACGGCGTCCCCGTGGTGGTGTATCCGGGGCGCGTGCACATGTATCAGGGGTATGATGCCCTGCAGGTCACCTCTCTCGTGCGCCATGCGCACAAGCTCGGGTGCCGGAGCATCGTGCTGAGCTGCGCCACGGGTGCGGTGGGCGATATCGAGCCCGGTACCGTGGGCATCATCACCGATCAGCTCAACCTGACGGGCCGCAACCCGCTCGCGACGCCCGCCGGCGTGACGGCGGCGGAGCTGGACACCCCCTTTGTCTCCATGGTGGGCGCCTATTCGCCGTACCTCTCCGAACTCGCCCGGAGCGCCGCTGGCGAGCTCGGCATGGAGCTTGCCGAGGGCGTGTATGCGGGCCTGCTGGGGCCGAGCTACGAGTCCACTGCCGAGATCCGCATGCTCGGTTTGCTCGGCGCGGATTACGTGGGCATGTCGACGGTGTGCGAGACCATCATGGCGCGCGCCCTCGGCATGGAGGTTTTGGGTCTCACGCTTGTGACGAACAAGGCCGGCGTCCCGGGCGGCGGTCACGCTGAGGTCCTCGAGGCCGCCGACGCCTCGGCGGAGGCCATGCAGGCGCTGGCGCTCGGCGTGCTGCGCCGTATGGGGAATTTTTCCTAGTCCCGCTGGTTGGGTCTTGCGTCCGTAGCGGTTTCCACGTACTATAAACAATCGTCGGTACGGCCAGTTCGTGCCGTCCATGGAACCGCCAGCGTAGCTCAGTTGGCAGAGCACCGCTCTCGTAAAGCGGGGGTCACCGGTTCGAGCCCGGTCGCTGGCTCCATCGAAATTAGCAGGTCAGGGGGTATAAATCCTCTGACCTGTTTTGTTTTCCAGCGCCTCTGTCGCCCTCTGGAGGGGCGAAATGGGGGTGAAATATATTTCTAAGACAATTTTTCGGGAATTCTCGGATTCACATGTCCTTCATCTCCGGAAAGCGGTTTTCAACGCTTTCCACAGCCGAAGGGCTTTGCACCCTGCCCGTAGGCTGTGGGAAGGGTTGAAAACCGTCGGGAGAAGCAACTGCCATAACAAATAATTTCAAGCGGGTTTCGATGGTCCCGCGAGCTTCAAATCGAAGGGGGCTCAGCGGGCTCTGATTGTGTGAGGGCAGTACGTTTTGTCGCTTCGCACTCTGATTATTTCGTCCACGATGATGGCCGCCCTGCTCTCTGGTGGGATGTGCGGAAAGTGGGGATAGACATCCGGGCTCTATCCGGGGCCTGTGATGTTGTAGGTGAACTTGTGCTCGCATGGGAACAAATCTAACTATAGACTAGTCTCTAACAACCGCTCTACCTGCTGACTTAGCGCTGTGATAGACTACCATTACAACTAATTAGTCTATTCTCTAGTCTATGGAGGGTCCCATGATCAGACAGCTGTCGGAGATGCCCTCTCTCATCCGTTCCTTGCTTTCGGACGTGGAGACCGAGGTCGTCGAATATAAGGAGGCGAAGCGCGGCTACGATTTCGAGAAGATCGGCAAGTACTTCTCGGCGCTCAGCAACGAGGCAAACCTTCGGAATGCCGAATGCGGCTGGCTCGTCTTCGGGGTGACCGACAAGAGGGGGGTATGCGGCACCGCCTATCGTAAGGAGGACCACTGGCCGAGCATCGGCCTTCGAAGCTTGAAACGCGAGATCGCCGAAAACCTAAACAACGGTCTCACTTTCGAGGAGGTCTACGAGTTCGACATTGACGGCAAGCGCGTCGTGGCGTTCCAGATTCCGCCCTGCGAATTTGCATCACCGACGACGTGGCGCGGCGTCCCCTGGTCTCGGGAGAACGAATCCCTGGTCGAGATGCCCCGGTTCAAGCTTGAGGCGATCTGGGGGCAGTCGCGACCAGACTGGTCGAAGCGCGCCTCGTTTGAGGCGGGCTTCGACGATCTCGACCCTGATGCGGTTCGGATCGCCTGCGAGCGCTATGTGGAGAAGTACGCGCCCAAGCAACCTGCAATCAAGTCGCTGGATGAGGAGGAGATGCTCCGCAAGATGGGCTTCCTCGTGCATGGGCGCGTTACAAACGCCGCGCTCGTGCTTCTCGGCCGCCCCGAGTCGACCGTCTTCCTGGGCGGCGCGGCGCCGAGGATCACCTGGACGCTCTACGCCCCGGACGGGCGCGTGGAGGCGTACGAGCATTTCGACCCGCCGTTCATCCTCCAGGTCGACAGGGTGTTGGGGAAGATCAGGAACGAGCGGTACCGGTACTTCGACAAGCAGGCCACGCTGTTTCCTACCCCCGCCAACAAGTACGATTCCGAAATCATCCGCGAGCTCCTGCACAACGCCATCGCGCACCAGGACTACAGGAACTCCGGTAAGATTAACGTCCTCGAGTACGGGGACCGACTCGTGTTCAAGAACGAGGGCACCTTTATCCCGGGAACGATCGAGAAGGCAATCGAGCCCGGGTACAAGCCGCCGTACTATCGAAATCGCCTGCTCGCAGATGCGATGGTCGACACGGAGATGATCGACCAGAACGCCATCGGCATCAGGAACGTCTACGAGATTCAGCGCGATAGGATGTTGCCGCTGCCCACCTATGACCTCTCCGAGCCCGGTCGCGTCGCGGTCACAGTCTATGGAAGGGTCCTAGACGAGAGATACACGCGCCTGCTTGCGGCGGAGCCAGAGATGGACCTCGAGACGGTGTTCATGCTCGACCTCGTCCAGAAAGGAAGCCCCATAACGCAGGGGCAAGCGAGGGCGCTTCGCGGAAGGGGCCTCGTCGAGGGGCGCTACCCGAAGCTCACCCTCTCGTCCAGGGTGGCGGGAATCATCGGCACCCACGAGGAATACGTGAGACAGAAGGGCCTCGACACGAGCATATGCAAGGAGCTTGTCGTCAAGCTTCTCCGCACTCGTTCTTGCACGCGAGCGGAGATTGTCTCGGCGATATCGCACGCGCTGCCGGAGGATATGGGTGATGCGCAACGAAAGAAGCACGTGAGCTACCTGCTCCAGGAGCTGCGCAAAGAGCACCGCATCCGACCGGAGGGCCCGAGGGGGAGCGCACGATGGACCATAGACGAATAGACCAGGGAACAAGCTAATCAGCCTGTACTCTTGTCTATTGTGAAGCCGGTAATCGGAAGGCCCCGTAAGCGGCGACTGAAAGCGACGTGAGCGTCGCAAAGGGGTTGGAGCCGTCCAACCGACGAGCCTCAAGCCCCTTGCAAAAGCATAGAGTCGGCAATATGAAGTGCACACCGCTTGGATCCTTTCCGGCACAGCCAAGAGCCCAGGCGGTTGGAGGAACAGTGAATTTTACTCAGATAGAGTACCTAAAAGCCGTTATTGAGTACGGAGGGGTCCGAAAGGCCTCGGCGCATTTAAACATCACTCCGCAAGCCATTTCCTCTTCAATTCACAAGCTTGAGCGGGAACTTGGTTGTGCGCTGTTTGAGAGAAATGCGTTGGAGCTTCACCCCACCAGTCTCTGTCTGCATGTCGCGGAGCGAGCCAATACCATCCTCATCATCCAGCAAGAGCTAAAAGAAATGGCAAAAGCCAACTCTGGAGGTTTTCCAGCAGAGAAACATTTCAGATTGTACGTTCCCGGCCTAAATGGGCGCGGAGATTTGTTTGATGATGAAATGTACGAATCCTTCTCAGTTCAGAATTCCGCCGTTCATCTTGACGTTTGGGCACAGTCGAGCGACTCTTGCGAAGCAGCGCTGATGTTAGATCTTGCCGATTCCGCCGTCACATTCGAGCGAGATAAAAACATCAACATCGATTACCGAGAGATCGGACTCATACCCCTCGTTGTCCTTTGCTCTGTCGACAACCATACTGTTCCCCACGACGCTATTCTCCCGGAGCAGCTATCTGACAGCCTTATCGCGATGCCAATCAATCTGTCCGTCTGCCTCCGATCGTTTTTGAGGAGAAGCAGTTTTGATATAACGACGCTTCCCCTGAGAAACACCGGATACGGAATGGATGACCAGCTTGAATTCATTCATGACGGAGGACTTATCCTTGCTTTGGAAAATGCGCCGCTAGCCAAAGCGCCCAATGTCCGGACCGTACATTTCAATCAGCTACAAGCGCCGAAGATCCCACTTTTTTTCTGCAACAAAAGAGGGGAATGGACGCAGCTCCATCAGACCATGTATTGGTTTCTTCTCGATGCACTTCAGAAGATGATGAGGTGATTCGGGGCCGTCAAATAAAGTTGAACTAGATTACACCAGAATTTGTCACCTCCAAAACGATGATTGCAAGTGTCAATCAATACCGATTGACACCTACTCGTAAGGAGGACCAATGAAGGCACTGAACGAGAACAACAACACCGTTAGCGTCGCCAACAGCGTTTGTCTATACAAGCACTGCAAGTAACGCGGGAGAGGGGACGAGTAGATCGTCCCCTCTCTTCTATCGAGAGCCGAGGGAACTAATATGTATCTCCTACCAGAAACCATGCTTATCGATGTTAACAGCTCGGAAGCCATTCTCCTCAATCTGGTTAATGGAAACGCAGATGTTGTCGGCGACCCCACTCGCAAGGCGATTCAAGACGGCGAATACGGACGCATTCCAAGGCGCGAGCTCGACCAGCTGATCGATCGAAAATACTTGTTTTCCAATTCCGACGCAGCCACATCATACGTTCAAAGCGTCGAGAAATCTCTTATTGCCCAAATGGAAGAGCTGCCACCTCCATTCGTCTATATCCCAAGCTACTCCTGTAATCTTAATTGTTATTACTGCTTTGAGAAGGCGTATGATCACGACACGTCTCTTCCGGATCAAGGGTCCTGTTCCTCGGCTAAAGCGTTTTTGATGGCCCTTGAAACTATCGTTTGCTCATTTGAGGAGGCACATCGAACGGAGTTGGATCCAAAGGATATCTCGGTCACTATTACTGGAGGTGAGCCATTTATCCCGGAAAACTATTCAGCAATTTTGACCTTACTGAAAGGGTGTAGAAATCTAGGGATTACCCCTTCATTCGTAACGAACGGCTATTTTCTCGAGCCCTTTCTCCCCATCTTGAAGGAATTTGGCGTCTCAGACATACAAATCACCCTCGATGGATCAAAACCGATTCACGATTCGATTCGAATCACAAAAGCAGGGGATGGAACTTTTGATCAGATCGTCCGGAGCATCGAAGCGCTCGATGAGTTTGCAGAGCGTCTCAGTGTCAGGATCAATGCCACGAAAAAGAACCTCCCCTCCATTGCTGACCCTAGTTTTTCCAAGTTAATAAATGAGTACCCGAACGTCTTCTTCTATCTGTATTTCATGCAGCAGGAGGGTTGCGCTGACAGGAAAAATGTCTTGAATGAGCTTGAAGGCCTCAAGACCGCCCTTCGTATTCAGGAATGTTGTTCAGATCTGAAGAATCTTGACATCTCGTATCACGGCGAGAATATTGTCAGGCCCATATTTGGACACGGTGCCTTTAGGCCAAAAATAGCAATGTGCGCAGCGATGTCGAACCAATATATCTTCGACTATACCGGTCGAATCTATAAATGCTGGTGGGGAATGGGCAATCCCGATTACCAAGTCGGTGACTTCTCTATGTCCGGTCATTCCATAAACCGAAAGCTCGAGAGTCCCTACAGATTAAGAAAAGTTACATCAATTCCCAAATGTAGCCGATGCCGCTTTCGCTTAATTTGCGGAGGGGGATGCACGGGCAGATTATCACGTCAGGACTTCTCTCTCGGGAGAACGATCTGCCCCGATTTCGAAAGCATTCTTCCATTCATGGTGCGGCATCTTT
>ENA-UOJR01002710-UOJR01002710.1-human-gut-metagenome-genome-assembly--contig:-C115P-NODE-2710-length-12025-cov-5.138847_pt1 | contig 12025 bp, 10 predicted proteins | sample MGYA00242354_ERZ723901 | MGnify/ENA metagenome assembly ERZ723901
TTCCCGACTGGTGCCGCAAGACGAACTCGAGATAGCGAGAAGGCTCTCGGCGGGAAAAGAGAGGGAGAGCGGGTGGATTTCCGGAGGGGAACGCTGGAGCCTTGCGGGGCAGCAGGCGAAGTTCGCGCTCAGGAGGAAGGGCGGCGCCTGGTATTCCTGCGAGGGGGACGAGGCGACCACCCACATCTTCAAAAGCGGCGTCGCCCACCTTCGCAGCCAAGCGCTTGACGAATACGTGTGCATGCGCTTGGCCAAGAGATGCGGGATACCTGCCGCCGAGGTGTCCTATGAGGAATTCGAGGGAGAGGAGGGCCCCGAGCCCGCGATCGTGATCGAGAGATATGACAGGGTCGTGGCGGGCGAGGAGGTGGCGCGCATCCATCAGGAGGACATGTGCCAGGCCCTTGGGTTCCCGCCCAGCAAGAAGTACGCGTTTGAGGGCGGCCCCAGTTCGGCGGACGTCATGCGAAGGGTGACGAGCTTTCCGATGGTCGGCCGCGAGAACGCCGCCCGCTTCCTGCAGATGCTCTTCTTCAATTACTTGATTCTGGGGCACGACGCGCATGCCCGGAACTATTCGATCATCCTGCGGCCTGACGGGGCCCATCCTCTCGCACCGATGTACGACGTCGCCTCGGGCATTCCGTATGTCGAGCCCAGGCTGCTCGAGGTGAAGCCTCCTAAGCTCGCCATGTCGATCGGCGGGGAGAACAGGCCCGGTCGCGTGAGTCTCGAGAACCTGGAGCAGCTCGTCTCCAGCTGCTCCCTGGAGAGGTTCGGCATTCGGGCGGAGGGCTGTGCCGACCTGATCTCGGCGTATGCGAACGCCATTCCGGACGAGTTGGCGAAGATATTCGACGAGCTTGAGACAACGGCCTGCGCGGAAGCGGCACGGGAGCTGAGGACGCGCATGGAGGCCCCTCTCGCATGGCTTTGCGAGAGATCGAAGAAGAACCTTTGACATGGGGCCATGCGGCCTCGCGTCATCTTGCGGGAACGGGGGGCGAAGAACGAGCGCGATGTCGTCGCCCCGGCGTGCCGTGAGATCGGCTCGGGGCATGAAAATGCCCCGTGGCATTTGAAGCGCCACGGGGCCATCGCGTTTCCCTAGATCCTGTTGCCGAACACGTCCATCGTCACCCGCATCGTCTTGGGCCTCATGCGGCTCCAGATGACGAGCAGCGCGATCGCGCCCGCGGTGAGGGCGAGGGCTGCGCCGAGCCGGCGGGTGTCGATGCCCGTCTGGGGCAAGGGGAGGGCTGTGGATTTGGGTGCCTGGACGACCCCGTCCGCATCCTCATCCTCGAGCATCTCGCCGCCGCCGCCGTTCCTGTAGGCCTCGACCGCAGCGTCGTTAGCCAGCTCGGTCCCCGGCTTGTACGCGTCGGTGACGTGCATGTTCAGCAGGAGGGGAGAGCGCTCGACCTCGGCGTCCTCAACGACCTCCACGCTCTCGGGGCCGTAGAATTCCGGCGCCCCGTCATGGTTCGCGTCGATCATCCAGCCGGCGCCATCTTCGGCGGCGGCCAGCTCGGCGAGGCTCATCGTCATTTGGGATCCGTCCTCGAGTGTGATCGTCGCCCGCCCCGGGACCTTCATCGCGTCGTCCTTGTGGGTCGGTTCGATCGTTCCGAGGTCGTCGTGCGGATCCTTGAGGTCGTCTCGGTCCCATTCTCCGATGCGCGAAGTGAAGCCCTTCTCTACGCGACCGTATTCGAGGCGGATGGCGGTCACGACCTCGCCCTCCTCGAGTCCGAGATCAGAGACGGCCAGCTTCTCAACCGCCGCTGTGGAGACATCCTGTTTCCATAGGCACCATCCCGCGTAGTCGATGCGGCGTCCGTCATCGCCCAGGGCCTCGGCGTTGCTTGGGTCGGACAGCCACGGGTTGTCGTGGCCGTCGGAGAGCGTGGCGTTCGCGCCCGACTCGTCGACGTGGTCCGAGGGCGTCCTGTCCGTCTTGTACCAGACGTTCATCTTGCCGTCGTGGTCCTCGCCAGCGACGGGGGTCGCGATCGCGTCGAGCACGGCGAGGCCCTGCGCCGCGCCGGCGATCTCATCCGTGACGGTGAACTCGTCCACCCACGTGCTCGACGTGTTCCGGAAGTCGACGGAGTAGTCGAACTCGCCCTTCTCGGAGACCGTCACATCGGCGCGGTTCGCGCCGCCGCTGGTCGCCTCGGTGTCCTTGGCCACGGGGTCGGCGATCTCCTGGCGCTTGTCGATCTCGGCGGTGATGGAGATCGGCTCGTCGTGCATGACGACCGTCTGCAGCTCGCCCGTGGGCAGGACGGTGAAGGGCACCTCCACTGACTTGTCGTAACGGTTCGGCGTCATCTCCTCGACGAGCACGTAGTCGCCGGGCTCGAGGCGGTCGATCCTGTGCGGCTCCTCACCGCTGGTCCAGCTCTCCACAACATCGCCGTCCGAGTCGAGGATGCTCAGCTTCGCACCGGGCACCTCCGCCTCGTTCGTGATGTCGCGCTTCGAGACCTGCAGCTTGGTGTAGTCGTTCTCCACGGCAACCGTATGGTCGGCATCGCCGTCGATGAGGCCGTCAGCGGTGACGGTGAGGCTCCTAACGGTCGGATCGACCAGGTAGCCCTTCGGGGCCGCCGTCTCGCGCAGCCGCCACTCGCCCTCGGCCAAATGGTCGGTCGAGATGACGCCCCGCTCGTCGGTCGTGTGCGTCGCGGGCTCCTCGCCGTCCTTCAGGAGGATCGGTAGGGCTTCGAGCTCGGAGCCGTTGTAGCAGGCATAGGTCTTCTCGGAGACCTCGAGCTCGCCGACGCTGCGGCCGTCGACCTCGATCCTCTGCCTGCCGATCGGCGCCTGCCCGATGTACGCCCCGTCCTCATCGCTCCATTCGAGTGCGACCTTCTCCGTCTTCACCTCGTCGACGCGGATCCTCTCGCCGCCGACGATGCCGTTCTCGCAAGTCGCGTCGTACTCGCGGCCGGGCTTGGCCTTGATCTCCGTCGACGCGATCTCGTCATCGCCGCGCCTCGCGGTCAGCTTGTACACGCCCTTCTCGACCTTCCAGAGCCTTCCGTCGATATACTCGATCTTGTTCCCGTCCTGGTCCTCAAGGGCCCATTCGATGTCGGTCGGCCCGTCGACCGCGATGAGCGCCGTGCCCGATTCCGGGGCGACCTTCACCTCGCGGCCCTCGGGGGCCCGCAGTGCGAGGTTCACGGCGCCGTCGGCTGCCGCCGGGATCTCCCCATCGGCTCGCCAGAGGGCGAATGTCGCGCCGGCCAGGGGCTCGTCCCCGCCGGCCACGTCCTTGTCTACGATGAGCCGGTTCGGGCGGTCGGCCACGTCGACGTGCGCCTCGACTACCGGCGTGTCCTGGTCCCTCCAGGTGAGCGTGAACTCGCGGGGGGTCGCGTCCAGCACGTGCCCCGTGGGAGCCTTCGTCTCGACGAACGCGTAACGAGCCTCGCCAGAGCCCAGGTAGAGCTCTTTGGTCGTCGCGGTCCCGTCATCGCCGGTCTTCACATGGTCGACGACCTCGCCCTCGACCGCCTTGACGGACCCGTCGGGGGAGATGACGTCCTGCATGGCCACGACGTCGAACTCGGCGCCATCGAGGGGCTCGCCGTCATCCGCGCAGGTCTTGAGGACGCTCGCGCGGCCCTTGGCCTGGTCGTCCGTGAGCTTCACGACGGTCACGGGGGTCAGTTGGGCGTCGTTCTCGATCACGACCTCGAGGTCATCGCCGTTGAGGAGGTAGGGGGCCTTGGCCGCGACCTCGCGGATGTAGTACGTCCCGGGGCGTAGTGCCTCGGGGAACGTCACCATGCCAGATTCGTCCGTCTCGAACTCGCTCATCTGGGTGTGGTTGGGGTACCAGACCTCCTGGGTGATGGGCTTCTTCGCGTCGTCGAGGAGCTGGAACCTGAAGCCCGCGAGCGGGACTGTCTGGCCCGTCTCCGAGTCGGTCTTCACGACCTGGATCCTCGAGGAGACGAAGTCGTTGTCGACGATGTAGTACAGGCACGCGCCGTCCGCCATCTGCTGGGGCGTGACCTGCCAGTCCGGGGCGGGGCGGTACCCCTCCGGCGTCGAGGCGGGGTCCTCTCGCACGGTGTAGCCCTTGGCGTCGTAGGGGAGAGACCCCTTGACGCCGGCCGGGCGCCCGCCCTGCCCGTACCAGTTGCCCTTGGTGCTCGCCTGGCCGCGCTCGTCGGTCTCGATCGTGGCGACCTTCTTGCCGCTCGTGTTCGAGATGATGTCGAAGCGCACCCCGGCTGCGGGTTGCTGCAGCCCCGAGCTCTCGGCGCCCGAGTCCTTGTACTTCACGAGCTCGATGTCGAAGGCCATGACGTTCTCGATGAAGTCATCCGCGGGCTCGAGCTCGATAATGCCCGCGTCGGTCATTTCGTCGGAGCTGACATAATACTCGTGTGGTGTCGGGTCGAGCTTATACCCTTGTGGGGCCTTGGTCTCGACAAATGTAACTTTTAAAAATGGAATTGCTCAGTCAGTCTTAGGATCACCGAATACGATGAAGCCGTCTTTATCGGTCCTCGCCACATGCTCCTTACCACGACAGTCGACTAGCTTGTATTCGGCACCCTCAAGGGTTGCTCCATGTTGTGCGTTGCCAATTGTGGCCGAATCTTTCTTCTGAACCTTAAAGAATAGGGATCCAGGGTCGTCCTGCAGCCTCTCCTCGAAAGTCGTGTTTGACGTCGTGAAGGCAACTCGAGCTGTGTTTAGCTTGTAGCCCTTGGGGGCCTTGGTCTCGACTGCGTAGTAGCGATGATTGGGCTTTAGCTTGAGGTCCGCGTGCCCGCTCTCATCCATGATGATGTGCGCCACATGCGAGTCATCCCGCTCGAGGTAGATGTCGTATTCCGCGCCGGCGACGGAGTACTCGGGGTTCCTGCCGGTGAGCTCGGCGTCTGCGGAGCACTTCGTGAAGCGCACGCCCACCTTCGGTTCGAAGGTGAGGATGGTCTGGGACTTCCTTCCGGGCGTGACTATGGAGTTGCTCCCCGTGTCCAGCTCGAGGATGCGGAAGTCCGCCGGCGCGCCCTTCGCCTCGAACCGCAGGGCGACCGCGCCGGGGTTGGTCGTCGGGCCGCCGGGCGTCCCCCACTCGTAGCCGAGGAACTCGCGGCAGAACCAGCGCTTGAAGGCGCCGGAGGTGCCGGACAGGGCCTTGTCCCCCTGGCACCACATGCGGTCGGCGGTGAGGATGTGGGTGTACGCCAGGCACTCGTCGTCGGTGATGGCGCTCCCGTCCCAGTCGGTCGCGGGCCACATCGACCGGTCGAAGCCGGGGCCGCCCCAACCGTAGTAGACCATCGCCTTGAGGTGCTCGACGGGGTGCTGCGCGGTCCCCGCGTGGTTGGGCCTCGTCGTTGCGTCACGCATGGGGTATGTCCCGGAGTGCGGCGTGTCGAGGTCCGGGTCGGAGCAGTAGGCGATGGCTCCGTTCACGTTGAACTCGTTGGTCCTGCCCCCGCCGCCGTACCTGACCTCACGGCCGGTCTGGACGTATGCGCTCGAGCCGTTCGGTTGGGCCGCGAACGCCATCTCGATGGCGGGGGTGATTGGAGACAGCGTCATACTCGCGGTGAGGATGCATGCGAGCGCACATCGGGCCGCTCGACGCAAGGAGCCTCCGATCCTCTTCTTCGACATTGATACCTCCATCTGCTCGGGGCGCAAGACGCCCCATGGTATTCGCCTCCATCATCCTTCAATGGCTGGGAGCGGGGGTGCCCATCGAGTGCCACCAGTGCCCAACTGCACCCAACGGTGACCATATGGCCCGCAGAGAAAAGACCCCGCCGGCGAAGCGGCGGGGCCCTGATCTTCGAGGTTGTTGACAGGCTTACTTGGTGGCACCGCAGGAGCACTCGTAGTGGTCCAGTACCTGCTTGGTTCCCGTCTGCACGGTCTGGTATGAGCCGTGATCCTCCTTCTCCCATACTTCGTATGAGTCGTCGACGTATGTACCGTGGGACTTATCACCCTTCTTGGCATACTCTAGCGCGTGTGCCGTGCTCCACGGCGCGCCGCAACCGTTGCATGTGTATTTCTCAACTATTCCTTTGTATACATCCTCCCACTTGGAGACCCATTGCTGCCCGTACACGGGCTCGCTGCGATAGACGGCGGTCCAGCTGTGTTGATGGGACGGCTTCGGCGCAGGGGGCTTGGGGGCATCGGGTTTCGGGGAGGGCTTCGGCGTCGAGGGCTTCGGGGACGGGCTCGGCGTCGAGGGCCTGGACTCCCCATGCGATGGCTTCGATGCCGCTTGGGAGGAGGCCTGCTGCTTGCCGGGATCTCCGGAGCCCTCGCCCGATCCCGCGGCGGGGGATTGAGGGTCGGTCCCCGTCGGGTCCCCTGCTGCGGGCCCTGCCTCCTCGTTGGACGCGAGGTCCTCCTCCGGCTCGGCGGGCGCGCCGGCACCAGGCTCCGCGGACCCGACGGTGACGGGGGAGTGCGCCCCCATCGATCCCGCCGAGCCCGCGCCGTCCACCACGGGCGTGAGCGGGCCCGTGGACAGGGCCCAAGCCAGGCCTCCCAGCGCCGCGACGCCGAGCGCCGCTGCGGCGACGGCGCCCTTCCGTTCCGTCATCATCTCGACGATATTCTTGAAATTCATCCTCATCCCTTCCTCATCGTCGGGTTATAAGTGTCCTTCCAGTCTTCGTATTCTTCGCGTGAGATCTCGCCTTCTTCGAGCTGTGCAAGTTTTCTCCCCCAGTCCATAAGTGCCTTCGGCACCATTCCGCACCCGTGGGCGCGCAAGCCTGGGAAACCTTCTCTATTCGGCTCCAATTTGAACGGTTGCTCAAAGTTAAACAGCATGTGGATAAATTGGAGTTCGTCCTCCACTCCATAGACTTCAAATGCCTCCGGGCGAACTTTAAGCGCTTTTGCCAGTGATTCGAGATGTTTCTCCTTCGGATAGCGCGCACCCAACTCATAGCTTCTCAAGGCAGATTCCCCTAGGCTCGCCGCCTTTGCCAGGTCTTTCTGTGTCATTCCCCGTCGTTCGCGTAGCGCACGGATCTTCATACCCATACGCAGCTTGTCCGAATTGCGCATCATCGCTTCTTTCGTGGTCAATTCCTCGACGTTCGATAATGATCACCGCAGGTAGATAGAACGCTCCTTTTGCTCAACCGCTTAAATTCGTCCTACGACGGTCTTCAACTTGGTGGCCAGCGCCTCTCTCTGGCGGCATCCGAGACCACCTACCCTCTTGTTCTGGGAGATTCCCACGGCGTCCATGAGCTTGTGGGCGATCGGCGTCCCCACGCCCGGTATAGCCGTCAGGAACGATCTGACCCTAAGCCTGGCGAAAGGGCCCTCGGTGTCCTGAAGGGCGTCGATCGGGTCGACCTCCCCGCGAGCGAGCATCAGCCTCGCCTCCTTGGCGGCGGCCCTCGCGGCCCTCGCCTTCTCCAACGCCTCCCGTCTCTGCTCCTCCGTCATGGGCGGCGGCCCGCCCGCCCGGTCACCCGCCATCGACCGGCTCCTTCCGCTTCTGGCTGTCATTCGGTCTCAGCGTAGCGCGCCGGGAGGACATGGGGGTCGGCAATTCGGGATTCCTCCGCGGCGGGCCGGATTCCGGGGGGCGTTGGTGCCAATATCCAACCCGCGTCCCCAGAAAACCGCGTGTCGCATAGAGCGTAGAGGGGATTTGCCAGCAACCAAAAATGCCCCTCTACCTGCTGTTATGTAGCATGTCGCATGTGTGTTCTCGCAATGTGTACATCGTAATGCATACTCCCGATTGCCCTTCCGGCCGATGGGTGACCCCCTCCTCCGGCCCGCCGCGGGACCTTCCGTCGCGCGGGCGGGGCTCGCGTCCCAGGCAGATTCCCGCCCGCCGGCATCGCCGGGGATCTTGGCCCCGTCAGACCGGAATCGACATATAGGTGATGTCGCGGTGGTGTAGCTTAATTTAGTACCGCGGTATGGGGGCATCATGAACGCCGAAGATCTGGCAGCCACCTTCAAGCGCAATATGGCGAAGAACGCTGGAGGCAGGTGCTCGAGGAAGCGAACCGCATCGAGCGCAAGCACCTCATCACGCTGGAGCCTGCCGTGAGCGTCGACTACACGAACGCCATGCGCGACAGCAAGCTCCAGCTCGTCATCCCCTCCCAGTTGTTCCCCACCTACACGCCCTCCCAGCAAGACTGGCTCATGGACGTGAGCGGCTTCTGCGAGATGGTAGAGGAGAGGCAGCGGGACCTCGATTAGGCTGGGACAATAAGGGCGCCGAGGCGGCGCGCAAGCGAATTGCTTCCCGTTGCCGCTCTGCGAGGTGGATGCCCCTAATCAACTCTCATGCGTTTGCATGGCCTACGTGGAAAAAAGCCCCTCATCCTTATCGTTGCGGTGGGGATGTTTCGATGGCGTGCTCGCGCCCTTCCCGTATGCCTCGCCACGACCATTCTGGCGTCTCCGCGAGACGGACGTGCCCCGGGGGCTCATGCGGGCTGCCAGGTGATGTCGCGGCCGCGGAGCGGGCCTATGGGACCCGCGCCCTCGGCGTCTTGGGCATGACGAACCAATCCTTCGCCTTGTACAGGTATTTCGGCTGCCCCGCGATCTGCACTCGCCAGCGCATGACCTCGACCCCGTTCTCGGAGCCTATCGCTTCATGCCCGTACAGCCGCTCGATCTCCCAACGCCGACCGTCGGGCCACCTGACCGCATGTGGCTCGACCCATGATGCCGCTCCCGGCTCATGAACCGTCACCGTCTCGACCGTCACGTATTTGCGCCTCGCCTCCGGCGGCAGCGCCTTGGTCGTATATCCCCTCGACATGCTTGACGGCACGTGCTTCAGCTCTCGATCGCACGGCATATCGCCGATGACGCGGGGTCTCCATTCGCAATCGCCGTGACGGCCTCTGCCAGTTTGGACTTCTGGCGCGGTCCGAGACCCCTGAGGCGCCTTCCCTCGCCGACGCCCAGCGCCACGATGAGTTTCCGTGCGGTCGCGGGGCCGATTCCCGGGCATGCCGTCAGGAATTCGAACAACCTCATCTTCGAGTACGGGCCTTCAGGCGCCCTGATGATCTCGGCAGGTCTCACGGTACCCGCCTTGACGGCCTCCTTCGCGGCGGCTCTCTCCCTGCGGGCCTCGATCGCCTTTCTGAGCGCCGCGTCCCTTTGGTCGGTTGTCAGTTCGGGCAGCACTCCGCTCACGTCTCATCCCTTCGCGCGGGCCGACGGCCCGCATATCTCGCTGTATCGTGGGTGTCTTATGTGTCCCCTCACCCCAAACGGGCCGTATAGGGCATTCTAGCACCCAAGTCTACCTGCTGATCCTCAGATGCCGCTATCGGTGCCCGAAGGCCCCTCCTCCTCGGCTCCGCTCTCCGCCTCGTGGCGCCCCGGTGCGGAGAAGATGCAGATGACGCGCTCGTTGCCGCCGAACGTCCCATTGGCGCAAGTGGAGAGCGCGAGCAGCCTTCCCGCCTTGGACGCCTCCTCCTCCCATCCGCCCACAGTCGCCACGGCATCCTCGGAGAGTTCGTCGATGAGCGACGGGATCTCGTGCTCATCGCGCCCGACCCCCTGTATGGGGCCAGAGGTCTTGTCGACTTTGATCGAGAAGAGGGGTCGGAATTCCGTGGTTCCCTCCCTCGTTGTCCATATCGCGCGCCCGATGCGGTCCAGGCCCTTCTGCCTGTCGGCGTTCGCTATGGAGTGGAAGAGGCCTCCTGTTCCGTCGTTATGGGCGTATACCAGTTCGATCGTTCCGCCTGGTGTCGCCCGCGCATCGAGATATGGCGTGCCCATGACCGATGCGGACCCATCATACGCGTGGCGGAGGTACCAGTCCCGGTGCCTGTTCCCGTGGGACTGGACGATCGGGTGGTCGATCGGGGTTCCCTCGACGGAGAGCCATGCGACCGTGTCGGGATTTAGGTCCATGGCGGCATCCATATCCGGCGCGCCTTCTCCCGTGACCGCGTCCCGCGCCCTTTCGAAGTTCATCTCGGCGTTCAACTCCGGCCATATGAGAAGCGCGGCGGCGGCGATCATCGCCACTGCGATGATGGGTAGGAGAATCCTCGCCGCCCTTCTGGTTGGTTCGGGCATCGCGGCTCCTTCGCCTGTCAGCTTGGCTCGCAAATGGCCCGCCGCGCGCCGAGTTCAATGATGGCGTTACGCACGGCGGGCCTGGTTTGGGATGGAGCGAATCGGGGGATCGCTCTCAACAGGATGTTACAACGACTCAGTGGCTGGGTCTGCGGCCGATGGAGCCCATCTTGGCCCATCGGTGCCCATCTTGCCCCGCGGGAGGCGCCTTGCGGTCGGCGTCCAGTTCGCTTCTCAGGGAGTCGCACTCCTCCCACGTCCTCTTGCATCTCGCGATGAGCGACCAGAATCTTGGTCCGTCGTACAACAGCGCCTCTCCCTTGGCGAGGGCGTCCGACACCTCTCGCATGATGTGGCGCCTTCCGTGGACCGAGAGGATGAAGTTGGTTTCCATGAGTTCTCGGCTCCCGCACCCGAGCGTCGTCCCGGGATCGATCATCGCCGTGAGCGGGTCGTCCAGATCCCCCGCGACCGCGTCGAGAACGACTGCGATGACCCCGTCTCGCCTGCCCGACTCGACGGCCGCCACCGGGTGCTCGAGAAGCTCGGGGAGCGAGAGGAGGACCGCGGGGTCCACCCCATGGCCGTTGACCCCCTCCGGGGCCATCTCCGCCGCGGCATGCGCCGCCGTGTGGTGCATGGGCAGGTCCGGGAGCCCGAGCGCGATCAGGGCGTCGGGCGTGTCGTGTCTGACCTCGAGCACCCCCGGTACGAAGCGCCCTCCGGCGATGCGCCTGATGCCCTCCCCGTAGTCTCCCCGCGCCATGGCCATGGCCGCCCCTCCCTGATCTCATGCCGACTGCGTCACACATGAGCATGGGGGGAGGGTGGCGCGTTTGAGGGAGGGCTGCAAGTGTTTACGCGTTAGAACTTGGCCCGACGGCCCCGCATTTCATCGGCCGCCGCGTCATGCGCCTGTCCGATCTCACGGGCGAGACCGACCTTCGACGCGCCGTCCCAGACTTCCAGGAAGTCCCAGGGGCTCTCACCCACGGCGGAGTCGGAACGATCGAGGCGCCTCACCACGCTCAGATAGACGCTGTCGCCGTCGCGGCTCTGAATGACGAGGTCGCCGTCGACCTCGTGCGCGGTCGCACCTGGGGCGTCGAGCGTGGTGCTGATCGCCCATCGGTCCGCTTCGTCCGTCCAGAACTCGATGCGCTCTTTGCCCTCGGAGACGCCTGGGGAGACGTCGCGGCAGATGTCGAGGACGATCATCTCGCTGTCCTCGACGGCGGCGATCATCGTTTCCAGCGCCTCACGGCTCGCGGGTTCGCCGAGCGGTTGCAGCGGCTGCACCTTCGCCCATGGGGCTGCCAATGAGAGGACGGCCTTCTCCTGCACGTCGCCCGCAGGGGATCCCGTCCACAGCGTCACCTTTCGAGACTCCTCGTATGGGGTGTCGTACCAGAGGTCGCGCTCCCAGACCTTGTCGCAGTCCTTTGCGGTGGAGGGGTCGGCCAGCGGGCTCAGGAGGCGCGGCCTGTATTTGGCGAGGTTCATCGCGCTGAAGAAGTCGAGGTCGGTGAGGTCTCGCTCCGTCCCGAAGACGTAGCCGGGGTTGCCCACGGCGTCCGATGCGATCTCGGCGAGCCGCACGGGGTCGTCCCGCATGGCCGCGAGGGCCTCAAGCCCGAGTTCGCCGTTCGCGATGATGAGGAACGCATCCCGTTCGACATCGGACTCGAGGACCTTCGCGAAGTCGCTCTCGCTCACCCAGTCGCCGTTTCCCGTCACGTCGTAGTTCCAGCCCCACTCGGACCCGACATCCTCGGCCGAGATTCCGAAGAGCTCATCCTCGACATCATCGAACCAGTTCAGGGCCGCCGGTATGGCCTTCGCGGCCCCTGGTCCTATGACCGTCGAGAGCTCGGCGATTTGCTCCTCGGTCATATCCGCATAGAGTTCCGGACGGTCGTGGAGCGCGCGGTCGTGC
>ENA-UOJR01002716-UOJR01002716.1-human-gut-metagenome-genome-assembly--contig:-C115P-NODE-2716-length-11998-cov-4.079796_pt1 | contig 11998 bp, 9 predicted proteins | sample MGYA00242354_ERZ723901 | MGnify/ENA metagenome assembly ERZ723901
GAAAAAGATCTTTCAAAAAGGAGAATCAAAAGCATCCTACGAAATAGAATGTGCTTTCGGATTATAGCAGGAAATTGCTGAAACCTTCGGGAAAAATGCAACCGTATTAAAAAAGGATAAAGAAAATATTACAGTAAAAATTAATACAATACCATCCGTTATACATTCATGGGTAATGACTCACATCAATCAATGTGAAATTATTGGGCCTAAAAGTTTCCGGGACAAAATCCAAAATGAAATTATGGATGCGTATAGAAAATATTGTATGTAGTCCTGATATGTATAAAAATATACTTGATTAGTTTTCAAAAATACTTGATAATAGTACAACAATATGTTTTAGATCAGTAGATGAAATTTAAGCATTAATTATAGAATGAGGTGACCAAATGGAAATAAAAGAAGTACAATCCATTCTTACAATTGGTGAAACTGTAGCGGTTGAATTTAAACGCTGTGGAAATGGAATTGAAAATGATACCTATGAGACAGTTTGCTCATTTCTGAACAGATTTGGCGGAGACCTTTTCATGGGAATATTAGATGATGGGACTGTAGTAGGAATACCAGAAAAAGCAGCTCCTGATATGGTAAAAAACTTTATTAAGGTTATTAGTAATCCTACATTGTTCTCACCAACGATATATTTGGTACCGGAAATTATAAAATATGATGAAAGTCATACGATCATTCATGTTCATATTCCGCCTAGTGCAGAGGTTCACAGCTTCAAAAAAGTCATCTATGACCGTGTGGATGATGCGGATGTAAAAATAACATCAACCAGTGCAATTGCACAGATGTATATTCGTAAGCAGAATATTTTTACAGAAAAGAAAATCTATCCTTATGCAAAAATGGAAGATTTGAGATTAGATCTGCTGCCAAAGATTCGTATTATGGCACAGAATCATGCAGGTGGTCAGCATCCCTGGACAACTATGGATGATCAGGAACTTTTGAAAAGTGCAGGATTATACGGTAGAGATATCGTTACCGGAGAAGAGGGTTTCAATTTAGCAGCAATTATGCTGTTAGGAAAAGACGATGTAATTTTAAATGTTGCACCGACTTATGTGACCGATGCACTTGTGCGAAAAGTTAATGTAGATCGTTACGATGATCGGGAAATTATTAAGACAAACCTAATTGAAAGTTATAGCCAGCTCCTTGATTTTGGAAGAAAAAACTTGCCAGACAAGTTCTTCCTTGAAGATACAGTAAACAAAAGTCTCCGGAATACAATTGTCAGAGAAATGATCAGTAATACGTTGATGCACCGTGAATTTACAAGCAGTTATACAGCAAAGTTTGTGATTGAGAAAGATCGAATGTATGTGGAAAATGCGAATCGTGCAACAAAGGAAGGTTTCATCACAGTAGATAATCTGGAACCAAATCCAAAAAATCCTCTTATAGCATCGTTTTTCAGGAATATCGGTTATGCTGACCAGCTTGGATCTGGAGTAAGAAAATTATTCAAATACAGCAAATATTATTCAGGGAAAGATCCTTTGTTTGTGGAAGACGATGTATTCCGGATTATTGTTCCATTGGATGATGCATATTCGTTTGATTATGGAATAGAAGCTGGAAGCAGTAAAGTAATTGAAATTAATAATGCCGATAAAATGCCGATAAATGCCGATAAAACGCCGGTAAATAGTTTGTCGGCACAGCAAAATTCAATTATTCAATTTGCGAAAGAAACAGGATCGATTAAATCTCGGCAAGTAGAAGAATTACTTGGAGTAAAGCAACGTCGAGCAAGAAGAATTCTTGGAGAACTGGTCAATATGGGAATTTTGGAACGTCAAGGTGCATATAAAAGCACTGTATATGTTTTGAAAAATTAAAAAAGGCACCTGCTTATCATTACTATAAAAGTAAAATCATCAAACACTAACCTAAAGGAGCACACCAACCCATGCCATTACAAATCGTCAGAAATGATATCACAAAAATGCCCGTAGACGCCATTGTCAATGCCACAAATTCCTCCTTGCTCGGCGGCGGTGGAGTGGATGGCTGCATTCACCGTGCAGCAGGGCCAAAGCTTTTAGCGGAATGCCGCACATTAGGCGGCTGTCAGACCGGAGATGCAAAGATTACAAACGCCTATGATCTGCCTTGCAATTATGTCATTCACGCAGTAGGTCCTATATGGAGAGGCGGACAGTTTCATGAGCGGGAGCTGCTTACTTCCTGCTATGAAAATTCCTTAGCACTTGCAAAAGAAAAACATTGTGAAACCATAGCATTTCCACTGATTTCTTCCGGAATTTACGGCTATCCGAAAGCTCAGGCGCTGAAGGTTGCAATCGACGCGATCAGCGCATTTCTTATGGAAAATGATATGACGGTATACATCGTCATTTTTGATAAAGCAGCTTATCGGATCAGCAGCAAACTGTTTTCTGATATTGCATCTTATATCGATGATCATTATGTAGAAACACACATTAACAAAACATCCGAAGCAATGAGGCGCCAGAAGCAGTTCCGGGAAATGGATCTCTGTGAAAGCATATCTTTACCAGAGCCATCAAATGTACCGTTAAGTAAGGCTGCAACTTTGGAAGATGCCTTGCAGCAAATGGATGAAAGCTTTTCTGAAATGCTGCTTCGGAAGATTGATGAAAGTGGAATGACCGATTCTCAGTGTTATAAAAAAGCCAATATTGACCGGAAATTATTTTCCAAGATTAAAAATGACAAGTACTACAAACCATCCAAAACGACCGTTCTTGCATTTGCGCTGGCACTTGAGCTTCCGCTTCCGGAAATTCAGGATATGCTGATGAAAGCAGGATTTGCCCTGTCACATTCCAGCAAATTTGACGTAATCGTTGAATATTTTATCTTGAAGCAAAATTATAGTATTTACGAAATCAATGAAGCACTCTTTGCCTTTGATCAAAGTCTGATTGGAGGCTAAGAAGAAAATAGTTTGGCAATTTGGTACATAGCGTTGTTCACCTGATATGATTCTGTAGAAATTTTCTGATCCATAAAAAAGTGTCGCTTTTCATGCGACCATTTCCCCTGAAAATGGCAGTATCCTATAGTTACAAGCAAAATAAGCCATTACTTAGGAGGAAATTTAGTATGAGAAAAAATCTGACAGAAGTTGTATTTATTTTAGATCGCAGCGGATCCATGAGCGGACTGGAAAAGGACACCATAGGCGGATTCAATTCTATGATTGAAAAGCAGAAAAGAGAGGCAGGACAGGCGCTGATTTCTACCGTGCTTTTTAACAATAACAGTAAAGTCCTTTATGACAGAGTAGAGGTGCAGAAGATTCCCTCTATGACAGAAGACGATTATTCTGTGTACGGCTGTACGGCTCTCCTGGATGCGATCGGCGGTGCTATCCATCACATTGGAAATGTCCACAAATATGCGCGCACGGAAGATGTACCAGAGCATACCGTTTTTATCATCATGACAGATGGTATGGAAAATGCAAGCCATATTTATCGCATTGATAAAGTAAAGCAGATGATCGAACGACAAAAAGAAAAATATGGATGGGAATTTCTCTTTCTTGGCGCAAATATTGATGCGATTGAAACAGCCAGTCATTTTGGAATTGACGCAGATAAAGCTGCCAATTATCAATGTGACTGCGAAGGAACTGCATTGAATTATGAAGTATTAAATGATGCCATATCTGCTGTTCGGTGCAATGCAGCGCTTGATTCTAGTTGGAAAAAGCGGATTGATAAAGATTACAAAAAACGCGGGCAACATAGCCGCGTAGATTGATGAAACACACAAAGAGCAGGGGATGAACTTTCCAAAGTTCTTTCCCTGCTCTTTTCACATTGAATTTTTCGCTCACTTCTCCGAGCCACGTCCTCCTCTCCTCCCCCCGGCACGGTTGCATACTAAACCCATCCAGCCCGGCAGCCAGCGCATGTTTCCGGTCTTCCTCAAAGGCATTTGCCGTCATGGCAATGATTGGAATCTGTGCCTTCTTCACATCTGCAAGCTGACGGATTTTCTGTGTCGCTTCGTACCCATTCATCCGTGGCATCTGTACATCCATCAGGATAAACTGATATGTGCCTGCTTCCTTATCTTGAATTTCTTCCACACAGGCGCATCCATCCGGAACCCAGTTCACAAGAATCCCTTTATTTTTCAAAACTTCCATGGCAATTTCTGCATTTAATTCATTATCTTCCACCAAAAGTACATGCATTCCGTCAAGACCTATTTTGTATTCCTTTGCTTTATCTGATTGATGAAGCTGATTTTCCGTTGCAATCCGAAGGGGAAGTGAAATCTGTATTTTGGTTCCCTGACCGGAATTACTTTGGATTATCACATCACCATGCATCAGATCTACCAGTTTCTTCACAATCGCAAGTCCAAGCCCTGTTCCTTCAGTCTTGCTCTCGGTAGAAGTCCGCTCTCTTTCAAATGCCTCAAACGCATGTTTCTGAAATTCTTCAGTCATACCGATTCCGGTATCCTTTATCGTGAATTTGTATTCGGCAAATCCAGGTGCGATCATTCTCTGGACGCAGCTAAATGTGATCGTTCCTCCCGCTGGGGTAAATTTAACTGCATTATTCAGTACATTTACCAGAACCTGCTGCAGTTTTGTCGCATCACACCATACCAGTGGATTCTCTATTTGATCCTCAACTTTGAAATCAATCATTCCCTTTTGGATGCTGTATTCGAGCATCATTTTCAGATTTTCTTCCATTTGCTTCAAGTCAGTTACCATCTCCACAATTTCTGCCTTTCCACTTTCGATTTTAGACAGATCCAACACATCATTGATGATCTTCAGAAGAATCTCACCAGATGCCTGAATTTTGGAAATTGCATTTTTTACAATTTCTTCATCATCCGGATGTTCTGCAATGATATCAGAAAATCCAATGATCGCATTCATCGGGGTACGGATATCATGGGACATATTTGCAAGGAAAGCATTCTTTACCTCACCGGCTACTTTCGCTTTCCGTGTCGATTCTTTTTCCAGTTCCAATGCTTTGGACAGTCTTTTCCGGTGTTCAAACTCCATCTGATCTTGCTGGTGCTCCACCATGAACAGGTAGGAGAGCAGTGCTCCGATTACCAGGCAGTACGGTTGGAACGGATATGCCCCATAAAGTGGAATGATATAGGTATTTGCCAGAATTCCGATCAGTGGGACTGCTGAAAACAGTGCCGATTTTATGAGATATCTGACACCCTTTGTATTGTTCATGAATAAAATAAAGAATGTCTGTGCAAATGTATAAACGTAATAAAACAGATTGAGTACGGCAAACACTCCGAAAAATGTACCGCGTATATAGGTCCGGTTCCGTGAAAATCTCCAGACAATTCCCGTCGGAACTGAGAGAAGCACCATCAGAACCAGGAGAATGAACGGAATCATTTCCGCAAATCTTTGCTTCTTTGAACGGTTAATCCCCATATAACTCTGCATAAACAAATGCCACACATATGGCATGATTACATAAACCAGATAAAAGAAAAACACAACCAGCTTAAACTGCAAAAAGTTTCCTGACTTACCTAAGAGTTCTTTCATAAACAATGCATCCATTAACACATAAAGCTCTACCATGCCAATAAAGATCATCGTATATTTTTTACTCGGGCTCCATGTAATATAATACCGGATCCTTAAAAAGATGATCGTCAGTATTATCATCATAAATATTGCGTTGCTCAAATAAATACTACTCATTTTCCAGTCCCTTTTTTCTTTCGTTTTGTCTCATTATTTCTTTCATTATTGTATACTTTTTCTATGCGTTTCGCAATCCATATGTTATACTATTGAGTAAAGGTATCTCAAGGAGGATTTTACAAATGAAAATAGCAGTAACATACGAAGGCGGATCTATTTTCCAGCACTTCGGAAAGACAGAAACTTTTAAAATGTATGAGGTAGAAGACGGAAAGATCACTTCAATGCAGATTGTTCATGCTGGTGGCGCCGGACACAGTGCGCTTGCAGGATTCCTTTCTGAGCAGAGTGCAAATGTTCTGATCTGTGGCGGTATCGGAGAAGGTGCACAAGAAGCGCTGAAAGAAGCCGGTATCAAAGTTATATCCGGTGCAGCAGGAGAAGTAGATGCGGCAGTGAATGCCTATCTTGCAGGAGAACTGGAATCTGCAGGTACAAATTGTGACCATCACCACGAAGAAGGTCATTCCTGCTGTGGACAGCATGAAGAAACAGCAACCGAAGAAGCTTCTGCTGAAGAAGAACATTCCTGTGGCGGACACTGCAGTGGATGCAGCGGATGTGGTGGCGCACATGTGCCGGATTTTGAAGGTCCGAATGTCGGAAAGACCTGCCGTACCCATTACAGAGGTACCTTTGATGATGGTACCCAGTTTGATTCTTCCTATGACCGCGGAGAGCCATTGGAATTTGTATGCGGAGCCGGACAGATGATCCATGGTTACGATAAAGCCGTTGCAACAATGGAAGTAGGACAGACCATCAACATCCATCTGATGCCGGAAGAAGCTTACGGCATGCCGGATCCACGCGCCATTTTCACGCTGGAAATCGCACAGCTTCCTGGATCAGAAGATCTGGAAGTCGGTGCACGTGCATATCTGACCAACCAGTATGGACAGCCATTCCCGGTAACCGTAACCGAAAAGACAGAAACCAACATCACATTTGATGCCAACCATGAGATGGCTGGAAAAGAACTGAACTTCCAGATCGAACTGGTAGAAGTAAAATAGTAAATATGAAAAGTGATTTAAGCGCCCCTTTTATTTCGTCATAAAGGAGGCGCTTAAATACTAAGATTATATTTTTGGAAATTGATAATTAGACAACGGAAAGGAGATTTGCCCGTGCTAGATTCAGAATTAAAAACATATCCATGGAATCCAACCGTAAAAAAGAAAGCCCGCCGCGTGTTCATGCTGAGATGGTTGTTCGTTATCCTGGCTGCCGCTGCAATCTTTTTTCTGACCTATCAGAAACTCACTACCAATGTCTGGGGACTTACGGCTTTCCTTTGCCAGCTTCTTGCCGTTATCGAACTTGCTTTCGGGCTCCAGTTTGTAGAAGCCGGATGGAGCAGAAAGATATCGAGTAGAATGCCACTGGACGAACACTATGAGTACGCGCTTTATATGTATCATATACAATCTGTCCGCGATCTTGCTACGAATAACCGCATGCTGCTCCTGATTGCAAGCCTTGAAATCCAGCTTGGAAAATACGATCATGCTACACAGACAATTACACAGATTTCTGTTGGAAAATGCACACCAGTCCAGTTAAAACAGTTGTATTTTATGCAGATCTTACTGGCAGCAGAAGTGGGAGATACTGATACAAAAAATCAGTTTTTAACCCGTTATACAGGAATTCCTGACACAAACGGTGAATATCCATCTGAACCAGAACTTACCACCTGGATTGAAGCAGAAGAAATGGACAGACTTATTTCTGCATTAAAAAAATTCACTCCGACAAGAAAAGAGCATATCCTGCGTACTTGTCTGATTACAATCGTTCTGGCATACAGTACCTTTTTCTACGGTGCATGGTATGGTATCAATAAAAGCGCAGGATATGCAATCCGCTATTATTTTGCTGAAATATCCGTCATCTGCGTTTCCGTCACCTTGTCCTGCCTGCTGATCTGGGGCATGATCTGTCTGTATAAAAAGCAAAAAAGTCTCCTTAATAGGAAAGCAGCCAGACGAATAATTGCCGTTTCTTATGCCGCACTGACTCTTTTCTTACTTTCTCTGATTGGTTACAGCTTTTTAATTGTGAGCTTTGGCGTAGAAGGAACGGAAACCGTAACCGGTCAAGATCAGCATTATATTTATCTTTCCGTACAGCCTGATTACGGCATCGCTACACAGTACCGAACTGATAACCTGATTTATATGCAAAATACGAGTTTGTTTTTGCCGAATACAGACACTTTAACAGAATCCTCTGTACCGGATTCTGACCTGAATGATTCGGAAACACAAGATAGTAGTACCACTGATTCTACCGAAAATTCTCCGCCACAGGAATCCCAGAAAGCTTCACCGCTTCAGGACGAAATGCGTGCTGTGTATCAATATATCCAGCAACAGAATCCCCTTCCGGAAATGAATTTCACTTACACGGCAAATGCAAGGGGAGAAAATTACGCGATCCTCTCTGAGACAACAGAAGAGAAAGATGGCACAACAGTAAATGTCAATTACTGTCTGTATGATAACGGTTCTAAGACAGATGAAAATAATAATACTTTCGAAGAATTGGTTCTGGAAAAGGTGTATCCGGATGGTGGATATGAGACAGAACTGGTTGATTTCTATCTGGTAAATCCGGAGACTTTGGAAGTTATAGATGAGCAGAAATCAAGCTGGTAATTCTATTTATCCTATTAAAAAATACTTATCAAATGATAAAATAAAGTAAAGAACAGAGTCATTCGAAGGTATCTCTGCTCTTTTACTTTATATTTTCTCCTCAAATAATGTCAGAAAATCCTGTAATTCCGCCGGCATCCTGCCTTTCCTCCATGCAAGAAGAATTTCAGTTGTAAGATCAGCCCCAGTAATATCATATGCTTTTAATTTATTAGTGAGCTTCAGCATAGACTCCGGAAGAATCGCAATTCCCAGTCCCTTTTCTGCCATCGTCATTGCAGTGCGGGCATCCTCACAGGCAAAATAAATATCACAGACCAGTCCGGCACCCTCAAATGCAGCAAGCATATATTTGCGGTAGCGATGGGAGAGGATTAAGGGTTGTTCGGAAAGTTCCCGCAGACTGATGGATGTATGTCCCTGCAACAGAGGGTGATCAGGAACTGCCATCACAAGCAGCTTCTCCCGGGAAAGAGACTTGGTTTCACAGCCATTTAACACAATTGGTGTGCGGAGTGTAGTCAGATCGATCATTCCATTTTCCAGCTGATCTTTCAGTGTAAATGTAGATCCTTCATGTACATCAAAATGAATTTGAGGATATTTTTTTGCAAAGTAAAGCAGATATTCGGACATCATCGATACAGTGGATGGTGTGATCCCTATGTGCAGGGTAGCTGCCTGACCGGATTTGACAACCTCCTGTTTGGTCAGATCTGCAAGCATCAGAAGATTACCGGCCTGCTCATAAAGCGTCTTTCCGGCATCTGTAAGCGTAATTTTCTTTGTACCTCGTAAAAAGAGTGATACCTGTAATTCTTCCTCCAGCATCTTCATCTGATAGCTCAGCGGTGGCTGGGTCATGTGAAGAACTCTTGCTGCACCGCTGATCGTTCCGGCATCTACGATCGCACGAAAATATTCCAACTGTCTGATTTCCATAAAAATGTAATTCCTCTCCTGATTATTTAAAAATGAAAATATATTATCCATATGATTTTTATTGAATTATCATACAAAAACAATAATTTACATATATATTACATCATGTTAGAATTAAAAAGCAAGAAAAATAAAAAGGAATGAATTTACAAATGAAACGAGTCGATTTTGAAAATGGAACGATAACCAGTAATATCTTTGTAGCATCACTCACGATGCTGGTTGCCCAGATTTTAAGTTTACTTTATAACATTGTAGACCGGATTTATATTGCACGTATCCCGCACATCGGAACTGCAGCACTTGGTGCAGTCGGTCTTTGTTTCCCGGTAATTGTCATCATTACCGCATTCAGCAATCTATTCGGAAGCGGCGGTGCACCATTATTTTCGATTGAGCGCGGCAAAAATGAACCACAGGAAGCGAAAAAAATTATGAATATTTCTTTTTCCATGGTCTGTATCTGTGCCATTGTACTCATGGTAATTGGCTTTTTATTTGCCCGCCCGGTCCTGGTACTGTTTGGTGCCTCAAAAGACGCTCTGATCTATGCATATCCGTACCTGATGCTTTACCTGATCGGAACTCTGCCTTCTATGATTGCAACCGGTATGAACCCGTTTATCAATGCACAGGGATATTCAACCATCGGCATGCTTTCAGTTACCATAGGGGCAGTAACGAACCTGCTGCTTGACCCGTTGTTTATTTTTGTGTTCGGGCTTGGCGTGCGCGGTGCCGCAATTGCAACGGTCATTTCTCAGACACTTTCTGCTGCATTTGTCTTTTTCTTTCTTACAAAGAAAGCAGAACTGAAAGTGAGGCTCCTCAAAAAAGAGGAACTTGCCAGCTGTACAGCTTATGCAAAAAACATTGTAAGCCTGGGAACTGCCGGATTTATCATGCAGTTGACAAACAGTCTGGTAACGATTGTCTGCAACAATGTACTTTCCGTCACAGGCGGAGATATCTACATTTCTGTTATGACCATCGTATCCAGTGTCAGACAGCTTGTAGAAACTCCGATTTATGCAATCAACGAAGGGACTTCGCCAATCCTGAGTTACAATTATGGTGCAAGACGCCCATGCCGTGTAAGAAAAGCCGGTGCCATGATGGCACTTATGATTCTCGGATACACAGCCGTGATGTGGAGTATTATCATCATCGCGCCGAAAACCCTGATCGGAATTTTCAGTTCGGATGCTACGTTGATGAAAGATGCAGTTCCTGCCCTGAAGCAATATTTTGCAGCGTTTATCTGCATGGATATGCAATACATTGGCCAGACGGTCTTTAAATCTCTGAATAAGAAGAAGCATGCAATCTTTTTCTCACTACTTCGGAAGGTATTTATCGTCGTGCCTCTGACATATCTGATGCCGTATGCCCTGCATATGGGAACAGACGGCGTATTTCTCGCTGAGCCGGTTTCTAACGTCATTGGTGGAGGATTATGCTTCATCACCATGTTACTTACCGTATTGCCGGAATTAAAGCGTATAGAGCGGAAGAATGCGCTCTATGAGACAGGCACGATCTTATAAATGCTTAAACCACTGTCAAGCTGTAGCAAATTTCGTTATACCGAATTATAAATCTACAATATTTCAGGAGAAAATGACAAATGAGCAGTAGAGAAGTAATAGAAAATGTACAAGCAGATCTCTTTGCAATACAGGATCTTGCTTATCGGGATTTTCAGGCAAAACTGATGCCGACAGTCAATAAGGAAACCGTCATCGGTGTGCGGACTCCTTCTTTGCGCGCATACGCAAAAAAATTCGGTAAAACAGACAATGTTTCTGCATTTCTTGAAGTGCTTCCACATAAATATTATGAAGAAAACAACCTTCATGGACTGCTGATTGAACAGATTAAAGCGTACCCATCCTGTATTGCCGCACTGGACCGTTTTCTCCCGTATATAGATAACTGGGCGACCTGTGATATGATCGCGCTTCGGACAGTAAAAAATCATCTGGACATATTTATCCAGGAAGTCTGCCGCTGGATAGCATCGGATCACCCGTATATCGTCCGTTTTGGAATTGGAATGCTGATGCGGTATTATCTGGATGAACAGTTTAAACTGGAATATCCCAAAAAGGTAGCCGAAGTTAAATCAGACGAATATTATGTAAACATGATGCGTGCCTGGTATTTTGCTACCGCTCTTGCAAAGCAGTATGACCAGATCATTCCTTATCTGGAAGAGAAAAGGCTGGACACCTGGACACATAATAAGACGATTCAGAAGGCAATTGAAAGCTACCGGATCACGCCGGAACAGAAGATCTATTTAAGGACATTAAGAGTAAAAAAATAATAAAATGCCATCATCATTTCATCGATGTGACTGATATGATGATGGCATTTTATTATTCACCAATTTATCATTTGTAAAAATTTATCCGTATTAGGATATTATTTAACCGTACTTTGACAATTTACGGTTCCCGCAATTTTACCACATTTGCAGCACTACGTCGTCTGTCTTCATCGATTGCAGCGTAGTGCTTTTTCGTTGTATTGACATCTTTGTGCCCCAGAACATCCGCTACCAGGTAAATATCCCCCGTTTCCTTATAAAGGGCAGTACCATAGGTACTTCTGAGCTTATGTGGCGTGATTCTTTTATTTGTAATCTGACTGGCATACTTTT
>ENA-UOJR01002718-UOJR01002718.1-human-gut-metagenome-genome-assembly--contig:-C115P-NODE-2718-length-11980-cov-5.685451_pt1 | contig 11980 bp, 9 predicted proteins | sample MGYA00242354_ERZ723901 | MGnify/ENA metagenome assembly ERZ723901
TGATGCTTTGCGCCGCGTCGCTGGGGCTCGACACGCTGTGGATCTGCATGTTCAAACCCGAAGCCGTACGCGCGGAATTCAACCTGCCGGAGCATGTCGAACCGGTGAATATCCTGCTCGTGGGCTACGGCGCCGGCATCCCGGCCGACCCGGGCCGCCATGAGCTGCTGCGCAAACCGCTGTCGGAGACGGTCGTCGAAGAACGATTCTGAGCCTCCGCCCCGCTAAAAACAATCCGGGAGAACACAGCCGGGGTGCTGCGGCAATGCCCGGCGGCCGTCCGCTCGTCCGTCGAGCCGGAGGCTGCCCGCGTCCCGCCCCCATGAACCGGATCGGCTCCGAATTCATCCATGCCGGCATCCGACACCCCGATAATCCCCGAAAAACGGGCGCCGCAAGGTTCATACCGACCTGCGGCGCCCGTTTTCATCGGACACGGTTCCGGATTCCGGAACAACAACTATTTGGCGTACAACCGGAATTTCATGCTCCACGTCCCGCCCGGGGCGATCGACCGGAAACCTTCGGCTTCGGGGTCGGGCATGTTCGGGGCGTTGGTCGTCCACGACTGCGGCTCGGGGCAGCAGTAGGGAACCTTGCCGCCGTTGTTCCAGATCGTCCAGCAGGTCGTCTGTCCGTCGACCTCGTAGCAGGTGCGTACACCCGTGCGCAGGTTCTCGACCAACGCGCCGCGGAACGGCTTGCCGTCCACCTCGATCTCGCGCACTGTGAAAGCCGCCTCGATCGGATCGCAGTCCGTTACCTGCAACCCCGCACCGCGCAGTCGGGCAAACTTCTCCGACAACGGCAACTTGCGGCCCGTCGGGATGTTACGTTCGCTCAGCTCAACCCGTTCTCCAACCGCCGCACGCATCACGTAATCGCCTGCCGCACCTCCGGCGAAGGGAATCCGCATCGGTGTATGGAACCCCACGCCGACGGGCATCGGCTCCTTGCTGCGGTTGGCGAACATCACCTCCTGTTCCAGCCCCCGGGCCGTGAGGCGGTATACGATCTTGCACTTGAACTCGTGCGGGAAATCGCGGAATATCGCATCGTTCCCCGCATTCGAATAGTAGCGGCATTCGACCAGCACCTCGTCCGCGGTTTCCCACGCCTTCGACACGGCGAAAGGCTGGCTCTTGAGAATACCGTGGTGATAGTGGCCTCCTTTCGCGTCGGTGATCGGGAAGCGGTAGGTGCGCCCGTCGAACGTGTATTGCCCGTCTGCAATGCGGTTGGGCGGGAAGAGGATCGGCAGTCCGAACACATGCGGGCGCCGCCGGAACTCTTCGACCTCATCCCCGGCGGGTGCACGCAGGATTTCGATACCGCGCCGCGTGTCGGCCAGCCGCACGAGGTTGGCGCCCATGTCCGGAACCAGCAGGGCCGCGTAGTCCCCTTTCGAAAACTCCACGGCCCGCATTCCATGCCACGCTATGCTGCGCAGCATCTTAGAGCAGCTTTTCGATCTTGGCGACCAGCGCATCCTTCGATGCGGCGCCGACCTGCTTGTCCACCAGTTCCCCGCCCTTGAGGAAGATAATGGTGGGGATGTTGCGCACGCCGTATTTCGCCGTGATCTCATCGTTCTCCTCCACGTCGCACTTGGCGATCAGAACGCGGCCCTCATACTCGGTGGCGAGCTCGTCCACGATGGGGGCTACCATGCGGCAGGGACCGCACCATTCGGCCCAGAAGTCGATGACGACGGGCAGCTCTGACGAAAGTACTTCCTGAAAATTCTCCTTTGTGATTGCTAAAGCCATAATTACAAGGTTTTTAATTGTTTGTATAGTTTATGCGATCGAATACTTTATGTCGTTGTCCTCCAAATATCCTACCAGCGACTGCGTGAGGCTGACCTTGTAGCTCTTCGAGAAGAGGCTCAGCGAGACATGCGCGTCGCGGTCGTAGACATTGACCCGGAACAGGGTTTCGCCCCGAGCTTCGCGGACACGTTCCGACAGGTCGCGGATCAGCTCCTGCGTCACCTCCTGCACGGGCAGCTGCACGTGCATCTCCTTGATCATCGTGTCGCGCATCTCCGAGAGCTGCACCATCGAGATGATCTTGAATTCCAGCTCCTTGTCGTTATAGGGCTTGGGCTGCACGCGGCCGCGGATAAAGAGGAAATAGTCCGCGAAGAGGTATTTGCGGAAATTCTCGTAGTCCTTGCCGAACAGCGCGAATTCGTGCGTGCCGTTGTAATCCTCCAGCACGAACTTGCCCCACGGCTTGCCGGTTTTGGTCATCAGGTTCTGCACGCTCACGACCATGCCCGCCACGGCGATCTCCTGCCCCTTGAAAGGTTCGAGGTTCTCCAGCTCCGTGAGCTGGGTCTTGCACATGTGGTTGATGATGACCTTATAGTCGTCCAGCGGGTGTGCCGACAGGTAAAGGCCGATCATCTCGCGCTCCTTGGCAAGGGTCTCCAGCTGCGTCCAGTCGGCGCACGCCGGCAACACGGGGCGCTGGATGTCCACCTGCCCGCCGCCTCCGAAAAGGCTCTGCTGGGCGTTGTTCTTCTCGGCCTGGAAACGCTGTCCGTAACGCATCAGCTGTTCGATGAAGGTAATGCCCGTATTGTCGCGTGCATCCGCCCCGAAGAACTTGCCCCGATGGAAGCCCGATATCGAATCGAACCCGCCGGCATAGGCCAGGTTCTCGAAGCATTTGCGGTTCACGGCCGTGAAGTTCACGCGCTCCATCAGGTCGTATATGTCCTTGAAGCGGCCGTTGGCGTTGCGTTCGGCGATGATGCTCTCCACGGCGGCTTCGCCGACACCCTTCACGGCCCCCAGCCCGAAACGCACGTCGCCGGACTTGTTCGACGAGAAGGTGCGCATCGACTCGTTGATGTCGGGCCCCAGCACCCGGATGCCCATACGCTTGCACTCGTTCATGTAGAGCGTCAGCTGCTTGATGTCCGCCAGGTTTCGGCTCAGCAGCGCCGCCATGAACTCCGAAGGGTAGTGCGCCTTCAGGTAACCGGTCTGGTAGGCCACGTAGGCGTAGCAGGTCGAGTGCGACTTGTTGAAGGCATAGGATGCGAACGCCTCCCAGTCGCCCCATATCTTGTCGCAGATCTTCTCGTCGTGCCCGCGCTCCTTACAGCCGTTGATGAACTTGGGCTTCATCTTGTCCAGCACGTCGCGCTTCTTCTTACCCATGGCCTTACGCAGCGTATCGGCCTCGCCGCCCGTGAACCCGGCGAGCTTCTGCGACAGCAACATGACCTGCTCCTGGTAGACCGTGATGCCGTAGGTGTCGCTCAGGTACTCCTCCATGTCGGCGATCTCGTAGGTCACCGGCTCCTGCCCGTGCTTGCGGGCGATGAAATTGGGGATGTACTCCATCGGGCCCGGACGGTAGAGGGCGTTCATGGCGATCAGGTCTTCGAAACGGTTGGGCTTGAGGTTGCGCAGGTGCTTCTTCATGCCCGGGGACTCGAACTGGAACAGGCCGGTGGTATCGCCGCGTGCAAAGACCTCGTAGGTCTGGGCGTCGTCCAGCGGGATGTCGTCGATGTCCACGTCCACGCCGTGCACCGCCTTGACATTCTCCACGGCGTCCTTGATGATCGACAGCGTACGCAGTCCCAGGAAGTCCATCTTGATCAGGCCGACGCTCTCGACCTCCTTGCCCTCGAATTCAACCACGTTCAGCTCGGCATCCTTGGCAATGGCCATCGGCGCGAACTTCTCGAGGTCGTCCTGGCCGATGATCACGCCGCAGGCGTGCACGCCCGTCTGGCGGATCGAGCCTTCGAGTTTCTCGGCGTACTTGAGCGTATTGCGTATCAGCTGGTTGGGCGACTCGCGCTCGGCGGCCAGTTCGGGAGACTCCTTGTATACGAAATCGAACGGCGTCTCGCCGTGTTTCTTGTCGGGGGTGATCTTGTCGGGCACCAGTTTCGACAGGCGGTCGCTCTCCGAGAGGGCGAGCTTCTGCACACGGGCAACGTCCTTGATGGCCATCTTGGGCGCCATGGTGCCGAACGTCACGATTTGGGCAACGCGCTTCTGGCCGTATTTCTGCACGCAGTAGCGCAATACGTCGGCGCGGCCGTCCTCATCGAAGTCGACGTCGACATCGGGCAGCGAGATACGCTCGGGGTTGAGGAAACGCTCGAACAGCAGGTCGTATTTCAGCGGGTCGATATTGGTGATCTTCAGGCAGTAGGCGACCACCGAACCCGCGGCCGAACCACGGCCGGGGCCCACCGAGACCCCCATTTCGCGGGCGGCGCGGATGTAGTCCCACACGATCAGGAAGTAGCCCGGGAAACCCATCCACTCGATCGTATCCAGCTCGTATTTGAGCCGTTGCTCGACCTTCTCGTCCAGCACCTCGCCGTAACGACGGTGCGCGCCCTTGTAGGTGAGGTCTACGAGGTAGCAATATTGCTTGGCGACCATCAGCCTGTCCGACAGCTCCTTGTCATGGGCGACGAGCCGCTCCAGCTCTTCGACCGACACACAGGCGCCGATCCTGGCCAGCAACTCCGCGTCCTCGATCTTCTTGACGAAGGATTCGCGGAGCTCCGCGAGGTCGATCTTGAAATCCTCCGGCGGCGGGAAGTTCGGCATCAGGGGGGCGTGCGTGAGCTTGTAGTCCTCGCATTTGGCGGCGATCTCGAGCGTCGTGGCCAGTGCCTCGGGGTGGTCGGGGAACAGCGCGGCCATCTCCTCGGGTGATTTGAGGTACTCCTGGAACGTGTAACGCATACGGTTAGGGTCGTCCAGGTCGCGCCCCGTATTGAGGCATATCAGGTGGTCGTGCGCCACGGCATCCTCCGCGAGGATGAAGTGCACGTCGTTGGAACAGATGTACTTCACGCCGAACTTGGCGGCCAGCTCCAGCAGCGCCTTGTTCACCCGCAGCTGGTTCTCGTAGACGTCCGCATCCTTCTGCGGGTCGCCCGAGGGATGCAGCTGCAATTCGAGGTAATAGTCGTCGCCGAAGACCCCCTTGAACCACTGCACCACGCGCTCGGCCTCCTCCATGTCGTTGTGCATGATGGCCTGGGGCACCTCGCCGCCCAGACATGCCGAGCAGCAGATCAGCCCTTCGTGGTACTGTTCGAGCAGTTGCTTGTCGATGCGCGGCTTGTAATAGAACCCCTCGGTAAACGAGTAGGAGACCATCTTGCAGAGGTTGTGGTAGCCTTCGAGGTTCTTGGCCAGCAGGATCAGGTGGTCGCCGGCCTTCTCGTCCTTGTCCTTCTCGAAACGGTTTTTCACCACGTAGACCTCACAGCCGAGGATCGGCTTCACCCCGGCGTCCGTAGCGGTGTCGTGGAAATTCTTGACACCGTACATGTTGCCGTGGTCGGTGATGGCGATGGCATTCATCCCCAATGCTTTGGCGCGTTTGATGAGCGGCTTGATGGCCGCGGCGCCGTCGAGGATCGAATATTGGGTATGTACGTGCAGATGGACGAATTCAGGCATGGTCGTAACTCTTCAAATTTATCGCACAACAAAGATAGGGATATTTCCGCAGAATTCGTGGCAGGGCTCTTGCATTTTATCAACAAAATTCCTAACTTTAGGTATCCAACAAAAACCGAGAGATTATGCAAGACGAAACCATGGTTGTATTGGCGGAATACAACACCATCACAGAAGCCGAGATCGCGAAATCCATGCTCGACAGCGCAGGGATCTGGTCGATGATCCGCAACGAATATATGTCGGCCATTTACCCCATAGGCACCATGCCCGCACAGGTCGTCGTGCGTCCCGAGGACGCCGAGAAGGCCAGGGCGATGCTTCAGCACAGATAAAAACGGCGCCGCCCGTCCTGCGCCAGGCAGGCTGCCGGCGGCAGCGGAGGGCTGTTCGGAACGGCGCGTACCGGCATCGCGTCCGGGAAGGCCATGCATCGAAAAGGGTGTACGTGCAGGTTGCACGTACACCCTTTTCGATTTTACGCGGCACGCAGTCCGGCGCCGCACGGGTCAGGTGAAATTGATCCGGTACTCGTAGGCCGTCCGCTGCGGCACGCCGCGCACGCGGCGGGGCACCCAGTGACCTTTGCTGGCCTTGATGACGCGGATGACCTCCCGGGAGAGTTTCTCGTCGGGCGACGAGAGCACCTCGCCGATCGTGACCTTCCCGTCCGGTTCGATGTAGAAACGCACATGCACCAGCCCGGCCACGCCGCGAGGAGAACCGCTCGTCGTAACGCAGCCGCACCCGCGCCCATTCGTGGAAAGTCTCGTCGGGGTCGCCGCCCATGAACAGCAACGGGTCGGCCTCCTGCCGCTTGGCGATCTTCTCCACCGGAAGGCGCATCGTCAGCCGCCAGGTATAACTTACGGACAGACCGTCCTTCCGGGCCGGCGTCCACGCTTCGAGGCGCCCCAACGCCTCGGTCACGAGCTGCTTCGTACGCTCCGTCGCGGGCTCGGCATCGCATTTGTCGCGCCCCTGACAGGTATTGTCCAGGAAACGCCACCCGTCCACCCGTCCCGCCGTGTCCACCGTAAAGGCGACCACGACCTGCGGCGAAAGCTCCGACGCCGGGATTTGCTTCTCTATCGCCAATTTCTCGGTTTCGCCCATCAGCCTTGCCATGAAGCGTTTGGCATCGGCGCCCTGAAAACGGGGCGGCTGGGTCTGCTGCGCCGCGGCACCGCACCACAGGGCCAGTGCCGCCAATAAGATCGCTGTACGTTTCATATGCCCTTCGTTTTAAGGTTTATTCGTTCCATATCCGCCACGAAGCCTCGGCCTGCCGGCGGAACATCACCTCGCCGTTGAGTATGCGCGCCCCGCGCTGGCGCCCCAGGTCGAGGAACCGGGTCAGGGGCGGGTTGTATACCAGGTCGAGCAGGTAGTGCCCGGGCGTAAGGTAGCCGTAGGGGATTCGCGGCGCGGCATCGACGGCGGGGTAGGTTCCCACGGGCGATGCGTTGACTATGAGGCGGCTCTGCTCCACGGCCTCGCACGGCAGGTTGTCGTAGGTGTAGTTGCCCTTTGCGGCGTCACGTGACACGAGGTCGAACGGGATGCCCCGCTCGGCGAGCACATACTGCACGGCCTGCGACGCCCCACCCGTACCCAGTACGAGGGCATGCGAGGGCTGTTCGCCCCCGAGCAGGCAGTCGAAGGCGGCCCGCAGGCCGATGACATCGGTATTGTGTCCCACGAGGCGTGAGTCTGCCGTACGGCGCACGCAGTTTACGGCGCCGACCAGCCGCGCATCGTGCGACAGGTCGTCGAGCAGCGCCATGACCTCGCGTTTGTAGGGGATCGTGACGTTGAAGCCGCACAGGTCGGGAGTCTCCGCCAGCAGGCGCTCCAGCGCCCCGATTTCGGGCAGTTCGTAGAGGGTGTAGGTGCAGTCGGCAATCCCCTCGCGTTCGAATTTCGCCGCGAAATAGGCTGCCGAGGCGGAGTGCCCCAGCGGCCGGCCGATAAGTCCGAAACGCCGCATGGCTATTCCTCCTGTTTTTTGACGACGATGCGCGCCGCGAGTTCGATGCAGTAAATCGCCAGGAATCCCACGATGCAGAGTACGATGGCCTCCGCGAGCAGTGCATCCTGCTGCGTGAGGGCCTCGAAACGGCCGGGCGCGACGTTGCTCTCGACGAGCGGCATGATCTTGCCGTGGCTGTCGGTGTAGGTTTCGACGACCTCTTTCCACGGCCACACCTTGTTGAGCGAGCCGACCATGAAACCCATCAGCACAGCCACCGTCACATCGTGCCAGTGCTTGAGCAGCCACGACAGCAGGTGCGAAAAGCTGATGATGCCCGCCACGGCGCCCACGACGAAGATCACGATGACCGGGATATTCAGGTCGCCCACGGCCTGCATGATGAACTGGTACTTGCCCAGCAGGAGCAGGATGAAGGCGCCCGAAATGCCGGGCAGGATCATGGCGCAGATGGCGATGGCGCCCGACAGCATGATGAACCACCACGTGTCGGGGGTCTCGGTCGGCGTGGCGATGGTGATCCACCATGCGGCGGCCGCGCCGACCAGGCATGCGGCGACAGTCCGGACGTTCCAGTGCCCGATCTGCCTGGCCACGAGCAGCGCCGAGGCGACGATCAGCCCGAAGAAGAACGACCAGATGGCAATCGGGTGGTGCGTGAGCAGGTAGGTCATCAGCCGCGCCAGCGAGAAGATGGCGATCCCGATCCCGATCAGCACGGGCAACAGAAAACGGCCGTTGACGTGGCGCCAGAACTCCTTCAGACGCAACGTGCCGAGCAGCCGCAGGGCGGTGCCGTTCACGCTCTTGATCGACTCGATCAACTCCTCGTAGATGCCCGAAATAAAGGCGATCGTTCCTCCCGATACACCGGGAACCACATCGGCCATGCCCATGGCGCAGCCCTTCGCTGCAAGCAGCAGATATTGTGTAAATTTCATATCATCGGTATTTAGCCCACAAATATAGCGAAATTGCGGGAATCTGCTAAACGAAGGTGCACGATTAGGGGAAATTCCATAATCGTGCACCTGTTTTCTGCCGGGGGATTCCGCCGTCTGCCGTCATCTTTCCGCGGGTTCGGGCTTGCGCTCGAAAAATTCGGGCTTGCTGCGGCGGATGAAATCGACGGCCTCGGACAGCCCTTCGGAGAATTTGGCGAAATCCTCCTTGTAGAGGAAGATCTTGTGCCGGTCGTACGAGAAACTCCCGTCGGGGTTCTGCATCTTGCGGCTCTCGGTGATCGTCAGGAAATAGTCGTCGCCGCGCGTGGCACGCACATCGAAGAAATAAGTGCGGCGGCCGGCTTTCACGGCTTTGGAAAGAATCTGGTCTCCATATTCTTCCGCATCCCGGCGGGATGGTTGGTGAGGGGTCATGGGGCAGTAGGTTTGGGTTATTTTCGGTTGAACGAATATAAGCAAAATAAACATGCAATCCCAAAAAATCCCCTCCTAATCTTCCGGCGCCAGCAGGGATTCCCCCTTGTGCTCCCAATCGGCGAGTATCTCCACGGCGCGGCGGTAGGCCTCGTTCTGCGCCGGGTTCATCACCCGGTAGAATGCCGCCGTATCGAAAAGCCGCTGCGCCACGAGCGCCTTGAGCTGTATGCGCATCAGCGGCGCCGAGGCTGCGAAGCCCTGCTCGTCGAACTCCACGCCGCGCTGTCCGCCCAGCCCGGTAAGCCCTTCGAGCATCGCATCGCCGGCCTCGAACCCCTTGTCGAACGCCTCGAACGTGGGGTAGGCCTTCTCCAGTGCGGCACGCTCCCGATCCATATAGGAAATGACGTATTCGTTGACCACGCCGCGGCGGATCAGGTTGGCATAGTAGGCCGAGAACCCGGCCGTATCGGCTCCGACCAGGACGTCGGGGCGGATGCCGCCCCCGCCGTAGACCGTGCGCCCCGTACGCAGGGTGCGGTACTCCGGCGCCCCGGCATCGAGCGAATCGCGCACCGGATCGTCATAGCGGCGCAGGTGGTCGAGGTAGTATTCGCGGCGCTTGCCCTTCTCGTAGGGCCGCTGGATGACGCGCCCCGAAGGGGTGTGGTAACGGGCCACGGTGATGCGCACGGCCGAGCCGTCCCCCAGTCCGATCTGGCGCTGCACCAGCCCTTTGCCGAAACTCGGACGGCCGACGACGATGCCCCGGTCCCAATCCTGCACGGCACCGGCGACGATCTCGCTCGCCGAAGCCGAATTTTCGTCGATCAGCACCACCAGCCTTCCCCCGAGGTCGTCGCCGTTGACCGGCGCGCTGAACGACATGGGCGGCACGGCACGCCCCTCGGTCGAGACGATCAGGGCGCCGCGCGGCAGGAAGAAACCGGCCATCTCGACCGCCTGGTCGAGCAGCCCGCCGCCGTTGCCGCGCAGGTCGAGGATCAGCGCCCCGGGTTTCCCGAGTTTCCGGTACGCCTCGCGGAACTCCGGCATCGTCGTGCGGCCGAAGCGGTTGACCTTGATGTATCCCACGCCGTCGGCGGCCATGTAGGCGGCATCCACGGTGTTGAGCGGAATCTTGTCCCGCACGATCACGAAGTGGAGCGGTTCCGGTTCGCCCTGGCGCACGACGTCGATCTCGACCTTCGTGCCGGTCTTTCCGCGCAGGTACTTGGGGACGTCCGTCTGCTTGAAACCCACGGCATCCAGCGTGTCTATGCGCACGATACGGTCGTTGGGCTGCACCCCGACGCGCTCGGCCGGGCCCCCGACGATCGTATTGACCACGATGACCGTGTCGCGCAGGATGTTGAATTCGACGCCGATGCCGCTGAACTCCCCTTCGAAGCTCTCCTGCACGCCTTTCATCTCGTCGGCCCCGATATAGGCCGAATGGGGGTCGAGCTCTTCGAGCATCCCGCTAATGGCACTCTCGACCAGCGGCTGCATGTCCACCTCGTCGACGTACAACCCGTCCAGGTAACGGTAAACCTGCGTCAGCTTCTGCAACTGCCGCACAGCCCCGGCATCCTGCGCCGCAAGAGGCAGGACGAAGAGAGCCGATATAAATGCAAAAAGCTTTCGCATAGTTTGTTCTGTCGTTTATTTAAATCCTTATTTAAAATACGCCGTCAGCTCGCCGAACGGCACCTGCCGCTGCTCGCCCGAGCGCATGTCCTTCACCGTGGCGGCCTTCGCCTCCAGCTCCTGCGAGCCGACGATCACCACGTAGGGGATACCCCGGCGGTTGGCATACTCCATCTGCTTCTTCATCTTGCCGCAGTCGGGGTAAATCTCGGCGGCGACGCCCGCATCGCGCAGCTCACGGAGCAACCCGAGCGCCGCGGCCTGCTCCTCCTGCCCGAGGTTGGTGAAGAATACCCGCGTCGAGAAGTTGACCTCCTCGGGGAAGAGCCCCAGCCCCGCCATTACGTCGTAGATCCGGTCTGCGCCGAACGAAATGCCCACGCCCGACATGTCGGGCATGCCGAAGATGCCGGTCAGGTCGTCATAGCGTCCGCCGCCGCAGATCGAGCCGATGGCGAAGTCGAGCGCCTTGACCTCGAAGATCGCCCCCGTATAGTAGTTCAATCCGCGTGCCAGCGAGAGGTCGAGCTCCACGTCGAGCCCGATCCCCAGACGCTCCACATAGCCCAAGACGGTTTCCATCTCCTCGATGCCTTTCAGTCCGGTTTCGGAAACAGCCAGCACCTCACGCAATTTCATGAGTTTTTGCGCATTGTCGCCGCTCAGTTCGAGTATCGGTTGCAGTTTGTCGACCGCCTCCCGGCTCAATCCGCGCTCCAGCAGCTCGGCCTTCACGTTGTCCAGCCCGATCTTTTCGAGCTTGTCGATGGCGATGGTGATGTCCATCATCATGTCGGCATGGCCGATCGCCTCGGCGATGCCGAACAGGATTTTGCGGTTGTTCATCTTCAGCGCCACGCGGATGCCCAGCGCCCGGAACACGCGCTCGACGATTTCGACCAGTTCGACCTCGCACAGCAGCGAGCGGGTGCCGATCACGTCGACGTCGCACTGGTAGAATTCGCGGTAACGGCCTTTCTGCGGCCGGTCGGCGCGCCATACGGGCTGGATCTGGTAGCGCTTGAAGGGAAACGTCAGTTCGCCCTGGTGCTGTACGACATAGCGCGCGAACGGCACCGTGAGGTCGTAACGGAGCCCCTTCTCGCAGATTTTCGACGCCTGCCGCACCTCATCGCCGGACAGGCCGGCGGCGTAGTCGCCCGAATTGAGTATCTTGAAGAGGAGCTTGTCGCCCTCGTCGCCGTATTTGCCCAGCAGGGTCGAAAGGTTCTCCATCGAGGGGGTTTCGAGCGGCGCGAAGCCGTAGGTGCGGAACACGCCCCGGATCGTATCGAAAATATACTGGCGGCGCATCATCTCCGCCGGGGAGAAGTCGCGCGTACCCTTGGGTATGGACGGTTTTTGTTGAGCCATATTACATAAATTTTTGTTTTATTTCCAATTATTTCTTACACCCCGCGTTATCCCGCGCATCCATGTATTTCAGCATTTTCCCGAGCAGACGGTTCAAATCGCCCTCGTCCTGGCGGAAGAAAAGG
>ENA-UOJR01002722-UOJR01002722.1-human-gut-metagenome-genome-assembly--contig:-C115P-NODE-2722-length-11965-cov-4.566163_pt1 | contig 11965 bp, 10 predicted proteins | sample MGYA00242354_ERZ723901 | MGnify/ENA metagenome assembly ERZ723901
CGGCAGGAATGGGAGATGTGGCAATCTATACCGAGCTTGGACGTTTTATGATGGGACCATACGGATGTCTGGTTACAACAGCAATCCATGAAAAGCATACACACAAAGAATATATCGGTGTGGATGCATGTGCGGTAGATCTGATGCGTCCGGCAATGTACGGGGCATACCACCACATCACAGTTATGGGAAAAGAAGATGCACCACATGACCACAAATATGATGTTACAGGATCCCTTTGTGAAAACAATGATAAATTTGCAATCGACAGAATGCTTCCGGAAATTGAAAAAGGAGATTACCTTGTCATCCATGATACCGGTGCACATGGGTTTGCTATGGGATACAGCTATAACGGAAAGCTAAAACATGCAGAATTATTGCTGAAAGAAGATGGAAGTGTACAGATGATTCGTCGTGCGGAACGACCAGCAGATTACTTTGCAACATTTGATTGTTTTGACATTGGAAAAAAATTGATAAAAAATTAAAAAAGACTTGCCAAGTCAAGAAATCTATGGTAATATATTTTTTGTTCGGGAGCTGAAAAAGTTCCCGAGTATAAGCGGATGTGGCGGAATGGCAGACGCACAAGACTCAAAATCTTGCGTAGGTGACTACGTATGGGTTCAAGTCCCATCATCCGCAGTTTGAAAAAGCCTTGAGTTTCAAGGTTTTTTTTAGTGCAAAAAGAAGTCCTTCTGGAAGTACAGAAGGGCTCTTTTTGTACTGGCTTTCCTTGTCCTCATATAAATGGATGTTCTGTTGAATGATTTTCAGACATTGTGCCAGATGCTGCTCTTCCAGCTGTTGTTCTTTCTGATGGTTGTTCATGTTTTTTCCTCGCTTTTCTCAAATTTTTCACTGTAAAATCTGAATCAGGCACCTGTTTCCATCCCACAACGGCACCTTCCAGTTTCAGGCGGTCTTTCATTATAACAAACAGCAGATAAAAGGACAAGAAATATTGACAAATTTCCTGAGCTGGTATATTATATAACAGTGATATATAACAATGTTATAACGATGAAGGAGGTGAAATAATGAGTGAAGAAGAACAAACAACATTGCACCTAATTCGTTCAGCTGCGATGCAGGAATTTCTAAAAAAAGGATTCAAGTCTGCGTCCTTGAGGAACATTGTCAAAATAGCCGGTGTGACAACAGGTGCATTCTATGGCTACTATGACAGCAAGGAAGATTTATTTGAATCACTGGTAAGCGAACATTACAACTTTTTATTGAACTGCTTTTGCAAGGCACAGAAAGAATTTGCAGAAATCCCGCCAGAGGAACAGCCTGATAACCTTACCTCTACTTCCGGCGAATGTATGTATGAAATGCTCATGTACGCCTATGATCATTTGAATGAATTTAAACTCATACTTTGCTGCTCGGAAGGAACACGTTTTTCAAAATTGATTGATGAAATGGTAGAAATAGAGACAAAAGGTACGCATGATTATTTAGCAGTTCTTGAAAAGTTAGGCAGACCTGCGCCACCTATAGATGAACGATTAGAGCATATTTTGATCACAGGAATGTTTAACACCTTTTTTGAATTGATTATACATGAAATGCCACTTGAAGAAGCGAAACATTATCTGAGAGAAATGAGAGCTTTTTATACCGCCGGGTGGATGAAAATTATGGGGCAGTGAAAGCAGACATATTTATTAGGACAATCTGCCCTATCATTCTTGATAATGGAAAGTGTGAACTTTCCATTATATTTGATACATAGGTTAGTTTTAACTAACGAAAATAAGAAAGTAGATAATCAAACAAGGATATTTGAGGGCAGCTATTTTGTCTTCATTATCATAACCTTATTGAGCAGGTTCAATAAGTTAAAAAATTTTTAAGGAGGTTTTTCAATGAAAAAACAGTCAAATCTGTCAAGCCTGATGGGATATGCCGGAGGATATAGGATATTGACCTATCTTTCCTGGATACTGTCTGTAATGAGTGCATTGTTGGCTCTTGTACCTTTTTGGTATATATGGCGTATCATTCACGACATACTGGAAGTTTCTCCAGACTTCTCACGGGCTGAAAAGGTCACAAGTTACGGCTGGTCTGCCGTATTATTTGCGGTTATTTCTATTGTTGTTTATATAGCCGCTTTGATGTGTTCGCATATAAGCGCGTTTCGGGTTGCCGCCAATATCCGAAAAGAGCTTATGCGACATATTACAGCATTGCCGATTGGAGTAACGGAAAAATATGGAAGCGGAAAGCTCAGGCGAATTGTAAACAGTTCCAGTGCCGCTACAGAAAACTATCTTGCACACAGGCTGCCTGACAAAGCGGGAGCAATTGCCACGCCCGTAGGACTGCTCTTTTTATTACTTGCGTTTGATTGGCGGGTAGGGATTTTAAGCCTTGTTCCTGTTGTTCTTGGTTTTTTGATTATGATGAAAATGACAGGGAAAGACATGGAAGAGAGAATGGAGCAATATCAAAATGCGCTTTCCGATATGTCAAATGAAGCGGTTGAGTATGTAAGGGGCGTACCCGTAGTAAAGACTTTCGGACAGACAATCTTTTCTTTCAAACGATTCAAAGCAGCGATTGACAATTACGAAACATGGGTAATTGCATACACGAAAGCATTAAGGTTACCGATGATGTTTTATACAACAGCAATCAACGGTGTATTCGCGTTTCTGATTGCGGGAGGTATTCTCTTTACAAGGGACGGCGTAACAAATGAATTGCTGCTAAATCTTATCTTTTATATTGTGATTACGCCTGTTATCGGTACAACACTCACAAAAATTATGTTTATGAGTGAGGACGCAATGATTGTAGGAGACGCAATGAACAGGATTGAGGAAGTACTGAATGAAAAGCCGTTGTCTGAAAGTAAAGTAAATAACGTACCATCTGATCATTCAATTACATTAGAACACGTTATCTATAGCTATGACGGTGAGAAAAACGCACTCAATGATGTTTCTATGTCAATCAAACCGGGACGGACAATCGCATTAGTAGGCTCGTCCGGAGGCGGCAAGACGACCCTTGCAAATATTGTTACAAGATTTTTTGATCCACAGAAAGGGCGTATATTGATCGGGAATATCGATATACGCGACATTCCAAAAGAAACATTGATGAATAAGGTATCTTTTGTATTTCAAAATAGCCGGCTTATCAAAGCGTCTGTATTGGAGAATGTGCGTATGGCAAAGCCGAGCGCCACACGCGAAGAAATCGCCCATGCTCTGGAAACTGCACAGTGCCTGGATATTATCGAAAAATTACCAAATGGAATGGATACGATGATAGGCACAAAAGGCGTGTACCTGTCCGGCGGCGAACAGCAGAGAATAGCCATAGCCCGTGCGATTTTGAAAAATGCGCCGATACTGATTCTTGATGAAGCGACAGCATTTGCCGACCCCGACAATGAAGTGCGTGTACAACAGGCTTTATCTGCTCTGTCAAAGGGAAAAACGGTTATTATGATTGCACACAGGCTGTCGTCAATCAAAGATGCAGATTGTATTTATGTGCTGCAAAACGGTGAGATTGTTGAAAGTGGTACACACAGCAGACTAATCGAGAAAAACGGAATATTTGCGCGTATGTGGAAAAATTATTCCGAAGCAGCAGAATGGAAAATTGCTAGGAGGTAAGAACATGATTAAGATATTGCAAAGACGGTTTGCGTTATCAGAGCAAGGGGCTGTCGATTTGATAAAAGGCTGTATTGCTTGCGTTGCACAGGATATATCTTTTATGATTCCTGTCGGGCTTCTGTATTTTCTGGTTATTGATATGATGAACGGAGGAGTAAGCAAAAAACATGTCGCTTTCTATGCCGTTGGTGCGTTGGTTTGCTTATGCCTTATATTTATCGCGACCTGGTTTCAATATAATGCCACTTATTTAGCTACTTATGTGGAAAGTGGGGTAAGGCGTATATCTTTAGCAGAACAGATCCGCAAAATTCCGTTATCCTTTTTTGGTAAAAAAGACCTTGCTGATTTAACAAATTCCATTATGGGAGATTGTGCCACGCTAGAAACAGCGTTCTCTCATTATGTCTCCGCTTTGGCAGGGTCTCTGATTTCAACAACACTGATTTCAATCAGTCTTTTTGTTTATGATTGGCGCATGGCTTTTGCGGCTGTTTGGGTTTTGCCGATTGCATTTATAATTACATTTTTTTCAGCCCGAATACAGGAATATTTCAACCGCAAATCCGTAGCAGCAAATGTTGCTCTTGAAAGCGGTGTGCAGGAGTGTATCGAAAGTTTGCAGGACTTAAAGGCAAATAATGCAGAAGAAAGCTATCTGAGCGAGCTTGGCAAAAAAATTGACGATGTGGAAAAACGGCACATTATCACTGAGCTTGGGACTGCCCTGTTTGTTGTTTCCTCAACACTGATATTAAAGTTTGGGATTGCTACGGTTGCGCTTGTGGGTTCTGTGCTGCTCATTCGAGGGGAAATTGATGTTCCGCTGTTCTTTCTGTTTTTACTTGTGGCTTCCAGGTTGTATGCTCCGCTTGAGGGTGCATTACAAAATCTTGCAGCGGTAATCTCTACCAGAACGAACATAAACCGCATGAATGAAATACTTGACCAGCCTGTCCAGACGGGCACAGACAGGGTAACAAACAAAGGCTATGATATTGTGTTCGACCATGTAGAATTTGCCTACAACGCAGGGGAAAACGTATTGGAATACGTGTCCTTTACAGCAAAACAGGGAGAAGTTACTGCCTTAGTCGGACCGTCCGGCGGAGGCAAAACTACGGTGTCACGCCTTGCTGCGCGGTTTTGGGATATTAACAAAGGCAAAATTACTGTCGGAGGTATGGACATATCAAAAATAGAGCCGGAAACATTACTGTCGTTGTACTCTATCGTATTTCAGGATGTGACGCTGTTTAACAATACAATCATGGAGAATATCAGGATAGGAAGAAAAGATGCAACTGATGAAGAAGTCATTGCGGCAGCAAGACTGGCAAATTGTGAGGAATTTGCGGCAAAGCTCCCGGACGGTTATAACAGTATGATTGGAGAAAATGGTTGCGAACTGTCCGGCGGTGAACGTCAGCGTATTTCAATCGCCCGCGCTTTCCTCAAAAATTCCCCAATCATTTTACTGGATGAGGCAACGGCAAGCCTTGATGTGGAGAATGAAACGTTGATACAGGCTGCTTTGTCAAGGCTGATAAAGGATAAGACGGTACTTGTTATCGCTCACCGTATGCGTACCGTAAGTGGTGCGGATAAAGTGATTGTACTTTCAGACGGTACGGTTGCAGAACAGGGGAAGCCGGAGGATCTGATGAATACAGGCAGAATTTATCCTCATATGGTGAAGCTGCAAATGATTAGTCAGGATTGGGGCATTTAGCATAAATAGCGAATGGATTATATGCCCCGTACCCACAGAAACTGGGGCGCGAATAGTTAGTAATGCTGTCTGCGCTCCAGTTTCTATATGGAAAATTCATACTCAAATTTTTTTATTTAAACGAACACCCATAGTTAAATACGGTTTCCCTAAATATTCCTCTTTTTCCAAAATATAACCATGCTTTCGGTAAAAAGAGATAGCATTAAGATTATTCTTAAATGCCCATATTACAACTTCTGTATATCCTTCTTCTTTCGCTGCTTGTTCTGCAAACGCAATTAAGTTGTGTCCAATTCCTTTCCCTTGAAAATCTGATGTAATATAAATTCTCCATATTTCAAAAGCTCCAGCTTTATCATGATCTGCGGTATTTCCAAACGATAGCATAGCTACTACGTTTCCGTTTTCTTCCCACACGTATTCTTTTAATCGTCCCGAAAAAAATCGTTTTTCAATTCACATATTCTATCCGCACAGCCAGCAGGACTTAATAATTCTGAATTTACATATCCTTTATATACTTTTTTCCAGTTCTCATTAATAATTTCGCAAACATTATCTATATCAGTTTCTTTCATCATTCTTATCATATTCTTAGTCCTCCATAATATTTTCGAAAGTATAAAACGGTACAACTGAAATTATTATAACATCCGTTGTTTCAAAAAACGATAGTGTTCTCCACGTTGTACTTTTTTCGTTCAGGCTCTTTTTCCTGCTTCAGATATCTGAACATCAAACAGCATTCGGGAGATCAGGATTAAACGGTTCATCAAGGATATTTTGTAATTCTGTGCTGAAATCAGCAAGCCCCAATAATACGGCACATACTTGACAAAGGGATTGTGATAAAGTTAAGATTATTATAACAATGAAGTACGTAAATTACTTGTCGAAGCTTGGAACAAGACACACAATTCAAATAAAATCGCAGAACGCTTTTCGGTTAATACCAGCACGGTTTACCGTCTGAAAAAAGAATGCGGGAAACCAGCTCTGTGGAAACATAAATCAAAAGGAATACAAGAATTTAATATAGAAAAGAGGGTTTTTATGGCATATGCGCATGTGATCGGCCTATTGGGAGAATAGGCGATACAGACATATTCTCCTTTTAAAATTGTAGATTTAGCAAAAGGAGAAGGAAAATGAAAAATAGAAAAGAATTTCAGGAACTCAATCGGATGGCATATCCGATTTTGCTGCATTATTTATTGACCAGTCTGTTTGAGATTCTGGATCAGGCGATTGTAGGACATTATTCTGTGCGGGGTTTGCAGTAGTTGGAATTGCAGCTTCTGTTGTGTATGGAGTGACAGGAGCCCTGGGGATGCTTTCTTCGGCGTTTCACATTATTGCGGCAGAGAAGATAGGAAAGCAGGATGAGCGAGGATTTGAGAATGCATTTGCTGTTAGTAATATGCATTTTATTTTGATTGCTCTGACAGTGTTACTTCTATGTATCCTGGTTTGAAAGCCTTTTTTTTATGCGGTATATAGACAACTGCGAAAAGAATTACAGGAGCTTCTTGGGTACTTTTATCCGGCATCATTTACCGTACTGCAGAATATGTTGATTTTTCAATATAGTGTATACTGTTAAAAACAGGCAGAATACAAAGATTACCCTTTGGGTGACTGTTGTTTCTACAACAGTAAATCTGTTTTTCGATTTTGTGCTTGTATACGGAGCAGCTGGCTTTCCTCGTCTTGGAACAGCAGGAGCCGCCTGGGGAAGTATTCTTGGTCTTGGTTGCGGACTATTGGTTTATCAGATTACTTACTGGAAAGAACGGCAAAGGAGAAAAACGATCAGGGCAGAAGAGATCCGGGGATTGATATACAGGATATGGAAAATCTATCCGTCTTTACTGGGACAGGAATTGCTGGAAAGTACAATCTTTGTATTTATGGTTCTGGCAGCGGTGGCAAGATTAGGAGCAGAAGATGTGGCTGTTTATAAGCTGCTGGATCTCGTCTGTGGGATGCTGGAGCTTCCTGTGTATGCGTATGCGGCAGCAACGCAGACCTATGCCTTGCAAAATCATGCGGCAGGAAAGAAAGCGGCAGTCAGAAGTTATGAAAAAGCGGGGATACAATTATCAGGCATGATTGTTCTGTCAGTGGGGATGCTGTGCGGAATCTTTCAAAAAGAAGTGTTTCACTGGATTTTATCAGACGAGATGATCATTGCCAGGGCGGGAGATTATCTTTGGATGATCGTGCTTTTGGTGCTGGTCAAAATTCCATATCGGATCAGGCTGCTGTATCTTCAGGGAATCGGAAAAGAAGGGCAGGTCTTTTGGATTACGGCTGCGGCATCTGTGATCTTTGGTGTTGGTGCGTTTGCAGCGGCAGAGCTGCTGCAGCTTTCCGGAATTTATCTGATGATAATTTTGGAATATGGACTTCTGGGAGGCATTTATCGCTGGCAGAGTAAAAAAGTATGAGAATTGAAAATGAAAAAAGAAAAGAGGAAACTAAATTGATCTTAAGAGTTTATAAACCGGCAGATTGCAAGGCGCTTACAGAGTTGTTTTATGAGACTGTTCATTCGGTCAATACAAAGGATTATACAAAAGAGCAGGTGGATGCATGGGCAGATGGCAATGTGGATCTGGAAAAATGGAATCAGTCCTTTTTAGAGCATTACACGGTGATCGCAGAAGAGGAAAATGGAATCACAGGATTTGGGGATATCAGTGACACCGGCTATCTGGACCGGCTGTATGTTCACAAAGCGTATCAGCATCAGGGAATCGCTTCTGCAATCTGTGACAAGCTGGAGCATTATGCAGATCAGAATGTGGTTGAAACGCATGCTTCAATCGCGGCAAGACCGTTTTTTGAATCCAGAGGATATATGGTCATTCAGGAACAAGGGGTTGTCAGAAAAGGTGTACTCCTGAAAAACTACAGGATGGAAAAGCAGCCGCTGCAGAAGGAGAAGTAGGATGTGGTATCAGAAAGACTGGTTTACCGGAATTGATTACTATAATTTAAAAGAAAAACAGGTCCATATTACAGAGATGGAGATTAAAAAGCCGGTCGAGCAGCGGTTTCATGAGCAGACCGAAATTTATTATGTAATCAGTGGAGATGCAGAACTCTGGATCAACGGAGAGAAATTTCAGATTCAGGAAGGTAGTTTTTTCTGCCTGTATATGCATCTTTTTTATCGGATTGAAAATATCAGAAAACCTTTGCATTGTGTAAAGGTTTCTTTTCATATTGGCCTGTTTATGTCTTTGTGTTTTGAACAGCGCAAGGCAAGAGAAAATGAGATGCTGGTATACGGAGTGCAGTCTCTTCTTTTTCTGGATAAAGAGGAGCAAAAGAGAGTAGAACGTGTTTTGGAAGATCTGTTGGCGGAAGAAAAAGAACAGCGATTTTCGGTGCAGAATATGAGTATTTATCTTGCGATGCAGCTCTATGTATTATACTGTCGGTATGCGATGGAACGGAAGAAAAAAGAGGGGATACAAAAGGATGAGGTGTGGAATATCATCCAGAGAGTACTTCTGGATACGAGTAAGACCGTCTCTTTGGAAGAGTACGCAGAAACCGTGGGTATGACTGCAGTGACGCTGAACCGGAAAATCGTAAACCGGTGCGGATATACAGTTTTTCAGCTCCAGAAAATGGGAAAGGTATTGAATGCCTGCGCTCTGCTGCATTTTCCGGAGCTGAACATTCAGTATATCAGTGATTATCTGGGATTTACGAATGTGGAAGATTTTTACAGAGTGTTTAAACGATACAGGAAAGTCAGTGTGAGAGAATATCAGACGAAAAATATCGGATGTGGAGCACAAATGCAGTCCGGGGAGGAATCACTGCAGATTTTAGAATATCTTTTCCTGCATTTTCAAAAACCATTTCAAATGAAAGAAATGGAGACAGAGATGAAAAAGAAGGAATCTCTGATTGAAAGAAGAGCGAGAGAGACGTTTGGGCGAAGCATACAAGAACTTCTGGAAGAAATCAGGATCCGGATTGCCTGCAGTTACTTGAGTGCTACAGACCGAACAGTTACACAGATCAGCAGTGATGTTGGTTTTGGAAGTATTTCCTCTTTTCAGCGAAGCTTTTCTAAGTACATGAATCAGACACCAAGTGAATACCGCAGGTTTCATCAATGTAAATAATTGATAATCATATTTAGAAATCTGCATATCTATTTTTGCTGGACTGCCCTATAATAAAAATAAAATAACAGGGAGGTAGCATGCAATGTTTGAACATGTATTTGCTCCGATCCGGATTCGGGATATGGAGCTGAAAAACAGAATTATCCTGCCGGCAATGGGGACCAGAATGGCGGAGGAAAACGGAGCTGTGACAGATAAGCTGATTGCGTATCACGCAGCCAGAGCAAAGGGCGGATGCGCATTGAATATCGTGGAGGTGGCAGCCGTACATACGCCGAGTGCACCGGCACATTTTGTATCCATCAGTGAGGATCATCTGATTGAGGAACATAAGAAACTGACAGATGCGATCCATGAGAATGGAGGAAAAGCGGGAATTCAGCTCTGGCAGGGATCTATTGCGGTTTCCATGGATCCAAAAGCACAGGTTTTGGTTGTTTCAGATATGAATTTTGGACCATATACGATCAAAGCGATTACAAAGGAACAGATCCAGGAAGTAATCGCATGTTATGGAAAGGCGGCAGCCAGAGCTGTGGAGGCCGGATATGACTGTCTGGAATTTCATCTGGCGCATAATTATCTGCCGCATTCTTTCTTAAGTGCAGGATTCAATCACAGAGAGGACGAATATGGCGGCAGCTTTGAGAACCGCTGCAGATTTCCGTTGGAAGTGATCGATGAACTGCGCAGGAATATGCCGGAAGGAATGCCTTTGTTCATCCGGATCGATGCGCAGGATGATATGTTGGAGAACGGACTGACGATCGAGGAAGTGATCCGATTCTGTAAGATTGCAAAAGAGCATGGAGTCGATGTACTGGATGTGTCCAGAGGAAATATCATTACGGCAGCATCCATGTATGAGGTGCCGCCAATTGATGTGCCAAACGGATTTAACATTGAAAATGCGGCCAGAATCCGCAAAGAGACAGGCATGCTGACAGTTGGTGTTGGAAGGATCAACACAGCAGAACTGGCAGAAGAGATTTTGTCTCAGGATAAAGTGGATATGGTAGTACTGGGAAGAGCCCAGCTTGCGGATCCGGAATTTGCAAACAAAGCCAGAGCGGGAAAAGTGGATGAGATCGTACACTGTGTGGGCTGTAATCAGGGCTGCTATGACGGATTCTGTGATGTGGCCAACCGTCCGCATATTACCTGCATGAGAAATCCAGCGATCGGTCACGAGGCAGAGTATGATCTGAATAAAGCAGAAGCATCGAAAAAAGTATGGGTGATCGGAGGCGGAGTGGCCGGAATGGAAGCTGCAAAGATTCTCCATGAAAGAGGACATGAAGTAACATTGTTTGAAGCGACAAATCAGTTGGGAGGAGAATTCCTTCTTGCAGGAGAGGCGCCTGGAAAAGCTGAGATGAAATCTGCAGCGATGGAGATGGCAGCGCAGGTAGAAAAACTGGTGACGGTTCATAAAAATACAAAAGTTGATGCGCAGATGCTGGAACAGGCAGATGTCGATGCAGTGATCCTGGCAATCGGATCTTCTCCGATTACCATCAATCTGGAGGGAATGGATAAGCTTTGGCATGTATCTGCACCGGAGGTGCTTCGGCATGAAGTCTGTCCGAAAGGAAAGGTAGCGGTGATCGGAGGCGGTCTGGTCGGTCTGGAAACAGCAGACACGCTTGCGACAGACGGATGTGAAGTCACTGTTCTGGAGATGAAAGACAGTATCGGAAGTGATCTGGGAAGCCTGCGTAAGATAGCTGTTATGATGAAAATGCAGCAGTTACAGGTAAAACTCTTGCCAAACAGCAAAGTATGTAAATTTACAGAAGAGGGAATCGTGCTGGAAGACGGAACGCAGGTTCCATGTGAATGTGCAGTATTTGCGGTTGGATTTTTGGCAAACGATTCTCATCCGCTTGCAGAAGTGTGTGAAAAGAGAAAGCTTCCATATTATGTGATCGGAGACGCAAAATCGGCAAGAAGAGCGCTGGATGCGATTGCAGAAGGATTTGAGGTGGCGAGAACACTGTAGGCTGTCCGGGCAGTATATGAGCTGGAATATCGATTACAACAGTTACATAGTTTTATTTAAAATAAAACGCAGCAGACATTTTAATGAGATCTGCTGCGTTTTTTAGTGTTATGTAACGGAAAGAATTCCTTAATCTAACATAGCCTCTTTTGCTTTTTTAATATCTTCTTCGTCTTTCATAGGAAATAAAAAGTTTGCAACGATTGCCACAATACAGGTTCCTGTTACAGAATCACTGAAGATAAATCTTAATGCGGATGGCAGCTGTGCAACTGCGTCCGGATGGCTTGTCATACCAAGACCGAATGCAAAGGTAAGGCCCATGACAAGAATGTTGCGCTCACTGAATCCTGCTTTGGCGATCATCTTGATACCGTTGATCAAAATCATACCGAATACGGTAATGATTGCACCGCCGAGGACTGCATTT
>ENA-UOJR01002729-UOJR01002729.1-human-gut-metagenome-genome-assembly--contig:-C115P-NODE-2729-length-11935-cov-6.011616_pt1 | contig 11935 bp, 10 predicted proteins | sample MGYA00242354_ERZ723901 | MGnify/ENA metagenome assembly ERZ723901
GAGCGCGCTGGCGCCCCGGGCCCGGGGCGCGAGTTGGCGGAGTTCCTCGCCGCGGGGATGGCCAAGCTCTTCAAGTAGCCCCGCGCCCACCGCGAGCGCCGCCGACCCCATGCGTTGCGGCCTTTCCGCCGAGGGCGTCCCTTACATTGCCGAAAGGTGGCTCTCCGCCCGAGGGCCCGCCCGTCGAACGGGCATAATGGGGGAGCATGGAAAAGTCCGAGCGGAGCGCGATCGGCGCCCGCTCGCGACGAATGGAAGGGCGGCGGCGATATGGCGCGCATATTCGTGGTGGAAGACGATGCTCCCATCCGCAACGAGGTCATCGAGGTGCTCGAGCGCCAGGGATTCGAGACCCTGTATTGCCTCACGTTCGACCACGTGGTGGAGGACATCATCAGGGCGCGCCCCGACCTGGTGCTGCTCGACCTCACGCTTCCCGGCACGGACGGCCAACTCATCTGCCGTGAGCTCCGTCAGGAATCCGACATCCCCATCATCGTCCTCACCTCCCGCGTGACCGAGGTCGATGAGGTCATGAGCATGACCATGGGGGCGGATGACTTCATCCCCAAACCCTATAGCGCCCGCGTGCTCGCGGCGCGCATACAGGCCCTCCTGCGCCGCGCGCAGGGCGCGTCCGATGCCGGCCGCGTGATCGAGCACAACGGGGTCTCGCTCGATTTGTCCCGGTCGACGGCCATGGTCACGCAGACCGGTCGCGCCGTCGAGCTCACCAAGAACGAGATGCGGATCCTTTCGCTCCTCATGGGAAGGGCGGGGACCATCGTGAGTCGCGAGGCGATCATGCGCGACCTGTGGGATTCCGACGCCTTTGTCGACGACAACACCCTCACCGTGAACATCAACCGCCTCCGCGCGACGCTCGAGAAGATCGGCGTGACCGGGTACCTCACCACGCACCGCGGCCGCGGCTACTCGGTATAGGGGGCGCCATGAGGCTCTGCGATTTCCTCCTCTCCTCGTGGCCGCACGTGCTCGTCGGGGGCATCGCCGCCATGCTGTGCGCCTTCGTCTCGACCGTCAGCGGTGCGGGCGCGAATGCCGCCGTGCTGACGGGAGCGCTCGTCGCGGCCTCGGTGCTCGCGGCCCTGCTCATCGATTACCGCCGCAAGCGTAGGTTCTACGGCGACCTCGCCGCATGCGTGGATGGGGTCGAGCACCCGTCGTGGGTCACCGAGATGGTCGACGAGCCCGATCATATCGAGGGGCGCCTTGCGTACGAGGCCCTCCAGACGGTCTCCAAGGCGGCGAATGACGACGTGGCGGAATATCGCCGCCAGGGCCAGGACTATCGCGAGTACGTGGAGACATGGGTGCATGAGGCCAAGTCGCCGCTCGCCGCGGCGCACCTGATGCTCGAGAACCTCATGGAGTCCGTGCCCGCGGACGAGATGGGCGAGCGGTTGCTGGGCAAGGGGGAGGCGCTGGCGGAGGAGCTCGACCGCGTGGAGGGTTATATCGAGCAGGCGCTGTTCTTCGCCCGCTCCGAGTCCCTTGACCGCGACTATCTCATCCGCGCCTATGATCTGGACAAGCTCGTGGGAGACGCGATCCGGGCGAACGCGCGCATGCTCATGGGTGCGCACGTCTCTCCGGTTCGCGGCGAGCTCGGACACACGGTCTTCACCGATGAGAAATGGATGACGTTCATCTTGGGCCAGCTCATCCAGAACAGCGTGAAGTACGCGGAAGGGGATGGCGCCCAAATCTCCTTTTCAAGCAGGCTCATAGATAAAGGACGCGCAACGGAGCGCATCGAGCTCGAGGTGCGCGATAACGGGAGGGGCGTTGCGCAGGCGGAGCTCGCGCGCGTGTTCGACCGCGGGTTCACGGGCGATAACGGGCGCAGCGGCAAACGGGCGACGGGAATCGGCCTGTATCTGGTCAGGCGCCTGTGCGACAAGATGGGGCTGGGCGTCCGCGCGGAATCCGCGCAAGGGAAGTATTTCGCCGTGACCATCGGATTCCCCACCAACAAGATGCATTACTTCGAATGACTGGGCCCGCCTGCCCCCAGACGGTTCACAAAAGGTGTCAGGACGTATCAAACTCCATATGCTTCATGTGCTATGGATAAGAAAAGAAGTGTCAGCTCGGCTTCCTCCCGTTGTGGGCGTCTGCCGCGCCCCGCATACTGGATGCAAGGTACGCCGCATACCGTGACGCACGGGGCGCCCCGGCATGCGGCGAGATACGAGAAGGGATGCATGATGGGTTTTCGCGATGACTTCCTATGGGGCGGTGCCACCGCCGCCAATCAGTGCGAGGGCGCGTATGACGCGGACGGCCGCGGTCTTGCCAACGTCGATGTGATGCCGCACGGCAAGGACCGCTTCCCGGTTGGCCTCGGCCTGCGCAAAATGCTCGATTTCGAGGACGGCTATTTTTACCCCGCGCAGACCGGAATCGATTTCTACCACCACTACAAGGAAGACATCGCCCTGTTCGCGGAGATGGGTTTCAAGACCTTCCGGATGAGCATCGCCTGGACGCGCATCTTCCCCAACGGGGACGAGGCGGAGCCCAATGAGGCCGGCCTTGCCTTCTACGAGGATGTGTTCCGCGAGTGCAGGAAACACGGCATCGAGCCGCTCGTCACCATCACGCACTTCGATTGCCCCATCCATCTCATCAAGGAGTACGGCGGTTGGCGCAGCCGCAAGCTCATCGACTTCTACAAGAACCTCGCGCGCGTGCTCTTCACGCGCTACAAGGGCTTGGTGAAGTACTGGCTCACCTTCAACGAGATCAACATGATCTTGCACTTGCCGTTCATGGGGGCCGGCCTGGTGTTCGAGGACGGCGAGGATAAGAAGGCCGTCGAGTACCTTGCCGCCCACAACGAGCTCGTCGCCAGCGCTTGGGCCACCAAGATCGCCCACGAGATCGACCCCGAGGTGAAGATCGGCTGCATGCTCGCCGCCGGCAGCTATTACCCCTATAGCTGCCGTCCCGAGGACGTGCGGGCGGCCCAGCTCGCCAATCAGGACAACTATTTCTTCGTCGACGTTCAGAGCCGCGGGTATTACCCGGCATATGCGCTCAAGAAGCTGGAGCGAGAGGGTATCGACATCGGCATGACAGACGAGGACAGGGAGATTCTGGCTGAGAACACGGTCGACTTCATCTCCTTCAGCTATTACTCCACCCGCTGCTCCGCAGGGGAGGGCACCGATGCCCCCAAGACCGAGGGCAACGCGTTCGCGGGCGTCAAGAACCCGCATCTCAAGGAGAGCCAGTGGGGCTGGGCCATCGATCCGCTCGGCTTCCGCGTCACGCTGAACGACCTGTACGACCGCTACCAGAAGCCCCTGTTCGTGGTCGAGAACGGCCTGGGCGCGAAGGACGTCGTCGAGCAGGACGGCTCCATCAACGATGACTACCGCATCGACTATCTGCGCCAGCACATCGAGGCCATGCGCGACGCGGTGACCGAGGACGGCGTCGACTTGCTCGGCTACACCACCTGGGGCCCCATCGACCTGGTCTCGGCCTCCACGGGCGAGATGTCCAAGCGCTACGGCTTCATCTATGTCGATCGCGACGATGCCGGCAACGGCTCCCTCGCGCGCTCTAAGAAGAAGAGCTTCGACTGGTACAAGAAGGTCATCGCCACCAACGGCGAGGACCTCGCGTAGTTGCATATCCGTTTGGCACAAACGAAAGGAATGATCATGGCAGAGAACAAGGCCCTGTTCCCCGAGGGATTCTACTGGGGCGGTGCCACTGCAGCCAATCAATTGGAGGGCGCGTGGAACGTCGACGGTCGCGGCCCGTCGGTCGACGACCACTTCATGGGCGGAAGCTACGAGAAGCCGCGTGAGATCACGCTCGACATTCACCCCGACAAGCTGTATCCCAACCACGACGGCATCGACTTCTATCACCGCTATGAGGAGGACATCGCGCTGTTCGCCGAGATGGGCTTCAACATGTTCCGCATGTCCATCGCGTGGAGCCGCATCTTTCCCAATGGCGACGATGCCGAGCCCAATGAGGCCGGCCTGGCCTTCTACGACCGCGTCTTCGACTGCTGCGCCAAGCACGGTATCGAGCCGCTGGTGACCCTTTCCCATTACGAGATGCCGTATCACCTGGTTGAGAAGTACAACGGTTGGGAGAGCCGCGAGCTCATCGGCCTGTTCGAGCGCTATTGCGCCACCGTGTTCGAGCGGTATCAGGACAAGGTGACCTATTGGTTGACGTTCAACGAGATCAACTGCGGCACCTCGGCCATGGGCGCTCTGTTTGAGACCTCGATGATTCGCGGTTTTGAGGGTCCCGCCTCCGACGTGGTGGTGACTCCGCAGCAGTGCTATCAGGCCCTGCATCATCAGTTCGTCGCGAGCGGTCGCGCCGTCAAGCTCGCCCACGAGAAGTACCCGCAGTTCAAGATGGGCAACATGGACTGCTTCATCCTGTCCTACGCCGCCACGTGCGACCCCGCGGACGTCTTCGCCAACCAGCAGGAGATGAACCGCATGAACTGGTACTGCTCCGACGTGCAGGTGCGCGGCGCGTACCCCTACTACGCCAAGCGCTACTGGGCCGAGAACGGCATCGAGCTCGACATCCGCGAGGGCGACCTCGAGGACATCGCCGCCGGCAAGGTGGACTTCTACACCTTCTCCTACTACATGTCATCCACGGTGGGCACGCACGCCGACCAGGAGATGGCCCAGGGCAACATGACCTTCGGCGGCAAGAACCCCTACCTCAAGAGCACCGATTGGGGCTGGCAGATCGACCCGCTGGGCCTGCGTGTCGCCCTCAACGAGATCTACGCCCGTTACGAGATCCCGCTGATGGTGGTCGAGAACGGCATGGGCGCCTACGACACGGTGGAGGAGGATGGCTCCATCCACGATCAGTACCGCATCGATTACCTGAAAAGCCACGTCAAGGCCATGGGAGAGGCCATCGCCGACGGCGTGGACCTGATCGCCTACACCTGGTGGGGTCCCATCGACCTGGTGTCCGCCGGCACGGGCGAGATGCGCAAGCGCTACGGCTTCATCCACGTGGACAAGCATGATGACGGCACCGGCACCTACGAGCGCCGCCGCAAGGACTCCTTCTACGCATACCAGAAGATCATCAAGTCCAACGGTGCCGAGGGTCTCGAGTAATGGCGGATCGCAAAGTCATCTTCCTCGATGTCGACGGCACCATCACGGATTACGAGAACAACGTGCCGCAAAGCGCGAAGGACGCCATCAAGCGCGCGCGTGCCAACGGGCACCGCGTGTACATGTGCACGGGTCGCAGCAAGGCCGAGAACCCGCCCGAGATCACCGAGATCGGCTTTGACGGCATGATCGGCGGCAACGGCTGCTACGTGGAGTCCGACGGCGAGGTCGTGATGCACCAGCTCATCACGGCCGAGCAGTGCCGCCGTATCGTGGACTGGCTGCATGGGCGCGGCCTGGAGTTCTACCTCGAGTCCAACAACGGCCTGTTCGCGAGTGAGGGTTTCCGCGAGGCGGCGGCTCCGGTCATGACGCTGTACGCCAAGGGCAAGGGCGCGAGCGACGAGGACGCCGAGACCTCGGCGCACGCGTTCATGGACGGGCTCATCTACGGCGGCGAGCTCTATCGCGACGACCTCAACAAGGTGAGCTTCATCTTGTCGAGCTACCAGGATCACCTGGACTCCATCGAGGAGTTCCCCGACTTGGTGGCGCGCACCTGGGGCGGCAAGGGCGAGCATGCGCTCTTTGGCGACCTGGGCGTGAAGGGCATCGACAAGGCGCATGCGATTCGCGTGCTCGTGGAGCACCTGGGCACGGATATGGTCAACACCGTTGCCGTGGGCGACGCCAAGGTGGACATCCCCATGTTCGAATGCTGCGGTACGAGCGTGTGCATGGGCAGCGGCGGCGATGAGGCCAAGGCCGCTGCCGATTGGGTCACCACCGACGTGGACGACGACGGCATGTGGAACGCCTTCGTGCACCTGGGCCTGATCTAGGCGGACGGCTTCCGTAGGCGCTCTTCTGCAAGCTCTCCTCTGTAATCAATCGCGAGGCCCTCATACGCGCTTTCGCCGTATGAGGGCTTTGTTGCGTCCGCAAGGCGGGTCGTTCGTTTCTGACGGGGGAAATCGCGCGCCCTTGATCGAGAAATCGGCGACCCGGCGCTTTTGCCATCAGGATATGAACGATTTCGATGGCTCAAATTGAGGATATGGGAAAACCGTTCATATCCTCAATTTAAAACATGGCTGTCTACCTGCTAAAACAATAAGCCGCGTGCTTGCGCGAATGATCGCATCGTTCATATCCTAAATTCGTTCATATCTTCAAACAGTTTGCATCCTTAAAGAGGCCGCTGTTGCTTTAACGCGATATTCCGTGCATGGCTCAGCGGTTGTCATGCACGCCCGTCTTTTGCATTGGTCACGTTGAAGAGACTTGGGGCATGGCGATTGCCTTTGAGTTGGCTCCAGGGTCTAGGATGGGTGCATGGCATCAACGAAGGGAGATTCGATCATGGCAAAGCTCTATATGATGCGTCACGGTCAGACGCTGTTCAACGTGCTCAAGCGCAAGCAGGGGTGGTGCGACTCGCCGCTCACCGAGCTCGGTATCGAGCAGGCGAAGCGTGCGGGGGAGCGCCTGCGTGAACAGGGCATCACGTTCGACCATGCGTATTCGAGCACGTCCGAGCGCGCATGCGACACGCTCGAGCTCGTGGTTCCGGGCATGCCCTATGAGCGCGTGAAGGGCCTGAAGGAATGGAATTTCGGCAAGTTCGAGGGCATCACCGAGGACCTGAACCTCATTCCGCCGTTCGGTGACTTCTACGTGCAGTTCGGTGGCGAGGGGGAGCTCGAGTTCCGCGACCGCCTCTTCACCACTATTGCCGACCTGATGCGCCGCCCGGGGCACGCGAGCGTTCTCATGGTGAGCCATGGTGCCGCGTGCGCCCAGTTCCCGCGTGCGTTTGGTGTCGAGTTGACGGAAAGGCTCGGCGGTCGCATCGGCAATTGCGGGATATTCATCTACGATTTCGACGGCGATTCCTCCTTCGAGCTCCTAGACGCGATCAACCCTAACGAGTAGGGGATTCTCGGCTGCCGTGAAGGACCGTTCGCCGTCAAAATCCTACCGTTTGCGGTCTTCGGCGAACGGTTCTTGCGGCTATCCATACAATACCGGGTAGCCGCAAGGTTGTTACTCTCCGGGAGGCATCACTTGCGCACAGAAGTCCGGAGGCCTTACGGCCGCCGTTCGTGCGCAGAGATGGTTCGGGGAGTTTTTTCATGCTTATCCTCAAAAAGATCAACAACAACGTCGCGCTCGCGTCCACCGATGCGGGTGAAGAGGTCGTTGTCTTTGGCAAGGGCGTGGGCTTTCACGAGATGCCGTACGAGCTCGAGGACGAGTCCGTCATCCAGCGCATTTTCCGCGACGTGGACGAGAAGTCCATCGATGGGTTCGAGGGCATCACCGACGAGGTGCTTCTCGTTGCGTCCGATATCGTGATGATGGCCGATAAGACCCTGGACTGCAAACTCGCCGGCAACCTCGTCATAGGGCTGGCGGACCACCTCCAGTACGCCGTCGAGCGGGCGGGCGAGGGAATCGCGATCGAGAACCCCTTGGCGCACGAGGTCGCCTTCGTCTACCCGCGCGAGACCGAGCTCGGCCGCCGCGGCATCGAGATCGTGCGTGACCGCCTCGGCGTCACGCTGCCCGCCAGCGAGGTCACCTCGATAGCCCTGCATCTCGTCAACGCTGAGGTCGACGGCATGGGCAGTGCGCAGGACATGGACCTCGTCATGAAGAGCGCCGTCATTCTGGAGCGCGCCACGCAGATCGTCGAGGGGCAGCTCCGCCAGGAGCTCGATCGCACCTCCTACGCCTATGTGCGCTTCGTGGCGCACCTGCGCTTCCTCATCCGCCGTCTCATGCGCGGTAACTGCAAGGAGACCGAGAACTCCGGCCTGTTCCGCCAGGCTGCCCGTGATTTTCCCGATGCCTACCGGTGCGCCGCGGGGATCAACGAATACCTCAAACGCGATTACAACTGGAGCTGCTCCGACGAGGAGATGCTCTACCTCATGATGCACGTCAACCGCCTGAGGCAGGGCTGATCGTGCACGGCTCGTCGTCATATCGCATATGCCAAGGGCCCGGCAAGGCGATGGACAGATAGGTTCTGATCAGATTCTTTGGAGAGAAAGGACTGAGAAATGGCAGGAAAGTACGACGACCTCGCCCGCTCCATCGTGGAGCTCGTGGGAGGCGCCTCTAATGTCAACAGCGTCGCGCACTGCATCACCCGCGTGCGCTTCAAGCTCAAGGATGAGGGCAAGGCCAACACCGAGGCCATCGAGAAGCTCGAGGGCGTGATCAAGGTCATGCAGGCCAACGGCCAGTACCAGGTCGTGGTGGGCAACAAGGTCGAGGATGTCTACGACGCCGTTCTCGCCGTGGGCGGGCTGTCCGCTGGCGCTCAGGTCGATAGCGAGGACGAGGCGCCTCAGGGTCTCGCCGCCAAGGCCATCGATCTCATCTCTGGTATTTTCCAGCCTATGCTTGGCGCGTTTGCGGCTGCCGGTATCATGAAGGGCCTCCTCGCGCTCGCCACGTTTGTCGACAACGAGTTCCTGGGCGGCACCTTCGCCACCTCCGGCGCCTATACGCTGCTGTACACCATCGCCGACGGCATGTTCTATTTCCTGCCCGTCGTGCTCGCCATTACCGCTGCGCGCAAGTTCAAGCTTAACGAGTTCACCGGCTTGGCGATCGGCTTCGCGCTTCTGTACCCGACCATGACCGCCCTCACCGGCGGCGAGGTTCTCGGCAGCGTCGAGCTCGGCTTCGCAGGCACGTTCTCTTGGTATGCGGACTTCTTCGGCCTGCCGATCATCATGCCCGCATCTGGCTACGCCAGCTCCGTCATTCCGATCTTGCTCATGGTTTGGTTTGCATCCGTGGTTGAGCACTGGTGCAAGAAGTGGATGCCCGCTTCCATCAAGATGTTCTTCGTCCCGTTGCTCACCATGACCGCTACCATCGTGCTCGGCTACCTGGTCATCGGACCTATCGCCACGCTCATCACCAACCTGCTCGCCCTGCTGTTCAATACGCTGTTCGGTCTGCCCGTCGTCGGCTCCATCGTTGGCTGCACCCTCGTCGGCGCCTTCTGGATGTCTCTGGTCATCTTCGGTTTCCATTGGAGCCTTGCGCCCATCGCGATCATGAACCTGACCATCCAGGGCTATGACTACATCCTTGGCTCCATCATCGCCCACTCCTTCGCCCTCGGCGCGGTTGTATTCGCGATGTACCTCAAGAACAAGGATCAGAACTTCCGCGGTATTGCCCTGCCGGCTATGATCTCCTCCTTCTTCTTCGGCGTGACCGAGCCCGCCATCTACGGCGTCGCCCTGCCCGACAAGAAGGCGTTCGTCATCGCGAGCATCGGCTCCGCGGTGGGTGGCCTCATCATCGGCCTCACCGGCGCCATGACCTATATCTCCGGTGGTCTGGGCGTCTTCAACTGGCTGTCCTTCATTGACCCGGGCGTGCTGGGCAACGGCATCACCCACATGATCTGGGCGATCGTCGCCTCCCTCGCGGGCGCTGCCGTCAGCTTCGTCATCGAGTACGCGACCTACAAGCCCGAGGCTTCTAAGTAATTACGTTCCCCCAACAGGGCGCGCGGGCGTTTGCCGGCGCGCCCGATTTCTGAGAAAGGACGCATCATGGCGAATTTCCCGCAAGGTTTTCTCTGGGGCGGCGCGACGGCCGCCAACCAGTGCGAGGGCGGCTACAACGAGGGCGGTAAGGGCCTCGGCGTGCCGGACATCATGACCGGCGGCACGGTGAGCGAGCCGCGCCATATCACCGACGGCATCCTGCCCGGGCGTCATTACCCCAGCCACGAGGCGGTGGACATGTACCATCACTACCTCGATGACATCAAGCTCTTCGGCGAGATGGGCTTCAAGTGCTACCGCATGTCCATCAACTGGAGCCGCATCTTCCCCATGGGCGATGAGGCGGAGCCCAATCAGGCGGGCGTGGAGTTCTACCGCCGCGTGTTCGAGGCCTGCCGCGACCAGGGCATCGAGCCCATGGTGACCCTGTCGCACTACGAGCTGCCCTATGGCCTGTCCAAGAACTATGGCGGGTGGAAGAACCCGAAGCTCATCGGCTTCTACCTCAACTACGCCCGCACCGTCATGACGGAGTACCGCGGCCTGGTGAAGTACTGGCTCACCTTCAACGAGATCAACTGCCTGCTCATGGGCGGATTCGGCGGCGTGATGGGCGGCGGCATGGTGCCGGAGGGGCTCGAGGACGTGCCCATGACCTTCGGCGCGTGCGACTGGGACGACCCTCAGGCGCGATTCGACGCCCTGCACAACCAGTTCCTGGCGAGCGCGAAGTGCGTGGTCATGGCGCATGAGATCGACCCTGAGAACAAGGTGGGCTGCATGATCGCCGGCAACGCCACCTATCCGCGCACCTGCAACCCCGCCGATGTGCTGAAGGCGCAGCGTGAGCAGCGCGAGCACAACTTTTACTGCGGCGACGTCCAGGTGCGCGGCGCGTATCCCTCGTGGGCGCCGTCCCTGTGGAAGCGCGAGGGCGTGAAGATCGAGGTGAGCGATGAGGACGCCGCCACGCTCAAGGCGGGCACCGTGGACTTCTACTCCTTCAGCTATTACATGAGCGCCACCGCCTCCGCCGACCCCAAGGCGAGCGAGGGCGGCAATATCTTCGGCGGCGCCGGCAACCCGTACCTCGAGAAGAGCGACTGGGGCTGGGCGATCGACCCCGAGGGCCTCAAGTACTACATGGAGGAGGTCTACGACCGCTATCAGATCCCGCTCATGATCGTGGAAAACGGCCTGGGCGCGGTGGACGAGGTGGAGGCGGACGGCTCCATCCACGATCCCTATCGCATCGACTACCTGCGCCGTCACATCGAGCAGATGGACGAGGCCATCGCGGACGGCGTCGATCTCATGGGTTACACCATGTGGGGCTGCATTGACCTCGTGTCCGCCTCGACCGGCGAGATGAAGAAGCGCTACGGCTTCATTTACGTCGACAAGGACAACGACGGCAACGGCACACTCGAGCGAAGCCGCAAGGACTCGTTCCATTGGTACAAGAAGGTCATCGCCAGCAACGGCGAGGACCTGGACTAGCATGCGCGTTGCATGGCGGCCGACGCGGGTGGGGGGCGATGCGATTCGTCTGCCTTTTCCGCTGCTCGGGCATCAAAACGCATGTTTACACTTTATAATGCAGGGCAATGCAAAAATGGCCTAGCGGCCAAATGGTATATCGCCAGTGATAAGGCGTAGCGCGGACAAGCAAGGAGAGTTACTCATGGGTCTGTTTGACATGTTCAAGAAGAAGGAGGCCCCGGCGGCCCCGGTCGCCCCCGCCAAGATCGATGCACGGGCGGGCGCCGACGTTCTGTGCGCCCCGGTTTCCGGCAAGGTCATCGCCATGTCCGACGTGCCCGATCCGGTCTTCTCCGGTGAGATTCTGGGCAAGGGCTGCGCCGTGTGGCCGGAGGACGATGTGGTGTACGCCCCGGTTAGCGGCAGAGTGACCGTCACCATGGGCCACGCCGTGGGAGGCATGTCCGAATCGGGCGTGGAGGTGCTCGTGCACGTGGGCGTCGACACCGTCAACCTGCAGGGCAAGGGCTTTACCGCCTACGTCGGCCAGGGCGATGCCGTGGTCGCCGGCCAGCCGGTGCTCAAGATGGACCGCTCCGTCATCGCCGAGGCCGGATACAAGGACTGCGTCGTGGTCGCCGTCTCCAACAGCGCGGAGTTCGAGGCCGTCGAGATGGCGGTCGAGTCTGAGGCTGTCGTTGCCGCGGGCTCGCCCGTGGTCAAGGTGACCCGCAAGTAGCTTGCAGCAGATGAAGCGCGTCC
>ENA-UOJR01002734-UOJR01002734.1-human-gut-metagenome-genome-assembly--contig:-C115P-NODE-2734-length-11906-cov-4.284111_pt1 | contig 11906 bp, 12 predicted proteins | sample MGYA00242354_ERZ723901 | MGnify/ENA metagenome assembly ERZ723901
AATCGTCAAGTTTTTAGGCGAGAACGGCTTGAGACTCCGTCCCAAACCCCGGCAGAAACCTGAGGTTTCTGCACCTCCCGCTTTGAAATTCGTATGAACGCCAACAAAATCCATGCAGAGGCGCGCATCGCGCGTCCGTCATCCGGGTTCTTGGATTTCAAAAAACCTCCCCGCAATCGGGGAGGTCAGCGTGTCTCTCATTCAAAATATCCCAGCGCTTTTTGCTCGTCGCCGTCATAAAGCACGCGCATCAGCGCCAGTCCGCAGGCAGGCGCGGTCTGTCCCAGCTGCAAGCGGTCTCCGGTTGAAATCGCGCGCGCGATGCAGCCCGGCGCGCGTTTGCCCGTGCCGACCTCCATCAACGTGCCCGCGATAATGCGCACCATGTTATAGAGAAATCCGTCGCCCAGCACGGTAAAAACCACGTCTTCACCCTGCCGCCTCACCTCCGCGCGGTAAATCGTGCGCACGGTGCTTTTGGCAACGCTTCCGCTTGCCGCGAACGCCGCGAAATCATGCTTTCCGCAGAGGCTCTGCGCCTCTTTGCACATCAATTCCTCGTCCATCGGCATGGGCGCATGCGCCTTATATTGCCTACCGATGGCGCAGGCATGCCGCGCATTGCAGAATGTATATCGATAGACCTTGCCGCACGTGGAAAACCGCGCGTGAAATCCTTCCGGCGCAAGCATGCTATCTCGAATGCGGATATCCGGCGGCAGCATCGTGTTGAGCGCAAAGCAGATTTTTTCGGGCGGCACGCGTGTTGCGCTGTCAAAGTGCGCGCACAGGCCGTAGGCGTGAACGCCCGCGTCCGTCCGGCTTGAGCCGACCACGCCGATCTTCTCGCCCGTCAGCCGGGCCAGCGCTTCTTCCAGCGTCTGCTGCACGCTGGGACCGTTGATCTGCCTCTGCCAGCCGCTGTATGCCGTGCCGTCGTACTCGATGACCAGTTTAAAGCGCTTCTGCCCTTCCGGCGGATGATCCGCCGAACTGGGGATGTGATGGCTCGTCAGCTTCAGCTCATCCAAGCAGCCTGCCCTCCGCCACGATGATAACGAGGAACGCCGCCACGGCGAGCGCGCCGTAGAGGTCGAGCTTTGTGTATTTCAGTTCGCGCAGGCGGGTGCGTTTGTCGCCGCCTCGGTAGCAGCGCGCCTCCATCGCCATGGCCAATTCGTTGGCGCGGCGGAAGGAACTGACGAACAGCGGCACCAGCAGCGGAATCATCGCCTTAGCGCGGGCAATCAGGTTGCCGCTTTCAAAGTCCGCGCCGCGCGCCATCTGCGCTTTCTGGATCTTGTCCGTCTCTTCCAGCAGCGTCGGAATAAAACGCAGCGCGATGGTCATCATCATCGCCAGCTCGTGCGCCGGGAAGTGAATCTTCTCCAACGGGTGCATGATGCGTTCAAGGCCGTCCGTCAGCTGCACCGGGCTGGTCGTCAGCGTCAGCACCGACGTGCCCATCACCAGGAAAATCAGGCGCAGCGCGAAATAAATCGCGTTGTTCAGCGCTTCCTTTGTCAGCGTGAAAAAGCCCAGCGTGAAAATCGGCGTTTCGCCCTGCACGAAGAACAGGTTCAGAATGAACGTGAAGATGATGATAAATCGAAGCGGCTTCACGCCCTTCGCCAGATATGAAAACTTGATGCCGGAAACGCGCACCACGATGTAGAGAAACGCCAGCGCAATCGCGTATCCGGGCAGGTTTGCCACGATGAACACGCCCACGATGTAGAGAATCGTCAAAATCAGCTTCATGCGCGGGTCCATTCGGTGAATCGGAGAATTGCCGGGGAAATACTGGCCCAGCGTGATGTCGTTAAGCATGGCGGCCTCCCTTCCCCACGATGGCTTCAACCGCCGCGCGGACTTCTTCGATCTTGTAAATGCCCTCCGGCACATCAAAACCCTTTTCGCGCAGCTTCTGCGCCAGCTCGACGGCCTGCGGCACATCCAGCCCGATGGCGCGCAGCTCTTCGCCCCGTGAAAAAACCTCGCGCGGCGCGCCGTCCATCGCCACCTTGCCGTGATTCATCACGATGACGCGCTCGGCCAGCGCCGCCACGTCGTCCATCGAGTGGCTGACCATCACGATGGTTGCGCCGGATTCCCGGTGCAGGTCGCTGATCAGCCCCAAAATCTCCTCGCGGCCCTTCGGGTCAAGCCCGGCGCAGGGCTCGTCCAGCACCAGCGTCTGCGGCTCCATCGCCAAAACGCCCGCGATCGCCACGCGGCGCATCTGGCCGCCGGAAAGCTCAAACACCGAGCGCTGAGAAAGCTTGTCGTAATCCAGCGCAACGCGGCGCATCGCCGTGCGCACGCGACGGTCGATTTCCGCCTCGTCCAGTCCGAGGTTCTTCGGGCCGAAGGCGATATCCTTGGCGACCGTCTCTTCAAACAGCTGGTTTTCCGGATACTGGAAGACCAGCCCGACGCGGCGGCGGATGGCGCGCTTGTCAGTGTTCTTGTCCGCCAAATCCATGCCGTCCACGGTGATTTGGCCGCTCGTGGGCAGAATCAGACCGTTGAGGTGCTGCACCAGCGTGGATTTGCCGCTGCCGGTGTGGCCGATGAGGCCGACAAACTCGCCGTCGTGAATCGTCAGGCTCACGTCGTCCAGCGCCTTTGTCTCATACGGCCCGCCCTGCATGTATACGTAATTCAGATGTTCGATGACAATCGACATACTTCCTCCACCATCTCGTCCACGGTCAGCACGTCCGCGCGCACGTCCACGCCGTCCTGTCTCAGGCTGTGCGCCAGATCGGTCATCGGCGGCACGTCAAGCCCCAGCGCGCGCACTTTGTCCACCTTGGTAAAGACCTCGCGCGGCGTGCCGCTCAACGCGATCTTGCCGTCGTCCATCACGATCATGTAATCGGCCGTTGCGGCTTCGCTCATGTAGTGCGTGATGATCACGACGCTGATGCCCTCTTCCTCGTTCAGCCGGTGCACGGTGTTCATCACCTCGCGCCGTCCGCTGGGATCGAGCATCGCCGTCGATTCATCGAGGATAATCACGTCCGGCTTCATCGCCAGCACGCCCGCGATGGCGACGCGCTGTTTCTGGCCGCCGGAAAGCATGTGCGGCGCTTTCTTGGCGTATTTCGTCATGCCGACAGCTTCCAGCGCCTCGTCGATACGCACGCGGATTTCCTTGGGCGGCACACCGTTGTTCTCAAGGCCGAAAGCCACATCCTCTTCCACAACCGTCGCGACAATCTGGTTGTCCGGGTTCTGGAAAACCATGCCCGCGTGCTGACGGATATCGAAAACGAGATCGTCGTCCTTCGTATCCATGCCACAGACCCAAACCGTGCCGCTCCCCGGCACATACAGCGCGTTAAAGAGCTTGGCCAGCGTCGATTTGCCGCTGCCATTGTGGCCGAGAATCGCCAGAAACTCGCCCTTCTTCACGCGCATGCTCACATCATCCACCGCGTTTTTCTGCGCTTCCGGATAGCAGTAGCACAGATTGCTGGCGATAATGCGGTTTTCCTCAACATTTGTCACCGATTTTTCCTCCATAGGCATAGGTTACCTTGGGGCGTTGCCCCAAACCCTACCAAGAACCTGAGGTTCTTGGATTTCCCACTATCGGATTGCTTCACAATCCGAAAAGGATGTAAGGACGCGCATTGCACGTCCGTACATGTATACCGTCGTTGCTTTCAAAGCAAAAAAACAGCGTCCAAAGAACATGTCCTTGGGCGCTGTGAAAGCATAGCAAAATCCTTGCCGTCTTCTTCCATCCAGACTATACTGTCGGTTTCGGAATTTCGCCGAATCACAAGCCATTTCGGCCCGTCGCGGACTCTACCGCCGGTCGGGAATTTCGCCCCGCCCTGAAGACGAATCGATTATAGCATAAAACCATTCAAAAGGAAAGAGGAAATTGTTATTGGTTAAACGTAACGACTTCTTCCTTCGGCGGCTCGCACGGCTCCAGCTTGGTGACGTAGAGCACCGGGCCGACGCCCTTGTACTGCGTGCGCTCCTCGGCTTTCACCTCGGCGGTGATCATCTGCCAGGTCTTCGGCTGAGGAATCGGCAGTCCGTTTGCCTTGGCAATGAAGCCGACAAACCGCACGTCCTCCGCGCAGCAGACCATGCCCATGCGGCCCGGCACATATTCGTCCTTGCCGATGTTGCGGCCGCGGTAGATGTAACCCTTAAACCGCACGGTCTTGCCGTCGTAGTTCTCCGGGTTTTCGGACGCATCCAGATAGAAGATACCGAACTGATAATCCTCAATCTCGACGACCGGGGCGTCCATGTCATAGGGCGGCGGCATACCCGCGCCGTAATCCTCGCTCGTTCCGTCGTCGTTTTCGAAGTAGAGCGACGCCTGCGGGTTCATGCTGCGCACATTGCGGTCGCGGATGAGCTGGCGTGTTTCCTCCGTCGCGCGGTTAAACACCACCATGTCCGCATCCGTGATGTGCTGAAGCATCCGCTGACCCATGTTCTTGGCGTACAGGTCAAACGTCTCGGCGTTCACCGTCGTGATGATCTGATAGATTTCCAGCACTTTGGGCGTGCGCTCGATCGCCGCGTCGAGATCCCACATGCCGTTCATCTCGATAATCACGCGGTCGGGATGATGCTTGCGCACAAACGCGCGCAGCGTATCGCCGTTGTATTCGTCCTCGTCCTCGATGCACTCCACGACGCTGTGCGTCTTCTTGAGCATATCGGGTTCGTATTCCGTCTCGCCCTCTTCGCACTGGATGATCAGCGTGTTTTCGTCGCGCGTGAATCCGGGATCTTGAAGCACGCTGGCGATAAAGGAAGTCTTGCCGCTTTCCAGGAAACCGGCAAACATGTAAACCGGAATGGCCATCTCGTTCCTCCGATCAGGCAACGCCGAAGAGCTTCGCCAGCTTCTCGTCCACGAGCTTGCTGCCGATCACGCACAGGCGGCCAGTGTAGTCCGCCGGACCCTTGCGGATGTTCTGCTCGCCCGGCGTGTAGTCAAAGTGAATCCAGCCGCCGTCGGTGCAGGGAACGATGCCCTTCGCGCGCAGCACAAGGCCGTATTCGCCGCCGTCCAGCTGAGAGAGCATGGCGGAAAGCTCGTCCTCACCAAACTTGCGCACCGTCTCCGTGCCCCAGGAGACAAACACTTCGTCCGCGTCGTGGCCGTGATGGTGGTGATGATGATGGCCGCAGCTGCACACGCCGTTCTCATCATAATGATGATGGTGCTCGTGCTCCTCATCCTCGTGGTCGTGGTGATGATGCTCATGCTCGTCCTCATCATCGTCGTCATGGTCGTGGTGATGATGCTCGTGCTCGTCTTCCTCATCGTCCGCCGGGTCGGGGTGCTGATGCTGGTGCCCGCAGTCGTCGTCATCCTCGTCGTGGTCATGGTGATGATGGTGGCAGCATTCGTCGTCGTCATCGTCGTCGTGATGCTCGGCCAGCACCGTCGCCAGCATATCTGCCGCGAGGTCGTGATCGTCCTGCATCGCCGCGAGGATGGTTTCGCCGCTGATCTCATCCCACGGGGTGGTGATGATGCGCGCCTTGGCGTTGTGCTCACGCAGCAGCGCGACGACGGCCTCCAGCTTCTCCTGGCTCATGCCCTGCGTGCGGCTGAGCAGGATGGTGCCGGCGTATTCAATCTGGTTGAGGAAGAATTCGCCGAAGTTCTTGACATACATGCGACACTTGCCCGCATCCGCGACGGTCACAAAGCTGCCCATCTCGGCTTCCGGGATATCCTTCTCCACGCCCTCGACGGCGCGGATGACGTCGGAGAGCTTGCCGACGCCGCTCGGCTCGATGAGGATGCGATCCGGATGATACTGGTCGATAACCTGACGGAGCGCCTTGCCGAAGTCGCCCACCAGCGAGCAGCAGATGCAGCCGGAGTTCATCTCCGTCACCTGAATACCGGCTTCCTTCATGAAGCCGCCGTCGATACCGATTTCGCCGAACTCGTTTTCAATGAGGACGACTTTCTCGCCGCAAAGCGCCTCTTTAAGCAGCTTCTTAATCAGCGTCGTTTTACCCGCGCCGAGGAAGCCGGAAAAAATATCAATTTTCGTCATGGTAAGCATCTCCTTATGGGTTTACGTTTGGGGTTACGAGGGTACGCTTGGGACTCCGTCCCAAATCCGGGAAACTCGCATAGTCGCCTTCGGCTCCTTGCGATTTCCGATCTTCGCCCCGCTGAATCCCGCACAGCGGGTGCGTGGCTCCGATCCCTGCCAAGAACCTGAGGTTCTTGGAACTCCCCCTTCACGGCTTGCTGCGCAAGCCGTTTACTGGCGGATTGATAAGGTGTGGGACATTTCTCCCTGTTGGCAGATTCGAGCAGCGTTGTAGGGGCGCGCATCGTGCGTCCTCTTATACAGATCACACATCTGTTTACGCGCATCCGTTCACACCGATGCGGCGCATCCGCGCAGTCCGCCCGATTCCAAAGGCATATTGTACACCGTTTTTCGGGAAAAAACAAGGATTTCGGGAGAAAAAACAAAGTAGGTCAAATTCCGTCCGTTTTTCTCCAGCCGCGGCCGCGCGTCAAATCCGTGCCACGCCCGTTTCTCTTGCGGCCTTCGCCACAGCTTCGGCAACAGCCTGGCCGACGCGCTTATCAAACGCCTTGGGGATGATATAATCCGCGCTCAGTTCGTCGTCGGCAACCAGATTCGCAATCGCGTAGCTGGCCGCAACTTTCATCGCCTCGTTGATATCCTTCGCGCGGCAGTCCAGCGCGCCGCGGAAAATGCCGGGGAAAGCGAGCACGTTATTGATCTGGTTCTTATAATCGCTTCTTCCGCTTCCGACGACGGCCGCGCCCGCCGCCAGCGCTTCATCCGGATGAATTTCCGGCACGGGGTTCGCCATCGGGAACACGCACGCGCCCTCGTTCATGCTCGCGACCATCTCGCGCGTCACCACGCCCGGCGCGCTCACGCCGATGAACACATCCGCCCCGCGCATCGCGTCGGCCAGCGTGCCGGTGATATGGCGCGGGTTCGTCTTGCGGCTCATCTCTTCGTGCGCGGGGTTCAGCCCCTCCATGCCCTCGCAGATGATGCCGAACCGATCCACCATAATCAGATCTTTTACGCCGAGGTTCATCAAATGCTTGCCGATGGCCACGCCCGCGCTTCCCGCGCCGTTGATGACCACCTTTGCCGTCTCCATCGTCTTGCCGACAACTTTCAGCGCGTTGAGCAGCGCCGCCGCAACGACAACCGCCGTCCCGTGCTGGTCGTCGTGGAAAACGGGAATGTCGCAGATTTCCTTCAGCTTGCGCTCCACCTCAAAGCAGCGCGGCGCGGCGATATCTTCCAGATTGATGCCGCCGAAACTGCCGGAAATCAGGTAGATGGTTCGCACCAGCTCGTCCACGTCCTTTGTGCGCACGCACAGCGGGAACGCGTCCACGCCCGCGAATTCCTTGAACAGCACGCATTTTCCTTCCATCACCGGCATGCCCGCCTCCGGGCCGATGTCTCCCAGGCCGAGGATCGCCGAGCCATCCGTAATCACGGCGACCATGTTCGCCCGCCGCGTGAGCAGATAGCTCTTTTCGTAATCATCGCGAATCGCGAGACACGGCTCGGCCACGCCCGGCGTGTATGCGAGCGAGAGTTCTTCGCTGTTGGTGACATGGGTTCGCGGCGCGATTTCCAGCTTACCCTTCCATTCATAGTGCTTTTTCAGCGCTTCCTGCCTGATATCCATCAAAAGCATCCTTTCTTTCGGGCTGCCGCCCAAACCCGCCTGAGGGACAAGTCCCTCAGACTCCCTTCTTTACTTCGCGCTTATAGACCGAATCTTTTCCATTCATTTATCGCAAAGCGATAAATGAAAAATGGGAAGTCCAGAAACCTCAGGTTGCTGGCGGAGTTTGAGGCGGAGCCTCAATCGTCCCCATCGTCCCCCATCATACTTGAATCGTCGAAAAAAATCAATCCCGTTCGGCAGGAAAACGCATGAAACCATCGAAATGTTCGCAATGTATGGGTCTTAGGAGGTTGTCTATGAAACTCACTCGCCAGCAGGTACTCGACCTGCTCTCCCGCGCCAAGGCAGCGGGCCATCTGCCGTCCGACGGGCCGACTTCTCTGTTCGTCGCCCAAAAGCGCGGAAAACCCGTTCAGCTCGCGGTCGCCGTGACGGATTCCAAAATCGTCGTCCGCCAGAGCCGTCTGCCTTTTTCGCGTCCGTTCGTCTTTTCCATTTCCGAAATCAACGCGTAACACACCGATGAGGAGGTTTTTTCTTCATGAGCAATTTCAGCTATTACACCCCTACCCACGTCTATTTCGGCAAAGATACCCATAAGCAGGTCGGCGACCTCGTCCGCGCGCAGGGCTGCAAAAAGGTTCTGATTCATTTCGGCGGCCAGAGCGCGCGCCGCAGCGGCCTGCTCGACCAGATCGAAGCGTCCCTCAACGCGGCGAACGTCGCGCATGTCCAGCTTGGCGGCGTCGTCCCCAACCCGCATCTCTCCCTCGTCTATCAGGGCATCGACCTGTGCAAAAAGGAAGGCGTTGACTTCATCCTTGCCGTCGGCGGCGGCAGCGTCATCGACTCTGCCAAGGCCATCGGCTACGGCATGTGCATGGACGGCGACGTCTGGGATCTCTACGATCACAAGCGCAAGGCCGAGGGCTGTCTGCCCATCGGCGTGGTGCTGACCATCGCCGCTTCCGGCAGCGAAATGAGCGATTCCTCCGTCATCACCAAAGAGGAGGGCGGCATCAAGCGCGGCTATAACGACGATATCTGCCGCCCGAAGTTCGCCGTCATGAATCCCGAATTGACCATGACTCTGCCGGATTATCAGACCGCCTGCGGCTGCACCGATATTCTCATGCACACCATGGAGCGCTACTTTGTTCAGGGCGACGCGATGGAAATCACGGATAGCATCGCCGAAGGCCTGCTGCGCACCGTCATGGCGCAGGCGCTCATCCTCCGCGACGATCCCCAAAATTACGACGCGCGCGCCGAGGTCATGTGGGCAGGCAGCCTTTCTCATAACGGCCTGACCGGCTGCGGCCACAGCGAGAGCGATTTTGCTTCCCACCGTCTGGAGCATGAGTTGGGCGGCATGTTTGACGTGGCGCACGGCGCGGGTCTCGCCGCCGTCTGGGGCAGCTGGGCACGCTATGTCTATCAGAACTGCATGCCGCGCTTCGTCCGCTTTGCGCATAACGTCATGGGCGTGGAACTCGGTCTGTCCGACGATGAAACCGCCCTTCTCGGCATCGAGCGAATGGAGGATTTCTTCCGCTCCATCCATATGCCCACCAGCCTCGGCGAATTGGGCGTTCACCCCACCGAAGACCAGCTTTGCGAGCTGGCGCATAAGTGCAAAATCGCCGTCGGCGGCCTCCTCGGATCCGCCAAACGTCTGGATGAATCCGATATGCTCGCCATTTACAAGGCGGCCAATCACTGAAAAAGCCTTTGACATTGGATTTTGTTCTTTTCCTGTGGCTGGCCATGCCCATCACGGAATTGCTCGTCATGTTCTGCGCCGTCTCGCCCCTCCGCAGATATACGGCAGCGCTTTCCGACGCGTGATTTTGTCTCTTTTTTCCCCTGCTTTTTCTCAATGTTTTATCCAAATAAAAGGTGTCGGGCCATTCACCCAACACCTTCTCTTTTTATCATCCTGTGCTGTTTTTTCGTTCAAAACAGGCGGACCTTTCAAAAGGCCCGCCTTCTTCTTTACTTGCCCAAAATTCTCGCCTTGCTCAGCGGGAATACCACACAGCGCACGTGGCCCTTGATCATCTTGCGCTCCAGCGCGCCGACCATCGGGCTGCGGCTGTCCTTGCTGTTGTTGCGGTTGTCGCCCATCACAAAGTAATGCCCTTCCGGCACCGTGAACGGCCCGAAGTCCGTCTCGTTGGGCGTCATCTCGAAGTTCTGCTCAACAAATTCGCCGTTGACATACAGCTCGCCTTTTTTCAGCTCAATCGTTTCGCCCGGCAGGCCAATCACGCGCTTGACGCGATACATGCCGTCGTCCGTGTTCGGATAGTCGCAGATCACAACGTCAAACCGCTCCGGGTCGCCCGCCAGATAGTCGAACTTCGTCGCGATCATGAATTCATTGTTTTCCAGCGTGTTGAGCATGGAGCTTCCGTCCACGCGAACCGGTTCAAAGATGAAGGTGCGAACGACAAACGCCAGCGCCGCCGCCACAACCAGAACCATGATCCATTCAAAAATTTCACGCTGCAAGCTTTTTTTCGGCTTCTCCTTTTTTTCTTTGGCCTTCTTTTCCTGCTCCATCAAAAATGCGCCTCGTTTCCTTCAATTTAATCCGTCTCGTTGGTTCCGCGAATCGGCTCCGTCGCGTGCGCGATCACCTTTTTCATTCGCTTGGTAAAGTCCGCGCGGTCCATCATCACAATGCGTCCGCAGCCCGAACAGCGAATCTTGATGTCCGCGCCCACGCGAATCACCGTCCACTTGTCGCTGCCGCAGGGGTGTGTTTTGCGCATCTGCACCAAATCGCCCAATAACAACTCGTCCACGCCTGCCGCCTCCTTTTGTGCGTCGACGCCCATTATAGCAGGGGCCTTTCTTCTTTTCAAGCCCAATCCGTCGTCGGCTGAAACCATTATAGGCCCTCCGCGCCAAACTATCAACTATATTTTGCTTTTCGACAAATTTACCCGTCAATTTATTCCGGATCAATGCGGTGGATTCTCTCGCGCAGCCGCATCATTTTTTCGTCCGTCTGATGGATCACATCCGCGCATTCCTTGAGTTCCCGCATGATGGCCTCGCTGTCCTCCACCTGCTTTTTGTATTGCATATCGTGGTCGAGCGTCGCCCAGAAGTCCATTGCAATCGTGCGGATCTGAATTTCGCATCGCACAGGCCGCACCTTGTCGCTGAAATACACCGGAATTTCGACAATCAGGTGATAGCTTCTGTATCCGTTGTAGTTCGGCGTTTTGATGTAGTCCTTCACCGTGATGATCTTGACGTCTTTCTGCCGCGCCAGCATCCGCGCAATTTCATAAATGTCGTCGATGTAGGCGCACAGCACACGAATGCCCGCGATATCCGACAGGTGCTGCGTCATGTTGTCCACCGTCACCTCAAGCCCCATTTTCTTGAGCTTGCGCGCGATGGAAGACGGCTTTTTCAATCGGCTTTCGATGAATTCAATCGGGTTGCGGCGATAGCGCACCGTCATGTCCTTGGAAAGCACCTCCAGCTTGGTGCGCATCTCCAAAATCGCGCAGTGATAGCGCATCATCGCCTCCTGATAGAGCGCCTCCTGTGCAAAAACATGTTCGCTGTCGGATGGAATGATATCCGTATCGATGGCCGTCGGGCCTCTCAATTCATTGTTTCTCATGGCTTTTCCCACTTTTACAGGCATTGTCGCCCATTTTTTTGATACGATAATTGTAACATATTTTTTCCCGTCTGTCTATCCGCTCTTTCTTTCAGTCACTTTGAGATCTAAAAGCGCTTTCCGTCTTTTCTAATCAGAAAATCGCCGTCGGTGCGCACATTGCGCATCCGCATTTTCACAAAATTTGTTTACCGCAGAAAAAAGCAGAGATTCTGATTCCTCAAAGTCTCTTTCTTGGCTAATCCCACCGAGGTTGATACAATATGAGAAAACAGAAGCAGGTTTCGCGTTAATAACAGGGGTAAACTGTACCGTCGCTCCTTCAGTTTTTGTTTTCCTGCCCAAGCAATTCAGGATGGACTAAACCCTTGATATGCTGCATCTGAGTCATTCTCAACGTCTTTCTGCCTCATCCCTATTCTTGGCACAAACGAAGGGGAAAGGATTTCTCCGCTGTTGACAATATCTCGTTTTTTGAGCCTGCTAACTTTTTCGCGCCCTTTTTCACTTACATTTTAGTGAATACATGGAACGGAACATTTCAAGCCCT
>ENA-UOJR01002754-UOJR01002754.1-human-gut-metagenome-genome-assembly--contig:-C115P-NODE-2754-length-11844-cov-4.101959_pt1 | contig 11844 bp, 9 predicted proteins | sample MGYA00242354_ERZ723901 | MGnify/ENA metagenome assembly ERZ723901
CGAACCGGCGGCTCGCAGGGGCGACACGGAACTCAAGGTCGCCGAAACGACCGCCAGCATCGTCGGGCGGCAGATGGAACAGTAACGCTGAAGGCGGAGGAATTTCTTCCGTCTTTTTGTTTTTGACCCATTCAGGGGAAGATTTTCCGGCGGCGGTTCGTCTTTTCTTCAGTAAGGCAAAGGAGCGAGGAAAGATGAAACGAATATGGATGTCGGCGCTGTTGCTGCTGACGGCGTTGTTTGCGGCCCGCGCACAGGCGGAGACGGTTTATGATCGGGGAACGATGTACGGCGTGATGACTGTTTATGAACAGCCGGATTCGCTTTCCGATGTTCGGATGGTGTATTTCAGCGGAACGCCCGTCGAAGTGCTCGAAAGTGTGGAGGATGGTGCGGGTCAAGCCTTTACGCATGTTTGTGTGGCGAATCAGCTGGAGGGGTATGTGCTGACGCGGGACAGCGGCGAAAACGAAGTCGTTTTGTTTTCGGAGGGGGCGGCGGATGGGCCGAAGGGTATTCTGCCGATGCTTGTGGCGAATCCCGGCGGACGGGGAATCGTCAATCTGCGGGATCGGCCGAGCCGAAGGGGGCGGGTTCTTGCGGAAATTCCGAACGGTACGACGGTCGAGGTGATGGGCGTCAAGGAAGACGATACGCATGTGCTGGCGTCGTGGGCGCATGTCCGCGCGGGCGGACAGACGGGGTTTATGCAGTTGGATTTGCTGACCGTGCCGAACACGGAGGCATATTGGCTGGCGATGGTCGGAACGTACATGGTTTTGCCGATGCGCTCGTGCAGCCTGAACGATGTGCGGCCGTTTGACCCGCCGGAAATCACCGCCGAAGCGCTGGCGCAGGAGCTGACCGAGCCGAAAAGCAGGGAGCAGGTTCGGCGGTTTTTCGCCTCGCTGGGGATGGAAATCACGGAGGAGGAAGCGTATTATCTGGAGACGGGCGAACCCTTTTTGACTGCGCCGAGCAAGCCGGAAATTCAGCAGATAGATGCGGATTTAAGCGAAGGCAAAGCGCTGGCGCTGGTCAAAACACAGCTCTATTCGTTTTTGCTGGAAACACGCGCAGACGGAAAAACGGTGCTGCTGGATATGCTGACGGAGTTTGACGCCATGCGCACGGAGCGCATCGGCCGGACGACGTGGCTCGTCGGACGCATGGGCGGCCCGCTGGACGGCGGGCGCGGCGAATACGGCTGCTGGTATAATCTGGAAACGCGCGGCGCGGATATTCTTTATGCGGAATATACATCGGAGAGTTATCTGGGCGGTTCGCTGTGCACGGGGACGTGGGCGAGCGAGGACTGCCTGATTTACGCGCTGACGGAGAAAACGCAGACGGAGGGCGAAAGCGTGGCCGTAACGTCTCAAATCACGATTGAGGGGATCAGGGGCGTATATACGGCGGAAGATATTCGGCGCGAATCCGTGTTTGAAAAAACGCTTTGCCGCGAATATGTCTACGATGCGTCGCGCGGCTGTCTTGTCATCGCCGGTGCGCAGTGATACAATGAGAGCTGAAAAAACAAAAGAACGGAAATCGGAAGAAGGGGTAAAACATGAACGCACTGAGCGAAGCGCTGCGCGGCGCGCGGCGAGTGGTCTTTTTCGGTGGTGCGGGCGTGTCCGTGCCGAGCGGCATTCCGGATTTTCGAGGAGAAAATGGACTGTATGCGCGCGAATACGACGGTCTGACGGCGGAGATGCTGCTCAGTCACTCGTTTTTCTGTCTGCATCCGGATATTTTTTATGATTTTTACAAAAAGCACATGGTGCATCCGGAAGCCAGGCCAAACGTCGTTCACATCAGGCTGGCCGAGATGGAACGCGCGGGCAAGGTGACGGCCGTCGTCACACAGAATATCGACGGCCTGCACAAGAAAGCCGGAAGCCGCAACGTGTTTGAACTGCATGGCAGCGTCTATGAGAATTTCTGCATGGGCTGCGGCAGGCGATTTGGGCTGGATTTTGTGATGTGCGCGCCCGGCGTGCCGCATTGCCCGGACTGCGGCGATATCGTGCGTCCGGAAGTCACGCTTTACGGCGAGCCGCCGGATCACTGGTTTATGACGGGGGCGTGCCGCGAAATCTCAAATTGCGATACGCTGATCGTTGCGGGCACGAGTTTGTCGGTCGAACCTGCCGCGTCGTGCATCGAGTATTTCCGCGGAAAGCAGCTGATTGTCATCAATCGGGATGAAACCCCGGCGGATGCGCGCGCGACGCTCGTGCTGCATGAGGATATTGCGAAGGTTTTTGAAACGCTGTAAAGGGGAAAAACGATGAGACAAAGCAAAAGACAGGTGACGGATAAGGCGACCATCTGCGCCATGCTCGACGCGATCGATACGATTCACGTCGCGATGCACGACGAGCCGTTTCCCTATGTCGTGCCGCTGAATTTCGGCTATGACTGGGAGGATAAGCTTGTTTTCTATTTCCATTGCGCGTATGAGGGCTATAAGCTCGACCTGCTGCACAAAAACCCGCACGTCTGCGTCAATGCGTCGAGCTTTATTTCCTATGCGAGCGCGAGCGTCAAGGGCCATCTGCATGATTACCGTTCGGTGACGGCGCGCGGCGTGGCAGAGAGGCTTGAACCTGATTCTGCGGAGTTTATCCACGCGCACGAACAGCTGCTCAGCCATAATCTGCGCGATCAATCGCAGGTGCATACTACGGCGATGAAGTTCATTGAGCTGTGGAAAATCGCCTGTGAGGACGTGACGGCCAAAGCGGAAATCACGCCGAAAACGCCGGAAGGCGTGGCTTATGCGCCCGCAAAGGGCGACGGCATGCCGCTGGATGAAAGCCACATCCTGGATATGCAAAAGGAACGAAAATAACATCTCCAAACGGGTCGGCGGGTTCCGCCGATCCGTTTTTGCGCGCTTGCGCCGTATGTTTTAAATATGTTATAATCAAACAAATACCCTGAGAAGGGGGAAATGCGAATGAAAAGGAAGCTGCTGTGCGCGTTTGCACTTTGTTTTCTGTCCGTCTCTGCACTGGCCGACGCGCCGGATGAAACGGAACGGCTGGTGGTTTATACCTCGCATAAGGAAGAAGTCTATCAGCCGATTGTGGAGGAATTTGAGCGGCGCACGGGCGTTTGGGTGCAGGTGGTTTCCGGCGGAACGACGGAGCTGCTCGAACGCATCGCAGCGGAAGCGGAAACGCCCGTGGCCGACGTGATGTTTGGCGGCGGCGTGGAATCTCTGCTGGCCTATGAGGATTATTTCATGCCGTGCGACGCGCCGAGGGACGCGATGCTGGCGGAATGCCGCTTTGAAAACCACCGCTTTGTGGCTTTTTCGCGCCTGCCGCTGGCGATTATCTACAATCCGCGGCTGGTGAGCCATCCGCCCGCCGGCTTTGCAGATCTGCTGGATGACGGTCTGCGCGGGCAGATTGCGTTCGCCAATCCCGCCGTATCCGGTTCGAGCTTCACCGTGCTGGCTACGCTGATGCAGGCGCTCGACGACGAAAACGCGCTTGTCCGTTTTGCCGATAACGTGCGCGGGCATGAGCTTTCCGGATCAGGCGCGGTCGTTTCCACCGTGGCGGCAGGCGAAATGCGCGTGGGCGTGGCGCTGTATGAGACGGCGAAAAAGCGCATGCTGGCGGGCGAACACATCGCGGTGATCTGGCCGAAGGAGGGTACGAGCGCTGTGCCGGACGGGGCGGCGGTTCTGGCGGGCTGCGCGCATGAAGAGAATGCGCAGGCGTTCATTTCGTTTATCCTCAGCGAGGATGTGCAGCGGCGCGTGGAGACCGAATATGCCCGTGAAAGCGTGCTGACCGCGCTGGATGAATCGGACGGTGCGCCGATGTTTGAGCTTTGCGCTTACGACATCGAATGGGCGGCGGCCAATCAAAAGGACATTCTGGCGCGCTGGCAGGCGCTCATGGAGGGAGAAGCGCCATGAGCGAAAAGAAGAGCATGCGTTTTCAAACGCGCATTTTTCTGACGGTGATCTGCGTGGCGCTTGTGCCGATCATCCTGTGCTTCACGCTTCTGCTTCCGGTGATGGTTTCCACCAGCACAAAAAGGCAGAGCGAGGCGGCACAGGCTCAGCTCGACGTGTTGAGCGGCCAGCTTACGGACGCATTTTCGGGCATGGAGCGCGTGCTTGACGCGCTGGCGCAAGACGCGTGGATTCGCTCGGCGATTGAGGAAAGCGATACGGCGCACCCGCGCGAGCTGTATGCCGCGCTGGTCAGGCAGGCGGCGGATGTGCCGGAAATGACCCAGCTCATGCTCATCGATTCGGATGGCGCATGCCTTTGCGCCTTGCGTGGGCAGGAGGAAAATGTCGTTTTTGATACGGACTGGGGCGTTCTGCGCATGGCGGAGGATGAAAACGTTGTCTTTTTCGGCGAAGCGGGGCGCGTCGCAGCCGTCCGCCGCGTGGGCGCGGGATATCTGCTGGCGGAAATCAGCGGCGACAGCCTCAGCGAACTGCTCAGCCAGGGGCTGAATCCGGCCTATGGCGTCATGCTGCTGGGCGGTCAGTGGCGGCTGATTGACGATTCCCGCACAACGGGTTCGGAAAGCCGCCTGCACGAACTGCGTGAGCGCATGCTGGCGGGCGAGGCGCTCAGCGACAGTGATTCCGTACTGACCTATACGACGCAGACCGAGCCTGTCAGCGGGTTTACGCTGCTGCTCAGCCAGCCGCGCGTGTTTACGGGCGAGATGACGCATTTGATGGTCGTCATCGGCGTGGCGCTGGGCACGGCGAGCCTGCTGCTGTGCCTGTGGGGCGCGCTGGTGCTCAGCCGCCAGGTGACGCGCCCCGTTCGGGAGATGACGGCGGCGATGAAGCGCGTGCAGATGGGCGAATTAAGCGCGCGCGTCGTGCCGCATGGCGGGGATGAGCTGGGGCAGCTGGCCGTCGGCTTCAACCGAATGGTGGAGGAATGCGAGCTGAACCTCAGGCGCTCGGTGGAGCGTCAGAAGGAGCTGAACGACACGCGTATCCGGATGATGCAGTCGCAGCTCAATCCCCACTTCCTGTATAACACGCTGGATTCGATGAAATGGATGGGCGTGACGCACGGCGTGCCGCAGGTGGCGACGCTGGCGGAGGATTTGGCGAAGATTCTGCGCGCCAGCATCTCCGGCGACGAATTTGTGACGCTGGGGCAGGAACTTGACCTGCTGGAACGCTATATCGACATCCAGCTCATCCGATTTGAGGATCGATTTGCCTGTGAAATAGAGGTGGACGACGCGCTGATGAGCTGCATGGTGCCCAAACTGGTGCTTCAGCCGATTGTGGAAAACGCGGTGATTCACGGCGTTCGGGATATGGACGACGGCTATATCAAAATCTGGGCGGAGCGCGACGCGGAAGATCTGCGGCTCTTTGTGCAGGATAACGGATGCGGCATGGAAAAGCCGCAGGATGGACCGCTGGGCTTCGGCGTATCCGGCAGACCGGGCGAGCATCTGGGCATGTTTAACGTGGACAGCATTCTGCGCCTGCACTTCGGCGACGCATACGGCTTGAGCGTGCGCTCGAAGCCGGGCGAAGGCTGTCTGGTGATGGTACGCTTGCCAATGAGGAGGGAAAAGGCATGATTCGCGTGTTGATGGTGGACGACGAGCCGCTGGTTCGGCGCGGCATTGTCGCGGGCGTCGATTGGGCGGCGCTGGGCTGCGAGGTCGTCGGCGAGGCGCAGAGCGGGGAAGAAGGGCTTGCGCTGGCGCGGAAGCTCAAACCGGAACTGATTATCACCGATATCCGCATGCCGAAGATGGATGGCATCACGATGATGAACCTTTTGCGCGAAGATGGATGCGCGGCACACTGCATTGTGCTGACGGCGCACAGTGATTTCGAGTATGCGCGCGGGGCGCTGCTTTTCGGCGCGGATGACTATCTGCTCAAGCCGTTTCGCGATCAGGAGCTGACGCATGCCGTCGCGCGGGTCTGCCGCAAGATGCAGCCCTTGCCCGCTGCGCCCGCGCAGCAGGAAAAAGAGCCGGAGGTCAGCGGTTATGTGCGTCAGGCGATGGATTACATCGCGGCGCACTATGCCGACGAGGACATTTCCATCGCGGTGATCGCGGAGCATCTGCGCGTCAGCGAGGGGCATCTTTCCCATGTGTTCAAAAAGCAGACAGGCATGACCGTCACCAACTATCTGACCAAGACGCGCATTGACGCGGCCATGCGGATGCTGACCCGCGACCATGTGAAGGTCTATGAAGCTGCCGCCGCGGTGGGGTATAAGGATGTGACGTATTTCTCCGCGACGTTTAAGAAGCTGACGGGCCTTTCGCCGTCGGAGGTGGGGTGAGGGGCGACGATTGGGGCTTTGCCCCAAACCCTACAAGGGAACTGAGTTCCCTTGATCTTCCGCTAAGCTGTCGCGAAGCGACAGCTTGAAATAGGTTTGTTCAAACCGCCGCGAAGCAGAGAAGGGAGTCTGATGAGGAGTGATGTCCCACGCCCGCTGTGCGGGATTTGGCGGGCTATCAATCGCCCCTCAGGCAGGTTCGAACAGCGGCCCAATGTTTTTTCGATATTTCTGTGCAAAGTTGTCAGAATTACCGGGTGAAATCGCAGAATTGTCCAGTTTCTTTTTGGTGGATTGGTGCGTATTATATAAAGTAACAAAGCGGCACAGAACAAGCCGCGACCCACCGACCAAGAAAGGGAGATACGCACATGAAGAAACTGTTATGCGCCGTCCTCGCCATCGCCATGATGCTGACGGCATGCCTCGCCATGGCCGAGACCGTGGAAGAAGTCATCGCTCAGGCGCAGACCATGACCAACGAAGAGCTGTACGCCAAGGCCATTGAGGAATCCAACGGCAAGACGCTCTACGGCATCGGCAACTCCAGCCGCGGCAAGACCGCCGGCGCGAGCTTCATCGAGATGCTCCAGAAGATTGACCCGAACTACACCGGCACGATCGAGTGGTCGCAGCCGAAGAACAACTCCATCTTTACCACACTGAACGCCGACATTAAGAGCGCCAACCACATCTATTCCATGACGCTCATCCAGGATGGCAACCAGATTCAGACCAAGATGCTGGATACCGGTAACCTGCTCAACTTCATTCCGAAGGAGTGGGCCGAGGGCGAAGGCGTGATCGTTGAGGGCAACGACAAGCCGCTGGCGCTCCAGACGCTCAACAAGGTGTTTATGTATAACACCGTGGGCGAAAAGACCTTCACCAACTGCTGGGATTTCGTCGCCGAAGGCGTTGCGCCGCTGTTCATGGGCGTCAACTCCGAGCTGGTCGGCAAGAACTTCCTGTACATGCTGACCAAGGATACCTACGCCGACTACCTCAAGGACGCGTTTGACGCCATGCCGGACGGCGCGGCGAAGGACCGCATTGCGGCGGAAGTCGAAGAGATGAAGCCGGAAGCCGAAGCGCTGATGCTCGACGCCGAGAATGCGCCGTATGCGCTGGCCTATATCAAGCTGTTCTGTGAGCAGTACAACGAGCAGACGGACGACGGCCCGATCTGCAACACCCTCGTCACCAAGTCTGCGGCTGATCAGTGCGGCCTGCTGGTGTACTCCAAGCTCCGCTCTGTCGAAGAATCCGCTGAGACTTCCGTCAACAACATCGCCGTTGCGGCGTATCAGGACGGCTATCAGGGCATCGGCGGCTATGCCTACAAGCATTACCTCCAGGTGCTCAAGACCTCCCCGCTGCCGTGGACGAGCTGCGCGTTCATCGCTTACATGACCACCACCAACGAAGGCTTCGCCGCGTGGGGCAAGGACATGGGCGGTTACAGCGCGAACCCGGTCTGCATGCAGGATCACTCTCAGGATGGTTATGTGGACGGTGTGAACACCTATGACGCGAAGAACGACCGCGGCTACGAGTGGTGGGTCTCCGCTGACGGCGGCCGCCTCGTCGTGGAAGATCCGGCGTACTGCGCGCAGGTTTCCTTCGACCTCGGCGACTGGATCGACATGATCGTCGGCAATAAGTAAGCATTTCGGAAACTTGACTTGACGTGTGAGGGGCATGAAGCGTTTCATGCCCCTCGCATGGTACAGGGGGAATATCATGCAGCAAACTGTCAAAGCGAGCGGGACGCGGGTTTGGCTCAATAAGCTGAAAACCACATTCTCCAAGCCGCAGAACGCCATTCTGCTGGCGCTGGGTATCCTGCTCACATTCTCAACCATTGCGCCGATGATTTCCATCGCGCTGGATACCGTAACCGTTCATGTCGGCTCGGTGGATAGCCATTATACCGGGCTGACGGAGGGCTACACGTTTTACAACTGGCAGGATCTGTTTACCGGCAAGCTGGCGAAGGTCAATCTCTGGTCGCCGCTGCTCAACTCGGTTCTGCTGTCGGTGTTTTCCTGCTTCGGCGCGATTTTCTACGGCGGCCTGTTTGCTTATCTGGTCACCCGCACGAACATGCGCTGCAAGAAATATTTAAGCTCGATTTTCATTTTCCCGTATATCATGCCCCAGTGGACGCTGGCCGTCATCTGGCAGAATCTGTTTGATTCCAACCTTGTGACGGGCACGTCCGACGGCCTGCTGGCCGCCATCTTCGGCATCCGCATGCCGCTGTGGTGGTGCCAGGGTATGTTCCCCAGCGTGATGGTGCTTTCGCTGCACTACGCGCCGTTCGCGTATATCCTCATCGGCGGCATTTTCCGCAACATGGACGCGAACCTTGAAGAAGCCGCGACCATCATGGGCACGCCGCGCCTCAAGATTTTCGCGCGCGTGACGCTGCCGCTGGTCAAGCCAGCCGTGCTGAGCACGGTGCTGCTGGTCTTTTCCAGCGCGATGGGCTCGTACCCCGTGCCGCATTACCTGAACCTGACGACCCTGTGTACCAAGTATGTGCAGATGGGCGAGAAGCGCGCGGGCGAGGCGAGCATCCTTGCGGTGATCATGATTCTCTTCGGCGTGTTGATCCTGATCGTCAACCAGAAGACGACCTCCGGCCGCCAGAGTTACACGACCGTCACCGGCAAGTCCGGCCAGATTTCGCTGGTCAATCTCGGCAAAATCGGCCGCAATGTGGTCGCCGCCATTTTCTGCGTGGCCACGTTCTTCACGGGCATTTTGCCGATTATCCTGTTCGCCATCGAGACCTTCCTGCCGAACCCCGGCGATTACAGCTTCATCCGCAACGGCGTCGCGGGCAACCTGACGACCAAGTGGTGGGTGACCAGCGAAAACATCACCGAAAACGGCATGTATGGCCAGAAAGGCATTCTCTTCAACGAGGCCATCTGGGGCGCGTTCAAGGGCACGCTGATTGTTGCGGTCTGCTGCGCGCTGCTGGCGGGCACCATCGGCCTGCTGGTCGGCTACTGCGTCAGCAAAAACCGGCGCAGCAAGTGGGCGGCTTACGTCAACAACATGGCGTTTCTGCCGTATCTGATGCCGTCGCTGGCCGTCGGCGTCGCGTTCTTCGTATTCGGCTCTTCGATGGGTATTTTCAACACCTATCTGCTGCTCGTGCTGGCCGGCACGGTGAAGTATATCCCGTTCGCCAGCCGCAGCGCGCTCAGCTCCATGATGCAGCTTTCCGGCGAAATTGAGGAAGCCGCCATCATTCAGGATATCCCGTGGCACAAGCGCATGCTCAACATCATCATCCCGATTCAGAAGACCTCCATCATGAGCGGCTATCTGCTGCCGTTCATCACCTGCGTGCGCGAGTTGACGCTGTTCATGCTACTCTGCTCACAGACGAAAATCATCACCACGATGCTGGATTATTTCGACGAGATGGGTCTGTATGCGTTTTCCAGCGGCATCAACCTGATTCTGATCGTGTTCATCCTGATCTGCAACGCGCTGATTAACAAGCTGACCGGCGCAAGTCTGGACAAAGGAATTGGAGGAGAGTAAATGTCTCGGATTGAATTGACCAATGTCACCAAGCGCTGGGGCCAGTTTTACGCGGTGGATAACCTCAGCATGGTCATTGAAGATAATGCGTTTGTCACGCTGCTTGGCCCGTCCGGCTGCGGCAAGACGACTACCCTGCGCATGATCGCGGGCCTTGAAACGCCGACAAGCGGTCGCATCACCATCGACGGTGTGCCGGTCTTCGACTCGCAGAAGGGCATCAACGTTTCCGCCAACAAGCGCAAGGTCGGTTTCCTGTTCCAGAACTACGCGCTCTGGCCGAACATGACCGTCTACCAGAATATCTCCTTCGGCCTGACCAACATCAAGGAGGAGATGGACGAAATCGACTTTAACGCGCGCACGGCGGCACGCATGATTGAGATTCTGCAAAAACCGCAGGACGTCGTCCGCGCCATCAACGAGTGCGTCGATAAGAAGAAAAAGCTGAATCTGGATAAGGCGTATCTCCGCCTGATCGATCTCTACGAAATCAGCCTGTTTACGGCCAAGACGCTGATGGGCATGAAGTTGCAGGAGGCGGGCGACCCGAAGGCCGCCGCCGCGCAGGAGATCAAAAAGCTGGAGGAGAAGCTGGCCGCCGCCAAGGCGAAGGCCGAAAAGAACGGCTGCACCCTGAGCGACGATTACACCCTGATGAAGGGCGGCAAGCCGGTGCGCAGCATGCGCAAGATGACGGCGGAGGAAATCGACCTGATTGTCCGCCGCGTCTCCCGCATCGTCAAAATCGGCATGTTCATGGATCGTTATCCCAGCGAGCTTTCCGGCGGCCAGCAGCAGCGCGTGGCCATCGCTCGCACGCTTGCGCCAAACCCGAAGGTGCTCTTCATGGATGAGCCGCTTTCCAACCTCGACGCAAAACTCCGACTGGAAATGCGTTCCGAGCTTCAGCGCCTGCATTTGCAGACCGGCTCGACGTTTGTCTACGTCACGCACGACCAGATGGAGGCCATGACGCTGGCGACGCGCATCTGCCTGATGGAAAACGGCGTGCTCCAGCAGTATGACGAGCCGCTGACGGTGTACGGCAAGCCGAGCAATCTGTTTGTTGCGGACTTTGTCGGTAATCCGGCGATCAACTTCATCGAGGCCAGGGGCGCGCAGAAACAGGACGGCGCGGTGGAGCTGACCATGCTGGGCGGCGTGAAAGCGGCGTATGCGCCGGGCGAACCGGTGAATCTGCGCGAATGGTTTGCGCGCGAGGAAAAAGCCGCCGCGGCCAATGTAGACACGCATGCGGTGGAGAAGGCGAACCGTGATTCCCTGTTCAAATACCACATCGCGAAGGTGGAAGAGGACGAGTTTGAGGATGAAGTGACACTGACGCACGAAGATTTTGTGCTGGGCATCCGCCCGGAGTGTGTGAGCATTTGCGAAGACGGCGCGCTTGAGGGCGAAATCTTCAGCGCAATGCCCACCGGCATGGAGACGACCGTCAAGGTGCGCGTGGGCGAGTTCCTCTTTACGGGCGTGGTCTTCGGCGGCATCACCTACAAGATCGGGCAGAAGGTGCGGCTTTCCTTCACGGGCGCGGACATCCTGATGTTCAGCCGCGAAAACGGCAAGCTGATTACCCGCGGCACACTGAAAATCTAAGAGAAAAAAACGATTGGGACAAAAGACGATTGGGACTTTGGCATGTCCCAATCGTTTTTTAACTTTCTAAACCGGTTTGTGACGTTTAACTCCTTCCGTCACGCCTTCGGCGTTTTTCATCGTCTGAATCCGCCACAGGCGGCAGCGATTCAAACGTCCCTCAAAGAGGGAGGCGTTGTTCTTTCGCGAATGTGGCTTAACGCCAAAAGGCTCCCTCTTAGAGGGAGCTGTCAGCGAAGCTGACTGAAGGAGTTATTGGGGCAAAGCCCCAATCGTTCTTTTTTACCGCCGAAGCGGCGGATGGATTATAAGCTTGACGTGGTCAGCGAAATCAGCGAAACCG
>ENA-UOJR01002764-UOJR01002764.1-human-gut-metagenome-genome-assembly--contig:-C115P-NODE-2764-length-11800-cov-7.853725_pt1 | contig 11800 bp, 7 predicted proteins | sample MGYA00242354_ERZ723901 | MGnify/ENA metagenome assembly ERZ723901
CCGTGGCGGGTGATGAGGCGGTCGATGCCGTGGTTCACCTCGGGGTCCACATGGTAGGGGCGGCCTGCCAGCACGATGATGCGCTTGCCCTGACGGCGGGCTTCATCGATGATCTCGCTGCCCTTCACCCGGATCTTTGCCATGTGGGACTCGTATTCCGCATAGGCGGCATCCGCTGCGGCCTGCACCTCTTTTTCAGAGATGCCGCCAAAGTACTTGGGCAGGATGTTCTTTGCCATCTTGTGCACAAAGTCCTTAGGGCGGTGGATGCCCACATAGTCATAGATGAACTTGGTGCCCTCCAGCTCCGGGCAGTTGCCTGCCAGAACCTCGGGGTAGTAGGCCACCACCGGGCAGTTATAGTGGTTGTCGCCCAGTCCCTCGTCCACATTGTAGGTCAGGCAGGGGTAGAAAATAGCGTCCAGCTGCATCTGGCTCAGGGCCTTGATGTGGCCGTGGCTCAGCTTTGCCGGGAAGCAGGCGGTATCGCTGGGGATAGTAGCCTGACCGGCCAGATACAGGCCGCGGCTGGACACCGGGCTGGTGTGCACGGCAAAGCCAAGCTTTGTCCAGAAGGCCCACCAGAAGGGCAGAAGCTCGTAGAAGCCCAGACACAGCGGGATGCCGATGGAGCCGCGCTTGCCGGCCACCGGCTTGTACTCGGCCAGAAGCTGCTGCTTGTAGGCGTAGAGGTTCAGGCTGTCGTCGGCGCTCTTGCCGGTCACGGGCTTGTCGCAGCGGTTGCCGGAGATGTACTTGCGGCCATCCGCAAAGGTGTTGACGGTGAGCTGGCAGTGGTTGCCGCAGCCGCCGCACTTGACGCTGACCACCTTCTGCGCAAAGGCTTCCAGCTCCTGCTCGTTCATCATGGCAGAGGCGGCCTGTCCGCGCTTATGGCTCTGACGCAGGCCGTACAGCGCCGCACCGTAAGCGCCCATCAGACCGGCGATGTCCGGGCGGATGACCTCCACCCCCATCTCCTTTTCAAAGGCGCGGAGCACGGCTTCATTATAGAAGGTACCGCCCTGCACCACGATCTTGCGGCCCAGCTCTTCCGGGCTGGAAGCGCGGATGACCTTGTACAGTGCGTTCTTGACCACGCTGATGGACAGGCCTGCCGAGATGTTCTCGATGCTGGCACCGTCCTTCTGGGCCTGCTTGACCGAGCTGTTCATGAACACGGTGCAGCGGCTGCCCAGATCCACCGGACGGTCTGCGAACAGGCCAAGGCTGGCAAATTTCTTCACATCGTAGCCCAGTGCCTGTGCAAAGGTCTGCAGAAAGCTGCCGCAGCCGGAGGAGCAGGCTTCGTTCAGGAAGATGTTGCTGATGGCACCATCCTCGATCTTGAAGCACTTCATATCCTGCCCGCCGATATCGATGATGAAATCCACATCCGGCATGAAGTATTTGGCGGCGGTAAAGTGTGCCACCGTCTCCACCAGACCATAGTCGCAGCGGAAGGCGTTCTTCACCAGCTCCTCACCGTAGCCGGTGGTGGTGACGCTGGCCACCTGCAGGCCCGGGTGCTCCTTGTAAATTTTGAGCAGCTGATCCCGGATCAGGGGCAGCGGGTTGCCCAAGTTGGGCTGATAGTTGGTGTAGAGGATCTGGCTCTTCTCGTCCACCACCACCAGCTTGACGGTGGTGGAGCCGGAGTCGATGCCGATATGCACCGGGCCGCACTGGGCACTGAAGGGCACGCGGGGCACGCTGTGGGACATGTGGCGGGCGTGGAATGCCTCGTATTCCTCCTTGCTGGCGAACAGCGGCGGTTCACTGGCATAGGTGGCAGTGGCAGCATACTGGTCCAGCGCATCCGCCACCTCGGACAGAACAAAAGACTTGTCGGCATAGAGGGCAGCACCCAGTGCCACATACAGCAGGCTGTTCTCCGGGCAGGTGCCGGTCACGTTCAGCGCTTCGTCAAAGCTTTTGCGCAGCACGCTGCTGAAGGTGAGCGGGCCGCCCAGATACAGGATATTGCCCTTGATGGGACGGCCCTGTGCAAGGCCTGCAATGGTCTGGTTGACCACAGCTTTATAAATGCTGGCAGCAATGTCCTCGGTGCGGGCGCCCTGATTGATCAGCGGCTGCACGTCACTTTTGGCGAACACGCCGCAGCGGGAGGCGATGGTGTAGGTGCGCTGGGCATTCTCTGCCGCTTTGTTCATCTCGTCGGCGCCCATCTTCAGCAGGGTCGCCATCTGGTCGATGAAGGCGCCGGTGCCGCCGGCGCAGCTGCCGTTCATGCGCACCTCGGTGCCATTGGTCAGGAACAGGATCTTGGCATCCTCGCCGCCCAGCTCAATGACACAGTCCGTCTGGGGCACAAAGCGCTTGACCGCCACGCGGGTGGAGAACACCTCCTGTACAAAGGGCACGCCGCAACTGTCGGCCAGACCCATGCCCGCCGAACCGGAAATGCTCAGCAGCGCCTTCTGACCGTGCATCTGCTCGGCATCGATGCGGCGCAGCAGCTCCTGCGCCTTTTCCAGAATATGGCTGTAGTGCCGTTCGTATGTAGAATACAGCAGCGTATCATGTTCATCCAGCACCACACACTTGATGGTGGTGCTGCCGATGTCAAGACCTACTCTCACGTCGTTTTCCTCCTAAGGACAAATGCCGGAGACGACGTCCCCGGTAAAAGGCAAAACAATTTCTTTGCCAAAAATTAGTTTGGTAACGAATCATTCATTGAATCGCATACAGCTTTATTATAATCCAATTCCGTGGTGCAATCAATGCATGTACTTCATTTTACACGGAAAAAATAGTATTTTCCGCGCAAAAAGTTAAACATTTTGTGAACTTGTCCAGATTGAAACGGCGGCATCTGTAGCTCAGTCTGCAAACAAAAACTGCTGCACAGGCGCGCGCCCATGCAGCAGTATCTTCTTCCTATTTTTATAGAGCAAGCTTCAGCACCGGTTCTTCACGGGTCTTCCGTGCCACCGCGCTCCGGCATGGTGCGCAGCTCCCGCACCAGCATATTGCGCAGCTGGTATTGCTGCTGCGTCCGCACCGGGCTGCAGTCCGAACGCAGTTCCACGGTCGGTTCCGGCATCGGTTCATCGCACAGCGGGATGGTCACGACGGCCCGGGTGCCTTTTTCCGGTGCACGCTGTTCTACCTGCAGGTCCCAGCCCATACGGCGGCAGCACTCGTGGCAGAGCAGCAGACCAAGCCCGGCCCCGCCCAGAAAGCAGCGGCGGTTCTCCAGCCATGCTTCCCTGCTTGTTTCCGGCAGACCGCAGCCGTCATCCAGCACGGTCAGCTTCCAGAAGCTCTCGCATCGGCGCAGCGTCAGCTGCACTTTGCCGCCTGTGCCGCAGGCACGCAGCGCATTGGAGAGCAGATGCAGGCACAGCAGCTCTGCATCGCTGCAGTCGGCCATCACACGGCAGGACGTCAAGCCGCCATAGTCCAGCGTCAGCTCCACATTCAGCTGCTCCTGCACCATATCGGCCTGCGCTGCGATCTGCTGCAGCATCTGGCACAGATCCAGCGGGGAAAGCTGCGGGGGCTCTTCTGCGCGCAGAAAGTCCAGCAGGGTCATCACTTCGTTCATCGTGCGGTCCAGCCGTGCCGCTGCGGCGCTGATGTCATTCACAGCCTGCCGGGTCTGCTCATCGGCTCCGACCCGTGCAAGGTGCTGCTCCAGATATTCGCAGTTGCGTCCGACCAGTCCCAACGCATGGAAGCAGGCCTGTTCCACATCTTTCTGCGGGATCGCCTGTGCCGTCAGTGCTCCCGCGCCGTTTTGCCACTCTTGCTCTATACCTTTACGCCTCCAAAGCCTCCTGCTCAGCCGCCTTTCTGATGCTGAAGATAGTTTTTGACTGCATAGATCAATTTGCCGGTCGTGGGCTTTTCGTCTGTAAAGCCGCTTTTTTCTTTGAACGCCAGCCATTCTGCGGTGGGTCTGGCTTCCAGCTGATCGACCATGCGCCGGATCCCGCTGTCCACGGCAGAGACCGACACCTCATACTGTTCGCCCACCGCCTGCAGGATCTCCTTGCGGATCGCCAGCTTCTGGATGGTGCCATACACCACGCCCACTGCGCTGGACAGATAGCGGCTATTCATGTCCGGCTGCCGGATTCCCCAGCCCTCGTACAATTCCTGACACCTGCGTTCCATCTGCCGGTTCTGCCGTCCCGGCATCCGATACAGCTCCCACAGCAGGCTTCTGAGCTCCGTACGGCCAACATAACACAGGCCTTCGCCGGACTCCGGGCAGAGGATGCTGCTGTTCTGCCGCCGGGCTTCATCGATCATCAATACCGGGGGCCTTGCTTCCGTGGTGCGGAGCTCCGTCAGAAGTTCCAGCCCACTCATATCTTCCAGCTGGCTGCAAAGGATCACTGCGTCGAATCTCCGGCCCTGCTGCAGCTGCTCCAGCAGGCGGCTGCCGTTCTGAAAGCAGGTGCACTCTGACCCGGCGCATTGCTCCTGTATGTAATTCTTTTGTACCCGCAGTTCCTTGCGGTCGTAGCTTCCAAGGGCGATCTGCAGCGTTCTGTCTGTGTTCTCATTCTCCACACAACGCGCCGCCTTTCTGCCTGAGCTGTTCTGTGTCGGCCAGTTCCTCTACCACATCCTGCCAGATCTCCGGCTGGACGCCATTCTCACACAGATACCGCAGGATCCGGTAGCCGAATTCCGGTGCCGCCGCGATGTACCGGCTTTCCATGCACTGTCGGCTCCCGGTGCGGCAAAGGGTCAGACGACAGCCGCTTTCGTCGTCCGCATCCATCGAATACACCAGCGTATATGCCTTCTGCAGCCCGTCAATTGCCGAAAACTGACGGATCATAGGTGAAAATGTACGTTCCATAATTCTTCCTCCTTGCTACAGGGTTCCGCAGTATTTTACTGTATTCCCTGTTTTTCCTGTTTTGCTGTAAAAGCTTTTCCGAGTATATTTTAAGGAGCAAAAAGGGAGTGGTACAACCCTGAAGAAGCGTCTATTTTCATCAGGCTGCATTTTTACGCTATACTTTATTTTTTACAACTTTTTTACAACGCATGTTCATTTTGACCAGCATTTACCACGGTTTTTAGCATCTGGTCGTTTTTGTCCGGCCCGGCCATGCCGCTTTTTGCTTTTTCAGCGGCATCTCCTGTTCTTAAAATAGCACGAATGCGACGCAAATTCAACTTTTCGACTCATTTTCCCGGTCTTTTCCCGTTTTTGACAGCCAGTCTCTGCCAACAGCACATAATTTTATCCATTCCGCAGAAATTTTCACCCGATTATACACAGTTTTTTCATATTATTACGGTAAAATAAAAGAGTATGACATTCTGCGCAGAGCGCAGCTTTTGATAGTTCATTGGAAAGAGCGGCACCGTTCCTGTGGGGAGCGGCCGGAAAGGCTTGCACATGCTCCAACTCAAACACATCAAAAAAGAATACAAGACCGGCGATCTGGTCCAGAAAGCACTGGATGACGTCAGCCTGAACCTGCGGGACAATGAATTTGTTGCCATTCTCGGCCCCAGCGGTTCCGGCAAGACCACCCTGCTGAACATCATCGGCGGCCTGGACCGCTACGACAGCGGTGATCTGATCATCAACGGTGTTTCCACCAAAAAATACACCGACCGCGACTGGGACTCCTATCGCAACCACACCATTGGTTTTGTGTTCCAGAGCTACAATCTGATTCCCCACCAGACGGTGCTCTCCAACGTGGAGCTGGCACTGACCATTTCCGGCATTTCGGGTGCGGAGCGCCGCAGCCGGGCCGCCAAGGCACTGGAACAGGTGGGTCTGGGAGACCAGCTGCACAAGCATCCCAGCGAGATGTCCGGCGGTCAGATGCAGCGGGTGGCCATTGCCCGCGCTCTGGTGAACAATCCCGACATCCTGCTGGCGGACGAGCCCACCGGTGCACTGGACAGCGAGACCAGCATTCAGGTCATGGAGCTGCTAAAGGAGGTGGCCAAAGACCGCCTTGTGGTCATGGTCACCCACAACCCGGAGCTGGCCGAACGGTATGCCACCCGCATCGTCCGTCTGCGCGACGGCATCATCCAGTCTGACACGGCCCCCTTCCTGCCGGACGATGCCGTGCTGGCCCCGCCGGTGCACAGGAATCTGGGCCATTCCTCCATGTCTTTGCTGACGGCCCTTTCCCTGAGCTTCAATAACCTGCTCACCAAAAAGGCCCGCACCCTGCTCACCGCATTTGCCGGTTCTATCGGCATCATCGGCATCGCGCTGATCCTCTCACTCTCGGCCGGTGTGAGCAATTATATCCAGGACATGGAGCGATCCACCCTTTCGGAATATCCGCTGCAGATCACCTATAACGGCATCGACCTTGCCGCCCTGCTGAACCCGGAGAGTTATACCACTGCCGTTGCCGATACCACCGGCGTCGGCAGTGTATCGTCCTCTTCCGCCCCGGAGGGAATGGTCACGGTGCGGGAGCTGCTTTCCCAGCTGACCGAGGACACCTCCAATTCCAACGACCTTGCCTCCCTGAAAGCCTATCTGGACAGCCCGGACTGCCCTATCCCGGAGGACGCTGCTTCCATCGAGTACACCTACGGCTCCTACCCGCTCATCTACCGCCAGAATAAGGACGGCACCGTGCGTCAGGTGTATCCGGACGGCACCATCTCTTCCCTGAGCAACACCGCCTCTGCCGCCGGCATCGTCTCCTCCATGACCAACCAGAATGTGTTTACCGAAATGGCCGAGGCACCTTCTCTGTACGAGAACCAGTACGATGTCAAGGCAGGCCGCTGGCCGAATGGCACCAACGAAGCCATTCTGGTGTTGAATGCAGACGGCAGTGTCAGCGACTATGCGCTTTACCTGATGGGCATTGAGGATGAAAACGTGATGCTGCGTTTTCTGGAAGCATATTCCAGAGACAAAAACACTCCTGCACCCACCGGTTACAGCACCTATCCCTACGAAACCTTTGTGGGGCTGAAGTTCAAGGTACTGACCCTTTCCGACCTTTATGCCTATGACGAGGAACGTCAGATCTGGCGCAATCAGTCCGGCGATGAAGCCTTCATGGAACAGGCCGTTGCCGACAGCCCGGATCTGACCATCGTGGGCGTCGTCCAGCCCAAGCCGGACGCCAGCTCCACCATCCTGCCCACCGGCGTTGCCTATTCCCATGCGCTGACCTATTACGCCATCGACCATGCCGCCGAGAGCGAGGTCGTAAAGCAGCAGCTTGCCCACCCGGATACCAACGTGCTCACCGGTAAACCCTTTGACACGGAGCAGCAGGACAAGAGCAGCCTTGATCTTTCCTCTCTGTTCTCTGTGGACACCGATGCGCTGAAGGATGCCTTCCAGTTCGACGCCAGCAAGCTGCAGTTTGACCTGAGCGGCGCGTTCAATTTGACGAACGGCTCCTTCGACCTTGCGTCCATCATCGATCCGTCCGCCTTCCAGCTGGATATGAACGATCTTGACCTGAGCGACATCGACCTGAGCGATGTGCAGCTGCCGGAGATGGATTCGCTGGATCTGAGCCAGCTGTTCGCGGATATGGACATGTCCATTTCGCAGGATGCGCTGCAGGAACTGATGAAGAACGTCATGAACGGCTACAAGCGCTACATCATCGGCAACGGCATCCTGAATCTGGACAAGATCGGTTTCTCTTCCTATATGGAGAGCGACATATTCAAGCAGATCCTTGCCGAGTCCATGGGCAGCCTGCTGGATACCTCCGGCCTGCAGGATCAGTTCACTGCATCGCTGCAGCAGAACCTGCAGGGCATCATGGCCCGCTATCTGGAAAGCTATTCCCAGCAACTCACCCAGAAGCTGGGCGAAGCCTTGCAGGAAAAGCTTACTGCCGCCATTCAGGCTCAGATCGGCACTGTGATGCAGCAGCTGATGCGCCAGCTGACTGCGCAGTTCAGCCAGCAGCTGCAGACCTCGATCCAGAAGAACATTTCCAAACTCAGCAGTCAGGTGGAGGACGCATTGCAGATCGACGCCGCAGTGTTCCAGAACGCCGTACAGTTGAACATGAGCACCGACGATCTGGTGGATCTGGTCAAGCTGAATCTGCAGTCCGGCTCCACCACCTACAACAGCGTACTGGGCTCGCTGGGCTACTCCGATTACGCATCGCCTGGCTCCATCTGGATCTATCCCAACAGCTTTGAGGCCAAGAACCGCATCGTGGAAAACCTGAACGCCTACAACGCCTCCATGCGCGAGCAGGGACAGGACGACAAGGTGATCGTTTTCTCCGACACGGTCGGCACCCTGATGAGCGCCGTGACCAAGATCGTGGGCATGGTCAGCAACGTACTGGTGGCCTTTGTAGCCATCTCGCTGGTGGTCTCCTCCATCATGATCGGCGTCATCACCTATATCAGCGTGCTGGAGCGCCGCAAGGAGATCGGCATTCTGCGTGCCATCGGTGCTTCCAAGCACAATGTCTCGCAGGTGTTCAACGCCGAGACCTTCATCATCGGTCTGTGCTCCGGCGTGATCGGCGTGGGCCTGTGCCTGCTGCTGCTGATCCCCGGCAACATGCTCATCCATTCCATTGCCGGTACCAACAGCGTCACCGCCGTGCTGCCGCCCAAGGCCGCATTGATCCTGATCGTACTGGCCACCCTGCTTACCATCCTCGGCGGCCTGATCCCCGCCCGCAGCGCAGCCAAGTGCAACCCCGTTACCGCACTGCGCTCCGAATAAATCTGTCCTTGCAGGCCGGTGTCCCCGCGTGGGATGCCGGCCTGTTTTGGTAGGGGATTTTGCATTCCCGCCCGGGTTGTGCTAGAATAAGAAAAAAGCTTTTCCAAAGGAGATTTCCTTATGCCGAATATCATTGAGATCACCGACCTTTCCGCGCCGGAGCTGGACATCTACGCCCGCCTGACGCAGGCGCAGCTGCGCAGCCGTCTGGAGCCTGAAAAAGGTATCTTCATTGCCGAAAGCCCCAAGGTGATCGCCCGTGCGCTGGATGCCGGGTACACACCGCTCTCCCTGCTCATGGAGCGCCGACAGATCACCGGCCCTGCGGCAGAGATCCTGACCCGTTGCGGCGATGCGCCGGTGTACACCGCCGACCGTGACACGCTGGCCAGCCTGACCGGCTTTGAGCTGACCCGGGGTGTGCTGTGCGCGTTCCGCCGTCCGCTGCCCCGCAGTGTGGAAGAGGTCTGCCGCAATGCGCGCCGGGTGGCCGTGCTGGAAGGCATCGTGGACTCCACCAATGTGGGGGCCATCTTCCGCAGTGCTGCCGCGCTGAATATGGACGCAGTGCTCATCACCCCCTCCTGCTGCGACCCCCTGTGCCGCCGGGCAGTGCGTGTGAGCATGGGCACCGTGTTTCAGGTGCCATGGGCACAAATCGGTGCGTCCCCTGCCGACTGGCCGGAGAACGGCATCGCACAGCTGCACGCGCTGGGCTTCCGGACTGCCGCCATGGCCCTGAGCGACCGTTCCGTGAGCATCGATGATGCCGTCCTTGCTGCTGAGCCCAAGCTCGCCATCGTTCTGGGCACCGAGGGCGATGGCCTTGCCCCCAGCACCATTGCCGCCTGCGACCACACCGTGAAGATCCCCATGTCCCACGGCGTGGACTCGCTGAACGTTGCCGCCGCCAGTGCTGTGGCCTTCTGGCAGCTGGGCCGCCGCTGAAACAGCACACAATTCTCTTGACAAATCATCCGAACAGAGTTACACTAACAGCGTCATCATATGGGCCTGTAGCTCAGTTGGGATGAGCGTTCGGTTCGCATCCGAAAGGTCAAGGGTTCGACTCCCTCCAGGTCCATGATCTATAAAAAGAGAAAGCCTCCATGTTCAATCGCATGGAGGCTTTTCTTTTTTGTCCTGCAGAAAAATACCGGCAGAGCCCGTATCAGAAGGCCCTGCCGGTATTGTATATCCGATCACAGATATGCTACCGTATCCGCAAGCGGCTTGCGGGAGCCATGGTTCGGCAGCGGCACAGCGCCCGGTGCGGCATGGCCCAGATCCATGATCATCAGGATCTCTTCGTTTTCGGGCAGGCCCAGCTCTTTTGCCAGCTGCTCCGGATCAAAAAAGTTGACCCAGCAGCTGTCCACGCCTGCGTTGGCAGCGGCCAGGATCATGTGGGTGGCCACGATGGTGGCATCCTCCACACCGGAGTCCCGCCTGCCGCCGGGGTAGGTGAACACATTGGTACGGTCAAACGCCACCACCAGACAGGTGGGTGCATTGTAGCGGCAGGGCGTTACCTTGTCGATCTTTGCAAGCCCCTCTGCCGACTGGATCACATAGATCTTCTGCTCCTGAAAATTCTTGGCAGTCGGCGCCACACGGCCTGCCTCCAGGATCTCGGTCAGCTTTGCGGCGTCCACCGCCTTGCCTGCATCAAAATTTTTGCAGGAATACCGGTTCCGGACTACTTCTGTAAATTCCATGCTCGTGTTCCCTCCTGTTTGTTCGGTTTTCTGCGCTCATTATAGCACATCACTGCACTGAAGAAAAGCCGCTGCGCATATTTTTCCGCCGCTTTTGCTCAGAACAGATCCAGCATACTGTCCAGATAGATCGCCTCCCGCACCTGCAGCTGATATTCCGGCTTTGTCATGTAGTACAGCAGAAATTCCAGGATCAGCGCGCTGCCAAGGCCTCTGCCTTCGATCTTGAAATGGGAAAAGCCCATGGGCAGGTAGGTCCTGCAGATCTCCTCCGTCCCGATAAACGCCGGGCTCTGCATTGCTTTGGAAAAGCGGTAGCCCTCCTGTGCATCGGGTGCGGTACATACGTGCTCCGGGCAGGCTTCGCCAAGGTTTTTGCGGCTGACGGTCTCATAGCACCGCTTCCGGTCTTTGCAGCCGGGCCAGCAGCACTCATTGCAGAGAAATTCCACCTTATCCTTCCGGGCCTGCGGCAGTCCTTTGAGCTGGTCAAACGCTTTGTTCAGCCGGAAATCCGGCACCACAAAGCGGAACTCCTCCCGTTCCAGCTCCCTGCGCAGCTGGGCAAACTCCGTCAGGACCTTGGTGGTGGAGGACACAAAGTAAAAGCCCGGGTACCGCGCTTTCAGGTATTCCAGCAGAAGCTCCGAGTGGACAATGACTCCATTCTGCACGCCGCTGTCCGCTTCAAACAGCGCACACAGGGCATTGCATTTCGGGTCGCGCAGGTGCTCCTTCTGCAGCAGTGAATTGCTGAAGGTGAGCCGGGCAGAGATGCCGTACTCCCGCAGCAGTGCCAGCACCTCTTTTGCGCTCTGGTCACCAAAGCCTGCACGGCCCCCGCCCCAAATGCAGTCTGCCGGGGCTCCGTAGATGGAACCGATCTCGCACCAGTCGTAGAAATACGCGCGGTGCTCCCGGAACAATGGCAGAAACACACGGTACAGCTCATAAAATTCAAACAGGCCGGGCAGGTGATAGTATGCCTTGCCGCCAAGATCGTTCATCGTTTTGCGCTCTCCTCCAATAGGCCGACCAAGGGCCATGATCTGCTTTTATTGTACCACGCTTTGCCAAAACAGAAAAGAGGGGCTCTGCCCCCCTCACGGAATTCAGCTTTTGCAGCCGGACCCGGAGCGAAAGCCTTTGTGCGGAAGATCGATCTCCGTGTTCCACCGCCCTCTTTATAAAAAGGAAGAGAACTGTGTCAGAATTGTAAAAGATAAATTATTTTAACTATTATTCTTGACTTATCCGACAGTTCGGCTATAATAGTCGTGTTCGCAAGAAACATCAAAATATTTAGTTAAAAATACAAACTTAACAGAACAAAGGAGACTACTACCATGACGTTTGAAGAAATGAAGAAGATCGTTGTCGATAC
>ENA-UOJR01002767-UOJR01002767.1-human-gut-metagenome-genome-assembly--contig:-C115P-NODE-2767-length-11780-cov-6.279659_pt1 | contig 11780 bp, 7 predicted proteins | sample MGYA00242354_ERZ723901 | MGnify/ENA metagenome assembly ERZ723901
CCAATGGAGCCATTTTTTCAGCTCCAATTTTTCATAGGCTACTTTACACTACCTTCCTTTTTCCTTTTAGATTTAATGTCAAAAGAGAAAGTACTCCTTCCCCTTTGTATACCAGATACAATTTCTTTTCTTCGGTAAATGTTACTTCTGTTTCAGCGGTTTTCCACCATTTACATGGCTTCAAAGAAATAACTGCCTTTCTTTCTCCATTCTCTTCTGTGTAAATTTCCAGTTCACCCGGGGCATCTGTCTGATAAACGACTTCAATTTTTCCGGTTTCTTCCAGATTGATATACTTATATCCAATTCTCGTTCCATCTTTAATGTTCGTGATATAACGTTCTTCATTTACACTTGTCATATAAGGGAAATCAACTTCCTGGTTGGTTCTTCCAATGGAAGACAATGCTCCCATGTGTCCATTCGTCAGATTACAACAATAAACTGCCGGATAAGATGCATCTCCGGAAAGAGGTCCTGGATTCATTCCGCTTGTCGTAATCGTTACCTGCGGAATCTGTCCGTTCTCATCAAAATACACCTTTTCTGCACATCCCTGTCGGTTATACTGGTTCAGGAAAGTATGACGGTGATAGAACATATACCATTGTCCGTTTATCTCCACCAGACCACCATGATTATTTCCAACAGACATCAGTTTGTCTTCTTCTTTTCTTCCGTTGTATCCGACATCTCCATTGCTTACGATGACTCCACCAAATTCAAATCCTTCCATCGGCCTGTCACTGATCGCATAGCAGAGCTGATGCGTATTTACGGAAGAATAGATCAGATAATATTTTCCGTTTATTTTTCGAATAGATGGCCCTTCAAAGTATTCGTTTCCTTCAAATGAAGTTCCTTTTCCATAATTCAGACTCGGAATGATCACTTGCGGTCCTTTTTTTACGGTGATCATATCGTCTTCCAACTGAAGTACGCTTCCACCTTTCAGATCCTGGTCTTTATAACGCGGGATATTGATCATGCATGGTGCAAATCCAAAATACAGGAAATTTCCTTCCTCTGTACAGATCACAGATGGATCATAGGTCTGATTTTCCATCATCGCCTGACCGCCTTTGTACTGGACACGTCCGTAAAATTCATACTTCCCTGCCGGTGTATCACAGACAGCCACATTGATAGAATCCTGGAATTTGATGCAATAATATAAATAATATCTTCCATCACGCCCCTGTACTACATCCGGCGCATATAAAGGAAGCACATTTACGTTATACGGATCCTGATCTTTTCGGTAGATCACGCCTTCATAACGCCAGTCAGACAGATCATCCAGCGGTGCCGACCATGATACATAATCCTGCTCACAAAATTCATTCCCATTCTCCAGATCATGACTTCCGAATACATATAATCTGTCTTCAAACACATGCGGTTCCCCATCCGGAATATGTTCCCACAACGGAAGATATGGATTATGACATTGCGTTTTCATACGCTTCTCCTTTCGCTTTTATATTATTTTTCTTTGTTTTAACGTTTCTTTTTCGTTTGCAATATGATTCTATCTTGAATTTTAAATCTTGTTCTATCATTTTAGACCTTTCTCACTGTCAAATTTGGACATGTTTTGTACTTGTTGGTTATTTTTAACAATTTTATAGTTTTATTTTTATGCATTTTCACTAATCGCATTTTGAAAAGCAGAAAATATCAGATGATTTTGAAAAAAGTCAAAAAAAGAAAGTGCGTGTGAAAAAACAAGAGTTTTTTCACACGCACTTCACACGGCATAGCCGTGAATAATCTAGGCTAATTATACGCAAGTATTTTCTTTTTATCCCCACGCTCTCATTATTATAAACAAATTTCCAATCATTTAATATCAAAAAAGAATGTACCTTTCCGCACATAGTTCACAAAAAGATACCACCCATAAAGTGATATGATATTTTTAATTTTTACAAGAGATCCTTTATTTTTTATCCGGTTCTTCTTCTCTGAGTTCTTTCATCTTTCTGAAATACGAACTCATCTCATCTGCCATTCCCGAAAGTCTGTTCAGCAGTCCGGAAAACTCCGTCAGCATCTCATCATCCTTGTAATACGGATACACAATATCATGGTCAATCTCGCTCCATCCTTCTTCAAAAAGCGTTCTGCCCTGGATTTCCAGATAGTATCCGTGATACTTGATGATATAATGCAGTGAACGGTAATACCCGCCTGTCCGCACTTCAATCTGCGTACTGTCATAAATCCTTGTATCCCCGGAACGCTTATATACTTTTGGACGTTCTGCGATATAGCAGTGCTCCGGATCCTCATCAAAATCCCGCAGCCTGTCCTCTATATAATTGTTCGGATCATTTTCAAACATCGAAGTGATGAACTTATGAAAATGGATCCAGTCCTCCCGGTAAAGGAAGAAAACCCTGATACCAATCAAATCTGTGATGTATTTGTGGTAATTCGATTTGTTGATATGTTCAAATTTTGCATAATTTTCTTTCCGCTTCCGGATGATTTTTTCCAGAAGGTGCATCGGATTCTTGGTTCTGTAACGGTAGGAATGGATCCCTGCCCGCTCAATATCATAAATATATTCATCTACAAATTCTTTTCCCAGATGACGGAACAATTTCGTTTTTGACATATAATCTTCATAGATCTCTGTCAGCTCCTCCCAGGAAATCCGGGCAGCCATAAGGTCATCCTCTGTCAGATTACAGGTTTTCAGAAATTCCTCTTTATTGATCATTTGCTTTCTCACCCAATTCTTTCCGGCCCATGCGGACCTCTTCCATATGACCGGCAAGCTCTCTGTCCATATGATCGAACAGATAATTTTTCGCACTCTCTTTGTGAAGCTCCCATTCTTCCTGAATCTGCCGGTTCACGATCTTCACCTCTTCCAGGAACTCCCGGGAAGATATGATCGTACCTCCCTGTCCCTGTGTGATCACCTGTTCCACACCATCTGATGTAACTACCGTCACATGATACTTTCTTCCGACTTCATGTACTACCTTTTCAATGTACATATCCGCCGTCTCAGCTTCTTTTGTATACACAACATGAATGTTGTGGTATTTGAAGATTTCCATTGCTTCGCCTTCAACCTTGTAGGCATCAAATACCAGGATCAGAGGATAATTCTTGAACCCCTGATAATTGCAAAGCACATCCATCAGTTTATTTCTTGCTGCTTCAATATTCTCTTTTGCCAGTTCTTTCAGATCATCCCATGCGAAAATAACATTATAACCATCTACCAGCAAATATTCCTGTACGCCTTCTTCATCTTTCTTTGCTTTTGGCGTTTTCCCTGCAGTCACAGTCTTTGGAAGACGATCGGCTTTTCTCTCTACCCGTCCGTAAGTCCGGATAAAAATCTCTTCCAGTTCCCTGTCTTCTCTGGCATTACGCGCATAATGCCTGCCGCCTCTGGCTGCTGCTTCTGCTGATCCGCTTTTCTCCTTGCGTAAATTTACCGGTACAGTCTCATCCAGACTTTTTTCTGTCTCTCCTGCCAGCCTTTTCCGCTCTTCCAGGATCTTCGGAAGCTGTGCCTCAATATGCATATGTTCCGGCACTTCCTGCCACGGTACATTATATCCCGCTCCATGAGCACAGAATACAGAGCCCGTCGGATTCTCCACATCCCGCTCCGGATCGTAACCAATCGCCTCTACAACCTCGTCCTGGTTATGGCATGGAAAATATCCCTTCAGCGTACAGAACAGTTTCCCTCTTCCTCTGCTGTATGTGGTTACTTCTCTCTGATAATCCTGCATTTCAGACACCGGTGCACTTCCGGTGACTACAGCCATATCATCTTCCGTCTCCGGTCCGTCAAATTCTCCATTCATCCGCTGAATATCCGTAAGTGCACGGCCTGTCATCTCTGACGGAATTTCCAGACGAAATGCATAATACGGTTCAAGCAGTACATTCTCTGCCTGCATCAGTCCCTGGCGGATCGCACGGTACACAGCCTGGCGGAAATCTCCGCCCTCTGTATGCTTCAGATGTGCACGTCCACTGGCAAGTGTGATCTTCACATCAGTAAGCACCGATCCCGTCAGAACGCCCCGATGCTCTCTTTCCAGCACATGCGTCAGGATCAGTCGCTGCCAGTTCTTGTCCAGCACATCCTCACTGCAGATCGTATCGATCGAGATTCCACTTCCCGGCTCTCCCGGTTCCAGTATCAGATGCACTTCCGCATAATGACGCAGCGGCTCAAAATGCCCTACTCCTTCAACTGTATTTTTAATCGTTTCTTTGTAAACAATATTCCCGCTTCCAAAGGAAATATCCACGTCAAACCGTTCTTTTATAAGGCTTTGCAGAATCTCCGTCTGCACTTCGCCCATCAACTGGACCTGGATCTCTCCTGCCTCTTCATTCCAGACTACACGGAGCATCGGATCTTCTTCCTCCAGTTGCCTGAAATTCTGCAGCATCCGGTGTACATCACAGCCTTCCGGCAGCTCCACCCGATAATTCAGAACCGGCTCCAGTACCGGTGCCGAAGAACCTTGCTGCATCCCAAGCCCCTGTCCCGGATAAGTCCGGGTAAGTCCTGTCACAGCACAGATACAGCCTTTTTCTGCTTCCTGCACCATCTCGTACTTTTCCCCGGAATAAATCCGGATCTGGTTAATTTTCTCCTGCATAGGCTCTTCCTCTGCCATATATTCCAGGATCTCTTTGACCTTCAGTACTCCGTTTGTGATCTTCACATGTGTCAGACGGCTGCCCTGTGAATCTCTGGATATCTTATATACCTTCGCTCCAAATGCTTCTTCAGCATGCGTCCCGCTTACCGGTCCGTCCATGTATTTTCCCAGTCCGTCCAGTAATTCCTGCACACCTTCCAGCTTCAGTGCCGAACCGAAATAGCATGGAAATACCTTTCGTTCCCGGATCAGCGTCTGAATCTGGCTCGCCGTGATCTCTCCATTTTCCAGATAGCTTTCCATTACCGTCTCGTCGCACATAGACAGCTCTTCCAGAAATTCTTCACCCGCTTCTGTAAAATCCACACACTCTCCGCTGAGCTTCCGCTTTAATTCAGTAAGTCTGTCCTGTCTGTCCGTACCGTCCTGATCCATCTTATTTATGAAAATAAAGGTCGGAACCTGATACCTTGCAAGAAGATTCCACAGAGTTCGTGTATGTCCCTGCACACCGTCCGCTCCGCTGACAACCAGGATTGCATAATCAAGAACTTGCAGGGTACGCTCCATTTCTGCTGAAAAGTCCACATGCCCCGGTGTATCAAGAAGAGTCACCTGCTTGTCTCCAAGCACAAAATTCGCCTGCTTGGAAAAAATGGTAATCCCCCGGCTTCTCTCCAGCGTATACGTGTCCAGAAACGCATCTCCATGGTCAACTCTTCCAAGCTTCCTGATCTGACCGGTAAGATAAAGAATTCCTTCCGAAAGCGTCGTCTTTCCGGCATCCACATGTGCCAGGATCCCGACAGATATATATTGTTTTGGCTTATTTTCAGATGTTGCTGCCATCGAAAAAATGCCCCTTTCTGCTCATAATAATCTCTTGATTATCATATCACAGAAAGGGGCATAAGTCGACACGCGAATCTTTTTATCTGTCCTGCTTTTCATTTGACATTTTCTGCGGTAAGATACAATCAGAACAAATTTCTAAAAAAGGAGAGTGCCATTTACTCATGAAAAATACTGACTTAACCAATACTTACCGCGAACTTGACAGAGAACTTGCCATTTTGCATGACCAACTCGAAAGCCACCGTTCTTTTGAAAATATCCTTTTTCTCCCGACTCCCGAAAAGATCAGGTCGGTCCGCGAAAAATGGAACGATTTAAAAACACAGGTTGAAAACCTGGATGCACCGGACAATGTCTATCGTCTGGTGAAGCATCATCTGAATGACTTCCTGGATTCTCTTAAATTTACTATCGAAGAAAAAGAACACAATCCGGAAGCACCTCTCCTGGATTTTGTCTATTATCTTCAGGAAATTGCTCGCTGTGACAGGCGTTCTAATGAAGTACGTCTCGATCTCCTGACCAGAAAATTACAGGCATTCCATGAAAATCAGGATTTGATCCTTAATCTGATCCACACACAATACGGAGAAAATGAAGCTTCCCTTTCTTCTGCCTTTGCCCGCGCAAGGCTGGATATGCAACGCGACCAGAAATTGTTAAATGAATATTTCCCGGATTTCACAGAAGAACAGATTGCATCTTTATCACAGTCCTTCCGGATTTTTATCGATCAGCTTCAGGAAATGGCAGATTTACTCGTTTCTGACTGCCAGTCTGACTCTGAAGAATTGTTAAAGGATGATCTCTCAAAGACCATCAAGATGGATCCGGAAGCTTACCGCAGCCTTCTGAAAAACCGTCTTGGTGTATCTCTCGACGAACTGCTTGCATGGCATAAAGAAGAAATTGAAAAGACCCGTGCTGAAGTATTCGAAATCGCCTCCAAATTAGAGCTTCCGGAAGGAACTCCGAAGACAATGAAAGAAGTCAGCGATGTGCTTTTCCGCTATGCCGGTCCTTGTGACAGTGCCGAGGAAATGTATACACGTGCCAGAAATTATCTGAAACGTACCCGTGCTGTCGCTCATGAATATGTACGTCTTCCGGAAGATGAAACCTGTCTGTGCGTTCCGCTTCCGCCTTGCTATAAGGATTCTTACCCTTGGGGAGGTTATGAGGGTGGTGATTTCCGTGTCAAACCGCTCCGCGGCCAGATGTTCCTGAATCAGTATAATTATCAGAACATTACCGATGGCTGGATCAAGATGAATACCATGCACGAAACTTATCCGGGACACCATGTCCAGTTTATCCGTGCAGCGATCGATCCAACACCGGAAACTGTAAAAATAGGAGCAAAAAGTGTACCTCTGGAAGAGGGAACCTGTATTCGGACTGAACGCGCATTTACCTTTATCTTTGCGGAAGACCCGTTCTTCCCTCTGTTCGTTGCATTCCGCCGTCATCATGCCTCTGTCCGTATCCTGGTTGATCTGCAGCTGTATTATTTTGGAGCGACACTGGAAGATGCTGTAAAAATCTACGAAAAAGAGCTTGGCTTTGACCGCGTAACTGCCCGCGCCCAGGTACAGGCACACCAGAATGCGCCAGGATATTTCACCTGCTATTATTATGGAATGAAGAAAATCTGCGACTGGGAAAAAGAGTATGGATATACGAAATGGGATTATACGGAACTGCTGTTCTCAGCCGGGCGGATCAGTATGGAAAGCCTGGAGATGCTGGTTAAGATGACCAAAGAAGAGCAGGGACGTTTCTTTACGGAGTTCCGGAGCTTGCTGATGGATGAATAAGGTAGGTTTTAAGGTGTTGGAGGGGGACGAAAAAACGGATAAATAAATTTGAGTATAATGATTTGTTTTAGTTTTTAAAAATTTGTATCTTTAAAATATTTCCAACAACACATTATTATAAAGATATAAGTCTACCAAGTTCTTCACGTTTCTTTTTAGTTATGCCATAGATATTTATATGATTCAGGTCACCGCTGCGGTCTGTAAAGGCGGGGAAGAGGAAGCCGGATGTTGGGGATCCGGGTTCGTATTCACCGACAAGGGGACAGATGGCGCAGATGAGGTAAGGGAACATCTCTTCGGATTCTCCGAGGCGTTCTTTGTCGGTGGCTTTGGCTGGGATATCGTAATTATCATGGAAAACATAGATCGCGTAAGGGGTGGTGATCCGGATGTTTTCCATGATGATATCATAAAGAGTATCCATCAGGGCATCGTTTTTGAGTTCACAGTCTCTAAGCGCCATCAAAAGCTGCCACATACTTCCGGCTTTCTGATTTTCCGGCTGGATCTCGTATTTTTTCAGTTTTGTGTTTGTCTCTGCAAATGGAATCGTTTTGGCGATTGCGAGATTTTTTGTTTTTTCTGACGCAGAGAGTTTTAGGAAGTTGATGTTAAAGCTTCCGTCAAAATCTCCGTCTGCATCTACATAACAGCCTGCTATTCTTGTGAATGATGTTCTTGCAGGCGTCATCCGCCGCGTCAATTCCAGCATATCTTCTCGGTTGATCATTTGTATTTGTTCCTCTCTTTGAATATCAATTGAGTCTCACTCCGTTGACCTGTTTCTATTTTCTAAGTTCTCATATCATCCATTGCTAAAATTCTTCTATTTCAGCAACACGGTCCCCCTGCTTTTCTTTCCAAATCATCAGGTACACTTTGAAATCTACCGAATCTCTCGCCGCAGCAAATGGCTCCTCACGTACAAGTGTAACTTTCTGTCCATTTGACTCCAGCTCTGCTTTTCTTTTTTCGGCTTTTTTCAAAATGTTCTGATATTTCTGATTAAATTTCTCCCCAAAATCCCTCCGTGGATAATTTTCCGCTTCTTTGGCAAGTTTTTTATTTAGCAAGTCTACAACCGTCGCATGTTTCTCCCGATGTAATAGTCGGGCAATCCATCTGCTCATTCTTTTTCCATGATATCTCCGGTATCTTTGCAGCCACCACAACAGACTTTTATCCCCTGCTTCTTTAACAAGCTCTTCCATTACATCCATTGCCTCTTCGGTCGGATTCCACGGATCTTCCATCGGGACAATATATTTTGCCGGAACTGCCGGATAACAGGTATAGTTCAGCGGAGGAAAATGTACCAGTTTTGCAAGTTTCCGTTCGGTATCACTTGTTGCCTTTTCTCCAAGATATTCACATTTATCACTCAGAATCGCCAGACGATATTCCAGAATCCGCAGATACTCATACCCTTTCAACCAGAAATGTCCTATATCTCCGTAATTATAGAGATTCATCTCCAGCGAAAGATCCTGGAAGAAAATGGTCACAACCGTTTCGCCCTGATATACGACAAGTACATATTCTCCATCCTCCTGGCTTAAAGTTGCGTCCAGCTCTCCTTCATAATCTTTCTGATAATGTCCGGTCATTCTTGCACCAGAGAATACCAGAAAGCTTTCCACTGCATCATTCATCAGATACACCAGACGCATTTCATCCTGGTTTTCCACATCTTTGTCTGGAAACAGAAGTTCAAACTGATCCTGACCGAGTAACTGGGCAAGCTTCTGGAAGGCCTCCGGAATTTCTTCATATGCACTTTCTGTATCCATGAACGCTTCCTCTGCTGACATATTTTCCTGTATTTCCAGTTCACTCATCTATTCCTTTTCTCCTTCATTTGCCTCTTCCATATCCACACAGGCAAGTCCTATGTCCTCCACATAACTGACACGGATCACTGCCTGCGACCAGTTGAGGCTGATCCTGGCAGCCTTCTGCTTCTCTTCTCCGGCTTTCCGGAGCAGATCCAAAAGTTTCTCCAAAACTTCTCTTGTCAGATAGCCGCCTCTCCACTGAAAGGTCAATGTCCTGCCCTTCTTAGCCGCCTGCAGCGACCGTTTATAAACATCTTCTTCTTTTGTAAAGGAAAGTTTCTTCTCCCGATAATAAAAATGATCCCCATTCGTACAGACCGGTGCCGGTGCGATCAGCGGTTCATGATCCCGGAAAATCTTCTTGTCGTCCAGATTGAAATAATCATAGCGGATCTCCTGTCCTGCCGCACTGTGTTTACCAAGCGTATTGTCAAAAGTTGCATCCAGATGATAATATGTACCACCAATTTTTACGATATTCCAAGTATGACGGTACTTGATCCCTTTTTCCGGATTATTACCACAGACTGCGATCATGCACCAGATTCCAAGCGCATCACAGAGTACTTTCACAGATTTTGCAATCCCTTCACATACGCCAACTCCATGTCCAAGTGGACCGATGATCTCATGGGAATACGCCTTTTTCAGCTTATCATAAGTCACATTATCACAGATAAAATCATGAATATATTTCTCCTTTTCCCATTCAGACAAATCTTTTGCCGCACGCGCAAGTTTTTCTACTCTGGAGGACATTGCCCTCTGATGCTCCCGGATTTTATTTTTGTCAAACAGATACTCCGGTACAAAGATCAGATTCGGAGAGTTCTGATAGTATTTATACTTATATCCTGTCATCCAGAAAATCTCCGGATGATCCAGCCGAAGCCTGAAAAAGACATCATAAAGCTCCGCACTTTCTATGCGCGGTATCTGAAATTCATCCGCAAGTGCATTCGCTCCCTGCATGATTACATGGTATGCTGCCTGCTGCTGTTTCGTCATTTTGGTATAATAGAATGGTTCCATGAAAGTCCTCCTGCGCAATGTTTCGATTCTCCTATTATACATTTTTTCACGAAAACACGAAATGTTTTTCCTTGCTTTTTAACGAAAAACAGAAATGTTTTACGCTAGTTTTTAACGAAAATAGAAAATGTTTATACCAATTTCTTAACGAAATCACAAAATGTTGGCCCTTTTCCGCTTCTTTCAGACACATAAATTCCCTTCATTACTTATATAAAAAGGCTCCATATAACAGTTTTTACTGCTACATAGAACCTCTTCCATTCTTTTATTTCTCAGTTTCACTTGATACAATTGCCGGAATCCGGATCGTAACGATCGTACCTTCGCCCTCTTTTGACCATATCTGAAATCTGTATTTATTTTCATAAATATAGTCCAGTCTTTCTTTAATATTTTTTATACCGATATGTTCTCCTCTTTCCATACTTGACAGTTTACGCTGCGGTTTGCTTAATTCATCTAGTTTGTCCTGAGACATCCCTGCACCATTATCTTTTACAATAATCTCAACTTCATCTTCTTCCATTCTGATACGAATCGTAATGCATCCGTCTATTACTTCGCCTTCTTCATCCGTATTACATAGAATTCCATGAAAGAACGCATTCTCTACAAGTGGCTGCAAAATATTTTTTGCAATCAGATATGGCTCAACCTCCGCTTCGATATCAATAACACTTTTAAATATTCCTGTATATCGATATTTCTGAATCAGTAAATATTCTCTCACTACTTTAATTTCCTGCTCTACTGTATCATAAACATTATCCACCTCTATACGTAGTCTGTCCCTTAAAATCTGAATCATAGCTTTATTCACTGCAATCACATCTTCATTCCGGTTTTTCTGTGCCAGATATGTAATCATATTCATGGTATTATAAATAAAATGTGGATCCACTTGCGAAATCATCAGACCATACTTCAGTTGCTGCTCTCTCTTTTCCTGTTCGACCATTTCAACAATATTTTCCTGCAAACGTTTTGCCATAACATTAAACGAAGCGCCTACTTCTCCTATTTCATCTGTTGAATTCACCTCAATTCGTGCATCCAGATTTCCTTCTGCTATTTCATTCATTTGTTTTGATACATCCGTAAGCGGACCGGTAAAATGATTTACAATCGGAATCATAACTAACACAATTCCAAGCCCAAAGCATAAAATCAGTATTTCTACCAGAAAAATCAGCGAACGGTTATTGTCCAGAATATCTTTTCTGCTCTGCCTGCAAATAATCTTCCACCCATCTTCTTCTGAAAAACGTACTGTAGTAATCCCATCTTCCTGCTGCCAATAACCTTCCTTATAGCTTTTTCCATACTTCATGTTTTTCAGAGTTGCGTTTACATCTATTTGTGTTTCCTTAACACTTGGCTGTAAAATCTGATTATTTTTATCAAGAAACAGATAATCGTTACTGTAATCTTTCATCTGGTTTGCAATATAGTACAACTGGTCAAAAGATGCTATAACAGTAAGATTGCCTTTCTGCCCATGATATATATATTCCATCCTATATCCATAAGCCATGTTAAATATATATCCAAATGCTGTATCTGATTCCCCGTCATAAGCAAAA
>ENA-UOJR01002771-UOJR01002771.1-human-gut-metagenome-genome-assembly--contig:-C115P-NODE-2771-length-11769-cov-6.775738_pt1 | contig 11769 bp, 10 predicted proteins | sample MGYA00242354_ERZ723901 | MGnify/ENA metagenome assembly ERZ723901
CCTTGCGGCGGGCCGTCCGGCTTTATTTTATTTTGCGGCGCTTGCCCGTCATGGACTCGACCGCAAGACGGAATACCCGCGTGTGCGCCACGGACGCACGGTCAAAGGCAAAGTCCGGGCGGCCGTAGTGCGCCATCAGGCACTGCAGCGCTGCCTCGCGCTCCGCCTCCGGGACCGTCTCGAGCCGCCCGCGGCCGATGACGCTCTCATAGGCCATGGTGCACATGCCATGCGCCTCATCCGTGCAGAGCATGTGGCCGCAGTCCATCTCAAACGTCGCGCGCGGGTCCTGTTCCATACGATCGTACTTTGTTCCGGTCATCGCGCCGTGGAACAGCAGATACAGCGTACCGTCCCGCTCCTCCATACCGAAATTCAGCGGCACGACATAGGGATAGCCGCTTTCGTCATTCAGGGCAAGGCGGCAGACGTCACAGCGCGCCATGACGTCCAGCAGCTCCTGCCGGTCCATGATCTCCCGGTCTGTTCTTCGCATTCTCGTCCCTCCTCAGGAATTCAGCAGCGGCCGCAGCACGGCGCGCTCGTCGAAGCGCGTGTCCTTTGAGTTGACCAGGAACACGAGCTCTGTCAGATTTTCCGCGCCGCCATAGGCCTGCGCGAATTTTTCGATCTTCGAGCCGTCCACATCGCGGATATACAGGCGGCCTGTGCAGACATCGGCCGGGAAGGCCGTGTCGTCCGTCTCAAACGAGATCATGAGATTGCTCCCGGAGAAGAACGTCGTAAGCTCCTGCGCCGCATCCTGCGTCAGCTCCGCGCCGGACTTTTCGGAATGATAGGAGATGCTGTTGCTCGCCGGGAAACGGAACTCCGAGAACACGACCTCGCGGAAGCCGCGGCTCGAAAGCTCACGCGCGATCTGCTTGAGGTAGATCATCACGGTCTCGCTCGCGGGGTCGAGCCAGTAGCAGCCGTTGGAGTCCATCCACAGCGCGCCGCTCGAAAGCGGGAGGGCCGCAGCGGAATTGGCCAGCGCAAACGCCGTGTCGCAGAAGGCCGGGACCTCCGCAATGAGGTAATAGCCGTGCTGGCTGAGCCAGTCGATGAGGGAATCCACGGCCGCCGTATCGACGTCCGCCAGCTCCGCGCCGTCGATGGAGCTGGAATAGTAAAAATTGCCAAACGTGCTCTTGAGCTGCAGCAGAACGGCACAGGCCCCCTGCTGCTCGAGCGCCGCGCGCACGGCCTCGGGGTCGCGCAGCATCTGCGTCGTGACATACACGCCGCCGAGGTCGGTGATCCGATCCGAGCCGGGCTGCGCCTCGTCATAGACGATCTGCGCATCCGAGACCTCCGGCAGCGCCGCCGTCGCGCCCGTGCCGTCCGGATCCTGCGCGTTTTTCTTCAGGGAGACGTGCTCGCCGTCCCGGTCATAGGTGACATAAGGCTCAAGGTACAGCAGCAGCGCCGCGCAGAGCACGATGGCCGCCGCCAGCACGATGCCGAGCACGCGCAGGAGCTTGCGCAGCATCAGGCGCCTGCGATAGGAAAGGCGGGGCATCTCAGCGCGCCCCCAGGCGCGCCGTCAGGCCGCACCATTCACCCTCGTGCGCCGCATGGACGATCTCCAGCCCGGCCGCCGCGAGCGCCGCGCGCACGTCGTCCTCCCGCGTCGTGAGGATGCCGCTGCAGACGAACGCCGCATCCGGCCGCATGAGCTTCGGCACAACGGGCGCAAGACGGATGATGACATCGGCCACGATGTTGGCGCACACGATGTCAAAGCCGTCTCCCGCCAGCGCCTGCAGAAAAACCGCATCCTCGACGACGTCGCCCGTCCGCGCCGTGAAGCGGTCCGGGCCAAAGCCGTTCTGCGCCGCATTCGCCGCGGCGATATGCTCCGCGCTCGGATCGATATCGACGCCGACGGCGCTTGCCGCGCCGAGCCGCAGGGCACTGACGGAAAGGATTCCGCTGCCGCTGCCGAGGTCTGCCACGCGCTCTCCGCCGTGGAGGAGCGACTCGAGCGCGCGCATGCAAAGCTGCGTCGAGGCATGCTCGCCCGTGCCGAACGTCAGGCCGAGATCGAGGATCACGGGCAGACGGCCCTGCAGGTCGTCGACCGTCATCCACTGCGGAACGACGAGCAGGCGCTCACCCACTGGCAGGGGGCGGTAGTTCTGTTTCCAGGAATTGGCCCAGTCCTCGCCCGGGATGCGGTCGAGCGCCAGCGTCAGCGGGCCGAATTCACAGGCCGGATAGCGGCCGGGCAGCTCCGCGAGCAGGGCGCGCAGCTCTGCAAGCTGAGCCTCCGCAGTCTCCTCAGGCAGGTACAGGCGCACCTGCGACAGGTCGCGCATCCGCGCGGCAAGCTTTTCATCCACATAATCCCAATAGGCGCGCGCGCCGTCGAGGAACTGGCGGAACTGTTCGCTGTCATCGATGACGAAGCTGTCAAACCCGGCCTCCGTCAGCTCGGCGCACAGAAGATCGATGCCGCCGGACGCCGTGCGGATGGTCACTTCAAGCCACTGTTCCATGTTCATCCCTCCATAAATACAAATTACTTCTCCCTATTCTACAGGATTCCGTCCGGAATAACAAGCGAAATCTTTTTGCGGCTCTTTCATTTCCGGGAAAAACGTGTATAATAAAGGCAAACACGCTGAAAAAGGATGAATGCCCATGATCGAAACGATCGAGCTGGCCGCAGGCGTTACCCTGCTGGCCGTGCAGACCGAGAAATTCAAGTCCGGCTGCTTTAGCTTCAACCTGATGCGCCCGCACACGAAGGCCGCCGCCCCGCTCGATGCCCTGCTGCCGAGCGTGCTGCTGCGCGGCTCGGAGCGCTGGCCGGATATGCGCGCCATCTCGATGCGCCTTGACGAGCTGTACGGCGCAACGCTCGGCACGCTCGTCCGCCTGCGCGGCGAAACGAAGCTGACCGGCTTTTACGCTGATTTTATTGAAGAGGCCTTCCTCCCGGCGGGCGAGGCCGTCTTTGCCCCGATGGTGGAGTTTTTCCGCGACATTCTGTTCCATCCCGCGCTGGAAAACGGCCTGCTGAACGCCCGCTATGTCGAGAGCGAAAAGCAGAACCTGATCCACGCCATCGAGTCCGCGCAGAACGACAAGCGCGTCTACGCCGCCATGCGCATGCGCCGGATCATGTGCGAGGGCGAAGCCGCCAGCATCCCCCGCCTCGGCTATGCTGAGGACGTCGCCGCGATCACGCCGGAGGCCCTGACGGCGCACTGGCGCACGGTGCTGCGCACCGCTCCCATCATGCTGTTCTACGCAGGCCGCCGCACGCCGCAGGAGGCCGCCGCCCTGTTCCGTCCGCTGTTTGACGGACTGGAGCGTGACCCAGTCTCTCCCCCGCCGACGGTCGTGCGCCGCAGCGCGGAGACCGTGCGCGAGGTTACGGAGTCCATGGATGTCACGCAGGGCAAGCTCGTCATCGGTATGCGTACCGGCATCACCGCCTCCGACCCGGACTATCCCGCCCTCGTGCTGCTCAACTCCGTCTACGGCAGCGGCGTGACGAGCAAGCTGTTCGTGAATGTCCGCGAAAAGCGCTCACTGTGCTACTATGCCTCCTCTGCCGTTGAGAAGTTCAAGGGTCTGATGATCGTGTCGTCCGGTATCTCGTTTGATCAGTATGAAACGGCGCGCGACGCCATTCTGGCCGAGCTGGACGCCTGCCGCCGCGGCGAGATCACACCGGAGGAGCTGGAATCCGCCCGCCGCTCGCTGATCTCCGCTGTCCGCGCCGGGCTGGACACGCCCGCCGCGCTCGACGACTGGTATATCGGCATGTCCATCGAGCCGTGCGACGACCCCGAGACCATGCTGCAGAAGCTCCCCGCCCTGACGGTCGAAGATGTCGTGCGCGCAGCCCGGCGCATCACCACGGACACGATCTATTTCCTGAAGGGAGACGAAGCATGACACTGCATGAATTCCCGCGCCTCGGTGAGCGCTACTGGGAGCAGCGGCTTGAAAACGGCCTGCTCCTCCGCGTCGTCCCGAAGCCCGGCTTTGCCCGCAGCTACGCCTTCCTCGGCGTGGACTACGGCTCCATTGATACGTCCTTCACCCGCGGCGGCGTTTCCTGCCGCACACCGGACGGCGTGGCGCATTATCTGGAGCACAAGATGTTCGATCTGCCGGAGGATAACGCGATGAACCTCTTCGCGGCCCACGGCGGCTATCCGAACGCCTTCACCGGCTATGCCATGACGGCCTATTATTTCGACTGCACCGAGCAGTTCGCCGAAAATCTCCGTATTCTGCTGCGCATGGTGCTCACGCCGTGGTTCCCGGACGAGAGCGTGGAAAAGGAGCGCGGCATCATCGCGCAGGAGATCCGCATGTATGAGGACAGCGCTGACTCCCGCGCCTATGAGGACCTGTTCGGCGCGATGTTCGCGCATCACCCCATCCGCGTTCCGATCGCCGGAACGGTCGAATCCATCGGTGAGATCACCCCGCAGGTCCTGCAGGACTGCCATGCGGCATTCTACGCGCCCGCAAATCTCATGCTCTGCGTGACGGGCGATGTCGACCCCGCGCTGGTGGAGGAGATCGCCCGTGCGGAGTCCGCAAACGCCCATGCAGAGCCGGTCCCCGTGCGGGACTACGGCCCGGCCGAGGCCATGACCTGCCCGACAAAGCGCACGGTCCGGCATATGGAGATCGCCATGCCGACGTTCTGTCTCGGCTTCAAATGTGAGCCGCCCGCCCGCGGTCTGGAGTCCATGCGCCGCGAGATCATTGGCGATCTGGCTGCCGAAATTCTCGTAGGAGAATCCTCGGCGCTCTACACGCGCCTGTATGACGAGGGCCTCATCAATTCGGACTTTTCCGCCGGATATGAGAGCGTGCGCGATGCCTGCCTGTTCAGCGCGGGCGGCGACAGCCGCGACCCGGACGCCGTGCTCCGCGCCATTCTGGACGAGGCGCAGCGCCTGTCCCGCGAGGGCTTTGACCGCGCGCTGTTTGACCGGCTCATCCGTTCGTCGCTCGGCCGCCGCACCCGCGACCTTGACAGCTTTGAAAGTGTGTGCTACCGTATGTGTGCCTACCACTTCGACGGCGTGGATTACTTCTCCTTCCCGGAGGCCTACGCTTCCGTCACGCCCGAGGACGTGCTGCAATTCATCCGGCAGGTCATCCGCCCGGAGCGCGCCGCGCTCAGCATCATTCTTCCCAATGAAAGTGAGGAATCCGCATGAATATCTTCTTAACCAGTCCCATCAGCTTCCCCGGGCTCGGCATTGAGGGCATTGATCCGCCCGACGGCTTCTGCATCCCGGGAACAAACTTCGAGATCAAATTCTACGGCGTCATCATCGCCATCGGCGTGCTGCTCGCCGTGACGTACTGTCTGCGCCGGGCCAAGCAGTTCGGCGTCACGCAGGACGACATTCTCAATCTCGTGCTCATCTGCCTGCCGTCCGCCATCGTCGGCGCGCGCCTGTACTATGTCATCTTCGAGTGGGACCAGTTCTTTGGCCCCGGCATTCCGTGGTACCGCTTCCTCGATATCCGCAGCGGCGGCCTTGCCATCTACGGCGGCGTCATTGGCGCGGTGCTCGGCATGCTGATCTATACCCGCGTGCGGAAGCTCAAAATTTTTCCCTTCCTCGACCTGACCGGCATCGGTCTGCTGCTCGGGCAGGCCATCGGCCGCTGGGGCAACTTCTTCAACCGAGAGGCCCACGGCGGCGTGACGACCTGCTTCCTTCGCATGGGCCTGGTCGAGAACGGTGAGCTGCAGTATTTCCACCCGACGTTCCTCTATGAGTCCGTCTGGAACCTGACCGGCTTTGTCGTGCTGCACTTCCTGTCAAAGAAGCGCAAATTCGACGGTCAGATGTTCCTTGCATATCTCGCATGGTACGGCGCAGGGCGCATGGTCATCGAGGGCCTGCGCACGGACAGCCTGTGGCTCGGCCCGGTCCGCGTCAGCCAGCTGCTCGCAGCCGTGACTATGCTGCTGTCGCTCGGCATCCTGCTGTATCAGGCCATTTTTGTCAGGCACGATCCCGCGAAGATGCAGGTCAACCGCGTGGCAGCCGCCGAAGCCGCCGCTGCCAAGGCCGCAGAGGCGCAGCCGGAGGAGACCGCCGAACCGGAAGATGCAGCATCTGAGCCGGAGGACGAAGCATCCAGGAAAACCGAAGAATCCATTGAACCCGATGAATCAAAGGAGTGATCTTTTATGAAGGAAACCATGGAAACCCTGAAATGCAAGGCCGTCCACGTTGCGGCCGGCGCAGCCCAGACCGCGCGTCTCGTCGCGCTGATCTCCAAGAAGAAGTTTGCCATTCTGGCGGAACAGGACAAGATCCGCCGCTGCTACACGCAGCTTGGTAAGGTCTACTACAAGGACTACGTCACGGATGAAGAGCCGGATGACGCCGAGTACGACCCGCTGTGTGAGCGCATCTCCCAGTCGTTCCGCCGCATCAACCGCCTGCGTCAGGAGCTGGAAGCCGCGAAGGCCAAGCTTGCCGGTGAGCAGCCTGAGGACGAAGCCGAACCCGAGGCCAAGCCTGAGACGGAGCCGGAAACCGAAACCGCTGCGGAAGAAGAGGACTTTGCGGACAACGAAACTCCCGAGGCCCCGGAAGAGAACTCCTGAAGCAACTGCCGGACTGTCGAAAATACCGCCCGGCCGAAAGTTTCGGAGAGAAGGTTCGAAGGAGCTTATTTTGACAAGCTGCACATGAATGTTCCCCCTCCGGCATAGATATGTCCCGGAGGGGGAATTTTCTATGCGCTTGACCGAGCTTGCCCTGCGGCGGGCGGGTGCCGCCGATCTGGAGGAATTCCAGCGGCGCGAGGGCCTGTATCCGTCCGGGCAGGAGGATATTCTGACCATGCAGCGGCTCACGCCGCTGCTGCTGGGCTATGAACGCTATATGGTCAAGCCCGGCGACACCTATTACCGCATCGCCACGGCGCGCGGCACATCCGTCCGCGCCATGCTGACGGCCAATCCGAACCAGAACCCAAATCTGCTCATCCCGGGGCAATATCTGAACGTGCCCTACGGCTTCCCCGTCGTGCCGGCGGACGTCCCGTTTTCATCGGAGCTGCTGCAGATCTGCGTGCAGGGACTTCTCGTGCGCTATCCGTTCCTGTCACAGAAATGCATTGCCCGGACGGCGTGGGGCAGGCCCGTCACAGCCCTGCGCATCGGGCAGGGGCCGCGCTGTGCGCTCTATAACGCCAGCCACCATGCGAATGAGTGGATCACGACGCCGGTCCTGCTGCTGTTTCTGGAGCAATACGCCTATGCTGTGGCGACGGAGGGGCGCATCCTCGGCATGGATGCCCAGCAGCTCTGGCGGCGCACAACGCTGTGGCTCGTGCCAATGGTGAACCCGGACGGCGTCGACCTCGTCACGGGGGCCATCCGGCCGGGCAGCCAACAGTATCAGGCAGCGCAGCGCATCGCGGCAGGCTTCCCGGAAATTCCGTTCCCGGGCGGCTGGAAGGCGAATCTGACGGGGACGGACCTCAATCTGAACTACCCCGCAGGCTGGGAGCAGGCGCGCACAAACAAATTCGCACTCGGCTTCACCGGCCCGGCCCCTCGGGACTATGTCGGGGCCTCGCCGCTCGACCAGCCGGAAACGGCTGCTATGGCAGCTCTGACCCGCGCCGTGCAGCCGGATGTCACGCTGTCCTATCACACACAGGGAGAAGAGATCTACTGGCGCTTTCAGGACTATGCGCCGCCCGGTGCACAGGAGCTCGGTGAACGGCTGGCGCGGGTCAGCGGCTACCGGCTGGAGGACACGCCGTTCGCCTCGGGCTTTGCGGGCTATAAGGACTGGTTCCTGCAGGACTTCCGCCGCCCCGGCTATACGATCGAGGCCGGTCTCGGCACGAATCCGCTGCCGCTTTCCCAGTTCGACGAAATTTATCGCCGCAACATCGGCATCCTCGTCCATGCGCTGCCGTAACAGCCAATGCCTGACTTCCGTCAGGCATTCCAGCTTGCCAAAAAAGTCCCTCCGTGACTTTTTCGCCAAACTGCTTTCAGAATTGCAAAATCAATTTTTGTAGTTTTATTTTGCAATTCTGCCGCTGCGGCGGGTGATGGAACGCGAAAGGAAACCCTGACGGCTTCCTTTCACACGATCCTTCCCTCCGAGACTTTCGGCCAAGCAGTTTTTTGACAGTCTGCAATGCCTGACTTCGGTCAGGCATTCTTCTTGTTGCAATCGGGGACGTCGTATGTTATACTGAGGGTACATTTCTGAAAGGTGAGCTGAAACGATGATCGATTGGCTGTTCGGCACCGTCCTTGGCAAATGCGTGATGACGTTTCTCATTTCGCTGCTGCCGGTCGTGGAGCTGCGCGGCGGCATCCCCTATGGCATCTCGCAGGGACTGGATCCCTGGCTGGCCTTCGCCGCAAGCGCACTGGGCAATATGCTGCCCGTCCCGTTCCTGCTGCTGTTCGTGCGGAAGATCCTGCACTGGATGAAGCGCTATCCCCGCCTCGGCCGTCTTGCCGTTTCGCTGGAGCGCCGCGCCGACCGCAAGAGCAGCCGTGTGCGCAAATCCGAGCTGGTCGGTCTGTGCATCCTTGTCGCCATTCCCCTGCCCGGCACCGGCGCCTGGACCGGCGCCCTCGTCGCCGCGCTGATGGAGATGCGGCTGAAGCGCGCCCTGCCCGCCATCTATGCCGGTGTGCTCATTGCCGGTCTGCTCGTGACGCTCGCCCTGACCGGCGTGAAGGCCCTGCGCTTTCTCGCCTGACCCGTCCGAAAGGAGCCGCGATGAAACGAACCGACTACATTTCCTGGGATGAGTATTTCATGGGCGTCGCCCTGCTGGCCGCCCGCCGCAGCAAGGACCCGAACACGCAGGTCGGCGCCTGCATCGTCTCGCCGGAGAACATCATTCTCTCTACCGGTTATAACGGCCTGCCCTGCTGCTGCAGCGACGACGTTTTTCCGTGGGAGCGCGAGGGCGCGGAGACAAAGTATCCCTATGTCGTCCACGCGGAGCTGAACGCCATTCTGAATGCAGGCGGCCGTGTGCTGCGCGGCGCGCGGCTGTATGTGGCCCTGTTCCCATGCAATGAGTGTGCCAAGGCCATCATCCAGAGCGGCATCCGGGAGATCATCTATTTTTCCGACAAATACGCCGAAACGGCCAACATCCGTGCCTCAAAGCGCATGCTGGACGCCGCAGGTGTGCGCTATCACCCTCTGCAGACGGAGCTTGCCTCCATCACACTGGATTTCCGCGCGGCGGAAAGCGCCGGGATCCCGCAGAAAAGCGACGCGGACGAAAAATAATCCTTTACTTTTCCGTCATTCTATGCTACGATATTACGGCTGGTAATTTTGCCGGTACATCCACGCGCTCAGTTCTGGGAGACCGCTCCGGAAGGAGCATTCCGCCCGCCCGGACTTAGCCGTTGGATAATATTTTGAAAGGTGGAGCATTCCCATGATCCAGAAGGAAAAGAAAACCGCTATCATCGCTGAGTACGCGACCCACGAGGGCGACACCGGTTCCCCCGAGGTCCAGATCGCGATCCTGACCGCCCGCATCAACGAGCTGACCGAGCACCTGCGTGTTCACAAGCACGACAACCACTCCCGCCGCGGTCTTCTGATGATGGTCGGTAAGCGCAGAAGCCTGCTTGACTATCTTGCCAAGAAGGACATCAACCGCTATCGCGCCATCATCGCTCGTCTGGGCATCCGTAAGTAATCACGAACAATGGGCGGCCCGCCAGCGGTCCGCCCATTTTCACGATTTCCCCATCCCCGCATTTCCCCGCACACGGGAGCGAAGTTTAGCAGTTGAAGGCGCTGCCGAGCGCGCGTTTGGCCGCGGCTTCAAGTGCTAAACCTCCCGTGGAACTTCATTCTGACAGGAGGATAAACCATGATCACCAGAAAACAGTATCCCAACCACCATGTGTTTGAGACTTCCATCGGCGGCCGTCCCTTTACCGTCGAGACCGGCAAGGTCGCAGAGCTGGCCGACGCCGAGTGCATCTGCCGCTACGGCGACACCGTCGTGCTCACGACCGTCACCTGCTCCCCGGATCCCAAGCCCGGCATCGACTATTTCCCGCTGACCATCGAGTTCGAGGAGAGAATGTACGCCGTCGGCCGCATCCCCGGCAGCTTCAACCGCCGCGAGGGCAAGCCCTCCGAGCGCGGCATCCTCAACAGCCGCATCATCGACCGTCCGATGCGCCCGCTCTTCGACGATGAGCTGCGCAACGATGTCGTCGTGACCTGCACCGTCCTTGCCAACGACTACGAGAACCCCGTTGAGATCGTCGCCTCTCTGGGCGCTTCCATCTCTGTGGCCTGCTCCGACGTTCCCTGGAACGGCCCGATCGCCACGACGAACGTCGCCTATGTCGGCGGCCAGTACGTCATCAACCCCTCTGCCGAGCAGCGCAGCGCCTCCGAGTGCTTCGTGTGCATCGCCTCAACGTTCGAGAAGGTCGTCATGATCGAGACCGAGGCCAAGGAAGCCCCGGAGAGCATCGTGCTCGAGTGCATCCGCATCGCCCATGAGACGAACATGGAGGTCGTGAAGTTCATCAACACGATCGTCGAAACCATCGGCAAGCCGAAGTTCACGTTTGAAAAGGCAGCTGTCAACCACGACCTGCTCGACGATCTGTGCGCCTATGGCATGAACCAGATCGAATATGCCCTCGACACCGACGACAAGAACGTCCGCGAGGAGCGCCTTACCGCGGCCCGCCGCGATTTCGCCGACAAGTTCGCCGAAAAATATGAGGACTTCGACGTCAACATCGAGGTCTGCCTGTACAAGATGCAGAAGAAGGTCGTCAAGAAGTGGCTGCTCGAGGGCAAGCGCGTCGACGGCCGCCAGATGGACGAGATCCGCCCGCTCGACGCCGAGGTCGGCGTTCTGCCGCGCGTCCACGGCTCCGGCCTGTTCTCCAGAGGCCAGACGCAGGTCCTGTCCATCTGCACGCTCAACACACTGTCCGCCGCACAGAAGCTCGACACCATCTATCCGGAAGAGACGAAGCGCTATATCCACCACTACAACTTCCCGTCGTTCTCCACGGGCGAGGCCAGAGCGAGCCGTTCCACCTCCCGCCGCGAGATCGGCCACGGCTCCCTTGCCGAGAAGGCCCTCCTGCCTGTGATCCCGAGCGTTGAGGAGTTCCCGTATGCCATCCGTGTCGTCTCCGAGGTCCTGTCCTCCAACGGCTCGACGTCGCAGGCCTCCATCTGCGGCTCCACGCTGGCTCTGATGGACGCAGGCGTTCCCATCAAGCGTCCGGTCGCCGGCATTTCCTGCGGTCTCATCTCCGATCAGGAGACCGGCGCATGGCGCACGTTCACGGACATCCAGGGCGTGGAAGACTTCCACGGCGAGATGGACTTCAAGGTCGCCGGTACGACGGAAGGCGTTACGGCCATTCAGATGGACCTGAAGAACAAGGGCCTGACGATGGAGATCATTGCTGACGCCCTTGAGCGCTGCCGCAAGGCCCGTCTTGAAATTCTGGACAAGGTCATGCTCCCCTGCATCTCCGAGCCGCGCGCTGACGTGTCCGAATATGCGCCGAAGATGATCTCCATGAAGATCCCCGTCGAGAAGATCCGTGAGGTCATCGGCTCCGGCGGCAAGACCATCCAGAAGATCTGTGCCGACACCGGCGCCAAGGTCGACATCGATGACGAAGGCAACGTCTTTATTGCGGCCGTCGATCCTGCAGCCGGCTACGCTGCCAAGAAGATGATCGACGATATCTGCTTTGTTCCCGAGGTC
>ENA-UOJR01002776-UOJR01002776.1-human-gut-metagenome-genome-assembly--contig:-C115P-NODE-2776-length-11755-cov-5.122137_pt1 | contig 11755 bp, 10 predicted proteins | sample MGYA00242354_ERZ723901 | MGnify/ENA metagenome assembly ERZ723901
CACCATCGGCTGCGGCTTCAAGGGCGGCGAGGTGGTGCCGTCGTTCTTCGTGGGCGCGACCTTCGGCTGCGTGTTCGGCGGACTGCTGGGTCTGCCGCCCGCCTTTGCCGCCGCCATCGGCCTGGTGTCCGTATTCTGCGGCGCGGTGAACTGCCCCATCGCCTCCGTTATCCTCAGCATCGAGCTCTTCGGCTCCGGCGGTCTGGTCTATTTCGCCGCCGCCTGCGCCCTCAGCTACCTGCTCTCCGGCTATTGCGGGCTCTACAGCAGCCAGACCATCCTCTACTCCAAGCTGAAGGCAGAGTTTATCAACGTGCATACCCATGAGTAAAATCGGCCCCCGGGAACCCGGGGGCTGACATTTTATAAGCAAATCTTAACGTTTCGTTCACATGATTTTCCGAAAATCGTGGTATCCTGCGGGTAGTACAAGAAAAAGAGGTATCGCCCGTGAAGCGCACGCTGACCGAACAACAGAAAAAAACGCTGTCCGTACTGGCCATCGTCATATTCGTTCTGCTGTCGGCGGCGCTGGCCTGGTTCGTGGGGCGGCCCATGGTCCGCTTTGCCCGCCAGCCGGAGCAGTTCCGCGCCTGGGTAGACGGCCACGGTGCCTGGGGCCCGCTGGCCTACGCGGCCATGGTGTTTCTGCAGGTGCTGGTGGCCATTATCCCCGGCGAGCCGCTGGAGATCGCCGGGGGCTACGCCTTCGGCGCCTGGGCGGGCACGGCCCTGTGCCTGCTCGGTGCCGTGCTGGGCAGCGTGACCGTCTTTGCCCTGGTCCGCCGCTGGGGCCGCGGTCTGGTGGAGGTGTTCTTCCCGGCGGACAAGCTGGAAAAGCTCCAATTTCTCCTCCATACCTCCCCCAAGCGCACCGCCCTGTTCTGGCTGATCTTCACCGTTCCCGGTACGCCCAAGGACCTGCTGTGCTACTTCGCGGGCCTGACGGACCTGCCGTGGGGGATCTGGCTGCTGATCGCCACAGTGGGCCGCCTGCCCTCCATCGTCACCTCCACCGTGGGCGGCAGCGCCCTGGGGGAGCAGAACTACCGGGCGGCGGTCATTGCCTTCGCTCTCGCCCTCGCTGTGGCGGGTGTGGGCTATGTGATCTACCGCGCCGTCTGCCGTCGACACGGACAAAAACCGGATAACACAAAGACCGACGGCTGAGCCGCCAACAAAATCCTTCCCTCCGATATCTGTGACCGGGCAGGCGCTTTGACAGACTGAAAGACCGACGGCTCAGCCGTCGGTCTTGTATCTTTTCCTGTCTCAGAACGCGCCCAGCGCCTTGAACAGCACCGACCAGGCGAACATGGTCACGATGCACAGCGCGCTGGTGGACACCACAATGTCCCCGGCCAGCTCCGCGTCGCCGCCCATCTGCTGTGTCATGGTGAAGGAGGCGATGGCCGTGGCACTGGCGAACACGCTGATCAGTCCCGCGAAGCCCACGCCCCGTATGCCGATCAGAAACGCCGCCGTCAGCAGCAGCGCCGGCATCAGGAACAGCCGCACCAGACACACCTCGATCAGGTCTCTCCGGTACCGGCGCAGGCCGCTGAACCGGAAGAAGGCCCCCAGCAGGAACAGCATGAACGGGCTGGTCATGGCGGCCACCTGGTGCACCGCCGACTCCAGCGCCGTAGGCAGCCTCCAGCCGGTGCCCAGGAACACCAGCCCCACGGCGGAACCCAGGATCAGCGGATTGGTGGCCACCATTTTAATGAGCCTTCCGGCGGGCAGTCTCTCGCCCCGGAACGCCGTTAGGGTGATGACCGCCAGTACGTTGAACAGCGGCACGATGATGGCCGCCAGCATGGCCACCGGCCCCATGTCCGCCCCGGGCACCAGCACCGTGGCCAGCGGCAGGCCGATAATGGCCAGGTTGCTGCGGTACATACCCTGTATCTTCACGCCCTGCTTCTCGTGGTCCTTCTCCGTGGGCAGCACGATGGCCAGGGACAGGCCGTACATCACCAGCGTGGCCCCCACGGCGAACAGCAGCAGCTTCGGCTGTAACGCCTGGTCGATGGAGGAGGTGTACAGGTTCCAGAACAGCATCACCTGCATGAAGAACCGGCACGCCATCTTGTTCAGTCCGTGCACGTCCTCCACCCGGATACCGCCCAGACACTTGACCCCGTAGCCCAGTCCCATAATAAGAAACAGGGGCATCACGGCGTTAAAGCAGACTTGCAGATTGCTGAGCATGGCCCATCGGCCTCCTTCCCCCCGTGCAGCCTCGGCGCACGGTCTATTGCGTCAAAAACGTCATGGCTGCCAGCAGCACGGCCAAAAAGCCGAAGCTGACGGCGGAGAACAGTGCCAGGAACCGTCCGGTCTGTCCCTTGACGTGCTTCGTATACTCCCGGAAGGTGATCAGGCTGGCCAGCGACGCCACCAGCGTCCCCGCCCCGCCGATGTTCACCCCCACCAGCAGCGCCGGGTAATCGTCGGTAAACTGGCTGAGCAGTATGGCCGCGGGCACATTGCTGATGACCTGACTGGTCAGCGCCGCCACCGGCATGGCCCCGTGGGCCAGCAGCTGCCGGAACAGTGTCCGCACAGGCTCTATCCGGGCCATATTGCCCGAGAAGGTGAAAAACGCCGCGAACGTCACCAGCAGCCCCCAGTCCACGCCCAGCAGCGCCCGGCGGTCCAGCACCAGCAGCGCCGCCGTGATGGCGGCCAGCCCCAGCCGATACGGTATGCCGCGCAGCACCATGGCCGCAGCCGTGCAGAACAGTACGCCGTACACGATGCACCGGCGCTTGTCCACCGGCGTCTCCTGCGCCGGTACCGTCAGCGTCTCCCGGGGAATCAGCAGGCAGCACGCCAGGATCAGTGCCGTGGACAGCAGGAACGGCGGCAGCATGATGGTCAGGAACTCCCCATTGGGGATCGTATAATGATTAAATAGGTATAGGTTCTGCGGATTGCCGAAGGGCGTCAGCATCCCGCCCAGATTGGCGGCGCAGTTCTGCAATATGAACGTCAGCGCCGTGTGCTTCGTCTGCCCTGTGCCCTTCAGCACGAACCAGCTCAGGGGCAGAAACGTCAGCAGCGCCGTGTCGTTGGTCAGCAGCATGGAGCCGATCAGCGTAACGACAACCAGCGCCGTCACGGCGCTGCGGGCCGTGTGAAACGCCCGCACCAGCCGCTGCGCCAGCAGGGGGAACAGTCCCGCGCCCCGCAGGGCGCACACCACCGCCAGTATGCAGAACAGGCATGAGAGCGTCTTCACGTCGTAGTACCCGAGATAGGCGCTGTCCGGCGGCACGAACACGGCGGTGACGGCCGCCGCCAGCACCGCGCTCACCGGCATGGCGTTCGCGCGGCACCAGAGGAGAACGTTCATGTATGTATGCTCCTCCGCACGCTTCGACTCAACGGCTGTTACCTTACCATATTTTGGCCGGAAACGCAAGGGCTCGCCCCGGCTTTCTTGCCCTTTTCCGCCGCCTGTGCTATACTGAAAGCGATACAGAAAAGGGAGGTGCTCCATGGATGACATTTTGAGCCGTTTTTCCATCAACTGCCACAGCAGCATCCGCTATGCCGGCGCGATGACGGTGTGGTTTGACCCCTTCCGCGTGGCGGACGCGCCCTGCGATGCGGACGTGGTATTCGTCACCCACGACCACTATGACCACTTCTCCCCGGAGGATATCCGTCGGGTGATGAAGCCCGGCGCGGTGCTGGTGCTGCCGGAGACGTGTGTGGCGGCGGCGCTGCGGGCCGGCTTTGCCTCGGCGCAGCTGCTGCCGGTGCGCCCCGGAGAGGCGTACACCGTGAAGGACCTGCCCTTCACCGCCGTGCCCGCCTATAACCTCGGCAAGCCCTTCCACCCCCGCGGGAACCGCTGGGTGGGCTATGTGGTCACGCTGGAGGGCCAGCGGGTCTATGTGGCCGGCGATACTGACGATACCCCCGATGCACGGTCCGTGTCGTGTGACGTCGCTTTCCTGCCGGTGGGCGGCACCTACACCATGACCGCCGCCCAGGCCGCCGGTCTGGCGGCCGCCCTCCGCCCGCAGATCGCCGTCCCCACCCACTACGGCTGTATCGTGGGGGAGAGGACGGACGGCGCGGCCTTTGCCGCCGCCCTGCCGGCGGACATCTCCGCCGTGCAGCTGATCCGCCAATGACCCCGTACAGAATTCCGCCCCGGTGCCGGCTGATGCCGACCAGACGGTGGAGGTGACGGCCCCGGCACCAGCCGGGGGGGATGATCGGATGAGCAAAAAAGACACTTAGCGGCCCCCGGCGTCAGCCGGGGGGGATGATCGGATGAGCAAAAAAGACATTCAGCGGCCCCCGGCGTCAGCCGGGGGCCGTCACTTCATTTTTGCTGCATTTTGCTTACAAAAAAAGCACAAAAAGGGAACCAAAGAGTACAGGGCGGGTACAGAAAAAGTAAAGCAAATGTATCAAAAGAAAGCACTATTTCTCGCTTTTTTCCTCCCGCGGCAGCACCAGATTGAGCAGTACGGCCATCAGTGTGGCCACCACCACCGGGGACTTTCCGAAGATGGTCGTCACCGCCTCCGGGAACTGTGCCAGGGCCTCTGCCGCCTGGGAAATGCCCACACCCAGTGCGGCGGAAAGCCCGACGATCGTGGTGTTTCGGGCGGTCAGCCCCTCGGCGGCGATGAGCTTCATGCCGGTCATGGCGATGGTGGAAAACACCGCCGCCGTGGCCCCGCCCAGCACGCATTGCGGGATGGTGGTGAGTACGGCGGAAAATTTCGGAATGATACCAGCAAGCAGTAAAAACGCGCCGGTCAGTGCAAAAACGTTGCGATTTACAACTTTATTCGTGGCTACAATTCCCGCATTCTGGGAGTATGTCGCCGTGGGAAGACCGCCCAGCAGCGCTGTCAGAATGTTGCTGACGCCATAGGCTGCGATGCCGCCCCGCAGCTCCTGCGTGGTGGGCTCCCGATCCATGCCGCCCACGGTGGTGGCCGTCAGGTCGCCGATAGCCTGAATGGCGTTGATGGCGAACAACAGCCCCAGTGCGACGCACGCCGAGGGTTCAAATGTCACGCCAAAGGGCAGAAATTCCGGCAGAGAGAACCACCCGGCCCCCGCGATGCCGGACAGATCCACCATCCCGGCCCCAAAAGCGACGGCGTAGCCCGCCAGAATACCCAGTAAAATGGACGCCAGCTTAAAAATGCCCCTGCCGCGATTGGTCAGCACCAGCACCACCGCTAGTGTAAATGCCGCAATAGCCCAGTTCTGCCAGGATCCGTACACCAGCGCTTCCGGCAGGCCCCGCTGCACCACAACGCTTTCATATGTGTTGCCGGTGCCGCCGGCCATATAGTTGATGGCCGTGGGGTACAGAGACAGACCGATGGTGAACACTACCGTACCGGTAATGACCGGCGGGAACAGCCTGCGGATAGGCTTGATGAAGATACCCACCAGTGCTGCCACCGCGCCGCCCACGATCATAGCGCCCGACACAGCGGCCAACCCGCCGCTGCCGGAGACGATGGCCTGCATACTGGGCAGATAAGCGAAGCTGACACCGAAGATCACCGGCAGCCCCGCGCCGAAGCGCCCACCGATGGGAAACAGCTGCAGCAGCGTGGTAACGGCGGACATGACCAGCGATGCCTGTATCAGCAGGACCCGCTGGTCATGCGCCAGTCCGGCCACGTTGGCAATGATGATGGCTGGGGTCACGCAGCCCACGATCATAGCCACCAGGTGCTGCAGCGCCATGGATACGGCCATGCCAACAGGTGGCAGGCCCCGGTATTGAAACAGCGCCTCCCGGCGGCATTCAAGCTTTCGCATGGTGTGGTCTCCTTTGTGCGTAGTGTGCTCAGTATAGCACGTTTTTAACGGGAAACTCAACCGTTTTCTCACAAATAGCTGTACAGCCCAAGCGGCGTAAAACCGCCCTCCGGTATCGTCGGAGGGCGGCCAGATCATGCGTGTTTATGCCTGCGGACACTGGCGAAAAACGGGCGCTTCAGCGTGTCTGTACTGCTGAACAAACCGGATTAGAAGGATGACAGCGCCTCGCCCGTGTGTGCGGGGTGCTGTTTTTTGCGCTTGACGAAGGCCGCACAGTGGCATATAATAACGTGTTGTTATCGATAACATATAGTGATTATTGAGGTGAGCACAATGCCGGCAGCAAAACGAATATCCAAAGAGGCCATCATCGACGCCGCAGCGGCGGTGCTCCGCATCGGCGGGTTTGAGGCCATCAACGCCCGCAGTGTGGCGAAGGCGCTGGGGTGCTCCACCCAGCCTATCTATCTGTCATTCCGTAATATGGAGGAGTTGAAGTCCGCGCTGACCCAGCGGGCCATCGAGCAGCATACCCAGCGGGTACGGGAATCTCTGCGGGCGCATGAGGGGTGCGATAGTCGGTACAGCAGCTACGGCATGGGCTTTGTGCAGTTCGCGGCCCAGGAAAAGCAGCTGTTCCGCTGGCTGTACCTGGAGGACAACCAGCCGGGACGCCATCAGGAGGACGTGCTGGAGCCGGAGATCATCCGGACCGTCATGGACGAATTCGGCTATGACGAGGTCACGGCCCGGGCCTTTCACCGGGATATGACGTATTATTCCTACGGACTGGCTATCCTCGCCAACACCGGGCATCTGGCGCTGACAGAGACGGAGCTTCGGGAAGCCTTTCGACGGGAGTTCCGTGCACTGGCGGCGTATTACGGTCCGCCGAAGAAGCTGCCGGAATTTGCAGAGAGGGAGAATGCAGTGCATCAATTATTCCGCTAAGAGGCCGTCTTGCAAAATTGTAAGAAAATCGCAGGAAATGTAAGGAAAAGCAATGGCTGCCATGGGATAATGGCGGTATACTCCTCCGGTGGGAAGAAGGTGTTGAAGTGAAAACAAATAAGACATTGGCACAGAAGCTGTGTCTGCTGGACCTGGTGAGTCTGCTGTCGTATACGGCGGCTCTGCTGGCAGCGCTGTGTTTTTTGGTGCTGCTGCCCGGGTGCAGCCTGGGGGAGAAGGTGGATCGCGAGCCGGTGCAGACACTGGAATGTACCCGCCCGGCATCCCTGTCCGGGCTGTATCCGGCGGGCGGCAGCGTGGTGCTGATCAGCTGGGCGGACTATGAGAGCGGCAGGACCACTGTGCAGCTGGTGGATGCGGAAGCGGACACCGTGAAGCGTGAGGTCACGCTGGATGGGGTTTGGGATACGAAGCGGCAGGCCCTGGCGCATGGATTTGCGCTGTGCGACCGGGAGACGAATCGTTGGAAGCTCCTGGACGATGCGCTGACGGAGACAGGCAGCTTTGATGCGGAGAACGTGGATGGCTTTTTCTCATATGACGGGGAGAGCTATTACTTCCTGCGGGACGGGGTGCTGCATTGTCAGAACGTAGCCGGAGGAGAGGCACAGCCGGTAACGGCGCTGTCACAGCTGCGGTTCGCGGAATTGACGGCCTATGATGCGGCAAGCGGGCGGATGGCGGCCCTGTTCCTCCTGTCACCCTACGGCAGCGTCTGCGGTACGGCGGTCTTTGACCCGGAGACGGGGGTGATCAGCCTGCTGCAGGAGCAGCGGTATCAGGTGATGTTGGCGCCGGCGGGCGGCATGAGCCTGCTGGCCTTTGACAACGATAAAATGGGATATTCCGCCCTGTGCGGCAGCGGCGATACGTTCTGGTTCGCCGATGCTTCGCTGTTTCTGGACGCGGGAGGCGCGCTGTACGCCGTCGGCGATGCGGAGGAGCTGATCGGTGTGGGAACGGGCCGCACGACGCTGTATAACGTGGGGGAGAGCATCACGGCCTGCGACCTGACGGCTAACGGTATCGCCGGAGAGATGTACGACTGCTGCGTTCTGCCGGAGGCAGGCCTGCTGGTGGGCGGCATGTATGAAAACGGCGCCTTCCGGCTGTACGTTATAGACCCGGCGCAGCTGACCTTCGAGCCGGTAGCGTCAGCGGTGCCCGTCCCGTCGCCGCTGACGGTGAATGAGACACTGCTGCAGGCCTATTGGGGTGCCCTGAACGGCCTGCCGGTGGCAGAGAGCTTACAGGAGGCGCGGCAGCAGGCGGATGTGTTGGAGCAGCGATACGGCGTGCGGATACTGCTGTCATCCCAGTGCAGGGAGGCGGCGGCGCTGAGCAGCTATCCTATCACCCTGTCGGACACCATGGACACGGAAGCAGAGCTGAACGGCGTCCGCGCCGTGCTGACGGCGATGGATCGCAGCTTTGCCCTGTATCCGGAGGGCTTTCTGGCGCAGTTCCGCAACCGCGCCGGTGAGGGCGGGCTGTGCTTCCTGTTGGTGGCTCACATCGACAGCGACTATGGCGTGGTAGGCTGCACCTACGATTTGGCGGACTGGCAGTATATCGCACTGGACGTGCAGGCCGACTATATGCGGGAGGGCACTGTCTGCCACGAGATCTGGCACGCTACGGAGAACGAGATACTCTCACGCGATTACACCGCCTTCAACTGGGATGACTGGAATGCGCTGAACCCGGCGGGCTTTACCTATTGGAACGACAGCGGTGACTATGACCGGTACGACGCCCGCTGGACCATGTTCGACAACGGCGAGGGCGTGTACTTTGTGGACAGTTACGCCAAGCTGGCGGCACAGGAGGACCGGGCGCGGATCATGGAGTATTTCATGGTACATGAGGACGAGGCGGGGCTGCTGATCCAGTCAGACGCCATACGGCAGAAGCTGACGTGGATGTGCCGCACTGTGCGGGAGTGCTTCGATACCGCCGGATGGGGAACGCCCCGCTGGGAGAAGCTTTTGTAAAATAAAGGAGAGTCTATGATACCCGAATGGAAAATATATCCCCGTTCTCAGGGACACAGCACCGTGTACCTGCAGAACGTGGTCACAGATCCTGCCATACAGGTGGGGGCGTACACCATCTATGACGATTTTGTCAACGACCCCCGGGATTTCCAGCGGAACAACGTGCTGTACCACTATCCCGAGTGCAACCATGACCGGCTGATCATCGGAAAGTACAGCTCCATCGCCTGCGGGGCGAAGTTTATCTTCAACGCGGCCAACCATACGCTGAGCAGCCTCTCTACTTACCCGTTCCCCATCATGTTCGAGGAGTGGGACCTGGGGACGGCGTGCGAGGACATTGCCACCGCCTGGGATAACCACGGGGATATCGTGGTGGGCAATGACGTATGGATCGGCTATGAGGCCGTGATCCTGGCGGGCGTTACCATCGGCGACGGCGCCATCATTGGCAGCCGCGCCGTGGTGACAAAGGATGTGCCGCCTTACACCATCGTGGGCGGCCTGCCGGCCAAGCCCATCCGCAGGCGGTATGACGAGGAGACCGCCGCGCGGCTGGAGAAGCTGCGGTGGTGGGACTGGCCGGAGGCGCAGGTGCGGCGGGCTATCCCGCTGCTGCAGGCCGGCGATCTGGACGCCCTGGAAAAGTTGGTATAAGGCCGGCGGCCGTGGACCAGGCGTACACGCCGGGCACTTTCTGACCCTGCTGTAAAAGAGTATCTGAGGGATACGTGTATACGGACAACGAAATGAGCCCTCCGGCAGCTGCCGGAGGGCTTCCAACTGCCTGTTGCGAAACGGGCCGGGGAAAGGTATAATCTAAGGAGAACATACTGCGGAACGGCGAGAAAGGAGAAACCTATGGGTAATGTGACAGCGGACCGCGCATGGGATGTCCATCCGGTGACGGAGGCGGACATAGAGGCGTATCTGGACATCTATCTCAATTCCTATCCGGCGTACAAGACGCTGGACGAGGAATGCCGGGCACACTACCGGAGCAAGCATCTTACGGAGCTGCGGGAGGACACCCAGACTCGAACGATGGGCCTGTTTGAGGGCGGCACACTGATCGCCACCATGAAGCTGATCCTGTTCTCCATGAACTTCTTTGGGGTCATGCAGCCTGCCTGCGGTGTGATGGCGCTGGAGGTACACCCCCTGCACAAGAAGAAGGGTGCGGCGCTGTATATGATACGGTATGCCGAGCGCTATGCACGGGAAAACGGCGCGCTGCTGACCATGCTGCTGCCGTTCAACATCGGCTTTTACCGTCGGATGGGCTACGGCTTTGGCGGGAAGTTATATGAATACCATCTGCCAACCGGGGCACTGCCGCGGTTGGACGGAGAGGTGCGGGCGCACCTGCGCCTGCTGCAGCCGGAGGAGTTTGACCAGGCGATGGACTGCCAGCGGCGCTTTGCCGCCCGAAACCATGGCATGGTGGAGAAGTTCGACGAGGAGCTGCGCGGAGCCCGGGGGGATATTCAGGTGCGCCGTATGGGTTATTACGACGGCGGACGCCTGTTAGGCTACGCGGCCTATCGGTTTGAAAGCGCCAGTGCGTGCAACTATACCCAAAACCGGCTCAGCGTGGAGGAACTGGTGTATGAGAACGGCACAGTGCTGCGGGCGCTGCTGGGCGGCCTGCGGATGCAGGAGGATCTGGCCCAGACAGTGATACTGCGGACAGGGGAGGAGGATTTCCACCATCTGCTGGACGATCCGCAGGACGTGTCCGGAAACTACATCGACTACGGCTTTTTGCAGACCAATGTTTCCGCCGTGGGGACCATGTTCAAGCTGACGGACGGGGCGGACTTCGTGCAGCGGACCGGCTATCGGAATTTCCCGGCGGGGACGCTGACGGCGGCCTTCCGCTATCGGGATGAGATGGCGGACCGGGAGGAGGAGCTGCGTATCGGCTTTGCCGATGGCCGCTGGGCCGTGGCAGAGGGGACCGCGGACGTGACGGTGATCTGCCGGCAGGGGGATCTGGCGGCGCTGCTGATGGGGTCCTGCGGTCTGACGGCGCTGCTGCGGCTGGGTGCGGCGTCCGCAGATGACGCCGAAAAGGCGCGGCAGTTGGCGCAGCTGCTGTACTGTGTCCAGAAGCCCTGGCTGAACGCGGATTATTGAGCTGCCGCAGTTGACAAATAGAAAACAACACAGGAGAACAAGAGATGCGGAACATATTGAAGGAAAAGCTGGCCCGGGGCGAGAAGCCGCTGGGCACATTCGTGGGTACCGGCAGTGCCGCAGTGGTGGAATGTCTGGGCTGTGCGGGGCTGGATTTTGCTATCCTGGACAATGAGCACAGCCCCATCGAGGCGGAGACCACCGCCCGGCTGGTGTGCGCCGCGGAAAGGCGAAACATCACGCCCCTGGCCCGGGTGCGGGAGATCAGCCGCCCGGCGATCTTGAAGCTGCTGGACGTTGGCGTGCAGGGGATCATTATTCCAGATGTGCACAGCGCGGCGGAGGTGAAGCGCGTGGTGGATTACGCCAAGTACGCCCCGGTGGGGCAGAGGGGGTTCTGCCCGTCCCGGAAGGATGGTTGGGGCACCGATACGCCGGCCGGCGTACTGGAGACAATGGCGCACTTCAACGGTGAGACGCTGGTGATCCCCCAGTGTGAGACGACAGAGGCGCTGGCGGATATTGAGAATATCGCAGCGATGGAGGGTGTGGACGGCATCTTTATCGGTCCTTTCGATCTGTCTATCTCTATGGGGCTGCCGGGGGACTTTGAGGAGCTGCGCTTCAAGGCGGCCCTGACGCGGATACAACAGGCCTGCCGCCAGGCGGGCAAACCCTGCCTGATATTTGCCGGGGACGGTGCGGCCGCCGGTGCACGGCTGGCCCAGGGCTTCGACGGCGTGGCCATCGGACTGGATGCCACGATGCTGATCGCCGGTGTACGGGCGCAGCTGGCTGCCTGCCGCGGATAAAGAAGAAAAGAGGACGGC